>Ga0114980_10003703_pt1 | contig 10413 bp, 10 predicted proteins | sample S_140806_EF_Meta_FD_87018 | JGI IMG/M metagenome (GOLD analysis project Ga0114980, IMG submission 87018) | Freshwater microbial communities from Lake Simoncouche, Canada to study carbon cycling - S_140806_EF_MetaG | ecosystem: Environmental > Aquatic > Freshwater > Lake | place: Lake... | reverse complement strand
TCGAAGAAACCAATGCCAGTAGACAAGTCGGCCTGCCCTGTGCCGTCAAGGTTGACGCGAACTTGGATTTGGGTTTCTTTGGTGTCGCGGCTCACTTCTGCAATGCGTGGTGTCATGGTGGCTTTCAAATTGAGGCTGGTGCCAAGGGCGTCCAAAGTTCAGTTAAGGCGGCGAGGAACAGATCGTTTTCTTCGGGCGTGCCCACCGAGGGGCGTAAACAACGGCGCAGCAAGGGATGCATTTTAGAAACGTTCTTGACCAAAATGCCGCGCTCGCGTAAGCCTTCAAACAAGCGGGTGGCGACGTCCTCGGCCCCCTCAAAGCGCACCAACAGCATATTTGCTTGGCTGGGAAACACCTTCACGCCTTGAAGTTGCGCCAAAGCCGAGCTGACACGTTCGCGTTCTGCGCGGATGGCTTGTGCCTGCGCTTGGAAAACCTGCTGATGCTCCAAAGCAAACAAGGCGCACTCGGCGTTCAGGACGCTGATGTTGTAGGGGGGGCGAATTTTGTCGATCTGGGCAATCACCTCGGCGCGGCCCACCATATAGCCAATACGCACCCCTGCCAAACCGAACTTGGACAAAGTGCGCATGAGCAGCACTTGGGCATTGGCTACGGGGTCGCGGCGAATCTCGTCCCACCACGTCAGAGACGAGAACGGCTGATAAGCCTCGTCTAACACCACCCAACCGCCATAAGTGCTGACTTGGGCAATCAGGCGACGTATCACCGCCGCGTCCCACAAATTGGCAGAAGGGTTGTTCGGGTAGGCCAAATAAACGATGGCCGGGAGATGCTGGGCGATGGCCGCGGACATGGCGGCTTCATCCAGCTCGAAGTCAGCCATCAGGCTGACCGGCACATAAGTTAAGCCCTGTAAATGGGTGCTGAGGGCATACATGACAAAGCCAGGTTCGGGTGCCAAAGCCACAGCGCCAGGTGCTTGACAGGCCAGGGAGAGCAAAGAGATGAGTTCATCTGAGCCGTTGCCCAGCATCAGCGCATAGCCTGCAGGCATTTCTACATAGCGCTCAAGCGCGGTCTTCAGGTCTTCGGTACGCTGGCTGGGGTAGCGGTTCAAGGCCACCGCGCCCAGCCTGCGGCCTAACGCAGACTGCAAGTCTGGTGACAGGGTATAGGGGTTCTCCATCGCATCGAGCTTGACCATGCCTGCGGCGGGCTGGACCACGTATGCGCTCATGGCCTGGATGTCAGAACGGATGAAATTCAATGGGCTCATGAGGTCGAACAAATTATAGTCACCCAGTAGCTGTAAGCTTTTAACCTTTCTAAGGAGTATTTATGAAGAAACCATCTATGTCGTCCCGCGCAGCCGTTTGGGTAGGTGTTTTGGCGATCCCTTTGCTTACATCTTGCGGCAGTATTGGCGCGCTGGAGTGGTCGTCCGCCGATGCTGGTTACACCACCTTGTTTGATGGCAACGACTTGAACCAATGGAAACCGGTGGGTAATGCCAACTGGCGGCTGCAAGACGGTTTGCTGCTGGCCGATTTGGGCAGCGGGTTTTTGGTGACACGCCAAAACTACCAAGACTTTCAACTCAAGGTGGATTTCTGGGTGGACCCCTCAGCCAACAGCGGCATCTACATTCGCTGCACCGATTTGCAAAACATCACCGACAGGAACGCCTATGAGGTGAATATTTTCGACCAACGGCCAGACCCCAGCTTCGGCACCGGCGCCATTGTGGACGTGGCCAAGGTCACGAACATGCCCAAAGCAGGCGGTCAATGGAACAGCTACGACATCACTTTCAAAGGTGACCGTATGGTGGTTTACCTCAATGGTGAGAAAACCGTGGAAGCCCGTGACAGCCGCTTGAGCGCAGCGGGCCCCATCGCCCTTCAATACGAAAAAGGCGTGGTCAGGTTTAGAAATGTCCGTATCAAGGCTTTGTGAATGGAACCAAGCAAGACCTGACGGCGCATTTACCCCATGCGCCAGGGGTCTATGTCTTTTGGGGTGACAGCAGCCTGCCTTTGTACATTGGCAAAAGTGTAGACATTCGCAGCAGGGTAATGTCACACTTTCGCCAGCCTGATGAGGCGCGGATGTTGGCACAAACCCGTCGTATCGAATGTTTGCCCACCGCTGGTGAAATGGGCGCTTTGCTTTTAGAGTCGCGCCTGATCAAAACCCGCCAACCCTTGTTCAATCAACGGCTGCGCCGCACCAAGCACCTGCATTCATGGCAACTCAGCGGCAGTGCTGAAGGGCTTGGCAACGAACTCGTCAGCAGCGCTGAGGTGATACATGGTCAAACCCAAGGTCTGTTTGGCTTGTTTTCTTCGCGTCATGCAGCGCAAGAAAAATTGCGGGCCTTGGCTTTGGAGCACAAATTGTGTTTGGCCACACTGGGTTTAGAAAAAACCACCCAACGCGGTTGCTTTGGTTTGCAGCTTGGCCAGTGCGATGGGGTGTGCGTGGGCAAAGAGGCTCGCTCAAATCATGATGAACGTTTGCGTACAGCCTTACAGCAACTGCAAGTTCATGTGTGGCCTTACGCCACGGCCATCGATGTGGTGGAGCAGTCTGGCGACTGGGTGCAAAAACACCGCGTCTTGAACTGGTCCTATTTGGGGACTTGGTGTTCCAAGGGCACGGCGATGGAGTCACCGCAAGGCGCTGACTCCGCAAGCTTCGATGCCGACACCTATGCAATTTTGGTCAAACCGCTTTTAAAGGGCGAAGCCTTGATACAGGAAGTCCTCAGTCACTGAAGGCGAAGGCCGACAGCGTGGTTTCCATCACGCGGTCGGAAAACACTTTCAAACCCACGGAGTTTCCTGCAGCCCCAGCCACGGTCATTAATGGCAACAAATGTTCCTCCGCACGGGGCGGATGGCAGTCACGGGCTCGAGGGGCTTGCGTCCACTGCGCCAGTAACTGATCGCGCTCTTTGGGCTCAGCTTGCACCGCATGGGTGAGCCAATCGTCAAACTCGTCAGAGATGGGTCCGTACTGCGGGTTGCCATAGGCCCGCATATTGTGAAAGCTCATGCCGCTGCCAATGATGAGAACGTCCTCCTCACGCAGCGCTTGCAAAGCGCGGCCTGTTTGGAGGTGGTGGGCTGGGTCCAGCGTGGTATGTAATGACAGCTGCACCACCGGAATATTGGCCTCGGGAAACAAGAGTTTCATCGGAATGAAAACTCCATGGTCAAAGCCACGCTTAGCGTCTTGTTGCGCGGCAATTCCCTGCGCTTGCAATAAATCCATAATTCGCGCCGCCAAGACAGGGGCACCAGGTACGGGATAGGTCAGTGCATAGGTGTGCGGCGGGAAACCGTGATAGTCATAAATCAGCTCTGGCTGAGCGCCGCTGGTGACAGCGATGTGCGGTTCGAGCCAATGCGCAGACACCAACACAATCGCCTTGGGTTGACGCGGCAAGGTGCTCGCCGCGGTTTTCAAATAATGCGCCATGCGGTCCCATGCGTCGATGGGGTTCCAATCCATGAAGAAACACGGACCGCCACCGTGGGGGATGAACCAAGTGGGCATACGGGAGGAAGAGGTCGTGTTCAAGGTGTTCATATGGGCATTAGAACCATCAGTACTTACGCCAAAGTTTCCAAGGGCGACAAGCATGGGGATAATTCCTCATGTTCTCTTTGCTGACAAAACGAATCAAAGCTTGGGCGATAAGCTTAAAGCGCGATGTGATGACGCTATGGTTTGTGCTGAAGCATTTACATACCCCTTGGTATGCCCGCGCTTTGGCCGCTTTGCTAACAGCTTATGCGCTCAGCCCCATTGACCTTATTCCGGATTTCATTCCTGTGTTGGGTTACCTGGATGACCTGATCATTGTGCCGGTGGGCATTTGGCTGCTGCTGAAAATCATCCCAGAGGAGGTGCTGATCGAATGCAGAAACCAAGCCGACGAATGGTTTCGTCAAGACAAGCAAAAACCACGCAGTTGGGTGGGCTTGGCCCTTATCCTAAGTTTGTGGGGTTTGGCCGCTTGGGTAACTTACTCCACCGTTACTGACTTCGCTAAGTTTCGAGGTTTGTCCACATCCGTACCCCTTGCGCAAGCGGTGTGATACGCCAGCAACTGCAAAGGCACCACATGCAACAAGGGCGACAACTCGCCATAGTGCTCGGGCATACGGATCACATGCAAACCTTCGCCTGACTCAATGCGGGTATCGGCATCAGCCAGCACATACAACACACCGCCTCTGGCACGCACTTCTTGCAAATTGCTTTTGAGTTTTTCCAGTAGCGCATCGTTGGGCGCGACGGTAACGACGGGCATAGCGCTGGTGACCAGTGCCAGCGGGCCATGTTTTAACTCTCCTGCGGGGTAGGCCTCGGCGTGGATATAGCTGATTTCTTTCAGCTTCAAAGCGCCCTCCATGGCAATGGGGTAGTGCAAACCACGGCCTAAGAACAAGGCGTTTTCTTTGCTGGCAAAGTCTTGTGCCCAAGCGATGAGCTGCGGCTCCAAAGCCAACACGCTTTGCAAAGCCAGGGGCAAATGACGCATGGCCTTGAGGTGCTGCGCTTCATCAGCCAAACTCAAACGACCTTTGGCCTTGGCAAGTGCGAGGGTGAGTAAAAACAATCCCGCCAACTGGGTGGTGAAAGCCTTGGTAGAGGCCACGCCGATTTCCACACCCGCACGGGTGATGTAGGCCAAGGCACATTCACGCACCATGGCCGAGGTGGCCACATTACAAACGGTAAGGGTGTGCGGCATGCCCAGGCTTTGGGCGTGGCGCAGAGCAGCCAAGGTGTCGGCGGTTTCGCCCGATTGGCTGATGGTGACCACCAAACTGCGCGGGTTTGGCACGGTGGTGCGGTAACGGTATTCACTGGCGACTTCCACTTGGCAAGGAATGTGCGCGATGCTCTCTAACCAGTACTTGGCCACGCAGCCGCTGTAATAACTGGTGCCGCAAGCCAAAATCAGCACCGAATCCACCTCGCCAAATACTTTCGCAGCATGGCCGTCTTGGGTCAAAGCGGGGTTGTCAAACAACGCAGGCACGATGCCTTCAATCCCTTCAAGGGTGTCGGCAATGGCACGGGGTTGTTCGAAAATTTCTTTTTGCATGTAGTGGCTGTAAGGTCCCAACTCGGCCGCCCCGCTGTGAGCGTTCACCGTCAGCACTTCGCGCTGCACCAGTTGGTGTTGGGTATCGAACACTTGGAAGCTGTCCAACTGCACATCCACCACATCGCCTTCAGCTAAGTACAAGATTTGGTTGGTGACACCTGCCAAAGCCATGGCGTCGCTTGCCAAAAAGTTTTCGCCCTCGCCTTTGCCAAAAATCAGCGGCGATCCAGCACGTGCGCCAATGACACGCTGTGGTTCGTCTTTGGCCATGACGGCAATAGCGAAAGCGCCGCGCAATTGTTGGGTGGCTTGAAAGACAGCTTGCAATACATCGCCTTGGTACAGCGAATCAATCAGGTGCGCCATCACCTCAGTGTCGGTTTGGCTGACAAAGATATAACCCTTGGCTTGAAGTTGGGCACGCAACTCTTCATGGTTTTCAATGATGCCGTTGTGCACCAAGGCAATGCGGTCGCGGCTGAAGTGCGGGTGTGCGTTGTGAACCGCGGGTGCGCCGTGTGTTGCCCAGCGAGTGTGGGCAATGCCAGTCAAGCCTTGCAAACCATTTTTTTCGTCGTTGACTTGGGCCACCAACTCGGCCACACGCGAGGTGCTACGAGCACGTTGCAAACCAGCTGCTTGCCCCATTTGGGATAGCTTGCTGTTGACCGCTACGCCACAAGAGTCGTAACCGCGGTACTCCAAGCGTTGCAAGCCTTGCACCAACACTGGAACGATGTTGCGCTTGGATACCGCGCCGACGATGCCGCACATGTTTGCAGTCCTCTTATTTTTTTGTTTTAACGGGCCGCTGCCAATTGGCAATGCTGGATTGCTTAGCCCGTGCCACAGTGAGTGCCCCTGCAGGGGTGTCTTTGGTGATGGTGGAGCCGCCTCCAATGGTGCCCCCCGCGCCCAAAGTAACGGGTGCGACCAACACGCTGTTGCTGCCCACATGCACATCGGCTTCAATGACGGTGCGGTGTTTGTTGGCACCGTCATAGTTGGCGGTGATACTGCCGGCACCGTAGTTGACACGCTCACCCACGGTGGCGTCACCCAAATACGCCAAATGGTTGGCTTTTGAGCCTTTGGCCATGGTGGAGTTTTTCACCTCCACAAAGTTGCCAATGTGAACCTCATCGGCCAAATCCGCGCCTGGCCTGAGCCTTGCAAACGGACCGATGCGGGCATCGCGTCCAATTTCCACTGCTTGCTGTTCACCATCGATATGGCTAAACGCCTGAACAAATGTGCCTGCACCAATGTTGGCATTGGCAATGACACAGTTGGGGCCGATGCGTACACCATCGCCCAAACTGACAACACCTTCAAACACGCAATTGACATCAATCTCCACATCTTGGCCACAGATGAGGCTGCCACGTAAATCAAATCGGGCAGGGTCGGCCAAGCGCACACCATCAAGCATCAAGCGTTGTGCTTGCATGTGCTGGTAAGCGCATTCAAGTGAGGCCAATTGCACGGGGTTGTTCACACCTTCTACTTGCCATGCGTCGGTGATGCAATGAGACTGCACTTGGCAACCATCAGCCACGGCAAACTTCACCACGTCCGTCAGGTAATACTCTTTTTGGGCATTGTGGTTGTCTAATCGTGCCAGCCAAGCACGCAGTAAGCGGGTGGGCACGGCCATGATGCCGCTGTAAATTTCTTGAATAAGGCGTTGCTCGGGCGTGGCGTCTTTTTCTTCCACGATGGCCAGTACTTGCGCCTGAGCGTTGCGCAACAAGCGGCCGTAACCCGTGGGTGAGGGGGTTTGCAAAGTCAGCAAGGCCAAGTGCTGACCATCGCATATCGTCAGCAAAGCGCTTAAAGTGTCGGCTTGAATCAAGGGCACATCGCCTGACAAGACCAAGGTCACACCATCATCTGCCAACACAGGTACCGCTTGCTGCATGGCGTGTCCTGTGCCCTGTTGGGGCATTTGGCGAACACATTGAAGATGGTCGTTATGGTGCAGGGTAGCTTCAACTTGCTCTGCACCATGGCCGGTGATGACCACCACTTTTCTGGTTTGAAGTTGCCCAGCGGTGTCAATCACGTGCTGCAATAAAGCCCTACCACCCAAGCGGTGTAAGACTTTGGGCATACTGCTCTTCATGCGGGTGCCCTTGCCCGCTGCCATGACCACCACATCAACAAATGCCATGAACTTGCTTCCTCGTGTTACTCAGATTATCAGTCAGCTTCCAACTCGCTTTGGTCTAGGGCCCAAACTGTTGGCTTTGGGCATGTTGGCCTGCCTCAGTGCTTGCAGCTTTCTGGTAACTGGTTACAACCAAGCCCCCAGTTTGTTGATATTCTCATGGTTCAATCCTCATCTTGACCTCAACTCGGAGCAAGACAAGCAGTTACGTACCGATTTGCAGGTGCTGCATCAGTGGCACCGCCAGCAGCAACTGCCCGTCTATGCAGATGTTTTACAAAAAATGGCGGTGCTGGCACCTAATGAAATATCGGGTTCACAAATTTGTGCGCTGGTGGATGAGTTCAAAGATACCCTCGCACCGCTGCCGCAACAAATGTCGCCTGGCATTGCCCGCTTGGCCTTGAAGTTAACGCCTGCTCAACTTCAGCGGCTAGAGCAACGGTATGAGAAAGACAATAGGGATTACCGCAAAGAATGGAAACTTGACGCCAGTGCTGACGCTCAACTGCAAGTGCAGACCGACAAGGGGATAGAAAATGCAGAGCGTTTGTATGACCGCTTAGATAAAAAGCAAAAAGCTTTGGTCAAGCAAATGGCAAAAGATTCTCAGTTTGACTTGCCTAAAAGCTGGGGGGAACGCCTAAGGCGTCAGCAAGACACGGTCAGTACCTTGGATCGCATCGCCAAATCACAACAAGGCTTGGCCGCAGCACAACAAGAGAGCATTGGCCTTCTGAACCGCAGCTTGCTGCAGTCACCCGATGAGGTTTATCGTGCATACGCCGAGACGCGAAAAACCATCAACTGCGAAGCGGCAGCGCAGTTGCACAACACCACCAGTGCAGCGCAAAGAGAATATGCAGTTAAAACACTCAAGACTTATGAAGCTGATGTGCGGGCCTTGGCCAAAGTCAAACCCTCTTGAATCAAGCTTGCAACGCAGCCCACATTTGCTTATCCCGCTCTGCAGTCCATATGCGTGGGTGCTGTATGCCACTGGCCTCATCAAAAGCGCGACTGACATCGAAGGGCAAGCAATGCTCGTAAATAAACACCTGCCCAAACACGGGGTCCATGTGTTGACGGGTATGGGCCATGGCGGCTTTCAAATCCATGTTTTGAGCCACCGCCTCTTGCCCGCATTTGAACAAGGTCTCAACCCATAGCTTGGTGTAATCCAAAGCCTTGTTCACATCCGCATTGCCACGCATGGCTTCGCCACGCCCCGGCACGATGGCCTCTGCTTGCAAACCCCGCAAAGCCTCTATGGTGGCAGGCCACTCGGCCAAGTGTGCATCCCCCGTGTAAACACCAGCCAAATACTCCACCAAGTCACCACTGAACAAAACTTTTTCAGCTTCAACCCATGCAATGGTGTCACCTCGTGTGTGGCCGGCGCCTGGGTGCCAAATATCAACTTGAACGCCACCCAAATCGATACGCAAACTGCCCTGCCGCCCAGGCTTGCCGTCACCCATCACCATGGTCGGCCACGTCAGGCCTGGCACGCTGTCAGCCCCACGAAACAAACGGGGAAAACGGTCCATCTCGCTTTGCATGTCTTGGGCACCGCGTTCGACGATCAGGTCGTAAGTGCCTTTGCTGGCTATCACCTCTGTCGCACCTTCAGCTGCATACGCACTGGCGCCCAGCACACGTACCGCGTGGTAGTGGGTCAGCAACACATATTTGATGGGCTTGTCGCTAACAGTACGGATTTTGGCGATCAGGTCTTTGGCCATCAAAGGCGTGGCTGTGGCGTCGCTGACCAAGATGTACTTGTCGCCAATGATGACACCTGAATTGGGGTCGCCCTCTGCGGTATAGGCCCAGCAGTGGGGGCTGAGTTGGGTAAAGCTGATGTGTTTATCGGTCAAATCACTTTGACTGGCAAATGCTTTAGACATATTTTTTCCTCGAACTTAGCTTGCGCTTGAATGAAAACCGTTTTCTAAGGTGTCAATGACCTCTTGAGCAAACGCATCGTAACTGAGTGACCCCTGGGGTCTGAGCCAAGTGAAGGTCCAGTTGATCATGCCAAACAGCATCATGGTCAGGGGTATTTTATTTTGCGTATGAACACGACTTGGGTAGGCTTTGCTCAACATATCGCCCAAGGCGCTGACCACTTGGCGCTGGCGTTCAACCACCAAGCCGCGCTGTGCTTCACTCAAAAATTGGGTGCTGTGCAACAAAGCTATGTGACGGGTTGCAGAACTTTCATAGGTTTGCAAAAAACGTTTGACCACGCTGTGAACTGTCTCTTGTGGACTGCGCTCGGTTTGAATGCCTTGGGCTTGAACCTCTGCCACCAATTCCAGTAAAAGCAGGGTGTAGCGATCGAGTAAATCGAAAAGTATGGCCTGCTTGCTGTCGTAGTAATGGTAGAGCCGAGCCTTAGACGTTCCCAAAGCTTGGGCCAAATCATTCATGCTGGCTGACGGATAGGACGAAGCCGCAAAACAGCTTGCGGCCACCTCCAAAATCTCTTCTCGCTTGAGGTCGTGGGTTGCAGATTTAGGTCGCGCCATGCAACACCCTTAAGACATTGGCCACACCACGCCATTTTCATTCAGCAAAGCGTCCAAGGGCACATCATGAGACTCAGGGATGAAGTCGGATAAAAAACCATGGGTAAAACCCAAACCGACGGTGTAGGGCTTAGGCTCTATTTGATTCAAGGTTCTATCGTAAAAACCGCCGCCATACCCCAAACGGTAGCCACCGGGCCCGTAGCCCACACAGGGTACAAAAAGCAAGGTGGGTTGAAGGATTTCTGTGTCCTTGGGTTTGGGGATGTTGTAGGCATCTTCTTCCATGGCACAACCTGGGTACCATGAATGAAAAGTCAGGGTTTTGGTTTGCTTGTCCATGACGGGCAAACCGATGCGTCGGCGAAGGGGATGGTCTAGCAATTCCCCATCTTCTTTCCACCTGTGCAATGCGGGCAAGGGGTCAAACTCTCCCTTAATAGGCCAATATGCACCAATGACCGTATGCGGTTGATCAAACAACCAAATACGCATGACTCTTTGCAGCAGGTCCGCACGACGTTCTCTGTCAGGCATTTGCAGTCTTGTTTGAATCAGTTCTTGGCGCAGGGCTTTTTTGTCCATGGGAGAATCCAACCATCCTGTTAGTTGATTGA
>Ga0114980_10003701_pt1 | contig 10415 bp, 9 predicted proteins | sample S_140806_EF_Meta_FD_87018 | JGI IMG/M metagenome (GOLD analysis project Ga0114980, IMG submission 87018) | Freshwater microbial communities from Lake Simoncouche, Canada to study carbon cycling - S_140806_EF_MetaG | ecosystem: Environmental > Aquatic > Freshwater > Lake | place: Lake... | reverse complement strand
TCTGCCGCCGGCTCGCCGATGCGCACGCCGCCCACCGCGTTGACGAAGACGTCCTGGTCCATGCAGGCCACCCCGGCGTGGCGGTGCAGCACGGCCAGCAGCATGGCCAGGCGGTCCCGGTCCAGGCCCACCGACAGCCGCCGCGGGCTCGGGCCGCCGGAATCCACCAGCGCCTGGATCTCCACCAGCAGCGGCCGCGTGCCTTCCAGCGTCACCATCACGCAGGAGCCCGGTACGGGCTCGCCGTGGGTGGACAGGAAGATGGCGCTCGGGTTGCTCACCCCCTTCAGGCCGCGCTCGGTCATGGCGAACACGCCGATCTCATTGACCGCGCCAAAGCGGTTCTTGATGGCGCGCACCAGGCGGAAGCTGGAATGCGTGTCGCCCTCGAAGTACAGCACCGTGTCCACGATGTGCTCCAGCACCCGCGGACCGGCCAGCGCGCCCTCTTTCGTGACGTGTCCTACCAGCACCATCGCGCAGCCACTGGTCTTGGCCACGCGGGTGAGCTGCGCCGCACATTCGCGCACCTGCGCCACCGAGCCCGGAGCGGAGCTCAACTGGTCGGAGTACAGCGTCTGGATGGAGTCGATGACACAAAACGCCGGGGCTTCGGTCTCCAGCGTGGCCAGGATGGCCTCCAAGCGGATCTCGGCCAGCACGCGCACCTTGGTGCCCGCCAGCCCCAATCGACGGGAGCGTAGCGCCACCTGTGCGCCGCTTTCCTCACCCGTCACGTACAGCACCGGCACCTGTGCGGACAGCGCGTCCAGCGCCTGCAGCAGCAGTGTGCTCTTACCGATGCCCGGGTCACCACCGATCAGCACCACCCCACCCGCGACGATGCCGCCACCCAGCACGCGGTCCAGTTCCTCCTGCCCCGTGGGCGTGCGCTCGACGTCAGCGGCCTCGATCTCGGACAGCGTAGCCACCGGCTGGCTGCGCGCCAGCGCCTGGAACCGATTCTTGCCCGCCCCACCCGCAGGCTCGGCCACCGACTCCTCCAGCGTGTTCCAGGCCTTGCAATGCGGGCACTGGCCCAACCACTTGGCGCTGTTGCCACCGCACTCGCGGCAGGTGTAGAGGGTCTTGGATTCGCGGGCCATGGGAAGCATTGTGAAGGGATGATCACCACAGCAGCGCCCCTTTCTTGGGGGCTGCCGGCACCGTCACTGACCGCAGCCGCCGCGCCGGCCCGGCCCTAGGGCGAGCATCGCAGCGGTGTTGGCCTGCAGGGCCGACCGCCCGAGCGGGCCCCGCGTTCGGGCCGGCGCGGCGGCGAAGCAACTCACCACACCCAACACGCGCGCAGTTCAGCCCTCGCCCAAGAAAGGGTTGACGATGCGCACGCCGCCCAAGGTGGCACCGTGCTGCAGGTCCTCACTCAAGACACGCTGACAACCACCGGCGGCGGCGGCCTGGACGACGAGCGCGTCGTAGAACGAGATGCTGCGCAGCACGTGCAGGTCCAGTGCGGCCGCAATCAACTCGGGGGATGTGACCACCAGATCGAAGCGCCTGTAGAAGGCGAGCCGATCGCGGATGAGGGCCGGCGGCAGGCGCAACTTGCGCAGGGCCACGTTCACGTACTCCTGCAACACCTGGGTGGACAACACCGCGTCCCCGGTGCGGCGCAGCTCGCTGATAAGGCCCACCGCCTGGCGCTGCTTGGCCGGCTCGTCCGCAGCGTCCGCATAGATCAGGACGTTGGTGTCCAGCAGGCTACGCACGGCGGTTGGCCTCATCGCGGTCGAATCGCCAACCATTCAGGCGTCCGGGGGTTTCCAGCGCAGACTTCTCGAACGCTTCGACTTCCGCTGCCACTTGCTGTCGGCCAGCCAGTTGCTCAAGATAGTCCCGAACAGCCTGGTTGAGGCTCTTGCCCATGGTGGCGGCGGCAGCTCGCGCCTGCTCGACAACGCGTTCGTCAACGGACAGCGTGATATTCATCATAATCTCCTGTGCGCACACATTGTGTGTGAATCGCAGGGCATGGGGTCCATCCGTGTGGGTGCAGCCCCACGTCATCGGGGCAACCGGGCGCCGACCATCAGTCGCTTTGCTGCGGCTCAATCCCCCGCGACCCGCCCCCGCATCGCCTTGACCGCGCCGCGTCGCGCCTTGCCTTCAATGCGTCGCTGCACCGAGGCGCGCGTGGGCCGGGTGGGCTTGCGGGGGATGGGCGGGTGGGCCGCCTGGTCCACCAGGGCCTGCAGGCGGGCCAGGGCGGCTTCGCGGTTCATGGCCAGGCTGCGGTGTTCCTGCGCCTTGATCACCACCACGCCTTCGGCTGTCAGGCGATGATCCTGCAGGGCCAGCAACCGAGCCTTCACGTCGGGTGGCAGCGAAGAAGCGCCCACATCAAAGCGCAGGTGCGCCGCGCTGGAGACCTTGTTGACGTTCTGACCGCCCGCACCCTGAGCCCGGATGGCAGCGAACTCCACCTCATCAGGGTCGACGCGGGGGTGGCGCAGCAGCGTCATGGATCACCGCTTTTGAAGTGTTCAGACGCACCAAAGTCAATGGGCAGGAAGGGTCCACAGGCTCTCAGGCAGCCTCGACCACCCGCACCGGCACCCGCTGCGCCAGCGCGCACATCAGCTCGTAGCCGATGGTGCCCGCCGCCTGCGCCACCTCGTCGATGGGCAGCTGGCTGCCGCAAGGGCCTTCGCCCCAGAGCGTGACCTCGCTGCCGTGTCCAGCACCAGGCACGGGAGTCAGATCCACCGCCAGCATGTCCATCGACAAGCGGCCCACCGTGCCGCAGCGCACCCCGTCCACCAGCACGGGGGTGCCCGTGCCGGCGTGGCGGGGGTAGCCGTCGGCATAGCCGCAGGCGGCGATGCCGATGCGCATTGGCCGCTCGGCGCGGTAGGTGCTGCCGTAGCCGACCGTGTCGCCAGCGCGCAGCGACTGCACGCCGATCAGGCGCGTGCGCAGCGTCATGGCCGGGCGCAGGCCCCAATCGTCAATGCTGCGCTCAGGGAAGTCGGGCGCCGAGCCGTAGGACAGGATGCCCGCGCGCACCCAGTCGTTGCGCAGGGGCGGTTGCGCCTGCTGCCCGGGCTGCGCACCGTAGCGCAGCGTGGCCGCGGAGTTCGACAGGCTGCGCTCGCCCGGCAGGTCGCGCGTGGCCTCCTCGAAAGCGGCCACCTGGTGGGCGATGCCGCGCGGGCCGTCAGCGTCCGAGAAGTGCGTCATCAGCGAGATCTCGTCCACCTGCGGCAGGACGTTCAGCCTCGCCCAGGCGCTGCGAAAGGCCTCAGGCGTGAAGCCCAGACGGTTCATGCCGCTGTTCATCTTCAGGAACACGCGATGCGGCTGCTGCGTCTTGTGCGCTGCCAGCCAGTCGATTTGCTCGGCGCAGTGCACCGCATGCCACAGGCCCAGGCGCGAGCACAGCTCCAGGTCGCGCGGCTCAAACACCCCCTCCAGCAGCAGGATGGGGCCGCGCCAGCCCAGCGCCCGCACGCGCTCGGCCTCGGCCAAGTCCAGCAAGGCGAAGCCGTCGGCGCTGCGCAAGCCGTCGAAGGCCCGCTCGATGCCATGGCCGTAGGCGTTGGCCTTGACCACCACCCACAGCCGAGCGTCAGGCGCCAATGCCCGTGCACGGGCCAGGTTGTGCCCCAGAGCGTCGGCATGGATGAGGGCTTCTATAGGGCGAGGCATGGTAAGGGCATCGTATCTTGCGGCAGGGCCAATGCTATAAACCCGTCCCGGTTGCCGCCCCACCCTTGCGGTCCATTTGCAAACGCGTCCCACCGCGGATCCGCATGGAAGTCTTCAATTTCCTGATGCCCATCTTCACCGAGTACGGCTACATCGCCGTTTTCGTGATGTTGCTGATCTGTGGCTTTGGCGTGCCAGTACCCGAAGACGTCACTCTGGTGACCGGCGGCGTGATTGCTGGGCTCGGCTACGCCAACCCCCACCTGATGTTCGCCGTAGGCATGGCCGGCGTGCTGATCGGCGACGGGCTGATGTTCACGCTGGGGCGCGTGTACGGGCAGCGCGTGCAGACGCTGCCGGGCTTTCGCAAAGTGCTGACGCCCGAGCGCTTTGAAAAGTCCCAGCAGGCCTTTCAGAAGTACGGCAAGTGGGTGATGTTCGTGGCGCGGTTTCTGCCCGGGTTGCGCACGCCGGTGTTCTTTTCAGCCGGCATGTCACGCCGCGTGTCGTTCGCGACTTGGTTTGTGATGGACGGCCTGGCGGCGCTGGTGAGCGTCCCAATCTGGATCTACCTGGGCTACTTTGGCGCTCTCAATCGCGACTGGATGTTCAAGGTCTTGCACCAGTTCCAGATCGGCATCTTTGCTTTGCTGGGCGTTGGGGCTCTGGCCTTGGGTTGGATATGGTGGCGCCGCAAGCGGGCCTCGCGACGCTCGCCCTGACCTTCAACGCCTTCACCTGGGGCGTCTCGTGGTGGCCATTTCGCTGGCTGCAAGAGCGCGGCCTGCACGCACTGTGGGCCACGGTGCTGATCTACGCTGTGGCGGTGGTGTTGATCAGCGTATGGCGCCCCCAGTCCTGGAGCCAACTCCTGCGCACGCCTTCGCTGTGGTGGCTGGTGCTGGCGGCTGGCGCCACCAACGCGGCCTTCAACACGGCGGTGACCATCGGCGATGTGGTGCGGGTGGTGCTGCTCTTTTACATCATGCCGCTGTGGGCCGTGCTGCTGGCCCGCGTGCTGCTGGGTGAACGGCTGACCCTGCTGGCCGCCGTGCGCGTGGTGCTGGCGCTGAGCGGCGCCGCCATCGTGCTGTGGCCCACCGACGGCTCGGCCTGGCCGGTGCCCACCTCCACGGGCGAGGTGCTCGCGCTGGTCGGCGGCTTCACCTTCGCCCTGAACAACGTGATGCTGCGGCGCGAGGCCCACCGGCCGGAGAGCGCGCGGACCCTGGCCATGTTTGCCGGCGGGGCTGGCGTGTCGCTGCTGGCCGCCGTGTGGCTGGGCGTGGCGGGCACCGTACCCTGGCCGCCTGCGCCTGCCGCTGGCTGGGTGAGCGGCATGCTGGGTCTGGCGATGGTGTTCCTGCTCAGCAACCTGGCCTTGCAGTACGGCTCGGCGCGCCTGCCTGCCAACGCCACGGCGGTGGTGATGGTCAGCGAGGTACTGTTTGCCGCGGTGTCGGCAGTGGCGCTGGGCGCTGGTCTGGTGACCTGGCCCCTGGCCATCGGCGGCACCTTGATCCTGAGCGCCTCGCTGATGGCGGCCTGGCGGCGCTGAGACAGCGCCCTTCCCGGCGGGGCTCAGGACCTGCGGTCGGAGCGTGGAGCGCTGGGGGGCCCGCCCAGCACATCGGTGTCGCGGCGGCCCAAGGCGTCCACTCTCATCGGGCGCTCATCGGCCGAGGGCACCACACGGCCGGGCGGCAAGGGCATGCCCGCAGCTTCCGTGAACAAGGGCGTGGGACGGGTTTCGCGGGCATCGCGGGCGTCCAGCAAGTCGAGTTCATGCACCACCTTGGCGGGATCGATGGGGCGCATGAGCCAGGCCTGGGCACCAGCGGGAGACTGGGGGCCGACGAAGACGGTGCTGCGCAGACGCCGTGCAGCTCGCACCGTTTCCAGAAACCCCTGCGCATCGGTGTCCGCCACCGCGAAGCGGCAATCGTCCAGGCGCTCCACGAGCTCATAGCCGACGGCCCGTCGCGCCGACATCCTGAAAGCAGCCTGCAGTGCGCTGCGCTCGAAGCTGGAGAAGCCCACCAGGGCCACGGAGTGAAGAACGGTCATGGCCTGTCGGAGACCTTCAGCCCTGGCGGCAAGGGATGCGCCAAGAAATGAAGTGGAGTCTGCACAGTAGTAGAGATTTAGCCATATTTGCCATTATGAGCCGGCTGCCGCCCTGCAAACGGACACCCACCCCGGGCAGGTACGATGACGGTTTGAGCCCCTTGGCTCCCCAACTCCCACAGCCCGCACCCATGTTCCAACACCTCGAGCCCTACGCCGGCGACCCCATCCTGAGCTTGAACGAGGCCTTCCAGAAGGACCCCCGCAGGGACAAGATCAACCTGTCCATCGGCATCTACTTTGACGACGCCGGGCGCATCCCGGTGCTGGACTGCGTGCGTCAGGCCGAGGCGCAGATGCTGGCCGACAGCGCACCCAAGTCCTACCTGCCCATCGAGGGTGCGGCCGCTGCCCGCGCGGCCGTGCAGCAGTTGCTGTTTGGCGCCAGCCATGAGGCCGTGACCAGTGGCCGGGTGGCCACGCTGCAGACCGTGGGCTCCAGCGGCGGCTTGAAGGTGGGCGCGGACTTCCTCAAGCGCTGGTTCCCCGACAGTGCCTTGTGGGTGAGTGACCCCACCTGGGACAACCACCGCGCCATGTTCGAGGGCGCTGGCGTCACGGTGCACACCTACCCCTACTACGACGCGGCCACGGGCGGGCTGGAGTTCGACGCGATGCTGCAGACGCTGCGCGGCCTGCCCGCGCGCAGCATCGTGCTGCTGCACGCCTGCTGCCACAACCCCACGGGCGTGGACCTGACCCGGGCGCAGTGGGAGACGCTGATCCCGGTGCTGCGCGAGCGCCAGTTGCTGCCCTACCTGGACCTGGCCTACCAGGGCTATGGCGACGGCATCGAAGAAGACGCCTTTGCCGTGCGCGCCCTGGCCTCGGCCGGCTTGCCTTTCTTCGTGGCCAATTCCTTTTCCAAGAGCATGAGCGTGTACGGCGAGCGCGCCGGTGCGCTCAGCGTGGTCTGCGCCGACGCTGCGCAGGCCGAACTGGTGCTCGGGCAAATGAAGGCCACGGTGCGCCGCAACTACTCCAGCCCCGCCATCCACGCCGCAGGCATCATCAGCCGCGTGCTGACGGACCCGGCGCTGCGCGCATCATGGGAGGCGGACGTGGCTGCCATGCGCGAGCGCATCCTGGCCATGCGCCACTCGCTGCACGGCGTGCTGAGCGCGCGCCTGCCCGGGCGCGACTTCAGCTACTTCCTCACCCAGCGCGGCATGTTCAGCTACACGGGGCTGAGCCCGGCGCAGGTGGACCGGTTGCGCGAGGAGTTTGGCGTGTACCTGGTGCGCTCCGGTCGCATGTGCGTGGCCGGGCTGAACACCGGCAACGTGGAGCGCACGGCGCAGGCCATGGCGGCGGTGCTGGGCTGAGGTCAGCCGCGCAGGCGGCCTGACCGCTCAACCGCGCAAGCGGGCTGCGAACGCGTCCGCCGGCAAGGGCCGGCCAAAGAAGTAGCCCTGCGCATCGTCACAGCCCAGAGCGCGCAAGGCCTCCAGCTGCTCGGCCGACTCCACGCCTTCGGCCACCGCGCGCATGCCCATGCCGTGGGCCAGGGCGATGGCGGCGCGCGAAATGCCCATGGCGTCGTCCTCGGGCAAGCGCCCGACAAAGGAGCGGTCCACCTTGAGGGACTGCGCCGGCACCCGGTGGATGAGCGACAGCGACGACGTCCCCGTGCCGAAGTCATCAATGGCCATGCCCACGCCCAGGCCCTGCAAGCGGGCGAGCAAGGCGTCTGCGCGGCCGTGCTGGGCGGTGATCATGGCCTCGGTCAGCTCCAGCTCCAGCGCAGCGGGCTCGATGTCGTGCCGCTCCAGCGAGCTGCAGACGTCATCAAACAGCGCGTCGCTCACCAGCTGGTGCGCCGAGAGGTTGATGGCGCAGCGCGGGGGCTGCAAGCCGGCGTCGCGCCAGCGGCGCAGCTGGCGGCAGGCCGTGTCCAGTACCCAGCGGCCCAGCTGCAGGATGAGCCCGCGTTCTTCGGCCAGGGCTACAAACTCGCTGGGCGGCACGAGCCCGCGCTGCGGGTGGTCCCAACGCGCCAGCGCCTCCATGCCCGACATCAGGCCCGTGCCCAGGTCCACCCGGGGCTGAAAGTGCAGCTCCAGACCGCCCGAAGCGAAGCTCTGGCGCAGGTCCAGCTCCAGCGCGAATTGACGGGCCACGGTGCGGGCCAGCTCGCCGGTGTAGAAGCGAACCTGGTTCTTGCCCTCCTGCTTGGCCAGGTACATGGCGGCATCGGCCTGCTCCACCAGGTGGCGCGCCTGCGTGCTGTCATCCGGGTACAGGGCAATGCCGATGCTGCCGTGGACCTGCAGCTCGCGGTCCTGAAAGGCAATGGGCTGGCCAATGGCGTGCAGGAGCTTGTCCCCCACCAGCGACAGCCCCGCCGGCGTGGCCTTGCCGGGCAGCAGCGCCACAAACTCGTCACCCCCCAAACGAGCCACGAAATCGCTCTCGCGCAGCTCTGCACGCAAGCGCTCTGCGGTGACCTTGAGCACCTCGTCACCGGCCGCGTGGCCGTGCGCGTCGTTGATCTGCTTGAAGCCGTCGAGGTCGATGAAGCACAGGCCGAAGTGGCCATTGCTGCGCCGGGCACGGGCGACGGCGCGGTCCAGCTCCTCGATGAACTGCGCCCGGTTGGGCAGCCCCGTGAGCACGTCAAAGCGTGCCAGCAAGGCCAGTTGGCGCGAGGCCAGGGTGGCCGCCGTGACATCGCTGCCCACGCCGCGGTACCCCATGAACACGCCCTGGGCATCCAGGAGGGGCTCGCCGCTAATGCGGCAAAAGCGCAGGTTACCGTCGCCATCCCGAACCCCGTGGACGATGTCTCGGAAAGGCTTTCGCTCAGAAATGGCCGCCAGGTAACGCAGAACAGTGCGCTCGTCGCACTCGTAACCATCGAGATCCTGCGCACGGCGGCCGATCAACGAGGCCACCGGCATGCCGCCCGTCCCCATCGCCCCTTCAGACAGGTAGGTCAGGCGCCCCTTGGTGTCCTGCTCCCACACCCAGTCGGAGGACAGCGACACCAGACTGGCCAGCCGACGCTCCGTCGAGCCGCGAACCCGGTCTGCCTCCTCGTAGGCGAGGGAGACCTGGCTGGCAAAAGCTTTCCACCGGGTCAGATCAGGCGGCGCCTCCAGCCCCAAGCCAAGGCTTGTCAACTGCTGCAGCAACAGCGCGTGCTGAGCATCAGACTCTTTCACCATCCGGCTATCCTCCTGGTGACTTGCCTGCTTCTGCCGGTGGTTCAAACCAAGCGTTGCCAGGACCGTCAAATCACATCACAGATTGTGCAGCCCGATACAACCTTCTCCCGCGGCGATGTCGCCGCGCTTCGTGCACAAAACCTCAGAAGGGATTTGGGCACCGTCGGACCGGCCTGGCGCGACAGTGCCGCGGGTTGACAGAGGACCGGCGGGGCCCCGCTATGTTCAGTCGTGCTTCAGGGCGACGGTCTTGAGGACGGAGAAGCCGTACAAGGCCTCAAAGCCCTTCTCGCGCCCGTGGCCCGAGTGCTTGACGCCACCGAAGGGCAACTCGATGCCGCCGCCGGCGCCGTAGTTGTTGACGAAGACCTGGCCGCACTGGAGCTTGCGCGCCATACGCAGGGCGCGGCTGCCGTCGCGCGTCCACACGCCGGCCACCAGCCCGAAAGCCGTGCCGTTGGCAATGGCCAGGGCCTCGCGCTCGCCCTCGAAGGGGATGACCGCCTGCACCGGGCCGAAGATCTCCTCCTGCGCGATGCGGTGGCCCGGGTTCACATCCGCCACCAGGGTGGGCGCCACCCAGCAGCCGCCGGGCGGCAAGGTGGCCGGCAGCGGCGCCTGGGCGGCAATGTGCAGGCCGCTGTCCCTCACCACGTCCAGGTAGCCTTGCACGATCTCGCGCTGGCGCGCCGAGATGACCGGGCCGATGTCCAGGTCATCCAGCGCGGGGCCCACGCGCAGGGCGCCGTAGCGATCGGCCATGCGCGAGACCACCTCGTCGAAAATGGCTCGCTCGACCAGGATGCGGCTGGCGGCCGAACAGGTCTGGCCCGCGTTCTGGATGCCGGCGTTCACCAGGAAGGGCAGCGCGGCGTCCAGGTCGGCGTCGGCAAACACGATCTGCGGGCTCTTGCCGCCGAGCTCCAGCGTGACGGGGATGGCGTTCTTCGCCGCCGCGGTCTGGATGAGCGTGCCCACGGCCACCGAGCCGGTGAAGGAGATATGGCGCACATCGCGGTGCGCCGACAAGGCCGCGCCCGCCTCCTCGCCCAGGCCCGGCACCACGTTCAGCGCGCCGGCGGGCAAGCCGGCGGCGTCAGCGATGCGGGCAAAAGCCAGGGCCGTTAGGCAGGCCTCCTCGGCCGGCTTGAGCACGCAAGCATTACCCATGGCCAGCGCCGCACCCACGCTGCGGCCGATGATCTGCATGGGGTAGTTCCAGGGCACGATGTGGGCCGTCACGCCGTGAGGCTCGCGCAGGGTGAGGGCGGTGTAGCCGTTGGCAAACGGGATGGTCTCGCCGTGCACCTTGTCAGCCGCGCCGCCGTAGAACTCGAGGTAGCGAGCCAGGGCCACCGCGTCGGCCCGGCCCTGCTTGAGCGGCTTGCCCACGTCCAGCGCCTCCAGGCGCGCCAATTCGTCGGCCTGCTCCAGCACCAGGGCGCTCATCTT
>Ga0114980_10003700_pt1 | contig 10415 bp, 6 predicted proteins | sample S_140806_EF_Meta_FD_87018 | JGI IMG/M metagenome (GOLD analysis project Ga0114980, IMG submission 87018) | Freshwater microbial communities from Lake Simoncouche, Canada to study carbon cycling - S_140806_EF_MetaG | ecosystem: Environmental > Aquatic > Freshwater > Lake | place: Lake... | reverse complement strand
CTACCTACATGACTATTTTCTGCTTGCTATAACAAATCAATGGATTTAGACCTAGATTTGGATGGGGAAGGGTTAGATAGTCTGCAAGGAATGTTGTGGGAGCCTCCTACCCACATAAAAACTTTAGAAAATTTATTGCCGTTAGCATATTTATGAAATAATTAGAAAAACCTCTTCAGGAAATGTCTATGTTTAAGCAATGGTCTACATTTCATTTCGTAATGATTCCTTTAAGCATTCTCTTTATGCCGATTATTATTTTTGGGGTCCACCAAGAATTTAAACAGTATGGTGATTACATAGCACCATTCAGTTGGATATTCTTTCCTTTACTTTGGTTTTTTCTAATAAAGCGGGGCTTAAAGTTGAGGCGTTCAGAACGTGCTGCGCTAGTTGCATTTTTAAAAAATAGCGGTTTCTATGAAATTTCAGAGATAGATGCCATGAATAGAAATGAACTATATCTTAGATGTAAATTGCAATTTAAATACCCTAACCAAGACTTTTCATCTTTAACAATGTTCCAACTCCGCCTTAAAAGCTTAACGGCAATAGCAGGAGACGTTGGAGCCGTTGTTGGAACGGCTAAAGGTATATCAGATTCATTTAAAGAGGGTGGGAGAAAGATAAATAATGAACAGGTAAATAATGAACAGGTAAGACTTGATGCCCTTAAACCTCCCACTTTTGCGGAATATACACAAATGAACTCAGAGAACAATATTGAGCTCAAAAGAAGCAAACACCTCATCTGGCTTTTGCCATTATGGTTTATTCAGTACTGCATTTTGTATGCAATATTCAGTTTTAAAATTATGACGGGTATTTTTAAATTTGCTTTAAATATAGGTGTTATAGGATTAATTTTGTTATGTGTTCCTGTGGTTGGGTGGATTATTCTTGCTTTTTGGATGTTAAACCGCCCAAACAGTCCAAGCTATCCGGTAACAGGCAGTCGGTTTCGCCCATGGTTCATAAACGTATTGAAAAAATGAAACTTCTAACTCTTGCTTAAAATTTAAATAAATTTGCAATCTTTCCGTGAAATAAGCATACATTTCAAAATTATTTTTCTTTATTCACAATATCAGGTGTTATTGCATCAATTGTATTGACAACAGTCTTTACACCATAAACAACAGTAGTTCCCGCAACATCTGCAACAGCTAATACTGTGCTACATGCAGATAAAGAGAGTGATGCAAAAATTAAAAATATATGTTTCATGAGTATCCTTTAAGTTGTCCGAATTATAAATGCTAAATGTTCGCTTGAATGGCTAAGCCATCAAAACCATCACTTACGCCGATATTTCCAGCACTTCAGGTTTACTGCTGCTGCGACTTCAGATGAAAAAGACAGTTTTGAAAAGAATACAGGAATAGAATTCTTGTGAAGGGGTGACGCCGACCAGTTGCATTAAATCTGAGTACAACTTAAGCTGGCATCAATTTTCTTTTGCTCTTGGGATCCACTCCATAACAATATTTACTAATAATCTAACGCCATGGTGTTAATTAAATGAACTTAACTAAATTAATTATTTACTGCTTTTTTGTATTATTAAGCAATACTCTTCAGGCTTTTGAAATTGTAAGCCTGTCGCCTCAAGGTGAAGTTGCAAAAGTAAGTCAGGTTGTTGTGAGGTTTGACGAGTCTGGTGTACCTCTGGGGAAAGACAAAGGTCAGGCACCAGTCAGCGTCCGTTGTAGTGATCCAAAGGTAATCAAAGGCAAAGGAAGATGGATTGATGATAAGTCATGGGTTTTTGACTTTGAACAAGTTCTGCCGCCTGGGATCAATTGCAAGCTGTTGATTACGCCAGGTCTTAAATCAGCGCAGGGTGATGAATACAAGGGGATCAATCAATTTCGATTTACCACAGGCGGACCTTTTGTAAAGTCTGTTCAACCTTATGATTCCAGTCGCATTGACGAAGATCAGTATTTTGCACTTCGCTTATCAGGCGCAGCCAGTTTATCCAGTGTGCAAGCCAATACATGGTGCATTGCAGATGGTGTGGGCGAGCGTATTGCAGTAAAACTTTTGAACGGTAAAGATCGAGCCGAATTGATTAAAGCTCGGGGATGGGAAAAAGATGCTGAGGAAAACCCTTTGGCAATTGTTACTTTAACTTGCCAACGGCGATTTACCCCTTCTGCGAAGGTTCAACTTGTATTTGGTAAAGGCGTTGCCACTCCTAGCGGGGTAACAAACTCTATAGAAACACGGTATTCATTCCAAGTCAGAGAACCGTTTGAAGCAAGTTTCAGTTGCAACAGAGAAAACGCGCAAAGTGCATGCCTTCCTATTCAACCTATCACTTTAACTTTCAGTTCAGCAGTACCCAAAAAATACCTTGAAGGGATTCGTCTGGTTTCTGAAAAAGAAACCTTCAAACCTGTTTTTGAAGGACTGGATCAAGCTGATGAAGAAAACATAGCCTCTGTGAAATTTCCAACTATCCTTCCAGAGCTAAGCTCATTTCTAATTGAATTGCCTAAAGACTTTAAAGATGAAAGTGGAAGATTGTTGCGAAATGCATCAAACTTTCCATTAAAAGTTGCAACTGCCGCACTTCCCCCATTGGTTAAATTTTCAGCTTCACCTTTCGGTGTCGTTGAACGCTTTGCAGAGCCTGAAGGGCAGGGCGTGTTGCCCGTTACTTTGCGTAATGTCGAAGAATCTTTGGTCATCAAAGGCATGCAACCAAGAATTGTCAGCGACCTAAGGCCCAACAGTGATGCGCAGATCATTGCTTGGTTTCATAAAGTGCAGAGGTATCACGCAAGCAATATTGACCGTCGCGTTGCTGAAACTGAAATTAAGCATCGAGCTCCCAAAGCGCTAGAAAAGGACAATGCACAAGAAGTGCAGACCCGAATGCTGTCACTGCTCAAAGGGCAGGAGGGCGTAAAAATCCTAGAGCTACCAAAAATCAACAATAAAGGGAAAACTCGACCATTCGAAGTGGTTGGCATTCCACTGGATCCCGGTTTTCATGTCTTGGAGATTGAATCACAACAACTTGGTTCAAAGTTATTAGATTCAAGACATGGCAACAGCAGAACCATGTATGTGCGCACCTCAGCTTTGGTGACTAACTTAGCTGTTCACTTCAAACTGGGCCGGGAAAATGCCATAGCTTGGGTCACCACCTTGGACAAAGGATTACCTGTAAAAAATGCCAGCGTTAAGGTTTCAGACTGCAGGGGTAAGGAGATAGCTACTGCAATAACCGATGCCATGGGTGTTGCCAAACTGGACGGCATTTCACATACAGCGCCAGTGTGTAAATCTGATGGTAACTACAGCCGAGCTTACTTTGTCAGCGCCAGAGCCCAGCAACCATTGGCTAACGGCAAAGGTTCAGTAGAAGACTTGGCATTCACATGGAGTGATTGGACGCGTGGTATTGAAGCGTGGCGATTCAATTTGCCTGTTATTTATGAGACTGACAATGTGGAGCATGCACACACCATTTTGGATCGCAATTTGTTGCGGGCAGGTGATCGTGTTTCAATGAAGCATCTGATACGTAGCTTGAGTGCTCAAGGGTTTGGTCTTACTGCTACTCCTCCCAACAAACTGGTTCTCACGCATATTGGCAGTGGACAGCAGTACGAGCAGCCTTTGAATTGGCGAAAAACAGCTACTGGTGGGCAAAGTGCAGAAAGTATTTTTCAGATTCCAAAATCTGCCAAATTGGGTTTGTACGAAATTTCATTGCATAAACCAGAAGGTAAAACTTTTTTTAGTGGGCAATTCCGCGTAGAAGAATTCAGGCTTCCCGTGTTTGAAGGCCAAATCAAAACCTCTGAAAAAGGTGAGTTGATCAACCCTAAATCTGTCCCTGTCGACATGCAGGTGAATTATGTGGCGGGAGGCCCTGCCTCCAATTTATCAGTCAGACTTTCTGCATACTTGAAGCCCAAAATAATCAACTTCAAGGACCATGCCGAGTTTAATTTTCAGCCCCCGGATGATTTAAACGAAAAGGCCTCAGCAAACGACCAAGAAGCTGAAATCGCAAATAACGATTCACGGTTGATCGCCGATAAATTGCCTCTGCGGCTTGATAAAAATGGTGCAGGTCAAACCTCTTTGACGGGCGTTGTGCAATCAAAAGTACCGCAAGAATTGTTGCTTGAAGCAAGCTATGCAGACCCCAATGGGGAGATTCAAACACTGCGAAATACCCGTACCATCTGGCCCGCTGAAGTTGTCGTAGGAATTAAGAGTGAAGATTGGTTGTCAAGTGGCAAGCAAATTAAATTTCAAACGTTGGCCTTGGACCTCACTGGCAAACCTCAGCAGGGTATTCCTTTAGAGGTCAGAGCGATAGCAAAGATTGTTACCAGCTCCCGCAAAAGGATGGTGGGAGGTTTTTACACCTATGACAATAAAACAAGTGTTAAGGATTTAGGACGTATCTGTTCCGGCAAGAGTGACAGTCGTGGTTTGCTTTTGTGTGAAACCACATTATCCGAATCAGGTCAGATAGAGTTGGTGGTTACAGCAAAAGATGAATCAGGAAATAGTATTCAAGCAGCTGATTCGATTTATGTCACTCGCCAAGGTGAGTTATGGTTTGGCGGTGAAAATCACGACAGAATTGACCTGCTACCCGAGAAGAAAAGTTATGAGCCTGGAGAAACTGCAAAATTTCAGGTTCGGATGCCTTTCAGATTAGCAACTGCTTTGGTCACTATTGAGCGTGAAGGTATTTTTGATTCCAAAGTAGTGCAACTTCAAGGCCAAGACCCCACGGTAGAAGTTAAGGTGCAAGAAAACTGGGGCCCTAATGTCTATGTCAGTGTGTTGGCTTTGCGTGGACGTTTGCGTGAGGTTCCTTGGTACAGCTTTTTTACTTGGGGCTACCAAGCACCCAAAGAATGGTGGTTGTCGTTTTGGTATGAGGGGCAAGAATACACGGCGCCAACCTCTTTGGTTGATTTAAGCAAACCCGCATTTAGGCTTGGAGTGGCTGAAATACGCGTGGGTACGCAAGCACACAAACTCGATGTAACGGTTAAAGCTGACAAAGAAAACTATCCTGTGCGTGGTAAAGCACAAGTTCAAATTCAAGTCAAATTGCCCAATGGAAAACCAGCTGCAAACGCAGAGGTGGCCTTGGCCGCTGTTGATCAAGCACTGTTGGAACTATGGCCCAATGAGAGTTGGAATTTGTTAGAGGCCATGATGCAAAGACGTGGATGGGGAGTTGAGACCTCTACTGCCCACATGGAAATCATCGGGCGCCGTCATTTTGGTCTAAAGGCTGTACCTGCTGGCGGTGGAGGAGGGCACAGTGGCACCCGTGAGCTGCTAGATACCTTGCTTTTATGGAATCCGAAAATCCAATTAGACAGTCAAGGTCAGGCTTTAGTGACTGTGCCACTTAATGATGCATTAAGTACTTTCAAAATAGTGGCACTTGCTGACGTATCAACTGGATTGTTCGGGTCAGGTTCAACCACCATTCGTTCCACCCAGGATTTGCAAATCATCAGTGGAATCCCTCCTTTGGTCCGCGAGGAAGATGTGTTTCAAGCTCAATTCACGCTGCGCAATACAACCAAACAGGCTATGAAGGTGGTGGTATCTCCTCGCGCAACAATGCTGAAATTGACACCGCAAATTTTAGAAATTCCTGCGGGTGAGGCCAAAGAGGTATCGTGGACTGTATCGGCACCAGCTCAATTGACTTTCACACGTGCAGAGTCCATCTCATGGGACATTGAAGCAAAAGACAATGTAAGTGGTGCGCGCGATAGCTTAAAGATTAGGCAGCGAATTATTCCTGCTGTTCCATTGACTGTTCAGCATGCGACCTTGGTTCAGCTTGACAGTACCTTCAATATGGATGTCACGAATTCGGCAAATGCCTTGGCTGGTCGTGGTGGTGTGAAGATGGCTTTGCAGTCCCGTCTTAGCGACGGTTTACCAAGTGTTCAAGATTGGTTTATCAACTATCCATTTTCTTGCTTGGAGCAAAAAATCAGCAAAGCCTTGGTGCTTCAAGATTCCAAGGCCTGGAAGTTGGTAATCGCTGAGTTACCTGGCTACACAGATGCAGATGGTTTACTAACCTACTTTCCATTAAGTGAAGGCGAAGGCAATCGAGGCAGTGATGTACTAACTGCTTATGTATTGGCTGCTGCCTACGAGGCCTCAACGCTTAGCAAAGATTTTGAACTTCATGAAGAAGCCCGTGCATCCTTGGAGCGTGGCTTGACAGCATTTGTAAACGGGCGTGTACAAAGAGATTTCTGGAGTCCACGCAAAGATCTGGATATTCGTAAACTTGCGGCAATTGAGGCTCTTTCGCGGTATGGAAAAGCTCAAGCTAATATGGTCAACAGCATTACCATTGCCCCCAATCAATGGCCTACACACGCAGTCATTGACTGGATCAATATTCTGCAGAGGTTAGATGATGTGCCAGATCGCGAAAAACGACTGACGCAGGCGACTCAGATCTTGCGTAGTCGCATCAGTTATCAAGGAACAAAGTTGATATTCAACTCAGAATCCGACGATTATTGGTGGTGGTTAATGCAAAACGGGGACGCCAACACAGCAAGATTGTTATTGACCGTCTTGGGTGATCCGACTTGGGAAAGCGATGTAGGCCGTGTTGCCAGCGGATTGATAGGACGTCAAAAGAACGGTGCCTGGCTCACCACTACAGCCAATTTTTGGGGCAGCATTGCGCTGAAAAAATTCTCCAATAAATACGAATCTGTGGCTGTGACAGGCAGCACTCGCGCAAGCATGGGAGCCAATCATGCAAGTGTCGACTGGAAAAAATCAGAGAACGAAAAAAGCATGTTCTTGCCATGGGGTAATACTGCTTCATCAGACACGGTTAAGTTGAGTCATCAAGGCTTGGGTAAACCTTGGCTGAGCTTGCAAACTTTGGCGGCAGTACGCCTAAAGCAGCCTGTCAATGCAGGTTACCAAATCAAAAAAACAATCACGCCTGTAGAGCAAGCAAATAAAAACCTACCTCCAGATCATTACACGCGAGGAGACGTAATTCGGGTGACTTTAGAAGTTAATGCCAAAACGGATATGAGTTGGGTTGCCATCACAGATCCAGTTCCAGCAGGTGCAACAATATTGGGTGGTGGACTGGGGCGCGACTCTGAAATCGCCACACAAAGTGAAAAAAGGCAAGGTGCCAGTTGGGCTGCGTATGAAGAGCGTGGTTTTGAATCATACAAAGCCTACTATGAATACCTGCCCAAAGGCTTGATCAAGCTGGAATACACCTTACGTCTGAACAATGTTGGTGATTTTTCAATGCCTGGGTCCCGAATTGAAGCCATGTACGCCCCAGAGATTTTTGGAGCTACCCCTTTCGCACGAGTGAAAGTGCAGGCAAATAAATAAATGGGCAAATTGACTGTGCTCCCTTTTGCATTTACTGAATTCAAATTTAGATTTTTATCCACGACCATTGCTTTGCTGCTATGCAGTGGCATGGTCTTTTCTCAAACTACTTTTGAGCAAATTAAATCTGCTCACCGCGCATCAGATATACAGCTACTGGATAGATATGGTGAAGTAGTTCAACGTATACGAACCGATCACCAGGTCCGTAAAGGGCAGTGGGTTTTCTTGCAGGATATGTCACCAGCTTTGCTTACCGCCTTGGTTCTTAGTGAGGATAAACGCTTTTATGAGCACAGTGGCGTTGATTGGCAAGCTGTACCGGCGGCTGCTTGGGCTAATTTATGGAATAAAAAAACGCGTGGAGCCTCGACCATCACTATGCAACTTTCAGGGCTATTGGAAGAAGAGCTTAAACGGGAAAATGGTCGCCGAAGCATGGTTCAAAAATTAGGTCAAGTTATTTCTGCTCAACGGCTAGAGCAAAGATGGCAAAAAGATCAAATTTTGGAAGCCTATCTGAACTTAGTTCCTTTTCGCGGTGAACTTGTCGGTATTGATGCCCTGAGCCGCACGCTGTTTGGCAAGCATGCTTCTGGATTAAATAACCGCGAAGCAGCAATTGCTGCTGCCCTGGTTCGTTCGCCCAATAGTTCAGTCACCCAAGTCGCCTCCCGTGCATGTAGTGTTTTGAAGATGCTTGAGTCCAATCTTCAAGATAGCGATTGCAGTGACTTGTCTTTGCTAACGGAAATTAGTCTGTCAAAGAGAGAGTTTCCAGCAAGTGAAGGGATTGCACCGCATTTTGCACGTCAATTTTTGTTAAATCAAAAAAAACCTGCAACACCAAGAGTTAAATCAACTTTGGATGCTTCCTTGCAGCGCGTGACTTTGCAAAGCCTGACACAACAATTGCGTGAATTGAGTTCACGTCATGTGGAAGATGGAGCCGTACTGGTATTGGATAACGCCAGTGGTGAAATATTGTGTTGGGTAGGCTCTTCAGGTCAACTCAGCGCTGCGGGTGAGGTGGACAGTGTTATGGCTATGCGCCAACCTGGCTCAACACTTAAGCCTTTTCTTTATACACAGGCTATTGCGCAGCAACGTATCACAGCGGCCACTTTGTTAGACGATTCCAATATTCAAATTCATACCGCTGGCGGTTTATACATCCCGCAAAACTACGATCATCAGTTCAGAGGGTGGGTATCAACGCGTACTGCTTTAGGCTCTTCACTCAATGTACCTGCTGTGCGTACTTTGGTGATGGTCTCACCTGATGCGTTCCATAAACAACTGGATGCACTTGGTTTTTCAATGCGTGAAACTGGCGACTACTATGGATACAGTTTGGCATTGGGCAGTTCTGATGTTTCCTTGCTTCAACTGACCAATGCTTATCGAACTCTTGCAAATGGAGGTCGTTGGAGTCCTGTCAATTTCGCGCCTGGTGAATCTTCTCCACCTAAACAGATTTTGGACGAGCGTGCCAGCTTCATAGTGACTGACATTCTTGCCGATAGTAATGCAAGAGCACGAACTTTCGGTATTGATAGTGTGTTGTCAACACGTTTTTGGTCGGCCGTAAAGACCGGCACCAGCAAAGACATGAGAGACAACTGGGCGATTGGTTTTTCTGAGCGTTTTACTGTCGGAGTTTGGGTCGGCAATGCCAGTGGATCACCCATGTGGAATGTCAGTGGAACCAGCGGTGCGGCGCCAATCTGGGCTCATGTGATGAATTATTTGCATCGTTCAATTCCAAGTAAGGGTCCGAAAAAAATACCACCTGGTCTGACTCAACAACTTGTACGGTTTAATGTGCCGTCAGAACAAATTTCCAATAATCAAAGTCATGCAGTGGGCATGAAAAATGTCGTTCATCGCACTTCATTGTTTGCAAACGAACCGTCAAGAATGGAATGGTTCATAAAGGGGACTGAGCAAGCTGAATTTACTTTGTCTGATGTCGGAATCCGCCACTCATATCCGTCCTCTGCCACTCCTGCCTCAGTTCGCATTACTTCCCCAGCTAACGGAAGCATTATTGCTTTAGATCCGGATATTCCGCCTGAAAAACAGCGTTTGATATTCACCTCTACCGGATCGTCTGTGCGTTGGATTGTTGATGGCAAATTCTTTGCCAAAGGGTCATCTGTTCAATATTTTCCTTGGCCTGGTCGTCATGTCGTCAATCTTTTGGATGGAAAGGGAGTGATTCAAGACACAGTCCGTTTTGAAGTGCGTGGAGCAGCCGTGAAACAAAAAAATTAATTACCTTTGCTGAATTCATTGAATGGCAAGCACCGCAGAACCCCACGACATGCGTCAAGCGATTTCACACCTTAAGCGCGAGCGTATTTTGGCGGCCGCAGCCGACCTTTTCTACCGCCAAGGCTATGGCCAAACCACCTTGGAGCAGGTCGCTAATGAGTTGCAAGTCACCAAGCCCTTTATCTATGCACACTTTGCATCCAAAAATGAGTTGTTGGTGGAAATTTGCTCGCGTGCGATTCATCTGGCCCATGAGTCCTTGAACCGCGCCATGGCCCAAGATGCATCGGCCACCGAACGTTTGGAAACGGTGGTGCGTGATTTTTTGACTGCCGTATTGACGCATCAACCTCACGCTATGATTTACAGCCGAGAAGAAAAAGAGTTTGAGCAAAAAGACCGTGATGCTATCAACCAACTGCGCCGTGGATTCGATCAGCGTTTGGTGGAGTTGATTGAAATGGGTGTGAAATCGGGCGAGTTCCAAGCCGACGATGTGCAACTCACCGCTTTGGCCATAGGCGGCATCGTGGGTTGGGCACCTGTATGGTTTCGTGCCAATGGGCGATTAAGCCTTGAGCAAGTGACTGCCTATTTGGCCAGCTTAGCTTTGGCATTGGTGCGGGTCAAAAGCAATACAAATTCCCATGGCAACTGATTCCACAGCACCTTCATCAAGCATGGCCGTTGCAACGCTGCTTTGACATGGGAAGGCCATAAGACAGGTTGGACCCGAGCGG
>Ga0114980_10003699_pt1 | contig 10415 bp, 9 predicted proteins | sample S_140806_EF_Meta_FD_87018 | JGI IMG/M metagenome (GOLD analysis project Ga0114980, IMG submission 87018) | Freshwater microbial communities from Lake Simoncouche, Canada to study carbon cycling - S_140806_EF_MetaG | ecosystem: Environmental > Aquatic > Freshwater > Lake | place: Lake... | reverse complement strand
TCTGCTGATGCGTTTGGGACTGGGCGAGGACCCGTCCGGGGTGGCGCACGAGGGGTGGGCGGAGAGTCCGGCCGGGGAGCCGTGGACGATAGTTTCGCCGGCCGACGGGGGCGAGTTGGCCACGGTGCGGGGCGGGGCCGAGGAGGACTACGACGACGCCGTCTACGTGGCGCAGCGGGTGTGGCCGCGCTGGCGGGATTGTCCAGCGCCGCGGCGCGGACTGATCGTCCGGGAGATGGCCGAGGCGCTGCGGGCGGCGCAGGAGGACCTGGGGAGGCTGGTGGCGCTTGAGACGGGCAAGATTCTGGCCGAGGGGTGTGGCGAGGTGCAGGAGATGATCGACATCGCCGACTTCGCCGTGGGTTTGTCGCGGCAGTTGTATGGCCGGACGATGCCGAGCGAGCGGCCGGGGCACCGGTTGATGGAGCAATGGCATCCGCTGGGGGTGGTGGGCTGCATTACGGCCTTCAACTTTCCGTTGGCGGTGTGGAGTTGGAACGCGTTGGTGGCGGCGGTGTGCGGCAACTGCGTGGTGTGGAAGCCGAGTGAGCGGACGCCGTTGACGGCGATTGCGGTGCAGAAGATCTGTGGGGGGATTCTCGAGCGGCATGGCTTTGGCGGGGTGTTTACGCTGGTGTGCGGGGCCGGGGGAGTGGTGGGCGAGCGGATGGCGGCCGACCGGCGGCTGCCGCTGGTGGCGGCGACGGGATCGACGGGAGTGGGGCGGCGGGTGGCCGAGGTGGTGGGTGCGCGGCTGGGGCGGACGCTGCTGGAGTTGGGGGGGAACAACGCGGCGATTGTGATGGCGGACGCCGATCCGCGGCTGACCGTGCGGGCGCTGCTGTTTGGCGCCGTGGGGACGGCCGGGCAGCGGTGTACGAGTATCCGGCGGATTCTGGTGCAGCGTTCGGTGGCCGGGGAGTATCGCGAGTACCTGCTGCGGGCGTGGGAGAGGGTGCGGGTGGGGCATCCGCTGGCGGCGCAGAGCTTGTGCGGGCCGCTGATCGACCGGGCGGCGGCGCGGCGGATGCAGGAGGGGCTGCGGACGATTCGGGAGCAGGGGGGCGAGGTGATCCACGGGGGAGAGTTGGTGGAGCGGGACTATGACGGCAAGCCGCTGCGGGGCGGGTGCTATGTGCGGCCGGCGCTGGTGAATTCGCAGGGCACGATGGCGGCGGTGCGGGAGGAGTTGTTCGCGCCGGTGGTGCATCTGATCGAGTTTGAGGACCTTGACGAGGCGATTGCGTTGAACAACGCCGTGCCGCAGGGATTGGCGAGCGCGATCTTCACGGGGAGTGTGGAGGCGGCCGAGCAGTTTCTTTCGCCGCGCGGAAGCGACTGCGGGATTGCTAATGTGAATATAGGGACGTCGGGCGCCGAGATCGGTGGGGCCTTTGGCGGAGAGAAAGAGACGGGCGGCGGCCGGGAGTCCGGCAGCGACTCCTGGAAGGCGTATATGCGCCGGCAGACGGCCACGATCAACTCTTCCCGGGAGCTGCCCCTAGCGCAGGGCATCCGCTTCGACCTATGATGTCGATTGGTGCATCGTCAGGAAAGCATGAATAAGTTCGTTATTTCAGGTCCGCAAGGTTCCGGCAAGGGCACGCAGAGCGAGTTGCTGTGCCGGGATTATGATTTTGTCCACATCTCGATTGGCGACATCTTCCGCTGGAATGTGTCGCACCACACGAAGCTGGCGGCGCGGATCCGGCGGATTACGGATGCCGGGCTGCTGGTGCCGGATGAGATTGTCGAGCGGGTGGTGCGGGACCGTCTCGACCAGCACGACTGGAACTACGGCTTCGTGCTCGACGGGTTTCCGCGGACGCGGGCGCAGGCCGAGTATCTGTTCGAGAACTGGAATCTTGACAAGGTGATCTATCTCGAATTGGCCGACGAGGTCGTCTACCAGCGGGTAATGTACCGGGCCAAGATGGGGCAGGGGTCGGGATTTACCAAGCGGGCCGATGACAATCCGGAGGCGCTGAAGACGCGCTTGCGGGAGTATCACGAGAAGACGAAGCCGCTGCTGGAGTTGTACGACCGGATGGGGATGCTGTTGACGATCGATGCCAGCCGGAGTATCTCCGATATCTACAGCGACATCCGGACGCATTTAGGCTTGCCGGATCCAACGGTTTGAGCGGGTCTTCGGGAAGCCCTCTATTCCCTAGTTGTGCGAGGGAGTAGTTTGTTTTCGGTCCATTCTTAGGGCGAACTGGAAAAGTCTGCCCGGCCAAAGACCGTATTTGCGATTGAGTGATTGGGGAGCACAATTAGGGTGTGGTTACTCAATCGCAAATCGGAAGGACCGTGGGCGAGCAGATTGCGGGGAAGCTTCGTGCGCTTGCCCGGCATGAAAAGAACGGTCAGGACCTGATTGAGTACGCCTTAATGGCGGCGTTTATAGCAACAGCGGTGGCGGCCACGTTTCCGACCACCATTGGGCCGACCATTTGCACGATGATGTCGCGGGTGGGAAGCACGCTGGCGACGGCGGCGGCGCAGGGCAGTTAGCCGCTAGTCGAGATACTTTTTGAGATCCGGATTGAGCTTGGCCTGCACGTCGGGGGTGGCGAGGTTGTTCTGGGTCACCAGTTGCGGCGGCATGTCGTTGACCTTCTGGACGGGCTGTCCGCCGATGGCCTTGGCCGCATTAAGCACGGATTGGTACCCCATCGAGAAGGGGTCCTGGATGACCAGGGAATCAAACACGCCGGCCTTGAGGTCGGCGACGAGGGCGGGACTGGAGTCGAAGCCGATGGCTTTGACCTTAGTGCCGGCGCGGGCTTTGAGCGCTTGGGCGGCACCCGCCGCGCTCGATTCGTTCGAGGCGAACAGGCCGGCGGCATCGGGTATGGCGGTGAGCATGTTCTCGGCCACCTGGAGGCTCTTGGCGTAGTCGGACATGCCGTAGCGTTTGTCGACGATCTGAATGCCGGGGAAGTTGCGGATCTCCTCCTCGAAGCCCTCTTCGCGGAGCATTGTCGATCCCCCGCCCGGCTGGACGGCGACCATCACGACCTTGCCTTGGCCGCCGAGGATCTCGCCCATGCGGCGGGCGGCGACCCGGCCGGCTTCTTTGTTATCGGTCATCACCTGCGCGACGAACTGCGGGGTGTCGATACCGGAATCGAAGATGACAACGGGGATCTTTTCGCGGGTGGCGCGCTCGACGGCGTTGACCATGACTTTCTTGTCGATGGGGGCAACGCAGATGGCATCCACTTTGCGGTTGATCATGGCGTCCATGATCTGAATCTGGGCGTTGAAGTCGGTTTCGGTGGCGGGCCCGTTCCAGACGATCTCGACGTCCTGCTCGCGGGCGGCCTTGACGGCTCCGGCGTGGACGCTCTGCCAGAAGACGTGGGCCCGGCCTTTGGGGATGACGGCGACCTGCTTCTTCTTGCTTTGGTTGCAGCCGGCGGCCGCGAGGGCGGCGGCGGCGAAGCTGGCGCGCAGAAGCTGCGCGCGCGTCAGGAGATGATTTTTCATGCCGGGGGCTCTATTGCGGGAACGACTGCGGGGCGGTGAGGTGCTGCCAGCCTTCGCCGCTCAAGGCCTTGAGGAAGGCGACCAGATCCTTCTTCTCCTGCGCGGAGAGGTTGAGGGGTTTCATGGTCTCGTCCAGGTTCTTATTCTTGATGCCGCCTTTGTCGTAGAAGTCGACCACCTGCTCGAGGGTCGCCAGGCTGCCATCGTGCATGTAGGGAGCGGTGTGGGCGATTTCGCGGAGGGTGGGGGTTTTGAAGGCGCCCCAGTCGGCGGGGTTCTTGGTGACGGCGAAGCGGCCTGCGTCCGGGTTGGCTTTTTCGGTGCCGATGCCGAGGTTGTGGAAGGAGTTGAGGGTGAAGTTCGGGCCTTCGTGGCAGGAGTCGCACTTGGCCTTATTGAAGTAGACGTTCAGGCCGCGGACCTGGGCGGCGGAGAGAGCGTTCTTACTGCCGGCGCGGTACTTGTCATAGGGCGAGTTGCCACTGACGACGGTGCGTTCAAAGGTCGCGATGGCCTTGGCGACGCGGTCAATGGTGACCTCTTCCGAGCCGAAGGAGGCTTTGAAGAGCTGGCGGTAACCGGCGATCTGCTGGAGGTTACGGACAACGCCATCGTGGCTGTGGCCCATCTCGATGGGGTTGGCGATGGGGCCGATGGCCTGGGCTTCGAGAGAACCGGCGCGGCCGTCCCAGAACTGGAGCAGGCCGTAGCCGCGGTTGATGACCGTTGGTGCGCTCATGCCGCCCTTCTGGCCCCGGATGCCGACGGAAACCGGCAACTGGTCCGTGAAGCCCTTGTCGGGGGCGTGGCAGGAGGCGCAGGCGACGGAGTTATCGGCCGACAGGCGCTTGTCGTAGTAGAGCAGGCGCCCGAGGTGGGCCTTGTCGGCGGAGTAAGGATTGTCCTTGGGCCAGAGAATCGGGGTGAGACCAAGCGGTACCCGGAAGGTATCCTTGCTGCTCTGGCCCAGAATCAGGGCAACACCGAACAAAGTGAAGAGCGGGAGTAAGCGCACCAACTTCATGATCGAACCTCTTGCGGTAATCGACTACTGCTTGACGTAGCCGGCGACGTAGACGGCCTTGTAGCCGCCGTGCTGGGTCATGGTGCCGGTGACTTCCATGACGTGCCCCATGTGGTCGGCGGCGGCGGCGCGGAAGGCGGACATGGTCAGGCCGTCGCGGCGCGGATCATGCTCTTCTTCCATGACCATGTAGAGCGAACCATCGGCGGTGAGCAGGCCGATGGGCTGGCCGGACTTGGCGCACTTCTGGCCGCAGGCGCGGTGCTTTTCGCCGTGCTTACCGAGTTGGAGGTAGCAGGAGAAGTCGACGATCTCGCCGACAAGGGTGACGGTCTTGCCGGTAAGGGGCTTGCCATCGACGCCGGCGGCGACGCTGGTCTGGGACCATCCTTCGGCCTTTTCGCCCATCTTGCCCATGGCTTTCTTGTAGGTCGGGTCACCGACCGGAGTCATCTGCGGCTGCAGAATCGGGGTCTTGCCCTGGCCGACGAGGACGGCGCTGAGGGCCAAGGTGGCAATGCTGGCAACAATCCATTTCTTCATTTCAAATCTCCTGAATTGATTTTATCCGCGGACGCTGGCCGCGGGAATCTTTTTCACCAAGTCTTCCATTTCGGCGCGGCTTTCCGCGCCAATGGTGAAGACGTCGACACAATCGAGGCCGAGCGCGAACTGCAGGCACTCGTCGGGTTTACTGCGCAGTTTGCCGGCGCCGAAGATCTTCATGCCGATGATACCCTTGCCGGCGGCTTTCATCTGGCGGAGGACGCCGATGACGACGTCGGGGGCGGCGTCCATGGCGATGCCGGCGGGGTTGATGCGGGCGAGGTCGACTTCGACCCACGGCTCGGCGGCGGCGGTTTTGAGAGCATCGAGCGTATGGCAGGAGGTGCCTTTGGTGCGGACGATGCCCCGCTCCTGGGCTTCGGCGATGACATCCATGGCGCCGCGCTTTTTCTCGTTCCAGTTCTTATCGAGCATGCAGTGGAGCAGCAGGATGTCGATGTAGTCGGTGTTGAGTTCGCGGCGGAAGCGGTCGAGGTCGGCGCGCATTTCTCCGGCGGTGGAGGCGTGGGTCTTCGAGAGAACCGTGACCTTTTCGCGGGGCACGCTTTTGAGGGCCTGGCGGACGTGGGGGTGGGTGCCGTACTGGTCGGCGGCGTCGAAGAAGTTCAGGCCCTGATCGTAGCCGGCGCGGAAGAGGTCGGCGAGGCCGTTGACGCCGAGCTTGCGGGTCTGATTGGACGAACCGCCCACGCCGTTAGTGCCGGTGCCCATGGCCAGACGGCTGAGCATGATTTTTTTCGGGCCGAGCGCGATGCGGTCGCTGGCCAGTTTTTGCGCGGGGTTGGCGAACAGAGGATACGGGAAGTGGTGAAGGCTGATGCCGGCGGCGATGGCGGCGGACTTGCTGAGGAATTTGCGGCGTTGCAGAAAAAAGACCCTCCTACCTCTTGCATGATATAACTTCGGATTGCCTGAATGTATTGTCTTCCAAGAAACACGCGCACAACGGACTCGCTTCGGCCCGGCAGGAGGGTCGAGTTCCTCGCCCGTTGGTGCCGGGTCTGCGCGGTCTGTGCGCTTCTGCTGATTGTTCTTTTCGCGGTGGCCGCTTCCGGACAGGAGCGGTGGCAGTCGCGGTCGATGATTTTAACCACGCAGGGCGTGGCGGCGCGGATGACGGAAGCGCCCCAGGGCGGATTCAGCGGGATTCATTTGGTGACGGTGCCCGGGGCGGTGAACGGCTGGTGGAAGATGCACCAGAGGTTTGGGCGTCTGCCGTGGGCCGAGCTATTCGCCCCGGCGATTCACTATGCGCGCAACGGGTTTCCGGTGACCGAGATCATCCACGAAGAGTGGGCGAGGAGCGGGGCCAAGTGGCCGGGCCGCGTGCCGGCGGTGGACATTCTGCAGACGTCGTCGCGACTCGGGGGCCTGCTGGCGAGCAACGATTTCACCGAGTATGAGAGCGAATTGGTCGAACCGGTGTCGACGACCTACCGCGGGGCGCGGGTGTTTGTACTGCCGCCGAACGGGCAGGGGGGTTAGGCGCTGGAGATGCTGAACATTCTCGAAACCAAGCCGGGCGCGCCGTTGGATCTACGTTTTAAGATTGAGGCGCAGAAGCTTTCGGTGATGGATTTGGGGCGGTATGTGACGAATCCGAAGTTTGCGTCGATTCCGACGGAGGGACTGCTGTCGAAGGCATATGCCGCCGAGCGGGGGCGGCGGATTGACCCAAGCCGGGCGCAGTGCGCTGTGCGGGCGGGTGAGCCGGGGAAGTTGAAGAACCCGATTTATCTGGCGGTGGTGGACCGGGGCGGGTTGTTCGACACCGACCCGCAGCACGTCAACCGCGCGGCGCCGCACAAGCGGCCGCTGCATGCGATCATCCAGGGCCTTCCGATGCACGGGGATTCGCGGGTGGCGTTTGGGATTTTGGGCGGCGTCGACCAGGCGCAGGCGCACGCTCAGTTTGTGTCGTGTGTGGTGGATCAGAAGATGAAGATCCAAGAGGCGATGGAGTCGCCGCGGTTTACGCGGCGGGAGCCCGAGGGCTGCGGGGTGCAGATTGAGAACCGCTTCCCTGCCCCGGAGCTGGACCGGCTGCGAAAACTTGGCCACCAGCTCGATGTCCGCGCCGCGCACTCCTCGCGCATGGGCGGCGGGCAGGCGGTGTTTGACCGCAAGACGAAAGTGAAATCCGGCGCCTCGGATCCGCGCAAGGACGGCGCGGCGGCGCCGGAACCGGAGAGTTTTTGAAAACTATGAAACCTGTACTTACCCTTTTGTTGATGGCCGCATCGCTGACAGCGGCCGACCCGGCGCAGGAGTTGCTCGCGCAGGCGAAAAAGTCGCCGAATTCGGCCGAATTCAAGGCAGCGCTCGGAAAGATTATGCGGCAGGGCCGCGGCGCGATGGGCTATAACGGCGAGTTTCTGTTTGCCGCCGCAGCCAAGACGGCGCCGGTGCTCGAATTGGACGAGGCGCCGGGGCCGAAGTTCGCGCGATTGAAGGGGTCGGACCTGTGGATGGTGCGGACGACGCTCAAGACGGGCACGAGCCACCGCTATGCAATCACGATTGACGGCCAGACGAATCCGCCGATCGATTTTCCTGCTTTCGGACCGGACTCGTACGAGAATGCGGCGGCGCCGGCGGGCAAGCTGTCGGAAAAGATTGTCCACACCAGTCAGATCTATCCCGGAATGGTAACGAATTATTGGGTTTACGTACCGGCGCAGTACAACCCGGCGACGGCGGCGGCGCTGTTTGTCGTGCAGGACGGCCAGGGCTACGCCAATCGGGAGGCGGCCAACCGGCTGCTGATCACGCTCGATAATCTGACGCACCAGAAGCGGATTCCGGTGGCGATTACGGTGATGATCGCGCCGGGGATGATCGGCGAGCGGCGGATGCGCTCGATTCAGTACGACACGGTGGACGATACCTACGCGCGGTTCCTGCGCGAGGAGATCGTCAAGGACGTCGAGGCGAAGTACAACATACGGAAGGACGCCTATTCGCGGGCGATCATGGGCGAGAGCTCGGGGGCGATCTGCGCGTTTACGGTGGCGTGGTTTGATACCGAGCGGTACTCGCGGGTGTTCTCGCGGATCGGGACGTATACGAGCATTCAGTGGAAGCCGGGGCAGAAGGACGGCGGCAACATCTATCCGTTCTGGCTGCGGAAGAGCCCGCGCAAGAACATCCGGGTGTGGCTGCAGGACAGCTCGAACGACCTCGAGAACGAGCACGGCTCCTGGCCGCTGCAGAACATTCAGATGGCCAATTCACTGAAGATGAAGGAGTACGATTTCAAGTTCACCTGGGGCAACGGTGGGCACAGCACGGCGCAGGGTAACGCGCAGACGCCCGAGGCGTTGACGTGGCTGTGGCGGGGCTACGACCCGGCCAAGACGAGCGAGACGTTTGTGATGGATCCGGCCGAGAAGGCGAAGCCGTACTGGCGCGTGAAGGCGCTGAACCGGGAATAGTGAGCTACTCGGTACGATTGCAGCGTAAGGCCGCCGAGTGGGAGGATCTGCTGGCGGACTGGCCGGGCGAGTACCCGATGCAGGGCGTGTGGGAGGACGAAGAGGGCTATCAGGTCTTCTTCGCTTCCGCGGCCACGGCGGAACGGTTTGTGGCGGTGCACGGGGGCGTCGCGGCTCCCGTGGCCGAGGCAGCACACAGTTGGTGGGAGGATTGGGAGCCGTTGCTGGTGGGGGAGCGTTTTTTCCTGTGTCCGCCCTGGCGGGACGATCCGACGCCGGAGGGGCGGCTGCGCCTGAAGATGATCGGGGCGAACGTGTTTGGCGGCGGGGAGCACCAGACGACGCAGCTATGCCTGGAGTTGCTCGAGCAGGTGTTGCGACCGGGGCAGCGGGTGCTGGACGTGGGGACGGGCACGGGAATACTGAGTGCGGCGGCGCGGGCGCTGGGCGCGGGGAGCGTGTGGGCGTGCGATGTGGAGCCGGCGGCGGTGGAGTTGGCGCGGGAGCATGCGGCGGCGTGGCAGGGTTCGGCGGACGCGGTGCGGGCCGGATGTGCGGATCTAGTGGTGTGCAACATCCACTTGGCGGTGATGCGGGAGATCATGCCTGAGTTGCGGCGGCTGGGGGCGCCGCTGCTGTTGAGCGGTTTTCTGGTGGAGCAGATCCCGGAGCTGACGGCGGGGCTGCGGGTGCGGGCGCAGCGGGTTCGCGATGGTTGGTGCGCGGTGTGGGCGACGGCGGGGCCGGAGAGCTAATCCTGGCCGCGGAGGTGGCGGTTCATGTTCTGCAGGGATTGCAGGGTGGAGTTGAGTTCGGGCCAAGCCGACTCGATAAGGGCGCGGGAGTCGAGAAAGGCGCCGCTCTGCATGCTGACAAAGAGCGCGACGAGTTCCGTGTCGCGCCAGCCTTTGGCGGCCTCCTGTTGGAGAATATCGAGAGCCTCCTCCTTGGAGTAGGCCGGTTTGTAGCTGCGTGCGGTGGTGAGGGCGTCGAAGATGTCGACCACCTGGAGGATGCGGGCAAGCAGAGGAATCTCCTCGCCCCGCAGGCCGTCCGGATAGCCGGTGCCGTCCCAGCGCTCGTGATGGCTGCGGATGATGGGCAGGACCGAGGCCAGGGTCTTCATTGGCCGGCAGATTTCGACGCCATGGATGGTGTGGCGCTGCATGATGCGCCATTGCTCTTCAGTCAGTTTGCCGGTCCCGAGCAGGATGGCGTCGGGCACCGAGATTTTGCCGATATCGTGCAGGAAGCCGCCCCGATAAAGGGCAACAAGATCCTGGCGGGGAAGACCGAGCGCGAGGCCGAGGGCGACGCTGTAGATGGCGAGTCGCTCGCAGTGCTGGCCGGTGCCCATATCGCGGTTTTCGACGGCTTGCGCGAGGGCAAAGAGAATGGTTTCGGCTTCTTCGAGGGAGTCGACGGCGGCTTTGTGGCGGAGCAGTGAGTTGACGCGGGCGCGCACGACCGAGGGGTGCAGCGGCATCTTCAGGTACTCGTCGGCGCCGGCCTCGATACCTTCGACTTCAAAGTCGTGGCCAGAGACGCTGGTGACCATGAGGATGGGGATGAACTGCGTTTTGCGGTCGCCCTTCATGCGCCGGCAGAGTTCGGTACCGCCGAGGCCGGGCAAGAGCAGATCGAGGATGATGAGATCGACGTTGTGGCTGCCGATGATTGCAAGGGCCTGTAGGCCGGTTTCGGCTTCGAGAAACGCGTAGTTGCCCATGCGCAGCATCGACTTGAGGAGGCGGCGATTAATGGGGTTGCCATCGACGAGCAGGATTTTTGGAGCGGCTGGAGAAGTGGTTACTGACGCGGCGTGCTCCGAGGCGGGCTGCGCTCCTCCGAGGTCCAGGCCCTGGGGAGGGCGTTGCGGACCAAAGCGCAGTGAG
>Ga0114980_10003697_pt1 | contig 10420 bp, 7 predicted proteins | sample S_140806_EF_Meta_FD_87018 | JGI IMG/M metagenome (GOLD analysis project Ga0114980, IMG submission 87018) | Freshwater microbial communities from Lake Simoncouche, Canada to study carbon cycling - S_140806_EF_MetaG | ecosystem: Environmental > Aquatic > Freshwater > Lake | place: Lake... | reverse complement strand
GCGACGGGGCGTCCTCGCTGCGCTGCTCGATCCATCGGACTCGCTGGGAGTACGCGCCATGCATCGGATCGCCTTCACCCATTGCCACGCAAGTTGTGGCATTCTCGTCGCCTCGCTCGCATTCACGCTTGCTCACGGCTCCGCGTTGGTGGCGCTGACCGAGTCGGCGCCCGCCCTCGCCAACGACTGCCCTGGCGACGTGGACGGCGACGGCGTGGTGCAGAGTCGTGACATCACCGCGCTGCTTGGCGACTGGGGCGGTCCGCCGAGCGAGGGGTTGGCGAGCGACATCGACGCAAGCGGCACGGTCGACGCGCGCGATCTGACGTTGCTTCTGCAGGCGTGGGGCGCGTGTCCGCTGGTTCCGCTCTGGGCGACGGTGCTCGAGGCGCAGCCGGACCCGGCGGTCGTGACCGACCCCGCACTCCGCGCGGCGATCGAGGCGTCTGGCCTTGCATGGCGCGTGCGCGACCGTGCGTCGGGCATCGAGATGCTGCTCGTGCCGCCGGGGTCGTTCATGATGGGCGCGAGCGCGGGCGATGCGATGGCGTTTCCCGACGAGTTTCCCGCGCACTTGGTCACGCTGTCGCATGCCTTCTACCTCGGGCGATACGAGGTCACGCAGAGCCAGTACGAGGCGACGATGGAGTACAACCCGAGCTGGAACACTGAGAACCTGGATCCTGAGTTCAATCCGATTCGGCCCGTGGAATCGGTGCCGTTGGACTGGGTCGGGGTGTTTCTCTCGTTCACGGGGTTGCGGCTGCCGACGGAGGCGGAGTGGGAGTTCGCGTGTCGTGCTGGCACTTCTACGCCGACCTACGCCGTCGGCGGGCAGCAGCTGGGCGACCTCGCGTGGTACAGCCCGAACGGTGGTGGCATGACGCAGCCGACCGGGCGAAAGCTCGCCAACGCGCTCGGATTCCACGACATGCTGGGCAATGTGTGGGAGTGGGTCTCCGACTGGTACTCGTCGAACTACTACGCGGAGTCGCCGCGGCTCGACCCGACGGGGCCGCTGCGCGGTGAGTTCCACGTCATCCGCGGCGGATCGTGGTTCGCGCCTGAGGCAAACGTCCGATCGAGCTTTCGTGGCGCGATTCCAGGGTGGTACGTGCTTTCCGACACCGGCTTCCGAGCCGCGCGCACGCCGTGAGCGCTCACATCCCCGCGAGCCGCTCGGCGACGTCCTTCTCGGCAAGCGCGTCGAGCAGGGGATCCATGTCGCCCGCGAGCAGCTTCTGCAGCGAGAAGCTCTGCTCCACGCGATGGTCGACGCAGATGCCTTCCTTGAAGCGGTAGGTGCGGATCTTCTCCGCGCGGTCGCCGGAGCCGATCATCGAGCGGCGCGTGGCGCTGCGCCGCGCGTCGATCTCGCGCTTGCGGATCTCGAACACGCGCGCACGCATGAGGCGCCAGGCCTTCTCGCGGTTCTGGCCTTGCGAGCGCGTTTCCTGCATGCGGACCTCGATGCCCGTCGGCAGGTGGATGAGGTGCACCGCGGTCGCGACCTTGTTCACGTTCTGGCCGCCCGGACCTTGCGCGGTGGTCACCATCTCCTTGACCTCGGCGGGATCGAGCACCACGTCGACTTCCTCAGGCTCGGGCATCACGGCGACGGTCGCGGTCGAGGTGTGGATGCGGCCCTGCGCCTCGGTCGCGGGGACGCGCTTGACCTGGTGCGTGCCGCCCTCGAACTGCAGCGCAGCGAACGCGCCCACGCCTTCGACGGTGGCGATCGCGTGGGTGAGGCCGCCCGCATCGCCTGGCTTGGTCTCGACGATCTCAAAGCGCCAGCCGCGGCGCGCGGCGAGCGCGCGGTACATCTCGAAGACCTCGCCGGCCCAGAGCGCGGCTTCGTCGCCGCCGACGCCCATGCGCACTTCGAGCACGAAGCTCGCGATGCCCGCGTCGTCGCCCGTGACCAGCGCCTTGACGATCTGCTGCGCGAGGCCGCGCGCGCGCGACTCGAGCGCGGGACGCTCCTCGCGCGCCATCGCGACGAACTCCGCGTCGCCCGACGCGGCCAGCTCGGCGAGCCCCGCGAGTTCGCGCGCGCACCTGCGGAAATCGGCGAGCGGCTCGAGCGTGCGCGCGAGCAGCGCGCGGCGGCGCGAGAGCTCCATCGACTTCTTGTGGTTCGACGCGATCGCGACGTCCTCGAGCTGCGCGGCGATGCCGTCGTCCTCGGCGCGTTGCGCGGCAAGGATGCGGCGGAGGTTCTCCGGCAGGAGCTCCGCTTCGATCGCATCGGCGTTGGTCGGGTCGGACGGCACGGGCGAAGAGTCTCGCAGAAGCTGGCAGAAGCTGGCAGAAGAAGGGCTCGCGGAAAAAGACAACCGCCCCACCAAGGCGGGGCGGTTGAGGAAACTCGAAAGTGCTTACTTCTTCTTGTTGTCGAAGTACTTGCCGGCGAACTTCTTCTGGAAGCGCTCGACGCGGCCGAGGGTGTCGACGAAGGTCTTCTGACCCGTGAAGAACGGGTGCGAGCCCGACCAGATTTCGACGTTCATCTCCGGCACGGTCGCGCCGACGGTCATGACGACCTCGCCACGGAAGATGATCTTGCACTCGGGGTAGTACTTGGGGTGGGTGTCGGTCTTCATCGCGCGTTCCTCTCATCCCCAGTCGCGCTGGGGAAGGTCGGAGAGAATACAGCGCCCGCCGAAAGATGCAAGCGGCTTGGCGGTGCCGGGCGATTCTCGGACGGCTTCGGGGCCGGCTACCAGGGGCGGGACCGGGGCGGAAGTTTCCCGAGCCGTGAACCTTCTGCGGGACTCAGGGGGTCCATGGAGCCCTACATTTGCGCTTCCCCGCGGCGTCTTGGCCGCATTCCACCGCTTTCGACGGAGATCAACCCCATGGCCGACGCGATCAACACCTTCAACGCGACCGAACAGAACTTCGACAAGGAGGTCGTCCAGTCGAGCGTGCCGGTGCTCGTCGACTTCTGGGCGTCGTGGTGCCCGCCGTGCCGCATGCTCAAGCCCGAGCTGGCTGCGCTGGCCCCGGAGCTCGAGGGCAAGGTGCGCGTGGCCTTCGTCGATGTCGACGCGGAGCCCGCGATCGCGGAGGCGTTCCAGGTGCGTGGCATTCCGGCGCTGTTCCTTCTCAAGGATGGCGAGGTCATCGACTCGTGGACGGGCTACTCGCCGCGTGCGGCGGTCAGGCAGCGCCTTGAGTCGCACGTTGGAAAGATCGGTGGCTGAACGCATCGTGCCCGTCGAGGGCATGCACTGCGCGGCGTGCGCGTCGAAGGTCGAGTCGGCCGCGCGCGGCGTCGCGGGCGTTCGCTCGGCGAGCGTGTCGTTTGCGGCACGCAAGATGCGCGTTGATTTCGACGCGGAGACGACCGACATCGTGGAGATCGCTGCGCGCGTGAAGCGCGCGGGTTTCGCGCTGTCGCTTGATCGCGATCCTGCCGTACGCGCCGCGCGCGAACGTGCGGAGGAGCGCGCGCTGCGCATGCGCGTGATCGTCGGCGGCGCGCTGTCGTTGCCGCTGGTGGTGATTGCCATGTCGCACGGGGCGATTCCCGCAGTGGCGGGAGAAGCCGGCGCGTGGACGCAGGCTGCGCTCGCGGCGCCCGTGTTTGCGTGGTGCGGCTGGCCGATCCATCGCGCGGCGGTTGCGCGCGCACGGGCGTTTGGCGCCGACATGAACACGCTGGTCTCGCTTGGCACGAGCGTGGCATTTGCGTCGAGCGTGTGGGCGCTGCTCGCGGGCGGCGCGGCAATGCATGCCGAGCATGCGATGCCGGCCGTGTGGTTCGAGGCGTCCGCGATCATCATCGTGTTCGTGCTGCTTGGCCGCATGCTCGAGGCGCGGGCCACGCGCCGCGCGGGCGATGCGCTGCGTGCGCTTTCGGCGCTTTCGGTCGCGCGCGTGCGCGTGATCGAAGCCGGCGGAAGCGAGCGCGAGATCGCCGCCGAGGAGATCGAGCCCGGCATGCGCGTGCGCGTTCGCCCCGGTGAGCGCGTGCCCGTCGACGGTCGCGTGATCGCGGGCGAGAGCGAGGTCGACGAGTCGATGCTCACGGGCGAGCCGATGCCGTGCGTCAAGCGCGCGGGCGACGCGGTCGTCGCGGGCACGATGAACACGCTGGGCGCGCTCGAGGTCGAAGCAACGCGCGCCGCGGGCGACACGGTGCTGGCGCGGATCGTCGAGATGGTCGACGAGGCGCAGACGACGAAGGCGCGCATCGCGCGCGTGGCCGATCGCGTGGCGGCGGTGTTCGTGCCGGTGGTGATCGCGATCGCGGTCGCGGCGGCGGGCGCGTGGCTGCTGCTCGCGCCAGCGGACCTCCGCGTCGCCAAGGCGATCGAGGCGCTGGTGAGCGTGCTCGTCGTCGCGTGCCCGTGTGCGCTCGGCCTCGCGACGCCGGTCGCGGTCATGGTCGCGTCGGGGCGCGCGGCGCAGATGGGCGTCCTGTTCCGTTCGGCGGGCGCGTTTGAGAAGCTCGCCGCGGTGCGCGAGATCGTGTTCGACAAGACGGGCACGTTGACCGAAGGCGCGCCGCGCGTGGTGTCGGTGGTCGCTGCGGCGGGAGTCGATCAAGCGCGTGTGCTCGCGGTCGCGGCCGCGTGCGAGCGCGCGAGCGAGCATCCGATCGCGCGCGGGATCGTGGTCGAGGCGGAGCGGCGCGGAGTTGCGGGATTGACGGGCGAAACGCGCGATTTCCGTGCTGTCGCCGGGCAGGGCGCGCAGGCGACGGTGGGCGACGCGCGCGTGCTCGTCGGGCGCGCGTCGTGGCTTGCGGCGCAGGGCGTGGAGCTTTCGATCGAGGTTCCCGCGGGCACGACGGTGTGCGTTGCGGAAGGGGCGCGACTGCTCGGCGCGATCACGCTGGCCGATCAGGTGCGTGGGTCTTCGCGCGGCGCGATCGAGCAGCTGCGCGCGCTCGGCGTGCGTGCGTTCATCGCCAGCGGCGACGACGCGACGGCGGTCAGCGCTGTGGCGCTCGCGGTCGGCGTCGACGCAAGCGACGCGCGTGGCGCGATGACGCCCGAGTCCAAGGCTGCGTTCGTGCGCGATCGCCGCGCGCAGGCGCGGGCGGGGGCGCACGCGCCCGGCGGCGTCGCCTTCGTCGGCGACGGTATCAACGACGCGGTCGCGCTTGCCTCGAGCGATGCGGGTATCGCCATGGGCGGCGGTGCGGATGTCGCGCGCGCGAGCGCGGATGTCACGCTGGTCGCCGCGGACCTCGCGCGCGTGCCCGACGCCATCGCGCTCTCGCGGCGCACGCTCGCGGTGATCAAGCAGAATCTCGCGTGGGCGTTTGGCTACAACCTCGTGCTGATTCCGCTTGCGGCAGGCGCGTTCTGGCCACTCACGGGCTGGATGCTTCCGCCGATGGCCGCGAGCGCGGCGATGGCGCTGTCGAGCGTGAGCGTGGTGATGAACAGCTTGCGCTTGCGCCGCGCGTAGTCGTCGCGGCACAGTTCAGACAGGCTGCGTGGGCACGCCTTCGTACAGCGTGTCTTGCGCGAGTTCCTCGCGCTTCATGACGACCGAGTGCGGCGCGACGGTTGCGCGCGCGCCGATGTCGGCGCCGTAGAGCAGCACGGTATTCGGCCGCACGGTCGCACCGTCGCGGATGCGAACGTAGTCGACCTTCAGCACGCGATCCTCGAAGGTGTGCGCCTGGAACAGCGCGTCGACCGTCACATCGTCGCCAAACTGCAGCATGTCGGGATCGACCACATGCGCGAATCCGTTGCCGAGCAGCGCGCGCTTGCCGATGCGGCAACCGACGAGTCGCAGGTACGCGACGAGAAACAGCGTTCCCTCGATGAACGCCAGCGGCACGCTCGCCCACATGCCCCATGCGACGTAGAGGAAGTCCCACCGGCTGCACCAGCAGCTCCACAGCGCGTGCGTGCCGGGCTTGACGCGGCCGATGAGCAGCCACTTCATCACGACGATCGCGAGTGCGAGCGTGGCAAACGCCGCGAACACGCCGAGCGGAAGCGCAATGAGCCGGAACGGCACGCGTGAGAGTTCGTCGGCTGCGAGTTCCATCGCGCGGAACCATGCGAGGCCCACGAACACCGGGCCGATCGGCAGCGCGAAGCGCGCGAGTTCCCAGATCCAGCGGTTGACGCGGCGGATCGGCGACGGATCGTGCGTGAGTTCGCGCGGCATCTCGACGATCTCGCGCTTGGGCAGGCGGAACGCAGGTTGGCCGAACCACGAGCTGCCCGCTTCGTGCGGAATGCCGTCGCCGCGCGTGGAGATTCCGACCAGCGTGCCGGGCGCGAGCCGCGTGCCCGGCGGCAGCACCGCGTGATTGCCGACGAAGCACGACGCGCCGAGCTCGACCGTCTCGACCTGCGCGACGCCCGCGTGCAGGCGCGGGCCGCCAAGGTAGATGCCGTCGGCGAAGAACGTCTCCGCGCCGATCACCACGCTCGACGGGATCACGTCGGTCACGGTCGAGATCTCGCAGCCGCGACCGATGCGCGCGCCCGCGAGGTTGAGCCACATCGGCCACATGATCGTGCCCGAGAGCCACTTGCCCGCGGCTTCGACCATGGTCGATTGCAGCGACATGCGCGTGGCCGCAAAGGACCCGAGCGAGAACGCGCCGCGAGGCGCACGGCCGAGCGCGCGCACAAGCAGCGCCTGCAGCAGCACGGTGCCGATGCCCGCGCAGACCACGGCGCCGGCGAGGCGCGCGAAGCCTTCCGCGGTCGGCAGAATCGATCCGCTCTGGAACAGCAGGTCGTGCGCCGATTCATCGATGTGCAGGCCGAACGCCGCGAATGCCGCGATCCACGGCAGGAACAGCGCGCCGACGATCGCGAGAAACACCGCGGTCGCCGCGAGCACGTGCGTGGCCGTCGCTTGTGGCTCGTCGACCTGCGGCGGCGCGGGCGCGGAAGCGACACGCTCGGCGGGCACGCCGTCGAGCACGGCGTGCTCGTGGACTTCGCCAGCGACAAGGTTCGACAACGGCCGCAGGATGCTGCCGGCGCCAAGTTCCGCGCCCGGCGAAAGTCCTGCGCGGGTCTCGAGGGTCGCGCCGCGGCGCACGGTGACGGTGCCGAATACGAGCGATCCCGCGTCGAGTTCGATCGCGCGCAGGCACGCGTCCTGTCCGATGGTCGCATCGTCCTCGAGCGTGATGAGGTCCCAGCCGCCTTCGTTGAGGCGCACGCCGCGATGGATGTGCACGCGCTTGCCGATGCGCGCGCCGAAGAGCGTGAGCACCGCGGGCCCGAGACCGACCGCCTCGAAGAGATCCCACGGCGCGAGCGACGCGAGGCGCACCACGATCCAGTGTCGCACGTGCCACATGCTCCACGCGCGCACGCGCATCGGGCGGTAGCGCCCGATGAGCAGCCATTTTGCGGCAAGCGCGAGCGCGACCGCGGAGCCTGCGTAGACACAGATGACGAGCGCGGCGAACGACGCGAGCACGAACGCGCGCGAGAAAGATCCGTGCAGCGCATCGGCGATGCGCGCGCCCGCCTGCGGAATCCACAGCACCTGCGACGTCACCACCAGCATCACCAGCAGAAACGCGCCTTGCAGCGTGGTCGCGAGCAGGGGGCGCGCGGTGCCGATCGGCTCGCTGCGCGCGTGCGCGTTGCTCCCGCCCGCAGCGCGACGCGGGGCAGCGGTCGCGCGGTCGAGTTCCGCGGCGACTTCGCGCACGGTGCGATGCTGGTACGCGAGACGCACCGTCGCGGCGCGTGTGGCTGCCGACGCGCGCAGCTTGGAAATGGCGATGGCGATCGTGAGCGAGTCGAGCCCGAGATCGTCGAAGAAATCTGCGGTGACCGAGACTTGGCCATCGCCGACTTGGCCGCCGCCGCCGCGTGATCCGAGCGCCGCCGCGATCGCGCGCGACACGATGCGCTCGGTCTCGGTGGCAGGCGCGACATGCGTTGCCGCCGCGGTATTCGCGCGTGCGCCGCCGATCGCGGGCAGGCGCTTGCGGTCGAGCTTGCCGCCGACCGAACGCGGGACGGCAGCGATTGGTGCGATCACCGCAGGGATCATGTAGTGCGGCAGTTCCGCAGCGACGAACGCGCGCAGGGCGTCCGAGTCGATGGCGTGCCCATCGCGCGCGACCACATGCGCGACCAGCAGCGGGCGCGCAGCGTCGCCTTCGACGGTTGCCGCGGCCTCGAGCACGCTCACGTGCGCCGCGAGCTTGGCCTCGATCGCGCCGAGTTCGACGCGGTATCCGCGCAGCTTGACCTGCGCGTCGATGCGGCCGTGATAGTGGAACTCGCCGCGCCCATCGCGATGGACGAGATCGCCCGTGCGGTACACGCGGCCAAGCTTGGGATGCTCGATGAATCGCGCGGCCGTGGTCTCGGGCTGGCCGCGGTAGCCGCGCGCGAGCGAGGCGCCCCCGACCACGAGCTCGCCGTGCGAATCGTCGGTGATTTCGCGCAGTTCCTCATGATCGGGATCGATCACGAACGCCGTCGTCCCCGGGATCGCGCGGCCGATCGTCACGGGTTCGCCCGCGTGCACGGTCGCGCGCAGGCACGTGACCGTGCACTCGGTCGGTCCGTAGCCGTTCTCGAGCCTGCGTCCGCGCGCCCACGCGTCGGCCAGGTCGGGCGGCAGCGCCTCGCCGCCGACGTACAGCATGCGCAGCAGCGGAAGATCGCGCTGCGGGTCGTCGCACGCAAGCGTGCGCAGCAGCGTCGGCGGAGGGCAGAGCACGGTGACGCGCTCGCGCTGGAGCCACGGCAGGAGATCCGGCCCGAGTCGCGCGGTCTCGTCGTCCATCACGAGCGCCGTTGCGCCCGCGGCCCACGCGAGCCACATTTCCTCGATGCTCGAGTCGTAGCTCGCGGAAGAGCCTTGCGCCACGCGGTCGCCTTCGTGCAGGCCGAACTCCGCGAGATCGCCGCGCACGAGGTTGAGGATCGAGCGATGCGTGATCTCGACGCCCTTCGGCTTGCCGGTCGTGCCCGAGGTGTAGATCACGTACGCGAGGCTGTCGGCGGCGAGCGCGTGTTGCGCAAAGCGGTCGGCGTCCGCCGCCGCGCGGTCGATGGCGTCGGGCGCGATGTGCGTGCATGCGATCGCATCTTGTCCAACCGCCGCGAGGATCTCGGCCGCGCGCGCGTGATCCGCAACCAGCGCGATCGCGTGCGCATCGCGCAGGATCTCCGCAGCTTGCCGCGCGGGAAACACCGGGTCGATCGCGCTGTAGGCGCAGCCCGCGCGCATCGCGCCGAGGATCGCGGCGTAGAGCCTCGCATCGGTCCGCGGCAGCGCGAGCGCGACCACCGCGTCGCGCGCCGCATGAGGCGCGAGCAGCGTCGCCGCCGCGCGCGACAGGCGATCGAGTTCGGCGTAGCTCAGCGTCACCCGCGCGCGGCCGTCGGCCGGTGGAATCTCCAGCGCCACCGCCTCAGGCGAGCGCGTGCAGGTCCTCGCGAACAGATCGAGGATCGTGGCGTGCTCCGCGCCTGCGTCGTTCGCGCCGTGCATGCAGCGTCACTTCGTGTTCGGCTGCGAAACAGCGCCGTGCAGTGGGCCGTGCAGCGGAGCGAGCAGCGACTTGATGTGCGGCGCAAGATGCGACGCGCGCGCGTGCTGATTGGCCGCGGAAAGATGCTTGAATCCGCGCACCGTGCCCACGCATTCCGGCGTGCCGCACACGCAGGCGAACGGCTCGGCCATGTCCGCCTCGGTGGTGGTGTAGTCGAACGTCACCTGCTCGCCCGAGCGGATCGGCTGGCGCGCAAGCAGGCTCTGCCCGAGCACGCGCGCGTTCGGGGCGCAGCAGTGGTTGAGGAACCGCCAGGGATGGCGCACGCGCATCTCGGCGTCGGGCAGCGTCGCGCTCGCCTCGATGTGCACGCCATGGTCGAGCTGGATCGAGTAGCGCGTCGGATGCGACTGCGTGCGTCCGTCGATGGTCATGATGATCTCGCCGCGCGCGATGTCGCGCGTGGCAAAGACTCCCGCTCCGTACGGCACGTCGCGAACGGTGCACGGGAAGGGCGTGTGGACGGCGTGGGATGGTTCAGCGATCGATGGCACGGGTCGGGGTCCGTGAATGGAGTGAATTGCCGGGACGATTCCGCAGCGTACGGGAAGTCGCATTCCGATTGAAGCGATTTCAGCGCTTGGTCGCGATGATCTCGAGCACCGTCGGGGTGATGAAGATCGACGCGCTGTCGCGTTCGGCTGCGGCCACGGCGTCGAGTGCCGCACGGCCCCATGCCTCGTCGCGCATGCCGAGCTCGACCAATCGCGGCACGTTGGTCCGGATGAAGCCCGCGGGCCAGTTCCACAACCGGTCCGACGGCCGCGCCGCCAGCGCGATCGGCCGCACGGCACGCAGGTCGAAGCCGCGGTCGGTGAGCAATCGGGGCAGGGCGCGCGCAATGTTCGGTTCGCCGCCTTGGCTGCGCCAGCTCTCAAAGACCGCCTCGACAAAGCT
>Ga0114980_10003690_pt1 | contig 10435 bp, 11 predicted proteins | sample S_140806_EF_Meta_FD_87018 | JGI IMG/M metagenome (GOLD analysis project Ga0114980, IMG submission 87018) | Freshwater microbial communities from Lake Simoncouche, Canada to study carbon cycling - S_140806_EF_MetaG | ecosystem: Environmental > Aquatic > Freshwater > Lake | place: Lake... | reverse complement strand
TTCTTCCTATAGAGCCGTCGTAGACTACGACGTTGATAGGACGGGTGTGGAAGCGTGGTAACACGTTAAGCTTACCGTTACTAATAGCTCAATTGGCTTGATTTATGCACTGAAAAATTTTTTCGATACAAATTACAATGTTAAGATTATAAATAAAAATTTATTGAATAAATTAAAATCATAATCTTATTATGAAAAAAAAACCTTTTTATTCTATAAAAAAATATAAAAAAATTACAAAAATAATAGATAGACACAGTTTTGGTAATTTTGAGTTGATTTCTAATTATGGTCTATTTTGTGGAGATACAAACTTATTTAAAACCTAACTTTATAACCTTTGTTGAATAAGTATTGTTTAATCTTATAAATGTTATAATCTTTAAAGGTAATCATAGAACCGACAGCAAAAGAATTTGCACCAATTTTTATCATATCAATAATTTGTTCAACATTTCCAAGGCCACCTTCGAATATTATAGGCAAATCAATATTTGATATAATTTTTTTCGAAAATTCGAGATTCATGCCTTTTTCGCTTCCTTCATTATTAACAAATGTTATTTTTATTTCACCTACACCACATTTAATGAGTGAAATTATATGATCTAAAATATCAATTTTTTTTTTTCTATCCTCTAATAGATAGTATTTTTGATCATGAGTTATAATATTAATCCCAGCAACTATTGACTGACTGCCATATATTTCTTTTATTTTATAAATAATTCCTTTATCTTTGAATAGAATTTGACTTAAATAAATTTTGTCAGCCCCATACCTAAAAACTTTTTTTGCTTGCTTAATATTTTTGATCCCTCCACCAAATGTTATGGGAGTTGATATATTTTTTGATATTTCATTCAATGAAGTAAAATCAGGTTCTTTATTGTTGTTGTATGAATCTAAATCTATAAGAAATATTTCATCACATTTCTGACCTTCTAAAGCTAGGCAGGTTGAGCTTGGATATCCAGCATTAATGTGGTTAACAAATTTTTTACCTTTTACTAATCTTTTATTTGATAAAAGAAGTGATGGTATAATTCTTATGAAGTTCAATTTTTTTTCCAATTCAAAAAAAATTCTAAAAATTTACTACCATTGGTTTGACTTTTTTCTGGGTGAAATTGAGTGCCGATAAAGTTATCTTTATAAATAATGGCAGGTATTTGATTGCTACTCTCCAAGCAAGACATGGCTGCGCAGTAATTATTTTTTTTTAAAGATATGTAATATGAATGACAGTAATAAAAACTAGACATATCATCTATATTCATTTTTTTATTAATTTTATTTATAAATTGAACTTCTCTCCATCCAATGTTAAATTTGATTTTTGTATCTAATTTTTTTACTTCACCATCTATATGTCCTATTCCTTCAGACAACCCATTTTCATATAGTTTTTTTGCAAATATTTGCATACCAAGACATATGCCTAGCACTGGTTTGTTAGCTAAAAATTTTTTTATCGGTTCTATAAAAGAGTTTTGTTTTAAGTAGTCCATACAATTTTTTGCAGCACCCACTCCTGGAATTATTAATCTATCTATCTCAAATATTTTTTTTGGACTATTTATAATGATTGGGTCTATTCCTAATTGATACAGTGAAGAAAAAACTGAACCCAAATTACATGCTTTATAATCTAATATACCAACTTTCATCTATTTATTTTAAGAAAATTTTTTGTTCCATTCGTCAAAATCTTTAGTCTTTATATTAGAACTTGATCTTAAAAAATCATCATAACTTTCAATTTTATGAGGGACAACAACATGTTTTTTAACAGTATCATAGAATTCTTTTTCATTCATATTTATCAATTTAAGAAAAATGCTTAAAGATTTAGGTTTTTTTCCATCATACATATTTGTTAAATCCAAACCCTCTTCTCTACTCAATTTTTTGTTTCTTATATCTATAGATACCAGATGAGATGTTCTTCCAAATCCTCTTTTTAAGAATTTTATATAATCTCTTACACCTTGCATCATGCACTCAATTTTTTCATAATCATATTCCGGGGGTATTCCTTCAACTTCATCGCCTTCCCATCCAAGCTCATCTTTAATTATTTTAACTTGGTCTCTTACATTCCAGGGAATATAGTTTCCTAAGTAAAGAGCATTAATATTATTAATTTTTAATTCTCTTTGAGTTGGAAACATGTAAGGTTTAAGATCTTCTAATTTTATATTTGAATTAGGATGTCTTTCTTTAATCATTTGGTACATATCTTCAGCATTAATTCCAAGATTTATTACTTTATTAAATTTTTCCACATTTAATTCTTCCTTGTCTTTGTAAGAATAAAAAGAAGCATATTCTGCCGAAGGTTCTCCATAAAATATCAATGAAATTTTTTTCTCAATTGCCATTCTTATTGGTAAAGCGGTTATACCAACGTGGCAATGCCAACAAAAATCTCCTCTTCTGATTAAACTTTCTATCATTGTTTTTTTGATAACTTCAAAATTTGTTTTAACATTAATAAAATCAACTCCTAATTTACTTATTACTTTTTCAGTATTTTGAATAACTTTAGATCTTAAAAATTGATGATCAAAACGAACTACAAGGGGTTTGATATTATAATTTTTGACAAGATAGTATAAAGCAAACACAGAATCTTTCCCCCCAGAAAAAGGTATTATGCAATCGTAGCTACTTTGATTTTTGTACTTAATAATTAGTTCATCTAATTCTATTTTTCTTTCAATCCAATTAATTTTCTTTTTACTCTCAATTTGAGTGCATACAGAACAAGATCCATTAGAACCAAATTTATTGGTTTCCGCAGTTTCTGGTGCTACACAATTTTTACAAAGCTTCATATTAATTATAATTTAAACGCCAATTGAAAAAACTTCGTATAATTAAGACAGACCATTAGATTTATACCATATTCTATTATTTTTTGCAGAATCTAAAAATCTAAAAGGAGTATGAAATCTATCTCCTGCTTTTAGATTATTAATAATATTTTCTCCTTTGTTATTGATAACTTTTTCTATTAATAAAGAATGCCTATTTTTAGTCGATACTACCAACCACTTTTTATCATGCCTAGTAATTATTCCGCTCATGAAAGGATGGTTGGGCACTTCTCCGCCATGTAAATGAGAGCTCTTGATAAAAAGAGTTCCAAAATTTCCTCTATTTAAGAAAGTCGAAGCCCCATCATAAGGTTCATCAAAAGAGTTTATAAAATTTGCTAAATCATAAGATTGAAGATTCCAGTCAATAAATCCATTTATTTTAGTATTGATTCGTGGAAAGTATTTTCCTAAATAACTCTCTTGATTAAATAAATTAAAATACTCTTTATTTATAACTCTTATTATAAATCTTTTATAAAATTTGATGAAATTATTTGCACTGTATTCATAAAAGTCTTTTGGAATCCTACAAGATGCTGGAAAAATCCTCATTTCCGATTGTAAAATAGGTCCTCCGTCGATCTTCTCATTAATTAAATGTACAAGTTGATTGTCAATTCTGTCTTCGGACATAATTCTCCAGGACATGCCACCTCCACCAGCATCCAATGGTAACCTACTAGCATGGAAATTTACTAGATTATTTAATAAAAAATTATTTATTATTTGTTTTTTAAAAATATATCTTGCCCCCAAAGAAATAAATAAAGTTTGTTCAATATTAAAATTCTTTGAAATATATCTTTCACAATTTTTATTTATATCATTAAATATTTTAAAATTAATATTTTTTGAAATATTTTTAGCCTGATCCGACGAGGTTATAATAAAAGTTTTTATTTTTAATAAATTATTTATTTTAATTAATTTCTCAAGAACTAAGGACTCTCCAAAAAATATTATGTTTTTAAGATTAGGAATATAAAATTTATTATTATTAATCATAAGTTATTATTAGAATTGTTTTACAAAATATATAATTTGTATTAATTTACTTTAAATATAAAAAATATTTATATCATCATTATATATATATTATTTTATATTTACTATAAGTCTGTAACTAATAAAAATTTCTAGAATGAAAGCCAAACACCGTTTAGCCAAAAAAAAGCATGTCACAAAAAAAGCATGTCACAAAAAAAGCATGGTAATGGGGTACCGTTAGTTTTTCTAGGATCAAAGGAAACGTGGCAACATGTTAAGCTTACCGTTACTAATAGTTCAATTGGCTTGATTTATCCACTGAAAAATTTTTAGATACAAATTACAATGTTTAAAGAATTGTAAGGTCGATTAATAATTTAATTTATTTTTTACATTTCCGTTTTTGAAAGATAATTTTTAATCTAAAATAACTTTTAAGTTTTCGTTTTGGATTTGATTAAGTTCTGCGGTTGGCTGGTACTTAGAAATTTTTACATCTAAGATTGAAAAACTTTTATCTCTAATAAATTTCTTAAATATTTTATCTATATTTTTATTTTTTGAAATTTCAAAGTATTTAAATTCAAATCCTTTAGATATATTTTTTATATTAGGTGCACAGTAGCCATTTTCAATATCGTTTCCATAAGTTTTTTTAAAAGCTTGTAGACTTCCTAAAAAAGTATTTCCTAGCGACGCATTATTAAGAACAACTATTTTAATAGGAATTTTATTTGTTTTTATAAAATTCAGTTCTTGTACATTCATCATAAATCCACCGTCACCAATGAATACTAAATTTTTGTTCTTATTATTTCTCACATAATGTCCTGCTATCCCAGAACAAATAGCATGACCCATAGCGCCATGACCGCAATGATTAATAATTTTTTGGCCACTTTTATTTAAAAAAGACTGAAAGAACCAGGTTTCATGAGCACCTATATCAACATGTAAGTTGAAATTTTTATTTATAAATTTTGATATTTTATTAAAAAATATAAAAGGATTAATATTTTCTTGTGAGATTTTTTTTCTATATACTACAATTTTGTAAGATTTTTTTTTTATTTCGGTAGCTCTATTGCTCCATTTGATACTTTTCTTTTTAAATTTTAAATTTTTTAATACATTGCTTATAGATAGATTAATTCCTAAGTTTATTTTAATCAAAGGAGATTTTAATTCTTTTTTATCAATGTCAATAGCTACTATTTTGGCATTTTTACCGAAATTTCCAAATATATTTTTTACAGCAAATCTCTGGCCGAAGGTCACAATTAGATCTGCTTCTGCGCAAAGCAGATTAGCTGACCTATGCCCATTTCTTCCAATCGATCCTATATTTAATTTATTAGAAAAAGCGGATATATCTTGTGACATCCATGTTGTTACAAAAGGAATGTTGTTTTTTTCAATTTTTTCCAATAATATTTTTGATAAATCGGGATTTTTTATTCCACCTCCAATTAAAAAAACTGGCTTGTTTGAATTAAAAAGTAATTTTTCTAATTTTTTTATTTTTTTGTATTCTGTTGCTCTTTCTTTTTTATTTTCCGCAGAAGGATAATAGGATTTAATTTTTTTTGGATTTATTTCTGATATTTGAATATTAAATGGTATATCAAGCAAAACTGGACCAGGTCTACCAACTTTTGATAGGTGATAGGCTTTTTCTAACTCATATTTTATGTTTTTAGGATCTTTTATTTGGACTGCGTACTTAGAAACACTTTTAAAAATATTTACAACGTCAGTTTCTTGGAAACCAAACTGTCTATAGTTTTTATTTTTTTTAATATGGAACTGTCCAACTTGGCCAGTAATAAAAAAGCAGGGTATTGAGTCATAGTAAGCAGAACAGAATCCGGTTAATAAATTAGTTGCTCCAGGCCCACTTGTAGCAAGACCTACACCATATCCACTTAATCGCGCATAAGTATCCACTTGCATGGACAATGATTGTTCATGATGAGGCACGATGTAATTAATAGATTTATCCTTACCTATTTCATTGATAAGATTCATTATCGCCCCACCCTGAAAAACAAAAAAATCCTTGATTCCTTTGGATTTAAAAAATTTAATTATATATGCACTAACTTTCACAAAAATTACTCTACTGTATTTTGTTAAAAATACAAAATGATTAATAAATATGTATTTAAAAATAAATAAAAGCTAAGATAATAAAAAATTAAACACTTATTAATTTTTTATTAAGTATGATCGTTCGAAAAGTTACAAAAAAAGACTCATTAGAAATTTTGTCGTGGAGAAATGATAAAATTTCAATTTCTTTTTCTAAAAAGAAAAAAAAAATTACCCTAGAGCGTCATAATAAATGGTTTGAAAAAAATTTAAAAAACAAAAAAATAAAATTTTATCTAGGATTTATAATTAAAAAATGCAAAAAAAATGTTGGCGTCGTTAGATTTAATATTAAAAATAACTATGCTTTAGTTTCTATAAATTTAAATCCATCTATGAGAGGAAAAAGTTTATCTTATGTTCTGCTTGCTGCCGCTATTAAAAAATTTTTAAAATTTAAAAAAATTAAGTTAATAGCTGAAATAAAAAGAAAAAATTTTGCTAGCATTAGCTGTTTCTTAAAAAACGAATTTTTTTTATTAAAATCGGAAAATCAGTATAATTATTATCAAATGTCATCCGGTTAATTTTTTAACAAGTTTTCCGATTCTTTTGTCATCAAAATATATTTTAGACATAACTTTAGCCGTTGCATTAGGATTGTTCTTGAATGCTATACGAAGAATGTCCATCCAATTAATATTATTTTTTTTTCTAATATTTTCAATTTGTGAAATAATTTTTAGATAGTTTTTATTTTTTTTCATATACTTTTTAATAATAATATTTTATTCTTTATTTTATAAGCGAAAGTATAACTTGATACACAGAAATCTATTAAAAAAAAGCCCCTTGTTTGTTGCAGAAATATCTGCAAATCATAATGGATCATTGCCACATGCTAAAAAGCTTATTTATATAGCAAAAAAATATGGAGCTGATGCTGTAAAGTTGCAAACATATACGCCTGATACCTTGACAATAAAAAGCAATAAATCAGATTTTAAAATTAGAGGTGGGTTATGGAATGGAAAAACATTATGGGATCTGTACGAAAAAGCACAAACCCCATTTGAATGGCACAAAGAATTATTTGACTATGCAAAGAAATTAAAAATTATCTGTTTTAGCACTCCGTTTGATGAGAGCGCAGTTGATCTTTTGGAAAGTTTTAACTGTCCAATTTATAAAGTTTCTTCATTTGAAATAAATCATATTCCCTTAATTAAAAGAATAGCTCAAACTAAAAAACCTATAATTATTTCGACTGGCATGGCAAATATAAAAGAAATTGATCTCGCTTATACAACAGCAAAAAAATATGGAGCCAAACAAATAACCCTTTTATATTGTGTTAGTAACTATCCTTCAAAAATTTCAGATTTTAATTTTAATAATATTAAAATTTTAAAAGAAAGGTATAATTGTAAAGTTGGTTTCTCTGATCACTCAAATAATAATAAAGTTGTTGCCGCATCAATTGTTGCGGGAGCAGAAGTTATTGAGAAGCACATAGCATTAGAGGGTCAAAAAAAAGGTTTTGATATTTCATTCTCTTTAAAAGGAAAAGAAATTAAAGAATATGCCAATGTTATTAAAGATTCTTTTTTGATGATGGGAAAAAAATATTTTTTCAGAAATAAGAGTGAAAATCATAGTATGCAATTTAGGAGGTCTATTTACGCAGTCTCTGATATAAAAAAAGGTGAAAAATTTAATAAAAAAAATATAAGAATTATCAGACCAGGATTTGGAATTTCGCCAATTTATTTTGAAAAATTAATAAATAAAAGATCTCCATTTAAAATTAAAACTCAAAGCCCATTAAAAATTAGAGTATTAAAAGCCCTTAAAATTAAAACTATTTACTAAATTAACATGGACAAACGAAATCACGTTTTAGTTTTTGCTGGAACTGGTGAGGTAGGTATTGAGATTTGTAAAAAGTTTTTATCAAAAAATTTTAATTTAACATTTACTTCAACTTCATTAAAAAAAATTCATGAAACAAAAAAAAAATTAACCAGTGTATATAAAAATTCAATAATAAAAGGTATTTATTGTGATTTTCTAAAAAAAAATTCAATTAAAAAAATTGTAGGAAATTTTTTTAAAGAAAATTCAAATAATAAAATAATCATAAATTGTTGTGGCATTTTTGGCTTAGACGGAATTAAAAAAATTAGCCAAGAGCAAGTAGAAAAATTTTTAAGGCTTAATACTTTTCCTACAATGATTATTAATCAAGAAATTTGTAAAATTAAAAAAAAAAACCAAAGATGTAATATATATACTCTGGGATCTTCCTCTTGTTATGTAGGTGTAGAACGAACTATTTCATATTGTTTGTCTAAACATGCATTACTTGGCTTAATTAAATCTCTCAATAAAGAATTAAATAAGAAAAATGTTTGGAATATTCTTGTGAGTACAGGAACTATAAAAAATAAAATGGGAAAAAAAATTAAACATTTAAAAAAAGACACTCTAATAGATATGTCCGATATTTCTGAGACGGTTTTTAATTTAACAAAATTAAATTCATCGTTTACTGATGAGATTTGGCTTAAACGTTTAATACCATAATTTTAATTTAATTTTTAATTTTATCAAAGATATTAAATTAACATCCGTTAATTTTTATAAGGTAAATATGGCTCTGCTTTGAAATTAAATCGTGAGTATTCTTTTGTGGCAAATAATATTTGTTATAGACCAATTCAAAAAAAAATAAATATATTAACGAACTCTAATTTTTTTATAATTGGATATCCTTTAATTGCAAAGATGTAATATGAGTGTTACTTGTAAGATGTTTTATAAATATAATAAATATTTTTAATTAAAAAAATTACCATGAATAAAAGTATTAAATGTGTGATTTTTTGCGGCGGATTTGGAACAAGATTTAATTTAGGAAAGTTAAAGATTTTAAAGCCCCTAGCAAAAATAAATGGTGAAGAAATTTTAAAAAAAATAATAAATCTTTGTGTTAAAAATGGAATTAAAAACTTTTTGCTTTTAGGTGGTTTTAATTTTGAAGAATTAAATAAATTTTCAAAAAAAATTAAGTACGTAAATATAAAAGCAATTAATACGGGGCTAAACACTTCAACAGGCGGTAGATTAAAAAAAATTAAAAGCTTATTAGGTTGTGAGAATTTTCTTCTTACTTATGGAGATAGTTTGGCTAATTTTAACTTAAAAAAGATGTTAAAAAATAAAACTAAAAATAATATGATTATGAATATTTTTGATTATAAAATTGAATATGGTCTAGTTAAGGTCAAAAAAAACTTAGTATCAAGTTTTGATGAAAAAGGGTCAGTTTTAATTAATGCAGGTTTTTACCTTCTAGACCATAGAATATTTAAATTTATAAATTCTTACAGAGAGTCATTCGAATATGATGTTTTGCCTAGATTATCAAAAAAAAAAATATTAAATTTTATAAAAGTTTCAAAATGGTTCGCGGTAGATAAAAAAAAAGATTTAATAAAACTAGGTAATTTACTCAAAATTGAAAAAGACTATTTTTTATAAAATTAAATGATCATTACAAAAACCCCATTCAGAGTTAGTTTTTTTGGTGGAGGAACAGATATAAGGGGTTACTATAAAAAAAGTTTTGGATGTGTTTTATCGACTACAATTGATAAATTTATTTATGTCGTTGTAAAAAAACAGACGGGAGTTTGGGAACACAAATATAGAATAAACTGGAGCCAAATTGAGTTTAGAAACTCTATCAATAGAATTAAACATCCTATAATAAGAGAGGCTTTAAGATATTTTAAAATAGATTTTCCAATCGAAGTATCAACTTTTTCAGACATTCCTTCAGATACAGGTTTGGCCTCCTCAAGTGCATTTGCAGTAGGATTAGTGTCTGCATTATTAAAAATTACAAAAAAAAGAAGCAGCAAAGCAGAAATTGCTAAAATAGCTGCGAGGATTGAGGTGGATATTCTTAAAAGAAAAATAGGTAAGCAAGATCACTATAGTTGCGCTTATGGTGGGTTAAATTTAATTAAATTCTATCCAAATGAAAAAGTTGTCGTAAAAAAAGTTAGAATTCCCAAAAAAGTTTTTAAAAAAATCTCTAATAATTTCTATTTATTTTATACTAATAAAAAAAGAAATGCTTCTAAAATCTTAAAAAACCAATTTCAACCTAGTAAAAATCAAATAAAACTTCTTGATAAATTAAAAGAAATGGTTTTTCTCGGTAAATCATATTTGAAAAACGAAAACACCCTAAGTAAGTTTGCTGAGCTATTAAATGAGTCTTGGAGTATAAAAAAAAAAATTAATTCAAATTCTTCAAATCAGAATATTTCAAATTTTTATAATAGATCTATAAAATTAGGTTCTAGAGGCGGCAAAATACTAGGAGCTGGCAAAGGAGGGTTTTTAATTCTATATTATGACAAAAATAATAAAAATTTATTTATAAATAAAATGAAACCCTT
>Ga0114980_10003689_pt1 | contig 10437 bp, 8 predicted proteins | sample S_140806_EF_Meta_FD_87018 | JGI IMG/M metagenome (GOLD analysis project Ga0114980, IMG submission 87018) | Freshwater microbial communities from Lake Simoncouche, Canada to study carbon cycling - S_140806_EF_MetaG | ecosystem: Environmental > Aquatic > Freshwater > Lake | place: Lake... | reverse complement strand
TCCGTTTCTTCTTCATCGACATACATTTGCTCGACTCTTTCTGCTTCGGTCATGGCGTTTCTAGCCTGAAGTCTATAATCTTTAACCTTGGCCAATTCTTCGGGATGACTGGCATAATGTAAGACTTTTTTATATTTTCTGTAACAATATTCCATCTGGCTTTTGACCCCGGTATGTCTAGTCGCAATTTTTCGTCCGGTCGACGGAATACGAGTGTTATCTTTCTCCCATTTTTCTACGAAAAATCTGGCGGCATCGACTCCTTCTTTACTCAAATCCCATGTGAAGTATTCTTCCATTTTTTCATTTATAGCGGTGTAACATTCAGTAGAGCAGGCAATTTTACGAAGTGATGATGTTATACCTGCGCTTCGATTCCGTGAAAGCATGTCGTCGATATGGTTTTCCATCCCGCAATGAAAGCATTTGACGAAATATTTCTTTTCTTCCGACATCTTTTACTACATATATTTTTTCAATTTTTAATCGGAACGATGTCCGTGCAAAAAAAACGTATGCATTCTATATAGTTGGTTTTTCAAGAGCAACCTGGGAACGGTACCGTCCAGCTATGACTCTGTACTCATCGGAAACTTGCATCAGCCTTTTTAAGTACTTTGAGGCTTCGAGACATAATTCTTTCTGAGACGCTCTATGAAGAATGTCCAAGCATTTTGTATATTTTTCTTCAACTTTTCTTTTGATGCGGACATAGTGGTCATATATTTTCAGGCCGGTAGAAGGATTTATAGTCTTATCGTTATTCCATAATAAGACAAATGACTCAGCTTCTTCTATATCACTTTTGAGCAAATCATATTTGTTATATTTGGTAAGGTTTTCAACCATGATAACTCGACAGGTCTCCGAACAAACTATTTTCGTATACAAATTATAGACATGGCCTGGCAGACTCACTACGCCTCCCGGTACCATATCGGAAATATGTTTTCTAGTACCACAGTTAAAACAGGCCAAGTAATATGCCTCCATTCGAATATATTCCTTATTCGGTATTCAATTTTCAACAGTCCAGTTACACAACTTACACGATATGATCCTAGCATCTACGCAATCGTATGACCAGTATTGCGAACAATTGTCGTCTATTTCAATACAACACTTATTATTGCATTTTTTACAAAAATATATACCAGACGTCGTTTCGGTATAATATGGTAATTTTCTTTCGCGCTCTAAACGTTTAGCCTCTCTTATTTTTCTACTTTCTTCTTCGTAAATTTCTGATTTCTGGTCCATCAGGGTAATTATTTCATTTATCCGGGCATGTTCTTCAATATTACGGCGAGCATTGAGTATGAAACAGTAATCGGTGTATTTATTTTCGCAGTCTTTTCGTATACGAGTATGTGTTTTAGCAATAGTTTTGCCGGTGATTGGATGTTTGTTTTTTGATTTGTTCCAATTATCAACGAACTGTGTCATGGGGTCGACCTCCTTTCCGGACATAGTCATTGCACCATATTTTTCCAATATATCTAATATGTACTTTCTACACCTACTACTGCATAAAATATATCCCCGATCTCCACGAATAATACTGTAAAAATATAGACCTCCCTCTACTAATGATTTTTCTCCACAATTAAAACATTGGTGTATATCGAAATCACCTTTTACTGAATCGTTTACTGAATCGTTTACTGAATCATCCATCGTTGAATATAATGTTTATTTTGTTATTCATAATTGAAATAAAAGTAATCAATCTTTGACAAAAAATTAACTTAAGTCAGTATTTTCATCATCTTCGTTGCATTGAATTTCAAACGCTTGTTGCCTTTCCGTAATAAATTTAGCTCTATCGGGGATCAGTATGTAATATCCATCTGCTGGTTCATATGAAGGGTGAGGGGTACAGAATTTTAGGTTCGATGGTCGAATAGTCTCAAGTTGAGTTGGAGTCATCGCATAAGGTTGAATATGGGTCTCGTGAAAGTACGGATCTTGTTTGGTAATAAATCGTTCCGGAGACGAAATCCACTCACTATCAGGATCCGGGAAATTGATATACTTGACTCTAACCATTCCCCTTTTCATATCGATGCTATGAATGGTAGCCTCGCGTATATGATACCCATCCTTATCAATACAGCCGCAGGGACAATAATCAATAACACGATGTATATCGGACCCGATAGATCCGCAATCATCTAGAAACGCGCTGATCCATCCTAAGTTTTTCCCATGTGAGGCAGCTTGTTTCAACAAGTCAGTATGATTTCCTGTATCAATGGCGTCAACATGCTGTTTCATCTCCCTATCGTCATATGTTTCAAATTTACATCCTAAGTAAACGCTTAAAGGGCAATATAAAGGACTGGAAGGAATATGTGATCTCATGTGAGCCCGCATCTTCAAAATAGGACCTACCCATTCACATGAGACTTGCGGACAAGAGATTTTTGATTTTCTAATGGTCCTCGACATTTCAAAATGGGGAGTATATATGAGACCTTCCAGTTTGGACCATTTAGTAGAGCATCCAACAGGACATTTGGATGGAACTCCTCCTTCTTTTTTCTTGGTCTCGATATGTTTCCCGATACACCCGCGACAGTATATGTGTTTGTCAGTTTTGCATGAGTTGAGGCGGACGGGGTTGATTAATATGTCTAGACATATACCGCACCGCAGTTCATCTGGGATGATCTTGCTTTCCATTATAGAATATGCAATGTGTATTACTTTTCCAATATAATAAATTCAATTTTTACAATACACGAAGCCATACGAGTCGTACTTCACTTTTGCTGTTCGTAGTGGAAATAAAAGTATTTGATCTTACTTTTCTTAATTCTTTCTTTAAGCTCCAAACGAATCAATTTGGATCTAATCACACTACACATATCAATAATATTAGATTTATCTGGATGATAAATGTTTAATTTTTCCATGAGTTCCCTGAGTTCGGTCTTGGATTTGCTGCTGCAAACGACACCCTTTTCAATCAAACGGGCATCATTATGACTTTTCTTTTTATGTTTCGGGGCACGCAACTTGAAACGAATACGCACACCTGTTTTCGATCGCTCATCATAGCCTACAATGATGTCGTTTTCAATATAGTCTTCATCGGCCTGAATATAAGTGGGTTCTTCTTGGAAGCCGCTTTCAGGAATATATAATTTAGGAAACTTATAGATATAGTGCCCAATGGGGAGAAGATTAGCCTTGATTTTTTCTTGTTTCATAGATTTTTTCTTTTTACCGTCGAATAATTTTAATGATTCATCAACAATTTTTTGATATTCTATACGGAATTCTTCAGGTATCCATACATTCGAACTTCGCGACAAACTCGTCTTGAGTAGGTTGATGACGCCACTAGTGGACAATTCATCAGCATCGTCGGGGTCGAGTCCTTCTTCATACTTTGACTTTTTCTGCGCATTATTTACTTTTTTCTTGCCTTTTTCTTTGTCGCGCTTTTCTTTTTCTTCCAACGCCGCTTCTTTGTTTTCTTCATATTCTTCCATTACTTTGATTTTGATGTCTTTCGACTTCACTGGTATCATATACTTCGAGTAGACTTTGAAAAATTTCGGCTTCACTGTATGTCCCCAAATCACCAAAGAAAGCAAATCATAATAATACAACATCTTGAAGTAGAAGTCGTGATAGTCGGAATACTTAACGGCCGGATTAGTCCACACATTGAACACATACTCAATGCATTCTTCAAGAAATTTGATGTGAAAGTTCGAACCATATTCGCAGACGACATTTTCCATATTTGCAATGTCGATATCCTGGTATTTCTGGAAGAATATCTTTTTCTTGTCGTCGTAGTCAAAGTCTATTTTCTTATTCGCCACAAAGTTGTTAATGTTTATGACACTCATCTCTTCTTCCTTTTTTATACGGTATGGAATATCAATGTCAATATCGGGTTTATTATGTTGATTGAGCGGAAACAAAATGAAATATCTTTTTTTATTGAATATTTCTACAATAATACTGTCCTTACCATCAGGCAGAGTGATGATCTTGTCGTTCGGGTCAAACAGGCGTTCAACAATATAGTCGAGATTCTTTTGCTCATCATTTTGTTGCTTTATGTAGGCCGAGTTGTTATCTTTGTATAATAATTGATTGATCGCGATTACGAAATTATCTTCACTGAAAAGCTGAGTATTGATTTCCGGATCATATTTATTCAATGTTTTGACAGCATTAAACAAGTCATTATACTCCCAAACATTTGCAAGTTCTATAAAGATTCGTTTGATGGATGTCTTGATCGTCTGCACTTCTTTTTCATTATAGTAAATGTTGAAAGTCGACAAATTCAGTTCGTCAAGGGAATATTGTTTGGTTGTTTTTATTTTGGATTCATATTTAAGCGGCGCCAGAGGATCTGTACCAAGTGATGACTTTATAATATCATAATTTGTATAAGAATCGATGGCATTTTCATGAAGAGTCTTTTCTATTTCTTGAATTACCTGAAATGCTTCTATTTTTTCTTTGTATTTTTGCTCTTCATAACTCAAAGACATATCCGGCAAACAAGACGTAAAGATCTTCACGCTCACATGTTGGTTCTCTTCCGGGAGGTCAATGTGACTGTTTTTTCTGACTGCGCGACCTCGGATTTGTATTAACGTTGGTATATTATCGGGTCTACCCACAATAAAAACATTTTGAATGCCTTTGATATCATAACTTTCTCTAATTAACTTACTACCTAAAAGAATCATTAGTTCTTCACCGAACGCATTCGACTTCATGTTGAATTTTTCAATCGATTGATCAATCTTTGACTTATTGATTTCACCATGGACGATGATAAATCTTGCGGGTTTAAACTCGTGTTGAATAGTTTGAAGGTCGCCTCCGGATATGGTTAATAATTCTTCGTCGGATTCTTTTAGATATTTTTTGATGTCACCATTGTCATTTATAATATGTTCCTCTTTGACAACTTTGTCGTCGGCAATAACTGCCTCATAACTTTCAGAAAAGAAAAATTTATCGTTGTCTATGGGTGATGTATCGCCACCCATCTTTGCTTTTATTTTTTTATGTTCTTTCTTCGGCTTACCACATATCACACATTTCGTGTTCTCTGTTGGTGCGCCTGACTCATCTAAATAACCATTCTTCAGCAACACCTGTTCTACAAATAATACGCCGGACATATGAACAATATTATGATAAATAAATACTTTTCCCTTTTTTGCTTCAATTACTTTATCTAATTCTTCCAACATTCTCGTGTATTTTGGGGAGTATTTCTCTAAGGTTTCTTTTTGCATAAATTCTCCAGATATAATACCTGAAGGATCGACTTGAACTCCCACTTTATCTTTCCATTTCGGATCGGCATGATAAAGGTTCTTAATATCATTTGCCTTGTACAAACCCAATTCGCCGCCGGCTGGATTTTCAAGAACAAAATCGATTAAATACTGTCCATCCTGCGGCAGATATCCGTTGTAGACGGCTTTGTATGTTTTGTACTGAAGCGGACTCATTTTACAACGTATGAATTTCAAATAAGGTACTCCTTGAATGATTTCGCCATCATTACTGACTGACGGATAAAATTGAGCATTCACTTCTTGTAAGAAGCTAACTCTCCCCCTTGACAACTGGCCAATCTTTTCGATTGCTCCGGGTTTAAGTTTCTCTTGCTGATCGAAGAAATCGCTCTTCGTTAATCTCTGGTCAACCGGTAATAATAGATTCATAAGATCAACTATTTCAGTTGGCGAGTTATTGAGCGGTGTGGCCGTCGCAAATACAGCACGACATGTGGGCTCTTTGTCTAGCACAGCCTGAATGGCAATACCCCAGTTATTCTTCTCTACACTGTTGTAAACGTTATGAATTTCGTCACAAATAATCAATGAATTCTTGAAGGTATCGAGTACATCTTGATTATACTTAATCTCACCGGTCTTCAGTGCCTGATAAATCTTTTCTTCCGACATTTCGTTGAGATTGTATTTGCCCGTTAGGAATATGCGATTGACAAACTCTTTGTAGCCATATATTTTGAAAAACCCATTGCCTTTGCGGTTACTAATCCTTTTTTTCAACTTGATGATATAATCTTTGTATTTGGCGACATCAACAGAGGTTCCGTTCGTGGCGGCCTTTCTTAGTTTTTCTGCTCTGAGTTTTTCTTCTTTGGAGACGAAACCGAAGTCGGGAAATCGCAGCAATTCACTGACGAACGCTCTTCTGGATGAAAAGCAAATAATAAATACCGAACCGATATTAACATTGCCTATTTCATTTTCCATGCGATATTGTTTGATAAAATTCATGGCGATCGACAGTGTCCCAATCGTTTTTCCAGTACCCGTCATCCATTGCATAAGCAAACGTTTGTAAGGTGTATTGGGATTAATAAAGTTGCTGACGAAAGACTGGTAAGAGGATATCTTTAAAATTGATGACTGCCTGATCGCATCATTAAGAAGAAATCTGGGTATGATAGAAGTATATTTATCGTTTGTCACATTCCATTTTTTTGTCCAGTTGAACTCTTTTCTTTTGATAATGTCTTCTTCGAAACCGGTATTTTCTATTTCGGCATAAGACATGTATTATCGTATATTCTCAACAAAAAAATAAAACATAGACGGATATTTTATTCAAAAAGCCAGGGTTGGGAATTATTATTATCTTCAAGTGTGACTTTTAAGTCTTTTAGTTTCTTGTCTCGAATGTAGTCCGCGAGACCGAATAAAGACTTCTTAACTTCTAAATCGGGTTGCGTGCCGGCCAAATTTCTGATTTTCTCGCGGATATCTGCAATTGCATCAATGCATGTTTCCACTTTTGGTTTTACTCTGGTATAAGTTAACCCGAGAATACCGGACCATTTTTTGAGAAAATTATAATCATATTCGGTCTCCGTTGTTACATATTCTATTAGGTATTTTATTGCCGTTTTCGTATCAAAATTATTATCAAAGGCATCGGCAATAAGTCGGTCATATTTGTTTTCTCCTTCAGTAGGTTTTGAGAACTTATAAGCCCGATAAAGTTTTTTCTCCACATAAACAGCATACTGTAGTGATTCTTCTGAATAATCAATTTCACTGGCATAATCATGAAGTAAAAAATATAAACGTAACTGAGAAGGAGTATATTTCTGCAGACAATCCTTAATCGTCACTGTATTACCGACACTCTGTGACATTTTTTCTTTATTGTAAGTAACATACCCCGTGTGTACGAAATTTTTTATGCAATTTGGGTTTCCCGTGTAAGCGGTTGACTGACACAATTCGTTGTGATGATGCGGAAACTTCAAATCGATGCCACCGCCGTGAACATCAACGGAACTATTAAATAAATCTTCAAGCAGAGTACTGCATTCTAAATGCCAACCAGGCCGGCCATAACCATAGGGCGACTTGTAAGAAAGATCTTCGGGGGATTGTTTTTTCCATAAAGCAAAATCTCTCGGGTCTTTCTTTTCATTTACATGAGTATTGCTTTCTTGCGATGTATAAGTATCACTTACATGGAATTTACCATATACGTTTTCATATGCGACCGTATCGAAATATACCGAACCATTGCTCTCATAAGCGAAGCCTTTTTTGACAAGAACTTCCATATAATCAATCATTTTATGGATATACGCAGACACACATGTCATATTTTCCGGTAGTTCAATATTTAACTGTGTCATAGTAGAAAGAAAAATTGCGAGTTTTTCAATCACGAAATCACTCCAATTTTGATGAATATTTCCCGGCAAACTGGCAACTTTGTTAATAATTTTATCGTCAACGTCAGTAATATTCACACGATGATTAACTTTCTTTCCGGCCGCCCTCAAATATTTAATAATCGAATCATATACAATATAGGTCCGCGCGTGACCAATGTGGGGTTCGGCATGGATAGTTGGTCCACATATGTACCAGTTGGTTTCATCGCCTACTTCGAACATTTTTCCATCGACCGAGTTCTTCAATTTCATGATTGGAGTATACGAGTACTTTACAAATCCTTTAATTGTAAACAAAAAAATAAATCCTGAAATCAATCAATGGTACCCGTCCCGAAGGGAAGTTCGCAATACATTATTCGATGCTTTTTTCTTTTTATTCGAAGTCATAAATTCTTCGGCAAACTTTATTCCTACTTGTTTATCAGTCGGTTCGTCTTCTTGTTTTTTCCCTGGTAAAAACTTTTCGAAGACCTGATTCACAATGGTTTCGTTTTGTTTATTCGATTCAACGGACTCCGTAATTCCAAATAACTCATCCATTGCGTCGTTTGTTTCTTTCGTATTTGCTTGGGTATTCGCTTCGACGAGATCTTCGGTATCAGCCTCAAAGGGTTCATATCTTTTTTTCCGATGCGAATAACTGTCACTGCGGATCGAATTTAGTCGATTAATATGGGCGTCAGTAATTTGATTCGGATTAATTCTGCTGCATACTTTAGACTCGTAATCCGGATTGGGATTTTGTGTTCTTTTATAAAAAGCCAAGATTATATTGAACAAAATTAATACGAAACAGACAATTACTAGAGTAGAGAGTACGTTCATCCGGAGAATTATATGTATGTTCGGATAAAAAAATAATTTCAAATATTAAAATGCTCGGCAATATTCTCGTTCGTCCATTTTTGATACGATATGAAATTCAATATACGTAGTGCAAAATATTCGGGTAGATCGGTAATGTTACTATACGTTGTAATAAGCTCAGACTGTTGGCCTTGGTCGAGTTCGAAGGTATAATCATTGTTGAATATCAATAGCCGACCGGAAGGTTTTATTTGACATTCGATACGACTGTATTTGTTATTTGTGACATAGAAACGTTCACCGTCGTATCCGAACTTTACTTTTGTAATACGATATTGTTCCGTGTCATCTTCTTCTTCATCGTCTTCATGATTATACAAATCCTCACGGAAAAAATGGGTCTCATGGGTGTAAGTAACTCTCCATTTGGATTTTGTAAAGACGAATTTGATATCTGTGATGTTCGGAATGTTCTCATCGTCAATCGCAAAGTCGGCCAATCTCTTTAGACGCATCAAAATAAGTTTATTCTTTTTTTCCTTAAGCGTAGCAGAAAGCTGATCTATTTCCGATAGAATAGCACATTCTATCTTATATTCTCTTAGAATTTCTTCGTCGGACATGCTTATTCAACTGTTAAAATATGAATTTAATTATAAATTAAATATTGAAATACATATAGCCGGTAATGATTATCCGCAAGAACATCCGGACTTCTATTGATCTCTATGCGAATGAGCCATACGAATTAACGGAGGCTATGATAATACGCAAATTAGAGACTAAATACCTCAACAAGAACTTCAACAGTATGTTGGTCCAGAAGATTGTGCATATCATTGACCATACTTATCCTTTGGTTGAAGATGACAAGCAAAATTGCTGTGCTTCTATCGATGTCTATTTCTGTGCGGAGGGCCTCATTGTAATGGTCGGTGAAATTCTCCACGGCTGTGTATGCATTGAAAAAAGCAATGTCAACATGTTTGCCCGAAAAGGAGATAACATAGTCATTAGTATTAGTCGCAGCGAAGAGCAGCTCGCCTCTTATATTACAAAAGGCAGCAAAGTCTCGCTAATCGCAACCGAGGCCCAGTATACAGTGAACAAATCCCAGATCACAGTCATGGCAAAGCCGTTCGTAATCACACCGAACGAAAGGGAAGTTATTTTTCAAATTACGGATACTTCTCAGCCCGACGAAGATAACATGAATCTACTGAATCTTATTTACAAAAATATCGCCGAAGAAGAAGAGAGACACAAGAAAATCGCGGACCCAAAGGCATATGATTTCTTCAAAAAAATCATGTATCCCTACCAAAAAGAACAGAATATTCTCATCAATGATTTCTACAAAAAGCTGGACTTCAAACCGGTCGCAATTAATTTAGACGACATCAAAAAAATGACGCCCAAATATATCCTTTACCCGAGCCAAGATTCGCGAATTAATAAAAGATATCTATGTTCGGAAAGTAAAATTAATGTCGACAAATTAAAAGACTTTCTTATCGTCAAGTGTAATGTATACACGGCATTGTATTCTATCTTCACACAGTACTTGATATACATGCAAGGCTTGCGAGGGTTTACGGAAAACTATACAGGTGAAGACATTAAAAATAGCATCGCTTACTGGAAATTGTGCTCGACTTATAAAAAATAAATATGTGGTATGATTTAAATTCATTGTGATATTTATGTAAAAATATGGATAGAGAACGAGATAATAAGATATATTATATAGATTCGAACATTCTAAACCTGTCGGAAACCGATTATCGGGACATTATGAAGATAATCCGTAATGAAGTTCGAGACGATAAAATTGTGTCGAAAAATCAAGGCACAGAAATCTGGTACAAAGATATGGGCGATGATACAATCGACAAAATTTATGCGCT
>Ga0114980_10003686_pt1 | contig 10439 bp, 3 predicted proteins | sample S_140806_EF_Meta_FD_87018 | JGI IMG/M metagenome (GOLD analysis project Ga0114980, IMG submission 87018) | Freshwater microbial communities from Lake Simoncouche, Canada to study carbon cycling - S_140806_EF_MetaG | ecosystem: Environmental > Aquatic > Freshwater > Lake | place: Lake... | reverse complement strand
TTTGCCGCGCCGTTGCGGCCGGCGGGGCCGGCGGTGACGAACGTGCGCTGGGCGCGCAATCCGATTGACCGTTTCGTGCTGGCCCGTTTGGAGGCCGCGGGGATGCAGCCGGCCGCCGAAGCCGACCGGCGGGCGCTGGCGCGGCGGGCGGCGTTGGACCTGACCGGGCTGCCACCCACCCCGGAGATGCTGGCGCAGTTCCTGAACGACAAATCGCCCAAGGCCTATGAGGAGTATGTGGACCGCCTGCTGGCGACCGGCCAATGGGGCGAGCACCGCGCGCGCTACTGGCTCGACGCGGCGCGCTACGCCGACACGCACGGCATTCACATCGATAACTACCGGGAGATGTGGCCCTATCGCGATTGGGTGATCCGCGCCTTCAACCGGAATCTACCGTTCGATCAGTTTGTCGTCGAGCAGATTGCGGGCGACCTGCTGCCGAACCCGACCCGCGATCAACTGGTTGCCACCGGATTCCACCGCTGCAACCCGACGACGAACGAAGATGGCGCCATTGCCGAAGAGGTGGAGGCGATCTACGCCAAAGATCGCGTGGATACGACCGGGGCAGTATTTCTCGGGCTTACCGTGGGCTGCGCGGCCTGCCATGACCATAAGTTCGATCCGATTGCCCAGCGCGATTTCTACGCGCTGTCGGCGTTCTTCCGGAACACGGAGCAGGGGCCGCTGGACGGCAACATTGCCGAGACGCCGCCGGTGCTGGTGATTCCAAAGAGTGAGGATGAAGAACGCTGGAAGCAGATTCGCGCCGAACAGGGGCGGCTGCGGGAGCGGCTGCAGGCGGCACGCGCGAGCGCCGAGCCGGCCTTTGCCGAGTGGCTGGCGGGCGCGGCGCGGAAGTCAATCGAAGCGCCGCTCGAGCCGGCGGATGAGCTGGTGGCGGTGACGGTGCAGAATGGAGAGCCGCGGCTGCGCGTGAAGGGGAAACCGGCCGAGCTGAAGCTCCCGGCGGGGATCTCCCTGGGCGAGGCGCATATCCCGGGGCGGAAGGCGATCCACTTCTCCGATAAGTCGTTTCTGGAACTGCCGAATGTCGACGCGCTGCAGGCCGACCGGCCGTTCTCGGCGGCGATGTGGTTCTACTTGCCCAAGAGCGAGGACAGCTTTATTGTTGCCAGCCAGACCGATGCCAAGAGCAAGGGCCGCGGCTGGAGCTTCGAGTTGACGCGGCGGTCGCCCAGCGTCCGGCTGGTGGGACAGGCGGGGCGGGCGTTGACCATCACCAACCTGATTGTCGACCGGTTTGAACCCGCGCGCTGGTATCACGTGGCGTTCAGCTACGACGGCAAGCGCACGGCCGAAGGCTTCAAGATGTTCGTCAACGGCCGGGAGGTGGGTACGCAGGGGAGCGGCCGCGGCGGCATGCTCAAGGGCGAGCTGCGGAACTTCTCCCCGTTTCTGCTCGGCCGGATGGGCGACCAATCCTTTGACGGCGGCGCCCTTGCGGATCTGCGGGTCTATGGCCGTGTGTTGTCCGAGGCTGACGCGTCGCTGCTCGCGCAGTGGCCGGCGATTGAGCTGGCGCGCGGCAAGAGCGTGGATGCGCTGAGCGCGGCGGAGCGCGATGGGCTGCGGCAGTATTACCTGGCGCGCGAATCTGCCGACCCTATGGACCTGGCGGGCGAGCTCCAGAGCCTCGATGCCGAGCGGCTCGAGATCGTCCGGCGCGGTGCGCTGACCCACGTGCAGCACGAGCGGGCCGGGATGCCTTCGGCGCATCTTCTCTTCCGCGGCATGTACGATCAGCCGCGTGAGAAGCTGGCGGCCAATACTCCGTATGCGCTGCCGCCGATGAGCGCGGCGCTGCCGAAGAACCGGCTGGGGCTGGCCATGTGGCTGGTGGACCCGGCGCATCCGCTCACAGGGCGCGTGGCGGTGAACCGGATGTGGCAGGAGCTGTTCGGCGCCGGGCTCGTCAAGACGTCGGACGATTTCGGGTCGCAGGGCGAGCCGCCTTCGCATCCCGAGCTGCTCGACTGGCTCGCCGTCGAGTTCCGCGAGAGCGGATGGGACATGAAGCACCTCTACAAGCTGATGGTGACCTCGGCTACCTACCGGCAGGCGGGCGTGGCGACACCTTTGAAGATCGAGAAGGATCCCGAGAACCGGCTGCTGTCGCGCGGGCCGCGCTTTCGCATGGATGCCGAAATGATTCGGGATTACGCGCTGGCGGCCAGCGGCTTGTTGACGCCGACGATTGGCGGGCCTTCGGTGAAGCCGTATCAGCCGCCGGGCGTATGGGAAGCGGTGGCCATGCTGGGCTCGAACACGCGCTTCTATCAGCGCGATAGCGGTCCGGCGCTGTACCGCCGTTCGCTTTACTCGTTCTGGAAGCGCAGCGCGCCGCCGGCGGCGATGGAGGTGTTGAACGCGCCCACGCGGGAGAACTGCACCGTACGGCGGGAGCGCACCAACACGCCGCTGCAGGCGCTGGTGACCATGAACGACGTGCAGTTTGTGGAAGCGGCGCGGCACCTGGCGCAGCGGGCGCTGCAGGCCGCGCCGGGGAGCATCGAAAAGCAGATTCAGTTCATGGCGCTGCGGCTGGCGGCCCGCGACCTTGATACCCGCGAGTTGGCGGTGACGCGGAAGGCGCATCAGGACTTCCTGCGCTACTACGACAGCCATCCGGACCAGGCGCGCCAGCTGATTGCGCAGGGCGAATCGAAGGCGGAGGAGTCTCTGCCCGCGGTTGCACTCGCGGCGCTGACGATGACCGCGAATCAACTGTTCAACATAGACGAAGTATTGGTGAAATAGGACGGGCCATGATCCTTGACGATTGCATACTCGCTGAAACCCGCCGCCAGTTTTTCGCCCGCGGCGCCCGTGGACTGGGACCCATGGCGCTGGCCTCACTGCTGGGCCGGGAGGGGCGCGCCGCCGAGGGTGCGCTCCCCGGCTTACCGCACTGGAAACCCAAGGCCAAGCGGGCGATCTATCTCCATATGGTCGGGGCGCCGCCGCAGATTGATCTGTTCGACTACAAGCCTGGCATGAAGGAGTGGTACGACAAGGATCTGCCCGAGTCCATCCGCCGCGGGCAGAGGCTGACGACGATGACTTCGGGGCAGAGCCGCTTTCCGATTGCGCCCTCGGTCTTCTCGTTTCAGCAAAGCGGCAAGTCCGGGGCGTGGATGTCGGAGCTGCTGCCGTGGACGGCCAAGGTGGTCGATGAGATGGCGATCATCCGTTCGATGCACACCGAGGCGATCAATCACGAACCGGCTATTACGTTCATCCAGACCGGGCAGCAGGTGGCGGGACGGCCGTGCGCCGGGTCCTGGATCTCCTACGGGCTGGGATCGATCAACGCCGATCTGCCGGCCTTTGTGGTGCCCAACGCCTCGCACACGCATCCGCGCGCCGGCGTCCAGGCCATCTCCGCCAAGCTGTGGAGCTCCGGATTCCTGTCCTCGAAGTTTGCCGGCGTGGCCCTCCGGTCCGGGAATGACCCGGTGCTGTTTCTGCGTAATCCCGACGGGGTGCCACCGGAGGTGCGGCGCCGGATGCTGGACGCCGTGGGTGAGCTGAACCAGATGCAACACGAAAAGTCGGTGGACCCGGAGACGCGGTCGCGCATTGCGCAGTATGAGATGGCGTTCCGGATGCAATCTTCGGTGCCGGAGTTGACCGACCTGTCGAAGGAGCCGGAGAGCACGTGGAAGCTTTATGGCGAAGAGGCGCGCAAGGGTGGATCGTTTGCCAACACCTGCCTGATGGCGCGTCGCCTGGCTGAGCGCGGGGTGCGGTTTGTGCAGGTCTATCAGCGGGGCTGGGATGTGCACCGGGAACTGCCGGAGGTGCTGCCTGCGATGTGCAAGGACGTGGACCAGGCCTGCTATGCGCTGCTGACCGATCTCAAGTCGCGCGGCATGCTTGACGATACGCTCGTGATTTTTGGCGGTGAATTCGGCCGGACGATCTATTCGCAAGGCAAGCTGACGCCGACCGACTATGGGCGCGACCACCATCCGCGTTGCTTTTCCATTTGGGCGGCGGGCGGTGGCATCAAGGGCGGGGTGGTGCACGGCGAGACGGATGAGTTCTCCTACAACATCGTCAAGGATCCGGTCCACGTACGGGACTTCCAGGCGACGCTGCTGCACTGCTTTGGCATTGACCATGAGCGTTTCAGCTACCGGCACCAGGGCTTGGAGGCGCGGCTGACGGGGGTAGAGCCGGCCCATCTGGTGAAGGGGATTCTGGCCTAACGGGCGGCGGCGCGTTAGGGCGTAAGCGCCGCCAGGCGGGCGCGGGCTTCGGCGAGGTCGGGCTGTAGGCGGATGGCTTCCCGGAGCGCGCCCACCGCGGCCGCGCGGTCGCCGCGGGCGGCGTGGGTGACGCCCAGGTTGAACCAGACGAGCGAGTTGTCCGGGTGGGCGCGGCGGGCGCGGTCGAGCAGCGCGAGGGCGGCGGGATAGTCGCCGCCAGAGGCCTTGGCTACCGAGAGCGTGTTGAGTGCGCCGGCGTGGTCCGGATCGAGCTTGAGCGCCTTTTCGAGCACCGGCAGGGCTTCCTGGCGCCTCCCGAGGCGGAACAGGGCGTTGCCGAGCGCGGCCAGCGTCGCGATGTCGTTGGGATCCCGCTGCAGATGCCGACGGTACAGTTCCACCACCTCGGGCTGCAGCGGGCCGATGTTGGCGATGGCTAAGGTCAGGTTATCGGCGGGGGTGTAGAACGGAATTACGCGGCCGCCATAGGGGGTGTGCCGCTCGGCAACCGGCTCTTCAAACCGGGGCTGGCGCTGAATCCAATGGTCGGTGACGGTGACATGAATCGCGTCGGTGGGACGGCGCTTGGGCATGTGGCAGCCGGCACAGCCGGCGGTGGGTTGGCGGGCGTGCTCCGTCCGGTGGCAATTGGCGCAGGGGCGTGCCTGCGCGGAATGCGGATCGTGACAGGTGGTGCAGGTGAGCGCGCCGCCGGATTTCTGGAAGCAGGCCGATTGGAGGAGCCGGTAGCCGGCGTGGTTGACTTCAAAGCGAGCGGCGGGCGGGTCGGTACGATCGAACACCATTTTGTAGTCCGCCAGGGGCTCGCCGGGCCGGTAGGAGAAGACGCCGCGACCGGGCTGGAGCAGGGCGTCGGGGATGCCGCTCGAGGCGGTCTGGAGGTGGCACTGCAGGCAGAGGTCGAGCTGGCGGGCCGGGGTGAGGCGGGTGGGGTTGAGGATGGTGCCGCGCTCCGGCTTGCGGAGGTGGGCTTGGGTCTCGCCGTGGCAGCGGGCGCAGTCGATGCTGCGGGGGACGGCGGCGGGTGTGGCGGGGTAAGCGGCGTGGCAGAACAGGCAGATGCTCGAGACTTCGCGGCGCATGTCGGGATGGTCGGGCCGGTCGAAGCCGGGGGACATCGCGTAGCTGTTTTGGCTGGCGTACCAGGAGAGAGGGAGCTCGAGTAGCGGCCCGGCCGGGGAGCGGTGGAGGAACGTGACGGCGTGGTTGCCCGAGCCGATGGCGAGGCCGATGGATTTTTCGACCACCTGGATAGGACGCCCGGCGGGGTCGAGTTGGTGTCGCCGCATCTGGCCTCCATCGACCGTGTAGTGCCGGTTGGAGAGGCGGTGGTAGAACGTAGCGGGTGGAGTGAGAGGATGCTGCTGGATGGAGCGGCCCATGCCGGTCTTCTCGTAGGCAGCCGTGATGGCGGCGTGGCAGGGACGGCAGGTTTCCGGAGACGCCTGGCCCGGGGCGGCGGCCAGCAGCAGCGCTGCCGCGGCCCCGAGCCAGGCGGGATTAGAACTGCAGACGGGCACCAAGCATCATGCTACGCGGGTCGCGGGCCGAAGTCACGCGCCCGAACGTAGAGGGGGTGGTGTAAACGGTGCCAACGCCAGCGAACTGCGTGTGGTTGAAAAAGTTGTACGCTTCAGCGCGTAGTTCGAACCGGACCTTTTCGGCGAGCTGGAAGTACTTCATGAAGGTCATGTCGAACTGGTTCCAGCCCGGTCCGGAGAGGATGTTGCGGGCGACCGGGGAGAAGGTGCCGAGAGTGGGTTCCGAGTAGACCGATGGATTGAACCACTGGGTGACGGTGCGCTGGCCGCGGCCGAGGAACGGGGTGCCGGAGGCGAAGGGCCGCTGCCGGGTGGCGGAGCCAACGCCGGCGTTGTCGCGGCCCAATTCCGGACTGATGGGCAGGCCGGTGCGAACCGTATAGATGGTCGAGACCTGCCAGCCGCCGAGGGTGCGGCCGAGGATGTCTTTGCGGCCCCGGAGGAATGGAATGTCCCAGACGAGGCTGCCGATGAAGTTGTGGTTGGCGTCGAAGGAGGCGCGGGCGCGCTCGCCGGAGGCATCACGGGTATTGGGATAGAAGCCGTAGATGCCGGCGGTGTAGTCAGCGTTGTCGATGGCTTTGGACCAGGTGTAGGCGGTCTGGAACATGAGGCCTTTGGTGAAGTTCCGGTTCAGGCCGACCTGGAGGCCGTGGTAGTTGGAGGAGTAGCTTTGTTCGCGGTGGTTGATGACGGCCCAGCCGAGGTAGGGCCGGACGGTATTGGCGTTGACGCGGCCCTGGGCGATGAGGGGATTCGGCAGCGGCTGGTTAAGATCCTGCGTGCGCATGAAGTGGACGCCGCGGGTGCCGGTGTAGCCGATTTCGAGTACCGTATTCTGCCCGAAGCCATGCTGGATGTTCAGGTTCCACTGCTGGGTGTTGGGAGTGAGTTGGTTGGTGTCGATGGAGCCGAGGGTGATGGGCAGGTCGAAGTTCCGCGCCGTGCCGCCGCCGGGGTTGGACAACAGGGTGTTGTCGATGGTCAGGAGTTCTGAGAAGGGCGGGTTGCCGGACATGAGAATGAAAGCACCCAGAATTTCGCGCGAGTAGAACAGCCCGTAGCCGCCGCGGATGGCCGTGCGACCGTTGCCGAACAGGTCGTAGGCAAAGCTGAAGCGGGGGGCGAAGTTTTTCTTCGAAGACCGCCAGTAGCTGGTCGGGTTGACGAGTCCGTTGAAGCGGTTTCCGGAGCCCCGTAGGACTTGGCCGGCGGCGTTGACCGTGACCGCCTGGGCGGGGTTATAAGCGCTGGGGACAAAAACGCGGAAGCGATCGTCGGGTTCGTGGGCGGGGGGGAAGTAGGAGTAGCGGAGGCCGAAGTTCAGCGTCAGCTTCCGGGAGGCCTTCCAGGAGTCGTCGATGAAGGTCTCAAAGGAGTTGCGGCGGTTGTCGTTGAAGGCGACGGTGTCGGTTTCGTTGTAGTTGGCGGCGCGGCCGAGCAGAAGGTCAGCAAAGGCGTCGCCGCCGCTGGCGGCGCCGGGCTGGCGGGTGAAGCGGCCGTCGAAGCTGAAGGCGCCGAAGACGTTGGTGTTGGTGGGTTCGAATTTGATTTCGTAGGAGTAGTTAAAGCCGGTCTTGATGGTGTGGGCGCCCCGGATCCAGGTGAAGTTGTTGCGGAATTCGTAGATGGTCTGGTAGTTGCTCCACGGGGCGCCGGGGGCGACGGCGGCGTAGCCGGTCAGGGAGATGGTGGGCACCCGGTCCGGGACCTTGGATAGGTTGAGGCTCGCGAGCGGGTAAGTTTTCTCATTATCGGCGAATAGTTGCGGGATGTTGATGCCCCAGGTGGCGCCGCTCAGATCCGGCGGGAACTGTTTGATGCGGTTGTGCGAGCGCACCCAGTTGAAGTCCATGATGAGGGTGGGGGAGAAGGTGGCGTTGTAGTTCACCGTCATGTTGCGGGCCGGGGTTTCATTCTGCTGGCGGAGGAACTCGAAGCCGGAAGAAGTGGCGAAGTTATTGAGGCGGAACTCGGGGGTATAGCGCCACATGAGGCGGTGGCTCGAGTTGAAGTTGTGATCGATGCGGTAGTTCTCTTCGTCGGTGTCGTCGCGGCGGCTTTGGAGGGCAAACCAGTTCCGGCCAGCCGCATCGGAGAAGTTCGAAGCCGGGTACATGCGGGAGTAGCCGCGGGCGTTGGCGTCGATGCGGTTGGCCGGGATGACATTGCCCGGGAAGGGCAGGCCGGTGACGGGGTCGAACAGCGGACGGCCGGTAGCGGAGAAGTCGCCGCGCTTGACGGCCTCGGTGGGGACAATGCCGAAGAACTCCTGGCGCTGCCGTTCTTTGATCCAGCCCATCAGGGCGAAAAAGAAGGTCTTGTTGCGCCCGTTGTAGAGCTTGCCCAGTACAACCGGGCCGCCGACGGTGAAGCCGTAGTCGTTACCGCGGAAGGCCGGGCGGGTCGGCAGGAAGTAGTTCCGGGCGTTGAATTTGTCGTTGCGGTGGAAGTAATAGGCCGAGCCGTGGAGTTCGTTGGTGCCACCCTTGGTGATGACGTTGAACTGCGATCCGCCGCCGACGCCGAACTCGGCTGAGTAGTTGCCGCGAATGGCCCGGAATTCGGCGACGCTCTCGATATTGGGTGCCAGGGGGGTGCTCCAGTTGCCGCCGGTGTCGACGTTGTAGCCGCCGTCGAGAAGCCAGGCGTTATGGGTGGGGCGGATGCCATTGACGGCGGAGTTGTTGGCGCGGCGGTCGTAGGGGGTGGTCGAGACGACGCCGGGCATGAGCTGGGCGAAGGGGATGACGTTGCGGCCGCGGGAGGGGAGCTGGACCATGTCCTTGCCGTCGAGAAGCTGGGAGGTGGCGCCGGACGTCGTGTTGACGGTGACGGCGGCGGCTTCGACGGTGACCTGGTCGGCGATCTGGCCGACCTCCATCGAGAAGACGATCCGGCGATTGTCGTTGACGCGCAGGAGAATGTCGTTGACGAGGGCTTTCTTAAATCCATTGGCTTCGGCGGTGACCGAGTAGGCGCCGATGGGCAGCAGGGGCAGCGAATAGTTTCCAGACTCGTCCGTGGTGGTCTGCCGGCTGAGGCCGGTGCCGGTATTGGTAACCCGGATCGTAGCTCCGGGGACGACGGCCGAACTGGAGTCCTGCACGACACCATAGATACCAGCGGTGACCTCTTGAGCCAGCGCAAAAGAACAGAAGGTGAAGCCGGCGAATACGGCTTGCAGTGCGAGACGCATGGTAAATCCTCCCACGGTTGAGGAGTTGATCAGATCTGCGGGGAATCAACGCGCGGCCGGTCGCTTGGACGGCTCTGGTTATGGTTACGTAGTATAACGAAGTGCTGGATGATTGGCCGCCAGCGTTTTCTTGTAGAGGGTGAGCATGCAAAGAAGAACGATGTTATTCACGCTGGCCGGGGGGCGGACCGCTCCGAAGATTCTGCTGCGCAGCTCCTGGCAGAGTGTAAACATCGGGGATATCGGGCATACGCCGGGAGCCTTGAGCCTGATCGAGAAGTATCTGCCGGAGGCGGAGGTAACCCTGTGGCCGGGGAAACTGGGGCATGGGTCGCGCGGGCTGCTCGAACGCGGTTTTCCGAAGCTGAAGATTGTGGAGGGCGCCGTTGGCGGGGACGGGAAGCCCTCGACGCCCGCTTTGGCGCGTGCGTGGGCGGAGACGGATCTGTATCTGAGTGGTTCGGGGTCCGGCTTTCCGGCGAGCGGCAACGCGTTGGCGTTTCTGAAGGCAACGGGTAAGCCGGTCGGGGTGTTCGGGGTGAGCCTCGATCCCGTATCCGGCCTGACCCCGGGGCGCGATGCCGAGGGCGGGACGCTCAAGAGCCTGCGGGCGAGAGCCGTGGCTCTGCCACCGGGGCACTTGGAGCCGGATATGCGCTACTTGCTTGACCGGGTGGCGTTCTTCTTTTGCCGGGATACGATCACGCGGGACTATCTGCGGCAGCAGGGGGTCAAGGCGCCCGTGGTGGAGTTCGGCCCGGACGCCCAGTTGGGCATGAAGCTGCGGGATGACGAGAAGGGTTGGGCCTGGTTGAAGAGCCAGGGGCTCGAAGAGGGGCGGTTTATCAGCGTCATTCCACGGCTGCGCTACACGCCCTACTACCGGATCCGGAACGAGCCCCGCGTACCAGCCGATGACGTGCTGGATGCCATCAACACCCGGACCACCGAGACCGACCACGCCAAGCTGCGGGAGATGATGGTGCGCTATGTCCGGGAGACGGGACAGAAGGTAATGGTGTGTGCGGAGATGACCTACGAAGTGGAGTTGGGCAAGCAGGTCTTGGTGGACCCGCTGCCTGCCGATGTCAAGAAGAACGTGGTGTGGCGGGAAAGCTACTGGCTGCCGGATGAAGCGGCGTCGATTTACGCCCGGGCGGCGGCGGTGGTGAGCGTGGAGTGTCACTCGCCGCTCATGGCGTACAAAGTAGGGACGCCGGCCTTTTATGTGCGGCAGCCAACGGATACCTGCAAAGGACAGATGTACCGGGATATGGGGGCGGACCCCTGGTTCTTCGAGGTGGACGAGACGAGCGGGACGGAGCTGTGGCAGCGGCTGGAGCGCGTGGTGCGGCGCCCGGAAGAGGCGCAGGCGCAGGTCAAGCGGATCATGGCCGGCGTCGAAGCGCGGCAGAAAGCCATGGTGGAGCAGGTGCGGCG
>Ga0114980_10003685_pt1 | contig 10439 bp, 8 predicted proteins | sample S_140806_EF_Meta_FD_87018 | JGI IMG/M metagenome (GOLD analysis project Ga0114980, IMG submission 87018) | Freshwater microbial communities from Lake Simoncouche, Canada to study carbon cycling - S_140806_EF_MetaG | ecosystem: Environmental > Aquatic > Freshwater > Lake | place: Lake... | reverse complement strand
CAGATTCTTGATTACGTTCAAAAGACATTGGGTGAAGGTAAAGTCGTGCCAGGTTATGGTCATGCAGTATTGAGAAAAACAGATCCTCGTTTCACAGCACAGATGGAATTTGGTAAAAAACATTTACCGGATGATAAATTAGTAAACACAGTTTGGAATATTTATGAAACGGTTCCTCCTATTTTGGAATCATTAGGTAAAGTAAAAAATCCTTGGCCAAATGTGGATGCACATAGTGGTGCATTGCTAGTGCATTATGGCATAGTGGAATATGAGTTCTATACTGTTTTATTTGCCGTAAGTCGTGCTTTAGGTGTATTGGCAAGTTTGACTTGGGATCGTGCATTAGGCTTCCCATTGGAGCGTCCAAAATCTGTGACGACTGCAGCTGTAAAAGATTGGATTGACGGTGTAGGAGAAAACTTAATTTAAGAAAAATCTTGTGTAAAAAAGAGCAACGATTTTTCGTTGCTCTTTTTTATTTTAGGTATTTTTAATTAAGGGGAATTAGCTCAGTTGGTAGAGCGCTTGCATGGCATGCAAGAGGTCAGCGGTCATCAAATCCTTTGTGGGACTACTTCTTAATACCTCAATCAATTAAACCTGTCCCAAACCTGACCCAAAATGGTTAATTAATTTGTATTCTTTGTTGAAATTAGCAAATTTCATTGTTTTATTAGCACCATTTTTTTTAGTTGGTTAATTCATGCTGTATTAAGTTGTATTCATGGTGAAACTCACTTATAAAGCAATATGTAATTCCATGAAAGTTACAGTTGACTATTTCAGGTAGTCCTTTAGGCTTAAGTGAAACCTTTTTGAACAAGCTTTGGTACTTTGATAACCATTTTACCTTATTAGCATCAAACATTAGCTCTTTTAGTGCTTCTCTGCAATTTTCATTTGCAATCCAAAAATCCTTTTCTTTTTTCATTTTGTTGTATTTTTTGTTGGGGGGATAATAGCATCCCTTAATCCTTTGGGAGGGTAGTTGTTGGGAGTAGTTCCTTCTGTTGTCTATACAGAAAATAATCAGGCTGATTAGATTAAAAGGGGGGGGGCTTCTAGCAAGTTTAATTAGAGTTAAGGCTGTTTAATAAGGGGTTAGGAGGTAATTATGAGACCTTCCTTTACTTTTATATCTTTTTTTATTAATATCAGCTTTATTGGTAGCTTTATATCTGATTGAATACCACACATTCATTTAAATAAACTAAAAAATTATGAAAAAGAGTTTCATTACAATATTTGCATTATTTTTTATTTCAACTTCATTTGGTCAAAGGGTTGATTTTCAAGAAATCTTAAGGTTTATTGGTAATGGGTTTAAGGATAAGCCATTATTTGTAAATAATGTATCAACTGATACTCTAAGCTTAAATTCAGTTTCAAATACACTTTTGGGTGGTCAAAATAGAAAAAGTATTGAAATTAAACTACCATTAACAACATATCGCTGGTTTTACAGATTAACTGTACTTGATATAAAATCAAATTACACTTACAGAAACGATGAAACACTATATTTTTTGATGGCAAATAATAAATATCCAACAAATTTATTCACCAATTATGGCAGAATAAATGTTTTTTTTATGGGTCAGTCAGGTGATGTATACAACTTTAATCAAAAGAGGATTTTTTCACATTATAATAATCTTTGTGTCTTAAATGTCAATTCTTTTTATGGTCAAAATAATTTAGTTAATCAAAATTTGTGGATGGGGGTTGAAAATATCAGTGATATAAAAGGCGTTAAAGTCATTGTTGAAATTGTAGCATTAACTACAGAAGACGAGAAGAATTTGCCTAAACCATTATACCCAAATGTTAATGCCATAGAATCTGAAAAGAAAGTTAAGGAAGCAAAAGTACTTCTTGATTTAGGCGTTCTTACAAAAAAACAATATGATTCAGTTGTAGATAGAAATTCATTAAGATTAACCAAAGAAGAGGCGATTGAAAGGCTTAAAGCAGCCAAAGATAAGCTTGATAAGGGAGAAATTACACAAATTGAATATGACGAGATTAAACGTCTTCTATCACTTATAATCTTAAAAAATTAATTATGAAAATAGTTTTAATTATTGTCATAATTGATATTTTTATTTTAAAACTCAATACCAATGTTTAATATTTTTAAAAAGAAACCTATAGAATCTATTAAGGTAGATAGTTCAGATATGTCTGAAAACAACCCAGAGGGGACAGGCGAAACAACTGAAGTACTGATTAGATATTCCTATGAATGGAAAGAGGAAGTACCTATGGAAGAAAGAGATACAGAAAATTTTGAATCAAGACCATTTTGTAAGATGCTAATTTCATTAAATAGAGTTTATTCCAGAAGTGATATAGAATCTATGTCTGCACGTTTAGGATATTCAGTTTGGGATAGATGTGGTGGTGACGATTGTAGGCACAGATGGGTTAGTGTAGTTGTAACTCAAAAAAAATAAGTAATTGCTATATATTATGTACACACTAGTCACTAAATTAAAACCCTAGAAAAGTGACCAAAATGGGGTCATGTGCATACACCAACTCTCGTTCACATGAATTTAAAGTAATAAATATTTCTATTGTTCTCTATTAGGGACTAATAGAAAGTTAACTTTTTTAGTTAGAGTCATTTTTCAGTTTTTCCTTGATTCTCTTGGAGAATCTTTTTAATCACCATATCTTTGCTATGCAAATTTTAAGTACTTGTTATGTCAAACTTGATTTGCTTAAATACACTCAGAAAGAAAGTCTAACTCAGGAAACATCAGATCAAACTCAGAAATCCCTTACATCCTAACTTCTTATGTAGCTAGAATATTGTTTCTACAAAATTCAAGTGCTAACATTAGGGTATGTTTAAAAGAACCACAGTAATGTGGCACACACTGCCAGGAAAATCAATGTATTAATGAAGCAGTGCAAGTGGCTCTCAGGTGAGGTATGTCCAAAATTAGCTGTGCTCACCAGGCTCCCCTTGCATGTAAAAGTGTTTAGAAAAAGGGTGTGGTCATTGAAATAAAAATCATGACAATTAAAACTGCGAAAGTTTCAAAATAAGAAGCTTGGGCGAAAGTTTGAGTCACAGAGGTGATCTTTTTGGGAAAGGAAGCTGGAGGGTAAGTTGTACCAGTTAACTTTTAGTACCTTTTGGACTTGTTATTGCTTTGATATACTCAAGATGAGAGTTAATTGTTTCTTGATATTTAATTGTTATTATATTTCTGGTAATATTTTAGGTATTTGTATTTGGTGAGTATAGTTTTTCAAAGCAACCTCAGGACTATTACCCATTAAAAAGGCTGTCATTACTGGTGATATCCCACTATCAATGCATCTACTTCCAAATGTGTGTCTGCAAGCATAAAGTACTCTTTCTTGGATTCCAAGCCCTTGCTGTACCTTTTTAAAGACCCTTGTTTGGAAATTGTGGTCATCAATTGATTTACCTTTTGGGGACTGAAATACCAACTCATCATTATTCTTATTTTGAATGATTGTCCAAAGCACTTCTCTAAGATCAGGGGTAAGAGGTAAGATGCGTTCCTTACCATTTTTAGTTTCTTTCCTTATTCTATTTTTATAGCTTGACCCTTTTAATGACCTTGCAAACGCTTCTTTAATGTGAATTTGGTTTGTTTCTAGATCAATAGAACTGACCCTTAATCCAATAGCCTCTGCATTACGAACACCAGTTTTGAACAGAAAGTAAATGAATGGGTAATAATGAGAATGTTTGAAGGCAGATTTATTAGGGGTAAATGTATCATTCTTAAATGCTCTCAAGACTGAACTAATTTCCTCATTAGTAAATGGTGCCCTTTTTGACTCAGTTGATTTTCTTACCTTTTTTGGAGTTACCTCATCCAAGTAGCTATTTGTCCAAATCTTTCTATTGGTTAACCACTTTGAAAAGTTTTTAAGTATTCTAAGCCTTCTATTATAAGTTGTATTACAGACCTTTTCTTTATTCAGTTTATTAGTGATGTTCTCTTCTGTAATTTTGCCCCATTTCCTAAGCATGTTTCTAGTGGAGTTATAATTTGTATGAACTTCACAATCCATTTGTTTATAATCTTTGACCCATTCTTCAAATAGTTCAACTATACTTTTATGAACTAGTGTTTTGATTGACTTATTTTCTGAATAGCTATTAAGGGTTTTGTCAAAATTATTCAGAAGCATGTCTTGCTCTATTTTAAGAGCTATGATGCGTGCTTGGATTAAGTTTGATTTAGTGTATTCGCCCAAGCTAATTGAGTGCCTAATAGCCTTAAAACGCCATCTTAATCTAATCCTACCATTAGCATTAATGATTGTAACTGTTCCTTTTGTATTTTTCTGTCCCATTTCTGTCCCAAATTTTGCTTTTGAGCCAGATTTGAACAGATTTTCATGATATTTTGCTATCAAAAAGCATTCTTATCAAAGTATTGATTTTAATACCTTTCCCCCTTGCTATTCACCCATTTGAGCCTATTTTTGCACCCTTTAGGGGGAATTAGCTCAGTTGGTAGAGCGCTTGCATGGCATGCAAGAGGTCAGCGGTTCGAACCCGCTATTCTCCACAAAATTTTATTACTAGAAGATGTGTTTTAAAAAAAGGTATATAAGCGCCCTATTGTTTTTACTAATTTTATTGATACAAAAGGCCAGCTTTGGTCAAATGGCACCATTGAAGTTATCTATTGTAGATAAAAAAAGCCAACCCATAGCTTTTTCCAATATCACAATTCAAATGATTGATAGTACGATGCCAAAAAATCTAGTTACAGATAGCAATGGTATTGCAAGTATCCTATTAGCGACTGGGAAACTCTATAAAATAAAAACGAGTGCAGTAGGATATCAAATGGATAATAGGACGATCAAATTTGAAAACTTAAATAGTGTAAAGATTGAATTGAAGGAGATGAATAGTCAATTAAAGGAAGTCGTGGTGACATCCACGAAGCCTTTGATTAGACAAGAGGATGATAAATCTGTAGTCGATCCAGAGCCTTTAGCAGCAACATCTACGAATGCCTATGAGACCATGGAAAAAATTCCTGGTATATTCATTGACCAGGACGGTAATATTTATTTAAATGGCTTGTCACCTGCAGGCATTCAAATCAACGGAAGAGAATTAAGGATGAGCGCAACTGATATGGCCACCTTATTAAAAAGTTTACCTCCAAGTGCTATTGAAAAAATAGAACTGGTAAGGACACCTTCTGCCAAATATGATGCTTCTGGTGGTGGAGGTGTGGTGAATATCATTTTGAAAAAAGGCGTCAAGATTGGTTTAAATGGCTCATTGAATACTGGAATGAATCAAGGTGTTTATGGGAACCAATTTATTGGGCTTACACTAAACAATACCACAGACAAATACAATTCCTATTTGAATACACAGTACAATCAAAATGATGGGTATAGTATTGTAAATACAGATCGCTTCTTATCCATCGACACGGTGTTAAAACAAACTGCAAGAACTTTAAGCCCTAATAAATCAGCCTATATTGGATTTGGTTTGGGAAGAAATTGGACAGATCGATTTGAATTGAACTATGATGCTAGGTTAAGTGGACAATCTTTTTTGAATACCACCAATAATGAATCCTTGCTTGTAAAAAATGCAAAGCAAAACTTAAGTGCGATTGGGTCATTGGTGAATAATGATGGATCTAATTTTAATTTGAATCAATCGGTAAGGTCTAAACTAAAATTGGATTCTTTAGGTGGAGAATGGACGATTGATTTTTCGTATAACTTAATAAGAGCCTCAACAGATCAACAATATAATAATGCACTACTTACTGGTGGGTTTGTTTCAAAGGGATTTGGTGATTTTTCCAATGATAGAGATTTTTATACTTATCAAACAGATTATAAAAAGAAGTGGAAAGGGGTTACCGTTGAAACAGGCGTAAAATCAAGCTTATTGTATTTTAAGAATCAATCGAATTATCAAAAGGAGTTGAATGGCAAGAACATTAAAGATGATTTTAGAACTAGTCAATACACATTTAAAGAACAAATTAATGCAGGGTATCTTCAAGGTTCAAAAACCTGGGGCGCAGTAGTTCTAAAAGTTGGAACTAGGGTAGAGCAGACCATCATGCAAGGCAAACAAAAAATCCCTTCGGATACTTCCTTTTCATTGAACCGAACAGACGCTTTCCCTTATGTATTTTTAAGTCGTAAACTTTTAAAGATTGCTGGCTATGAATTGCGCGGTTATTTAGTGTATCGTAAAACTATCAGCAGACCTAGTTATGAGTTCCTGAATCCATTTCCAAAATACATTGATCCTTTTTTATACGAAACAGGGAATCCGAGTTTAAAGCCTCAATTCACCTCTAATTACGAGGCCAATATCAGTGTGGATGACAAACCAATTTTTGCTTTTGGGGTAAACGAGACTAAAGACATTTTTACAAATGTGTTGTATCAATCGCCGGATAATAGACAAATTTCATATCGTACTTATGATAATTTAGGCAAAAGTAAAGAGACCTATTTTAGAGGGATTGCAGTGATACCGCCTGGTAAAGCATTTTTTGCTGTGGTTGGTGCCCAATTAAACCATAATATTTACAATGGTATTTATGAGCAAAAGCCTATCGTATTTGACAAAGCCACCTGGACATTCTTTACGTTTCAATCTTTGAAATTAGGTAAACTATCCACTTTTACTATCAATGGATTTTGGAGAACCAATGGGCAGCAACAATTTTATGAATTGGATAATTTTGGTCAACTAAATAGTTCATTGAATAGACAATTCTTGAATAAAAAATTAACGGTAACCTTATCCATGAATGATATCTTTTTTACCAATAAAAATACATTTACTTTAAGACAGGGTAGTATTTATGCAAAAGGTTTTAGAGAAAATGATACAAGAAGATTTGGTATCAATATCCGCTATAATTTTGGTATCAAACCAAAAGAACAAAAGATGGATCTATTGGACTCGGATGTGAAAGTCAATTAAAATTTCTAGGATATTTTTTATTTTAAGACGGATTCAATGAGGGCATAGATGCTCATCGAGCCCATCAATACAACCACAAGCCATCCTGCAGCTTCAATCCACAACGGGTATTTATATTGTTTTAAGACAGGAATTCTTCGGCTTGCAATTAACATGATAGAGAGTGCAAATGGGAGTATGAATCCGTTGATTAATCCAGCAAAAAGCAACAATTCTTTTGGTTTGCCTATCCAAATAAATAAAGAAGTAGAAATCAAGATAAATCCACTAATAGAAAATCGCTCATGATTTAAAAATGGGATGTCTAATTTTTTAATAAAAGAATAAGAGGTATAGGATGCGCCTATCACAGATGAAATGGCCGCGCTCCATAATACAATGCCAAACACAAATAAGCCCCATCTTCCTCCTGCGGTTTCAAATACAGTGGCAGCAGGATTATTTTTATCTAGATGCACGCCTTGTGACACCACACCAACTACTGCTAAAAATAAAATAAAGCGCATGAATGAGGAGATGAGAATTCCTCTGCTAGCACTTTTGGTCACAAACCCAATGTGTTCGGGGCCAACCATGCCCGCATCCACCAATCGATGTGCGCCAGAGAAAGTAATATAGCCGCCCACTGTACCACCTACGATGGTGACGATAGCTAATAATGAAATTTGTTCTGGCACAAAACTATGGTGCACTGCATCCAAAATGGGTGGGTTTGCTGCATACACTATTAATAAGGTTAAACTAATTTTTACAATTCCTAAAATTTTGGTGAGGCGGTCTAGCATTTTTCCAATTTCATCTATCCAGAAAATGAGTATGGCAATGATACCACTTAACATAGCCCCTTTTGCAAAGCTGATACCCGTTAATATATTGAGTGCAAGTCCACATCCTGCAATATTGCCAATATTGAATGCAAATCCACCTAGTACCACCGATAACGATAAAATATATCCAAGACCTGGTAGTAATTGATTCGCAATTTCTTGAGCGCGCATTCCGCTTAATGTAATGGCTCTCCAAATATTAATTTGTGCACCAAAGTCAAGAAGGATAGAAATTAAGATGACAAACCCAAAACTAGTGATTAGTTGCTCTGTATAAAATGAAGTTTGTGTTAGAAAACCTGGTCCAATAGAAGAATTGGCCATCAAAAAAGCGGCACCTAAACTTATTCCAGTTAAAGAAGGTAGTGTCGCTTTTGAATTAGGGTTGTTTGATTTCAATCTGGTATTGTTGTAATGTACTGAATAAGTGTTTAGTGATTTCAACCGCTGCTTCATGATCTCCGTGAATACAAATTGTTTCTGCGTTGACTGCAATCATGGTTCCGTCAACTGTCTTGATCTCTTGATCCAAGACCATTGATAAGACTTGCTTAGCAGATTCAATTGGATCTGTGATGAGTGCATGATCCAAATACCTTGGTGTTAATTGTCCGTTTGACTGATAGGTTCTATCTGCAAAAACTTCTTGGACAGTTTGTAAACCAATTGCTTTTGCTTCTTTTATTGTATGACTTCCACTCAATCCATACAACATAATGGAAGGATCAATGGCTTGAATTGTTTGTGCTACTATCTTACTTGATAAAGCATCCATTGCACAATCATTGTACAAAGCGCCATGCAGTTTTATATGATGGATCTTGCAACCCATTTGGTTGGTGATTTTTTCAAATAAATAAATTTGCTCACTTATTAATTCAGCGAGTTCAATTAAAGCAATGGGTTGAGTAAGCCTCCCAAAATTTTCTCTATCATGGTAGCTAGGATGTGCGCCAATAGACACATTATTTTCTAAAGCCAATTCGATGGTTCTTTTAATGGTAGCCTCATCCCCAGCGTGATACCCACATGCAATATTTGCACTACTGATATAGGGCATTAATAAGGCATCATTTTGCATACCTTCTCCCATATCACAATTGATGTCAATGGATAAACCAGGACTGTATTGATCGATAAAGTTGATGGGCTGTTTGAACATTGGTAATGCTTAACTTAAAATGACTATGGTTATTTAATTGTGCAAGCCTAGGTAAATCTACCAAAATTATTTGACCCAAATTGGCATAACCTCCAATGGTTTGATGATCAGCCATTAAGACGATGATTTGTCCATTGGGTAACAATTGTAATGTGCCCATTGTGACTGCACTTGAAACATACTGTTTTGGCTCAGTTAAATGGATAGGCGTCCCTTCTAATAAAAAACCCATTCGATTTGATTTTGCATCAATCGTAAATGATTGTTGCATCAATAGTTGATTGGAGGCAAGTGCTAAATCATTCCAGGCTGGTCCTGGTATAAATCTAATTTCATGTTCGTTAAATAGCGTCTTTTGAACTTGTTGTACTAAATCATGTTGAATTGAATTGACTGATCCATCAGGAAGAGGAACAGGCTTTATTGAAAAATGATCCTCCTTGTTTAAAGTGGTTTGGAAACTTGTATAACTATTTAACCATTTTTTATTTTCATCTAACTCGCCTTTAAAAGCCATATAGGTAGATCGACCTTCTAGTGGTTGCAGAAAACTAAGCTGATCTTGAGGGTACACTTGAATAGGGGTATTGAGGGCAATGCTTTTTTCATTGATTACTGGCACAAAATTTGCACCACTAATACAAATAAACATGGGCGCTTGAAATTCAAAAATAGAAGCCGGGAAATGCAATTCAAAAACAGGATGATTCAAAGCATTGCCTAAAATGATATTTGCCAATTGGGCCGATAAAAAGTCCATGGGTCCCGATGGTTGAATGCCAAGATCTTGGAAACCAAATCTCCCTTGATCAACAATGCGATCGGACAAACCTTTTTTAATGATTCTAATGGACATCTTCTTGGTTGTTTAATTCATGAAACAATGCCAAGTCAATGGGATTAAATTTTACTTGATCTCCAGCTTTGAAAAGGGAGAGCTTTATTGTATCAAATATTTTTATAGGTGTACGCCCAATAATTTGCCAACCACCTGGAGAGTCTGTTGGATAGATGCCTGTTTGTTTTCCTGCAATGCCCACACTTCCTGCAACTACTGTTGCTCTTGGCTGTGGATGTCTTGGTAATTGTATTTTCTTAGGGACATCACCCATATAGGCAAAGCCTGGTAAAAACCCGAGACAATACACGGTATAGATATGCGCTGTATGTGCTTGAATCAGCGCTTCAATATTACAGTTAGCAATTTTTGCAGCAGCTTCTAAATCAATCCCTAAACTTGGGTCATAACAAATAGGTACTTCTATTAACCTGCTTGTGCTGTTGAGTGTGTTGTGATTTGAAGCTTCAGCAATAAAAGATGTCACTAGCTGATTGACAAATAAATAGGGGTTGGTGTCAAAATCAAGGATATCATACACCAAGGTTAAATTATCATAAGCTAAAATAATATCCTTGAGCCCTGGTATTTTTTGTTTTTTTATAAATGCTGCTAGGGCAAGCAAAT
>Ga0114980_10003684_pt1 | contig 10441 bp, 7 predicted proteins | sample S_140806_EF_Meta_FD_87018 | JGI IMG/M metagenome (GOLD analysis project Ga0114980, IMG submission 87018) | Freshwater microbial communities from Lake Simoncouche, Canada to study carbon cycling - S_140806_EF_MetaG | ecosystem: Environmental > Aquatic > Freshwater > Lake | place: Lake... | reverse complement strand
GGATTAGCCCCACGCGTTGAGCAGAATCGCGATGTCCTGCGCGCCCACCACATTGTCGTGGTTGAGGTCGGCGGGTCCGCTGCCAGGGCCCCATGCGTTGAGCATGATGGTGATGTCCTGTGCGTTCACGTGGCCGTCGTGGTTGAGGTCGGCGGGATTGGCGTTCTCGCACGCATCGGCGATGCCGTTGCCGTTGGAGTCGGCGCAGGTGGTGCCGGGACCCGCCCACGTCGCACCCGCAGCGACCGCTTGGTCACGCGTGAGCTGCAGGCAGAAGCCGTTCGGGAAGCACGACGCGCCGAGTGGCTGCGGGCAAAGTCCCGCCGTGCACACCGTGCCGTTGCCTTGGAACACGCCGCCCTGCGCGGTGCACGCGCCGGGGCTCATTGGCCCCGCGCATGAACCGTCGGGCAGACAGCAGGCGCCCTGCGGGAAGCACACATATCCCGTGCACGACTGGCCCGTCGGGCCAGCGATGCCGCCCGCGGCCTGGCACGCTGTCGGAGAGAGCGTGACGCAGCCGCCGGTCGCGGTAAAGCAGCACGGGCAGATGTTCTGCGTGCAGCTGCTGGCGTTGCAGGTCGTGCCTTCGCCGCCAAACACGCCGCCCTGCGCGGCGCACAGGCTGTTGGCCAGAACTTGGCAGGTACCGTTGGGGAGGCAGCATGCGCCGGGAACTTCGCACTGCTGCGGCGTCCAGCTCACGCGCATGACCCAGTCGCCGCTCGGACGGCAAACCGCGGGCAGCTGCGCGAAACTTCGCCATCCGCCCGGGCAGCCCAGCGCGCCGCAATCGACGGCGTAGAGCCAGTTGTTGGTCGAGGACGAAAGCCCGCCGACGTCGGTCGTCGGGAACGCGTTGGCGTTGCTCGGCGGCGCGACCACGCAGGGATTCTGCGTCTGGCTGTTGTGGTGGTCGATGCGGTAGCCCACGCTAAACGTGTGCGAACCGTTGTCGACGATCACCATTTGCTCAGGATCGCCAGGGTCGATGCTGAACTGCACATTGGTGCCGTTCGTGCCTGGCGACATGACGAGATGCGGGAGATCGACGCCGTTCGACGAGTAGGTGTAGACAAGCGTGCCCGTCGCGGGCGTGCCCTGCCACACCATCACCGACCACGCGGTCGTGGTCTGGACCGTGGCGTTGCTGGTGGCGAAGATCATCTCGATCAGGTCGATTTTCAGCGGAAAATCGCCCGCAGCGACGGTGTACGAGCAGGCCGCGGCTTCGTGCTCGGCAAAGCCCGCCTGCACGACGTACTGACCACCATCGAAGCTCGCGTTGGTGTAGGTCGAGGTCACCTGCTGACAGGCGCCCGCAACACCCCCGTCGCCGTTGCCGCTTGCGCCCGGCTTGAACGCCGGCGTGAAATGCACGACCGGCGTGCTCTTCGTGCCGATCGGATCCTCGACGATGCGTCCGTCGGGCCGAGTGTTGCCGTTGCCAGCAGTTCCACCGCTGCCGCCCCCGCCCGACTTGCCGCCACCGGCGCCCGCAGCGCCGAGTGCCGCTGAACCACAGGCGAGTGCAAGCGCCGCAGCGAAAGTGCTGGCGCGCGAAAGGAACCGCGTACGGATCTGCATGGTTGCTCCCTCGAACTGGTGTCCCGAGACGGGACTGGCGCGGACCTACAGCGTGCGCGCCGCAACAACATCGGACAAGCGCATCCAACCGGAGGAAACCTAGCACCGCTTTCCCGCACCCAAAGAGGTTCTCGGCGCAAAGCACGCATTCGGACACATGGTCGGCGGCGCAGACCGAAGTGGGACCGCTGCGCGGCCACAGGAAGGTTGGATGAAGCAGCGATCAGCCCTGCGCGATTGCCGCAACCACCGCATCGACCAGGTCGTCGGCCTCTGGAAGCCGGCCGGGACCAACCGCGCGGCAGGCCTGCCAGCCGGAAGCGGGGTCAAGCACGAGGAATCCATCGGCACGCAGCGTCGCAAGGTTCCGCTGCGTGGCAGGCTGGCGCCACATGGCCTCGTTCATGCTCGGCGCGATGAGCACCTTGGTGCGCGAGCGATCGATCGACGCCGCAAGCAGCGAGACCATGTCGTCGCAACGACCGGTCGCGAGACGCGCGAGCATGTCCATGGTGCACGGGGCGATCAGATAGGCGTCGAGCGACGATGCTGCGCGGATGTGCTGCGGATCCGCGGGCGAGGCGGAATCCCACGGCGAGGTGAGCACGGGTCGGCCCGCGAGCGACTGAAACACCAGCGGCGCGACGAACTTCTGCGCATCGTTGGTCATCGCGACGGTGACTTCAGCTCCCGCTTGCGCGAGGGTGCTCACAACGCCGCAGACCTTGTAGGACGCGATGCCCGCGCAAACACCCACCGCAATCCGTCGACCACCGATGGCGGCCTTCAGGGAGGCCATGTGGGCGACGAGGTTGGCGGGGTCACCGCGATACATGATGGTTCAACCGAGCGAGGGACTTCGGCGCGAGCTACTACGGAAATCCGCGGAACTCAGCGCCGTCAACGCAAGATCAGCGCTGCGTACTGAACGCTTCGTGGCTTACCGATTCGTGGCTTACCGCTTCGTGGCTTACCGCTTTTTGGACGGCGTACCCTTCATCTTCTCGATGAGGGCGGGGTCCATCTCAAGCGTGATCTTCTCCTGCATGATCTCGTCGATCACGACCTCGAGGTCGGAACGGCCGTTGCGGTCGACCAGCGGGCGTGCGCCGTCGATGATCTCGCCGAGCCGGCGCTGGATCAGCGCGGTCAGTTTAAATCGTCCGCCAAGCTTTTCGACGATCTCATCGCTCTTCAATGCTTCGATCATGGGTTCCCTGTGCTCGGGGGGGCTGACCCCCGAGCGAAGAGGGTTAGTATAGCGCCCCCCGCGCATTCTGCGCGATGCTTGGACGATCTCCTGCGATGGGCGCCGTACTGAGCCCCCGCCGCACCCTTTCCGATGCCGCCCGAAACCTTCCACGACCCCGCATCCGAGACGCCGCCCGTCCCCCAACCGACGGGTAAGTCGCCTGCTTCGGCGCGGATGCATCGGGTTTCGCGCGCGCTCAACCGAGGGCTGTCGCGGATCGGGCTCAACAAGGAGCGCCGCGTCCTGCTGTGGGCGGCGTTCACGGGAGTGGCGCTGGCGCTGATCGCGCTCGCGTTTATCCGCCCCATCCAGGCCATCGAGCACTTTGAGATCGAGTGGCTCAAGGAACACCCCGAGCGGGCCGCGGTCGCGATCGCGATCGTTCCCGTGCTCGGCGCACTCGCCTGCGGCGCCGTCCTCCGAGCGCTGCCGGTCAAGATTCGAGCGCACGGCGTGTCGAGCGTCCTTTACGCGATCCATCGTCGGCGCTCGCAGCTGCCCGCGACGCTGGCCGCGCGCACGTGGCTCGGCGCGACCCTGACGATCTCAAGCGGCGGTTCGGCGGGACCCGAGGGACCGATCGTCACGATCGGTGCGACGCTCGGCTCGACCATCGCGCGCTTTCTCCGCGTCGATCCGCAGACGGCGACGACGCTCGTCGGTTGCGGCGCAGCAGCAGGCCTCGCCGCGGTGTTCAACGCGCCGATCACGGGAATCTTCTTCGTGCTCGAGGTGCTTCTGCGCGACTTCTCGCTGCGCACGTTCACGCCGATCGTGATCGCCAGCGTGTTCGCGGCAGCGACGGTGCAGACGATGATCGGCACGCAAGAGCCGCTCTTCGGCGTGAGCGGCAGCATGCTCTCGATGCAGGGCGAAGGCATGTCGATCACGACCACGCCGGCGTTCCTCCTGCTCGGCGTTGCGTGCGGCATTGCCAGCGTGTTCTTCGTGCGCACGGTGCAGTCGTGCGAGATCGCGTTCGGACGCCTGCCGATCCCGCGGTGGCTGTCGCCCGCAACCGGCGCGGCGATCCTCGCGGCATTGGGTGTGCTGCACTTCGTGTTCGCGGCCAAGTTGCTTGATTTCGGACAAGGCGCGCTGCCGCCGTTCTACGGCAACGGCTATCCCCTCGCGCACACGGTGCTCGATCCGAACTTCTACCACCACTCGACGGCGTTGGTCGCCGCGGCGCTGCTGGTCGGACTCGCAGTCGTCAAGTGCGTCGCCACCGGACTCACGCTTGGTTCCGGCGGCGTGGGCGGCATGTTTGCGCCGTCGCTCCTCGTCGGCGCGCTCGTCGGCGGCGCGTTCGGAAGCATGGGCGAGCTCGTGCCCTTCGTGAACGACGCAGGCCCCGCGCGACTCGCGCTGGCGGGAATGGCCGGCGTGGTCGCAGGCACGACGCACGCCCCGCTTGCGGGCGCGATGCTCGTGTACGAACTCTCGCGCGAACCGTCGATCCTGCTGCCTGTCGTGCTGGTCGCGGCGCTCTCGACGATCGTGGCGCGCCTGCTCGAGCGGCACAGTCTTTACACCGCCGAGCTCGCCGCGCTCGGCGTGCGCCTCGGTTCAACGTCGGACATGTCGGCGCTGCGCCGACTGCGCGTGCGCGACGTCATGCTCAAGGAGCCCGTCGTCGTGCGCGGGTCGGCGCCAGCCAACTCGCTGATCGCGCTTGCCGAGACCAACGACGACTTTGTCGTCCTCGACGATGCCGGTGCGTTTGAAGGCATCGTCGGCGCGCGCGACCTGCGCATCGCGCTCGTCAACCGTGAGGCGATGCCGCTGCTGCAGGTGCCCGACATCGCGCGCACGGGCATCCGACCGTTCGATGTCGACATGCCGCTCGACCATGCGCTCGACCTGCTCGAGCGCGGGCCGATGCCGGTGCGCAGTGAAACCGGCGAGATCCTCGGCGTCCTCTCTCGCTCGGCGCTGATGCGCACATGGCGCAGGCGCCTGGAGCGCGAGTCGTGAGCGACGAGCCGAGGTTCACCTTCGGACGCCGACAGAAACTGCGCGGCCGCGGCGCGTTCAAGCCTGTGATCGATGCGCGCGCCTGCGCCGATGGCGGCGCGATCGCCGTACACGGATGCCCGAACAACGGCGCGGCGAATCGCATCGGCATTTCCATCGGTCGTCGCGCGGGCACGGCCGCGCGCCGCAACCGGATCAAGCGCATGATCCGCGAGGCGTACCGCCTTTCGCAGCACGAACTCCCGCACACCGCGCCCGGACCGTACGACCTTGTGGTCATCGTCCGCGCGCACGAGCCGCTTGCGCTCGACGAGTACCGCAGCCGCCTCGCCGACGCGATGCGCCACATCCACGCAACATGGCAAAAGCGAACGAACAGACGCAACGCGACCGAAGCCAAGCCACGAACGGCTCCGACCGACCTGGAATCGCCGCCCGGGGGCTGATCCTCTGCGTGCGTGGCTACCAAGTGGTGCTCGGTCCGGTGCTCGGCGGTCATTGCCGCTTCACGCCCAGCTGCTCGTACTACTCGATCGAGGCGTACCGCAAGCACGGTGCCTGGCGCGGCACGCGGCTCACACTGCGCCGCCTGCTCCGCTGCCAACCGTGGGGCGGCTGCGGACACGATCCAGTTCCCTAATCTCGTGCCGTGAAGCGCCTCCCCATCGCACTCGCGCAAACGCGCGTTGCATGAACGCACCAACGTGCTGCGAACCAATCCAGATCATTCGTCCGCGATTCCCACGCCGAATGCGCCGTGAACTCGGGATGCGCACGCACGACTTGTAACGGGCTGCGCAGCCCGCGCACCTCGGCGGGCGCGCATGTCGCGCGGGGCGAATCGAGTGCTTCTCTCACAGATTGTCCCTCGCGTCGTCAGGCGCGATCGTCGCTGCGTCGATCAATGAACTCAGCCACGCGCAAGGCTTTCGCCCGAGCCCGTCGGCGAGCAGCGCCACCGTCGTCGTTCCGTACGTGTTGTTCCGATGCCGCACCCCGACTCGCCGATCATCCTGAGCGTCGTGATTGCAGCGCTCATCGCGCTGGGGCTCGCGATCGTGCTGCTGCTGCTCTGGCGCCGGCGCGAGGAAATGCGGCGTTACGAGCGCAGCCACCGCGAGCGCGCAGAGGCGAAGGAACGCGGCAGCTACAAGGCGCGACTGATCCATCCTGACATCGATCTCGCCAAGTGCATCGGCTGCGGATCGTGCGTGCACGCGTGCCCCGAGGACGGCGTGCTCGACCTCCTTCACGGCCAGGCCGTCGTCGTGCACGGATCGCGTTGCGTCGGCCACGGCCGCTGCGCCGAAGTCTGCCCGACCGGCGCGATCGCGCTGACTTTCGCGGACCTGAACGAGCGCACGGACCTTCCCGCGATCACCGAGGAGTTCGAGGCGGTCGATGTGCCAGGGCTGTTTCTCGCCGGAGAACTCACGGGCTTCTCGCTCGTGCGCACCGCGGTTGGCCACGGATCGACGGTGGCGAACACCGTCCAGCGTCGACTCAAGTCCGCGGGCGCGAGCGGCGAAGCAGGCGTCGTCGATCTGCTCATCGTCGGCGTCGGTCCGGCCGGAATGTCGTGCGCGCTGCGCGCAAAGGAACTCGGGCTGAGTTTCGACATGATCGAGCAGTCCGAGATGATCGGCGGAACCGTCGCTGCCTATCCGCGCAAGAAGCTGGTGATGACGCAGCCGATGGTGCTGCCGCTGCACGGACCGCTCAAGCAGCTCGAGTATCTCAAGGAAGAGCTCGTCGACCTCTGGAACGACCTCGCCAAGCGGCACGCACTGCCGATCCGCTCCGGCGTGCGACTCAAGGACGTCAAGCGCGGCGCCGACGGCGTGTTTACCGCCGACACCAGCGCGGGCCCCGTGCGCGCGCGCAATGTCTGCCTCTGCCTCGGCCGCCGTGGCACGCCGCGCAAGCTCGGCGTCCCGGGCGAGAACCTGCCCAAGGTCCTCTACAACCTGCTCGACGCCGAGTCGTACAAGGGCCGCCATGTGCTCGTGGTCGGTGGCGGCGATAGCGCCATCGAGGCCGCGATCGCGCTTGCGGAGCAAGAGGGCAACACGGTCACGCTGAGCGTGCGCGGCCGCGACCTCTCGCGCGTCAAGTCGAAGAACCAGACGCGCCTGCAGCACTCGATCCTCGAGAAGGGCCTCAAGCTGGTGATGGACAGCGCGGTCGAGCGCCTCGACGCCGACACCGCGACCATTTCGGTCACCATCGACGGCAAGCAGGAAATGCTCGTCATCCCCAACGAGGACGTCTTCGTGTGCATCGGCGGCGATCCGCCGTTCGATCTGCTCAAGCGCGCGGGCGTGTCGTTCGATCCTGCGCGTCGCCCCAAGCCTGCGGCGATGGCCGACAACACGACGCCGCTCATCTGGGCGGTCTCCCTGCTGCTGCTCGTCGCGATCGGCATCCTGCTGTGGGCGTCGATCAACCACAGCTACTACGGCGCAAACGCCGCCGCGCGCACGCTGGCCGACGACCATCGCTGGCTGCGGCCGGGCGGTCAGTTCGGTCTCGGAATGGCGCTCGTCGCGATGTGGCTCTTCGTGTGGAACCTCGCGTACCTCGCGCGCAAGAACCAGTTCCTGGCGCGCTTCCTGCCGGGATCGCTGCGCTTCTGGATGGGCTCGCACATCTTCACGGGCATCGGAAGCTTTCTCTGCGTGATCCTGCACGCGGGCTTTAGCTACCGCATGACGCTGGGCGGATTTGCGTTCGTCACGCTCGGAATCGTGCTGATCGCGGGACTCGTCGGGCGCTACTTCTACGCCATCGTCCCGCGCGCGGCGAACGGCCGCGAGATGGACCTCGATGAACTGCGCACGCGCGTCGCGAACATCGCCAGCGAGTGGGACAAGTCGAGCCGCGGCCTCGGCTCGGTGGTCCGCGACCGCGTCGAGACACTCGTGCGCGAAGAACGCTGGCGCGCGTCGTTCTTTGCGCGCGCGGCGGGGCTTTTCTGGTCGCACATCCGCATCCGCCGCACGCTGCGCGAGCTGCGCATGGACCCGCGCTTCGAGAGCGTGCCCGAAGCCGAACGCGACGAGCTGATGATGCTCGCCAAGCGCTCGCTCAAGCTCACGCTGCAGATCGCGCACTACGAGGAGCTGCGCGCGATCCTCGGATCCTGGCGCTTCATCCACCGCTGGCTCGCGCTGCTGATGCTGCTGTTCGTGATCGCGCACCTCGTTGTCGCGGTCCGCTTTGCCAAGCTCGACTGGCCGCTGCCGGCGTGGATCGTCGCACCGACCGCGGCGACGACGGAAGCTTCGCGATGAAGCTCCGGTCGCTGTCCAAGGTCCTCGTGTACCTCTGCCTCTTCGTGGTGGTGGCGGTCGCGTGGTGGGGCTTTGACCAGCGCTCGAGCCCGGGTCCGCTGCACGCCTCGCACGCCAGCGTGGCGGCGCTGCAGGGCAACGCGGGATGCGTCGCGTGCCACGAGGGCAACGACTTCACCACGGGAACCTCGATGGCGGCGGCCTGCAACAAGTGCCACCTTCCGATCGCGGAGCAAATGGACAAGCGCCGCGGCATCCACGGCGTGCTCAAGCCGGAGACCGCGAACGACTGCACGCAGTGTCACCACGAGCACATCGGCGACACGCTGGGGCTCGTCACCGTCGTCGCGTTCCAGCGCGCGGGCGTCGGCGCGCCAGAGTTGTTCGACCACGCGCAAGTGGGCGGGCTCAAGCTCACCGGCAAGCACGAGGAGCTGCAATGCGTCGGCTGCCATGTGAACGCCAAGAACACGGTGCTCGCCGAGGGCCACAAGCGCTTCCTCGGTCTCACGCAGGATTGCACGGGGTGCCACAACGACGTGCACAAGGGCGAGCTCGGACCAGACTGCGCCAAGTGCCACGGGCAGACCCAGGCGTTCAAGGATGCGCCGCTGTTCGCGCACCCGAAGACCTTCCCGCTCGTCGACGGCCATTCGAAGCTCAAGTGCAGCGAGTGCCACACCAATCCCGCCGACAACTTCAAGGGACTCAAGCTCGACTGCGCGTCGTGCCACATGGACGACTTCGACAAGACCACGAAGCCTGCGCACAAGCTCACGGGGCTCGGCACCGACTGCGCGAAGTGCCACAGCGCGGTGAACTGGACCACGACGACCTTCGTGCATGACGCGCGCTTCGCACTCGAGGGCGCGCACAAGTCGACGGCCTGCGCCACCTGCCACACCGCGGGCGCGCCGCAGGATTCGGTACTCGCGCACGGCAAGAACGCCAGCTGCGTCGTGTGCCACTCGTCGCCGCACGATGCGAAGCTCATCGACGCCGCCGACCACGTGCGCGGCGCGGCAAAGGACGCCTGCGTGGTCTGCCACCTCCCCACCGCGACCACCTGGCGCGCGGGCAGCGAGAAGATGACCGTCGCGCTGCACGCGGCGACCGGCTTTGCGCTCGTCAAGCCGCATGACAAGCAGAAGTGCGCGGAGTGCCACGCGGGACTCGGCCGCGAGCCCGCACCGAAGGCCCGCAGCACCGTCGAATGGAAGAAGGACTTCCCCGGCCGCAACCCCGACGCGTGCGAGGAGTGCCACAAGGATCCGCACGCAGGACAGTTCGCCAAGTCCGCGACCGGCGGCGCATGCCTCGCATGCCACACCCGCGTCGTGTGGACGCCGACCAAGTTCGACGCGGCGATGCACGCGAAGTGCGCGTTCCCGATCGACGGCGGCCACCGTGCCGTCGCGTGCTCGGCGTGCCACAAGATCCCCGATGGGGTCGTCGGCGGCGTCCGCCAGTTCGTCGGCACCAAGTCCACCTGCGTCTCGTGCCACGAGGACATCCACAAGGGCTCGTTCGACCGCGAGGGCCTGCCCGCCACGGTCAACGGCAAGTCCGATTGCGCGCGCTGCCACACGACGGCGTCGTTCAAGGAGATCACCTGGACCGCCGCGGAGCACGCGACCTGGACCGGCGAGGCGCTGACCGGCAAGCATGCGACGGCGTCGTGCAACGACTGCCACCGCCGTGAGCAGCCTGTGGGCCGCAAGCCGGTCGCGTTCAAGCCCGCGCCGCGCGAATGCGCCGCCTGCCACGAGGACGTGCACCTCGGCCAGTTTGCCCCGCTGCAGCCTGCAGGCGCGGTCGCCGACTGTGCGCGCTGCCACAAGAGCAACGACTCGTTCGCCATCGTGACCTTCGACCATCAGAAGGACTCTCGCTTCGCGCTCGACGACGACCACCGCAAGCTCGCGTGCATCGCGTGCCACAAGCGGTTCGATGTCGAGGGCCGCGAGGTCGTCCGCTACAAGCCACTGGGCGTGAAGTGCGCAGACTGCCACGACTCGCGCCCCGACATCCCGAAACCAGGAGGGTCATCGCCGTGACACGGCTTCTGATCGTCTGCCTCACGCTGCTGTGGATCCACGGAATCGCAGCAGCACAGTCGGCCCTCGACGCGACTGTGGTGACGGTCTCCGGAAGAAGCGTATACATCAGCGCAGGCCGCGATGCAGGTGTCATCGCAGGCGCCCGAGTCGTGTTTCGTTTGAAGACAGGCGAAGTGGTGACCGCGACGATCGTCGATGTGTCGGCCACCAACGCGCGTGCCGAGCTCCCTGAAGAAGCTCCCATGCCCGAGCCGCAGGACAAGGCAGCGGTC
>Ga0114980_10003683_pt1 | contig 10442 bp, 10 predicted proteins | sample S_140806_EF_Meta_FD_87018 | JGI IMG/M metagenome (GOLD analysis project Ga0114980, IMG submission 87018) | Freshwater microbial communities from Lake Simoncouche, Canada to study carbon cycling - S_140806_EF_MetaG | ecosystem: Environmental > Aquatic > Freshwater > Lake | place: Lake... | reverse complement strand
CTGCACCTCAGCGATGAACTGCTGCAGGCCCTCGCGGCCGGCGGGGTCGAGCGCGCCACCGTGACCCTGCATGTGGGGCTGGGCACTTTCCGGCCGCTGGAGAGCGAAGACCTCCGCGGCCTTGAACTGCACAGCGAATGGGTGGAGGTGAGCGAGGCCCTGGTGGCAGCGGTGCAGGCCTGCCGGCGGCGGGGCGGCAGGGTGGTTGCGGTCGGCACCACCTGCGTGCGCAGCCTCGAGGGGGTGGCTGCCCTCCATGGCGGCCGGCTGGAGCCCCATGAGGGTCCGGTGAACCTGGTGATTCAGCCGGGCCATCGCTTCGCCGTGGTGGAAGGGCTGCTCACCAATTTCCACCTGCCGAAGAGTTCGCTGCTGCTGCTGGTGAGTGCCCTGATCGGCCGCCGCCGCCTGCTGGCGCTCTATGGCGAGGCGATCGCGGCCGACTACCGCTTCTTCTCCTACGGCGATGCCATGTGGATTCCGCCCGGGGCCCTGCTGGAGTCCGCCCGGCCGCCCCGTTGGGCGGAGCCCTTCAGTGGGTGAAGCTGTAGGCGATGCCGGCCAGCACCAGGGCCACGAAGACCATCTCCAGCAGATCCGGTCCGTCTTTGTTGATCACCCGCCGGACCCTCCGGGGGGCGGCAGCTTCTCGTAACGGGAGGCCGCCGGCAGCCACAGGGCCAGCAGCAACAGCAGGATCGCAAGGGGCTGGCCGCGGTCGTTGGTGATCACCGCCAGCACCGCCATCACCGCGAGCACGCGCAGGCAGAGGGCCCACACCTCATCGCGTTCGCTGTTGCTGCGCATCACCAGGATCAGCGCCGCCAGCAATAGCAGAAGATCCACCAGCAGATTCATCGCCGCCCGCCTGCACCGACCTTGCCAGCCACACCCTAGGGACGGGGACCGGCCTTGGCCAAATCGGGCCTGGCCAATAAAAAAGCCCCCGCTGCAGCGGAGGCCGGCGGGGGTGTGCCGGTGGCCGAGCAACGCTCAGGCGGCGGCCAGATTGGCGGCCACGAAGTCCCAGTTCACCAGCTTGTCGAGGAAGGTGCTGATGTAGTCGGGGCGGCGGTTCTGGTAATCGAGGTAGTAGGCGTGCTCCCACACGTCCATGGTCAGCAGGGCCTTCTGGCCATGGGCAAGGGGCAGGTCGGCGTTGCCGGTCTTGGTCACCTTGAGGGTGCCGCCATCGAGCACCAGCCAGGCCCAGCCACTGCCGAACTGGGTGGCACCGGCGCTCTTGAAGGCTTCTACGAACTTGTCGAAGCCACCGAGGTCGGCATCGATCTTCGCGGCCAGTTCGCCGCTGGGGGCCCCGCCGCCGCCGGGCTTGATGCACTGCCAGTAGAAGCTGTGGTTCCAGACCTGGGCGGCGTTGTTGAACACACCCGCCTTGCCGGCGTCAGCGGCCACCGCCAGGATCGTGTCGTCCAGGCTCTTGCCCTCGAGATCGGTGCCGGCCACCAGGTTGTTGAGGTTGGTCACGTAGGCGTTGTGGTGCTTGCCGTGGTGAAACTCCAGGGTCTGGCGGGAGATATGGGGCTCGAGCGCATCGAGGCCGTAGGGCAGCGCGGGCAGCTGGTGAGCCATGGGGAAAATCAGAAGGTGGCGGAAGATCGCAGCCGGACCCGGACAGCTCTATGCAACGCCAGAAGGCGAGGGGAGCTCTCTTGAGCCGGCAGGGGCATCCTAACGACCGCGGCTTGGCGATCCGGTAGCGCTCAGCCGCCGACCCGCAGCAGTTCCACCTCGAAGATCAAGGTGGCATCGGGGGGGATCACCCCGCCGGCGCCGCGGGAGCCGTAGCCCAGGTCGGGGGGGATCACGAGCTTGCGCTTGCCGCCGACCTTCATGCCGGCCACACCCTGATCCCAGCCCTGGATCACCTGGCCGCCGCCGAGGCGGAAGCTGAAGGGGCCGCGCCCATAGCTGCTGTCGAATTCCTTGCCATTGGTGAGGCTGCCGCGGTAGTTCACGGTCACGGTCTGGCCGGCGATTGCCTCGGCGCCGCTGCCCAGCTCCAGGTCGGTGATGCGCAGGCCACTGGGGGTGGTGCGCTCCTTCGGGGCGCTGAGGTCGCCCCCGAGGGCCGCGGCATTGGCGAGCTGGGCGGGATCGGGGCTGGAGTCCGGGGCCATGGTGAAGAGGAGGGGATTCGAGATGTCGGGATCGAGTTCCAGCGGGGCGGCCACCGCCTGGCGGAGCATCGCGGCAGCGACCCCATCGGCCCGTGCCGGGCTGGTGAGTGCCGCCGGGGCGGCATCGCTGGCGGCCACCACGGTGGAGGGGGCCACGAGCTGGCTCACGAAGGCCAGCATCAGACAGGCCAGGCAGACAGCCGAGCTGATCAGAATGTCGCGCACGGGCAGGAAGGACCACTGGCGAGATTCTGCCAGTGCCCGAAGCCTGCGGCCTGCGCCGCTGCCGCCTGCGGCGTTGCCGTCTGCGGCGTTGCCGCCGGTGGGCCCGGGCGGCGGCTCAGTCGAAGCTCTCGGCACCCCAGGGCCGCTGCCGCAGTTGCTGTTCCAGCCGGTCGATGCGGCCGCGCAGCTCATCGACCTCCCGCTGACGGGCGAGGCCGAGGTCCTGCAGCAGCTGGTCGCGGTTGCGCTCCAGCTGGCGTTCGGCCTGCTGCTCAAGCTCCGGGGTCTCCCCCCGCAGCGCCTTGAGCACGTCGTCCACCAGCGCCGGAGCCTGGGCCGGGTCCAGGCGGCCGCTCAGCACCCAGTCCTGGCTCACGTTGCGGAGCCGGTCGGCCACGAGGGTGGTGGTGCCGAGGCCGCGCAGCAGCAGCATCTGCAGCAGATTGCCCTGATCCATGGTGGTTCTCGCTGGAGGGTCCGCTGGAAGAGAGAGGCAGACCGTGGCACCGAGATTGGCCCTCCCTAGGCTCCGGGGCCATGGGAGATGACCGGCCCCAGCCCCCTTGCGCCGCCGTGGCCGGCCCCCTGCTGCTGGCGGCCGTGGCCGGGGCCCTGGCTGGTGCAGCCCTGCCGCCCCTGGGCTTTCCCCCCTTGCTCTGGCCGGCCCTGGCCCTGCTGTGGGGGTGGGCCGGTGATCCGCCCGTGGGCGCGGACCAGCCCGTCTCGAAGCGGCTGGCCGGCGCGACCGGACTGGTGTGGGGGCTGGCGGCGGTGCTGGTCAGCCATCGCTGGCTGATCTGGCTCCATCCCCTCGACTGGATCGGGGTGCCGGGACCCCTCAGCCTGCCGCTCTGTCTGCTGTTGTGGCTGGCTTGCGGCCTGGCGGGCGGCGTCCTGGTGCAGGGCTGGCTGGCGCTGGTGCGCCGCTGCGATGCGCGGCTGGGGTCCACGGCGGTGGCGGCCGCCTGCCTCTGGGGCCTGGCGGAGGTGCTGCTGGCCCGGGGGCCGCTGTTCTGGATCGGCCTGGGGGGCAGCGCCCTGCCGGGGGATCGGGCCCTGGCCGGGGTGGCGGCGCTTGGCGGGGCGGGGCTTCTGGCGGCCCTGCAGTTGCTGGTGGGCTGGTGCCTGTGGCGCCTGGTGATGGCCGCCGGCCGCCGCCGCCGCTGGCTGCTGCTCACCCTGCTGGTGGTGGCCGGGGGGCATCTGCTCGGGCTGGCGGGGCTGGCGGTGGGGCGGGAGCCGCCGGCAGGGGATGCTGCGGTTGGCGGGGTGGTGGCGGGCCCGGGGAGCGGGGTTCCGCTGGAGCGCCTGCTGGTGCTGCAGCCCGCCATCCCCACCCGCGTCAAGTTTGAGGCCGACCAGCAGCAGCGGCTGCTCAGCCAGCTGGCTGCCGCCGAGCGACGCGAGGCCCTGCTCCCCCCAGCGGAGCGGGTGCAGGCCCTGCTGCTGCCGGAGGGCGCCCTCGCCCTGGACCAGCCGCTTCCGGTTCCCGCCCCGGTGGAGGTGCTCAGCGGCGGCTTCCGGCGGCAGGGCGAGGAGCTGCGCAGCAGCCTGCTGCGCTTTGTCGCCGGCTCGATCCAGCCCGGCGGCGGCATTGACAAGCACCGCGTCGTGCCGCTCGGTGAGTGGGTGCCCCTGGCCTCCCTCTGGCGCTGGGGCGGACTCTCCGCCGTGGGGGGAATCGGCCCCGGGGCCCCCTCGCGGCTCCTGGCCCGCCCGGCCGGGCCCGTGGGGGTGGCGATCTGCTACGAGATCGCCGATGGCGCGGCCCTGGCCCGGGCCAGCCGCGAGGGAGCCCGCTGGTTGCTGGCCAGCGCCAACCTCGACCCCTATCCGCTGTTGCTGCAGCAGCAGTTCCTCGCCCTGGCCCGGCTGCGGGCGATCGAAACCGGCCGCTGGCTGGTGAGCGTCGCCAACACCGGTCCGAGCGGGGTGGTGGATGCCGACGGTCGCCTGCGGGGGCAGTTGCCGGCCGGCAAGGCCAGCCTCGGCAGGTTCAGCCTGGAGCCGCGCACGGCCCTCACCCCCTACGTCCGCTGGGGGGAGGGACCGCTGCTGGCCCTGCTGCTGGTCGCCGCCGGGCTGCGCCTGGGTGGCCTCAGGAGCCGAAGGCCACCTGGCAGGCCGCGTTGAGCACCTGGGCTTCGCCGCTGCTGGCCGGCTCGTTGCCGTTGAGGGTGCCGCTGCGGCAGTCGGCGCTCCATTGCCAGCTGGTGGTGCCATCGCTCACCACGAAGTTCACCCCCTGATCGCCGCTGGGTTCAATGCTGTTGTAGTAGAGCTGATAGGTGGTGTCCGGAACCACGATCGTGGTCTGGCTGGCGGCGATCGCGTCGTTCACTGCGTTGTTGATCGCCGCCGCCGTGGCCAGGCTGGTGAGGCCCCAGGCCACCGAGCGCACGCCCCACCAGCCCCAGGGTGGATTGCTCCAGCCGCCGTACCAGCCCCAGTTCCAGGGGCGGGCCAGGGCCCAGCCGGGACGCACCCAGCCCGGCCAGTAGTTGTTGTAGCGGTCGGCGGCGCGATCCACCCGGTTGGCCAGCTCGTTGCGGTTGTCGGCCAGGGTGTCGCGCGCGGTGTTGAGGTTGTCGCGCCGCTCGTTCCAGCCGTTCTGGATGCGGTCGCCGGCCCGGTTCCAGTCGTCTTGGTTGATGGCGGTGGCCCGGTCGCGCACGGCGTCGCGGTTGACGTTGGCGAAACGGTCGCCGCTGCTGACGTTGGCCATGCGGTCCTGCACGCCCTGGCGGTCGAGGTTGGCAGCGCGATCGCGCACGGCGTCGCGGTTGGCAGGGGCCATGCGGTCAGCGCGGTTGACGTTGGCCATCCGGTCGCCTCGGTTGGCAGGGGCCATGCGGTCGCCCCGGTTGATGGCCGCCCCGCCCCGGTTGCCGAGCCGGTTGTTGTCGAAGCTGGTGCGATCCAGCGAGGGCCGTGCTTTGTCTGGACGGTTCACCACATCGCGGCTCCAGCCGCCGCTGGGGGTGCGGTTGCCGCGGTCGAAACTGCGCGGGGTGCGGTCCAGGCCGGTGTTGCCCCGCGGGGCCCGGCCCCCGCCGCCACCACCGCCCATGCTGCGGCCGCCGCCACCACCGCCGCCCCCGCGGCCGCCGCGGGCCAGGAGCTGATCGGAGGCCGGCGACAGCGTGGACGAGGGTTCCGGGTTCGAGAAGGCCCGCCCTTCGGCGGGGGGCAGCACCAGCAGGGCCGCCAGCAGCAGGGAGAAGCGTCGCATCGTGCCGTCTCCTCAGCGGGTGGTGGCGGGGCAGCCGTCGTCGTAGCAGTAGGCGTTGATCCGCCCGTCGCTGCCGAAGGTCACCTTGATCAGGTCACGGCCGTTGAGGGCCGCCCCCTTCTCTTGGCGAAGGCTGTTGAGGTAGTTGGGGTTCACCGCGCAGAGGTCGGTGCCGTTGAAGCACACGGTGTTGGAGGAGAGGCGCGCGCTGGCCGACTGCAGCGGCTGCCAGCTCTTGGTGGCCGGATTCCACAGACCCATCCGCACGTAGGGCTGTTCGCTGATGCCGATCACCTGCTCCTGCCGGCCGATGCGGTGGCGGTAGAGGGTCACCGTGCCCTGGTCCACCGCCTCGATCGTACAGGCGGTGGGTGCGGCCGATCCGAGGCTGCAGCGGCTGGCGAGGCTGTAGAGGAGGTCGGCCCGTGCCGGGCTGGGGGCCAGCAGGGAGGCGGCGCCGCCGGCCAGGACGGCGCCCCCGATCAGGGGAAGCAGGGAGGTACGAAGCATCGGCCACGGAAAGGGCTTATCCGTTCTTAGACAGCGGATCGCGCCTTGTCAGCAAGCCGGCTCGGTTGTTGCGCGAACCGCACGGGCTTGGGCCGGATGCTGGGCTGGCCTTACTGATCCGGTTTGGTGCCCGCCGGCAAGGGGGTGAGGGTGGCGCCGAACACCCAGCCCCATTCGTGCTTCTCGGCGATGATGAAATGCTCAGACACGATGTCGGAGCCATCGCTGCAGCGGCTGCTCAGCCGCAGCGGGTGGCCCAGCACCGTGGAGACGCCGCTGGCTTGGAAGCGGCTGAAGCCGAGATGTTGGGACATCAGGAAGGCCTCGGGCAGCATCCGCCCCAGGGAGGTGCCCACCAGGTCGTCGGGCTGCCAGTCATCGATCGCCTCGAAGGCCGGATAGATCGCCACCACGATGCCCTGGTGATCAGCGATCACGAAGGGTTGGTCGCTGCCCTGAAGTTCTTCGAGGGAGGGCAGGGGGGCGATCTCCGTTTGGACGCTGCTGCTGTCACGCATCGCTGCGGGGCTCGCTGCGGGGGCTGGTCGTAGGCCTTATTGGAGCAGGAAAACCGGCGTGGTGAATGGGGTTGGCGAGATCAGGCAGCGCATGGATGCGCATGGGCTGGGCCTGGCCGAGGCCTATGGCCTGATCCACTCGGCGCCGACTGCGGAAACAGGCCGGCTGGATTGGGTGGTGGTGGTCCAGAAGTTCATGCTCTCCCGCGAGGGGCGCCGGGAAACCAGGCTGCGGGACCTGCGCACGCGCATGGCTCGAACCCTGGAGGTTCTTCAGGCCACGCCGCGTCCCCGTGATGGTCGGTCGTTGATGCGGGCCTACGCGGCGCAGCATTTTGAGGATTGCCCGGTGGGGGGCATAGGGCGAAAGCGTCAACTCCTGGATGTGGCGGGTCTACTGAGGTTCGCTGTCAATAAGGCGGGGGCGCCGGATCGGTGGCTACCGCCTCCTGCCGAAGAGATGAGGCCCTGACTGGCCATTCCGATCGCCACCACGTAGATTCGGTGCCGATCAAGCCGGAGCAACCTTCCGCCCTGCTCGATGCCCTGCGAGAGGCGGCAAGGCGGAGTTGCATCTGGCTGTATCGCTGGTGGGCCTGTTTGATCTTCGCCCTGCTGAGCTTGGGGTTCTTCGGGTTGATGAGGGGCGGCTGTATGTGGGCAACGTGAAGCGCAACGCCCGCACCTTGAAGGTGGTCAAGCCCGAGCGGCGTGCGCTTCCCCTTGATCTGCCCGGTCGTGAGGGGGAAGGCACCAAGGCCATGGCCCTGTTGCGGTCCGGTTTGGTGAAACTGCCAGGAGCAATCCGCACCCAGGTCGCGGAGGGGGCCGGCGGCTTTTCGGCTCAAATCAGCCGATTTCAGCACATTTTACCGCTTTGGACAGTTCAAATCAATTGCAGCGGAAGCGGTTTGACATCTGCATGGAGGCTCCACCTACGCCTCCTCCCAATATCTCCGGCGCTAAAATAGCCATCTTTTAATACTCGCTGTTGACGGCAATCCTGTTGGCTTCCTTATTGCGCTGGCGCCGGAATCTGAGCCAGTTATTCTGAAGCGCTCTAGAAATTCTTGTTGAGTAATGATTAAAAGCTTCGTCCATAAACCGAATACGCGGGAGCACTGCTCAGCCTCGAATCTACCAAGTCTCGAGCATCAGACCTGATCCAAATCCTATTGGAAGTATACTTTTCTCTTGAAACGAGAGACCGCTCCAGCGGCAGATATTGAAAATCTTGGAAACCTGCATCCAGAAGAATCTTGTTCACCTCATTCGTCTGACCTTCAATAATTATTGCCAGTAAGGACTTGTTGGTTAGCACAGAAGATCCACCTTGGAGAACATCCAGCTCGAAGCCTTCTACATCAATTTTAAGCAAGGTCGGCGATAGGCCCACTGCCTCATCATTGAGAGTTGAGACGGGAATCGAGATCTTCTCTCCAGCATATTCTGGGTTCACAAAGCTATTCTCACAGTCTCTGTCAGTAGAAAAATAAAGATGCCCTTCATTCGCTGCAAGCTTGTTGCTCGTCAATGCTATTTGTCGCGGGTCGATGCTACAGTTAAGCTTGTTGACTTCGATGCTGCGTTTCAGTTTCTGATAGGTGTGTGGCACGGGCTCGAAGGCTATTGACCTCGCCTTGGCAACTCCGGCAGCCAGAAGCGAATAAGAGCCAAGATTTGCCCCTATATCAAGAAAGACGTCACCCTCTCTCAAGAGGTGAATGGCAAAGGCCATGTCGCTGAATTCCCATAGCCCAAGATAATAATTTCCTGTTAGCCCCCTATCACCTCTGTTCATTGGCAAGATTAAGTTATTAATCAACGGAAGATAAAGTGTATCGCTGGTGGCGAGAAACTTTAATTGAAGCTTTGCAAATCGGAAGAAGGGGTTGAATCGATTCTCACTCCAAAGCTCATGGTTTACGAATTCCGGGATGGAGAAATGGAGGAAGTTTTTTAAGTTAGTCAGCACTTGGCTAGCTTGCAAGAATCAGCTTACTATACTCTAATATCTCGATTAACTTCTCACCAGCGGGACTGGTAAGGAATCTAGTAGGAACCTAAAACAAAAACGCCACTTCATTGGTCTGGACTGCCACAGCGAACTCGATGCTCGAACAGCTATAAAAACTTTGCTCGCGTATCTTTAGGATGGCACACTGGTTTTGCTGAACCCTTGAGGCCTTGGACCACTGCATCAAACCTTCCAACTAGTGCGCACCACATGTCATATAATGAATCGCTTGTCCCGGCTTGTCAAGCCCCCTCAGGACCCGAATTGCCCATGGCCGGCTCTTGCCCGTGGGGACAGGCAAAAAATGCGCCCATTTCTGGGCCACTTCAGGCTCCCGGCCCCAACACGAAAAAACCGCCTGGCCCAAAAGCCAGACGGTGATAGGGATCTGAGGATGGAGCCAAGCGGATTCGAACCGCTGACCCCCTGCATGCCATGCAGGGCATTAATCGCTCCGATCGATTGCGCTCATGAGTTCTAGTCCAGCCAGGCTGGGCTAATGAGTGCAAACATGAGAGCAAGTTGCGGAGGGACTGGGCCTCGGCGCAGGTGCCACCGCAGCCTTCGAGCGGGCCAATGTGGCGCTGATGATGGTGTAGGTTCCCGACCTTCTCATCCGCCGCTTCGGATGCGGGCGCCCCACCAGCAGCGCTGATGCTCACGACCTTTGCAGGACCTGAGCCTGCATCGGCTGCAAGGTGACAACGCATGTATGGCAGGACGCGAACGTATGGGTGGCTGAGGGGGAGATTGGCAATGGATCACCGGCGCCAGGATCGGCTGTGGAAAACAGCAGTTTCCATCTGCTGGATAGCGGGTTTAGGTTGGCAACCTCCACTACCACCACCAGCTCCCTGTCATTGAGAATTCGCGAAAACGCCAGCAAAGCTTGCTGATAGTGTGAATATCCAAATTGATCAGTGATGCCATCACCAACGGGCCGAAAATGCTGACAACCGTATCGCAATGCTGGTTCGCTGTCTCGAAGTTGGGTGAGTGCACGCAAGAAGACGTAGAGAGAATGATTTGTGCAAAAGGCTCCTTGCTCACCCCACATGGCACCTCTTGCATAGTCCCGCCGATCTTCTGATCCCAGCCATTCCCAGCTCGTGACCGTATTCGAGACAAGGCTCTGGTGTGGTGGGGCTACAGGTGGACCTGATCGGTAGCGGCTGGAGGTCTGCCGTTGGTTGTAGGCGGCCCAGATGGCGACCTTCTCCTCGGCCGGGTTCTTGAGTTCCAGCACCGCTAGCAGCAGAGGCCATTCACATAGACCACCACATCGGGGCGGCGGTTGAACTTGCTGCCCTGCACGGCCAGCTGGTTGACCACAAACCAGTCGTTGGCCAAGCGGCGTGCCGAGAGGGTGGGCTCGGTGGGTTTGGCGGGATCCCAGCTGGGCAGGGCGTCGTAGGCGGTGATGGCATTGCGCACCTCCTGGATGACGCGGGCCGGGCCAAGCACCCGCTGGCCGGTCAACCAGATTGACGCCGCCCATCAACCTGATTGACATCTGTCAAAGCGATGACCTGCTCGATGCTGAGGCTGTTCTGCTCGATCGCGAGGCAAGCCTGGATCGTGTGGATGCCGTTCTGTGATCGAGGTAGGCAAGCATCGGGCCGCTTCACCAATGACCAACAGGTTGTGGACAACGGCATTGACCATTCGGCTGTCTGCTTGGAAGTCCGCAAAGGACATCAGCTCGACATAGCAGCCAATCTTCTGGATCGCTTCCTGCATGTCTGCAACAAACAGCAACCAATCACGGCGCCATATGGATCTGCGAGGCAAGGATGGAG
>Ga0114980_10003681_pt1 | contig 10445 bp, 5 predicted proteins | sample S_140806_EF_Meta_FD_87018 | JGI IMG/M metagenome (GOLD analysis project Ga0114980, IMG submission 87018) | Freshwater microbial communities from Lake Simoncouche, Canada to study carbon cycling - S_140806_EF_MetaG | ecosystem: Environmental > Aquatic > Freshwater > Lake | place: Lake... | reverse complement strand
CACCACCACCGTTTCCAGCGTATGCTCCAAAATAACTTGTTCCACCATCTCCTCCTTGGGCGTATGCTGAGACCGCACCATTCCCCCCATTACCAACAGTAATTGAAGTGTTGCCAGTAGAAACGGATATTATTTGGTTATTTATTCCACCGCCACCACCACCCCCTCCCCAATCACAGCCGCCGCCACCTCCGCCGCCTATCACGAAAATTTCCAAAGTTCCGGCGACAGTAAAATTGATAGTGCCCGATGAGTAAAAATAATGATATCTATATCCACCAGTATTATATGTATTTCCTCCGGTTCCGTATGGTTTTGCCGAAAAACTCTTACCATGCCCATTACTCATGGATATCTGACCAGACGACACAGCGAATAAAGTTCTTACTCCTGCGTCATTTAATGAAATCGGAGCGGTGGCCGAAAGAACCAGTTCAGTATTAACCTGACCTAACGAAATTGCGTTGGGCGATGCTGGAAGAGCCATAAGATTAAATAACGGCGCTTAATGCGACCAAGAGAAAAGAGCCGCTAAGGCTTAAACCGTTGGCGCTGGAGTTGGAGGAGTTACAGACTCGCTAGTGTCCCAGGGCATCTTAACTTCCGCAGGATTATTCTTTGCAATTTGCTTCTCAATCTGTTCATTAACGTGCGCCTCGTAGTTGCCAACCACAACACTTTGAATCCACTCAATCACCTTAGCTTCAGTAAGAGATTCAAATGGGACAAAAGAGCTTTGGGGAATATTTGCGCTAGTGAAAGGAGTCGCGCCAGAGAATTCTCCAACGTTACCGTTCTCGCCCGTGCCGATTTTTTTCCAAAAGGTTTGAACAACAGCGTTTTTATTTGAGCCTTCGTCCTGCACCTTGATACTTGTTACTTTCCATGAATATGTAGTTGCCATAAAGTTATTTATTGTTTAGATGTTTGTTGAATTATTATAATTTGAGCTTTCAATTCTTCGATCTGCACTTGTTGAGCTTTCACAGCTTCGATCAGCAGAGGAATGAGTTTTTCGTAGCGAACCGTCAGGTACTGCGCGTCAATGGGCGCTGGCGCAATGATCTCGGGGAGGATTGCTTGGACCTCTTGAGCAGAGACACCGACATCGGTCTTCCGCTCATATCCGAGGTCTTGAGCAGCTTGATTCGGTTCGAAGTAAAAACCGCTGAGCGACTTGAGTTTGCCAAGTGGATCGGTGATTGGTCCTAGCCGTGTCTTCAAACGGTCGTCAGAATAGTACGCGGTCACGTTTCCGGTGGCCGTGATTGCGCCAGTCACCGTGAGAGCGCCCGTAGCCACCGTACCTGCAAAGGTAGCGGCATTCAGATTTGAAGTACTTGCGGGGTCTACGTAATATACAGTATTATTACTATCATAGAAAATTGTTCCATCAACCCGTCCTCCAGAATAGACTCCGGTCGGGCAGTAAATGTTATACGCGCTATTTGTAGTAGAAGCTCCAAATCCCCAACAATTATCTCCATGATTATAATACGAAGCCCATCTGTTAGTAGTTTGAAAATAAATGCCTCCATTAGCGTTTGAAAACATTAGATGCGGTATATTTCCAGCGTCTAAGAAGTGAAGACCGTACCAACCACCTCTAGCGCCTCTAACAGTCCACGGTGTATAGCCGCTATTATCATTTGGATGAAAGTGCGCCGCATTATTCGGCGAATACAAACCGGTATAATTAGAGAATTCAATCCATTCACGAGAATAGTTACGCCCACTAGAATCAAATCCGACTAGGTTTAAACGGTTAAAGTTTGAAGTGCTTGCAGGATCTGTGTAGTACGCAGTATTATTACTATCATAGAAGATTGGAGCGCGGAAATCAGTAGCAGCGTATGCGATGCCATTTACATCCAACTTATATGTAGCGCTTGTTGTCCCGATGCTGACGCTGCCAGCGTTTGGTTGTAGCGCCAAGTTTGTCCAAGCAACGCCCAGATTACCAGCTTTAATAAACCCGAATCCATTTCCGTTTGTGTCGTAACCAAGCATTAGCTTCTTGCCTGGTGTCGTGACCCCTTGAATAACCATTTGAGCTGTGCTATCAACAAGATCAGCGCCTATGGTCATATCTTGAGCGACAGATAATTTGGAACCTGGCGTCGTCGTCCCGATACCAACGTTGCCTGTGCTTAGGATACGAACCCGTTCAACTTGTGATCCCGTATTGAATGTTATGTATCCTGCGCTAAAGGAGGTAGCCAATGTAAGATATCCATCTGATTCTCTAAAATCTACAAATGCTCGAGAGTTTCCATTGGCATTACCAAATTGAACATAAGTGCTGTTTGTGCTTGACGCCTTAACTGTGATAGAGCCTCTTCCGCCTGTATTTTCAAATATTGGTCCCGCAACATCAACCGTGTTGACGGTATGTAATAGCGCCCCCGGACTCGTCGTCCCGATACCAACGCTGCCCGTGCTTGTAATCCTAAAACGTTCCGTATTGTTAGTGTCTAGCGCAATAGCTCCATCAGGTCCAATACTGGCCACGTCTCTCAAAAACCTAATCGCCGTTGCTGGAGTGGTGATGTTTACGAGAGCATTGTAAGAATAAATGGCACCGTAAGTTCCAGTCCCTCCAAGTGTGTTTTGAAAACTTAGATTTTTAGCGTCACCTAGCGAGAGGGCTTGGGCGGCGTTCGTTGTCCCGATACCAACATTACCACTAGCCAAAATCCTCATGCGCTCGATAGGGCTCGATTGACTGCCAACTGCCCCATCATCAGCATGGGTAGAAAATACTAGATTTCCGCCGTAATTAGTGCCAGAACTATACACTTGGCCAATTGACGCTGGAGTCCAATTATCAGATCGGCTCCAGACAATCTTATTGGAGGCGCTCGTTGAATCGCTAGGCGTTAGCGATAGTAAGATCAGACCTCCGCCACTTGCTCCTGCGATATTTAGCTTAGCGTTTGGTGTTGTTGTCCCGATACCAACGTCGCCTGTGCATGTGATACGGACTTGTTCGACTGGCGTTGATCCGTTTGCTACCGCAAAAGCAATCATTGATCTAGTGTCACCCGCCGCATCAATACCAAAACGAATCTGTGCGCCGTTATTAGTGTTGCCTGAACTATACTGAACACCAATCGGTATGTACTGTTGAGCTACATTTTGCAAACTATATATCCCAATACCCGATCCAGTCGTTCCAGACATACCAATCGTTAGTTTTTGGGTGATACCATTTAAGTCCGAGGCGGTCGTCCCAATACCAACGTTGCCGCCTCGTTGAATGACCAAGTTCGTATTCCCGCCAACCTTAAAGTCTAGTCTATCATCTGGAGTATTTCTAACAATCGAGGTTTCCCCAAGATACGAACCAAGGATTATTTTTATGTTATCGGGAAGCGTGACCGTTCCACCGAAATAGCTCGGACCGCCAGCGCCGATGCCACCAGTAACTTGCAAAGCGCCCGAGGAGGCGGAGGTAGAACTGGTTGAGCTAGCGATGCGCACGTTATTGTCACTGTCACCAATGGACATGATCTGAGAAGCGCCTAGTCCCGGCGCGTTAGTAAAGAACCTTGTGCCGCCGTATAAAGAATGCGCGCCAATCTCAATGCCTGTATGCCAATTTAGCTGTAAGCGGCTGTAGGTATTTGCTGTGCCTGCTGCATTAGTGTATGCTTTGTAGTCTGTCTTGATATTATAGCCGTCACCTGCCTCGTAACCCCACCTGATTGCGTAGTCTCCTTGCTCTAGGTACGGCAGGCCAGACGGATTATTCCCTAAGTTAATATCTCCTGCTACAGTCAACTTGGAGTACGGACTCGTCGTCCCAATGCCAACGTTGCCACCAAGTGGATTTAGAGCCAAATTATAAGCGATCGCTGAGTCATTCCTCATTTGCTGTATCCAACCGCTACCTGAACCATCTAACCCAACATACATCCCCCATAGAGCCGTGCTATTATTCGTAAGAGATAAATTGCCCGAAGCTGTGCCAAGTGTCGGAAACGTTACCGTCGCTTTTCCAATTTGTAGATTCGTTAAAGGATTGGACACTCCGATACCGACGTTACCTGCTGAACTGATTCTCATCGCCTCGACCAAAGTACTTCCACTAGGAACTACAGCAAAAGTGACAGCACCTTGTGTGTTTAATCCGGTCTGAGTCCCATCTGCGATTGCTTGTATCCTTGCTGAATTTTGAATTGCGGCTGACGAAGGTTGGGAGGAACGGAAATAAATGGAGCCAAGTTCAGTGCCTGAGTTACGGGCCAAATTTGCTGGGCCGTAATTATCAAAATAAAGGTTACCACTGTTTTCGTTTCCAGTCCCACTGTTTAATTTCGTGATGGCGATATTCTGAGCGCCAGCGGTTGTTGAAGATACATCGAGCTTTTGACTAGGACTCGTTGTACCTATACCAACATTACCAGACGAACGAAATATAACATTCGTAGTAGCTCCGTTTATAAATTCAATAGCTCCAACATCAGAAACATTAAAATTACTACCAATTCCGGCTTGGTTTGTACCTGCATTATTCTGCCAACGAATTGCTCCATTTCCACTGCTGTCGGATGTTCTTAGGATAAGTGCAGTAGCGCCTGTAGCAGCAGTAAAATTCAGTTCTAATTTGCCGCCAGGAGATACAGTTCCAACTCCAAGATTTCCTTGAATAGCCATTCCGTCTGCTGGTGCGGTAGAATTATTACTAACATAAGTGCGCCCAACAAGAACTCCAAAGAAAGCATTAAGCCCGAGGTATTGAGTTGTGTTGTATCCAAGAGTTGCTCCAGCTGAATTTGGCGTATACGATCCAATTGTTAAATATTGACTTGCGGCTCCAATTTTTGCGGCAATAGTATTTGCGGCTCCAGCGACATCAAGTTTATAACTCGGCGAAGTTACTCCGATTCCTAATCTTGCTCCAAACTGCCCAACCACAACTCTATTATCAGAAAATACTTCAAAAGCTGGCAAGCCAGATACGTCGTTGACCGACATTAAGCTGCCACTTAAACTGTCAGAGATGCTAAAAAGCGAGCCGTTAGCTCCGTTCCAAGCGATTGTCCCATCAGCCAATACTTCAAGCTTAATTGTACCTGCGGTAACGCCTGTAAAATCGATCTTTGGATTATTAGTTGTGCCTCTATTTGGAGTTATTACGATGTCGGGCATAATTTAAATTCTTTATATATTTACACGTTATAACGGCTTCTCTGAGAGTTAAAATTCTTAAGAATTTCAGCGGCAGAAAGGGCGCGGTTATAAACCGCAACAGTATCTATATTCCCCTGAATGCATTCAGCCCCATTACCATCTCCTCCTACACATAATAAACTTGGAGTATTACTGTTACCATATGTATAACCAGTAACGACATAAACCGATGTGCCATTAGTGTATAAAGTTGAAACTCCAGCTGATGTAACTGTATTAGCAACATATATCCACTGATTTAATGTAGGCACATAGGAACTTTTGTTCTGCGAAATACCATGAAAACTTATTGCGCCATCAGTAGTATGTTGATAAAGAATCCAATTATACAATGATGCATCCGAAGATCTATTCTCTGCAATAATTTGATACTGTCCAGCGTTACGGCTTGGCTTCATCCAACATGCAACTGTTATTTCTTGCCCGCTAGTTCTATTAAAAATAGCATTCGCTGAAGTTAATCTAGACGAGGAGCCATTAAAAGTAATTTCAGAAGAACCATTATATCCAGCATTAGTTAAATCAATAGTAGAGCCCTCAATTAAATCAAGCAAGCCTTGAGTGTTAGATCTCGCGCCATTGACGAATGGAGTTGCAGATGAACTATATTCTAATTGCGGTCTCCATAAAGCGTATAGACCCTGCATACCTCCATTTGTAGCAGCATAACTAATTGCAAAAGAAGATTGGTGCGACAATGTTGTATAGGTCATGGACATTCTCTTCCAATCAAGACCAACGCCACTTAAATCTCTAGCTACAATTCCATATGTAGGAGCATTATAATTCCATATGTATGGCCCATAAGAAGTTGCCGATACAACATCTAATGTTTTAATCCAAACTGAATAAGTTACAGTTGTCCCAACTGGTATTGTTAATGTTTGATAAACATATCCAGAAGTAACTTGAAATCTATGAGCAGTTAATGTTCCATCTGGGGCGATTATAGAATTTTCAGTTATCGCTCCTGTAAAACTTTCTTTTGTGGCTGAATTTGGAGTAAGCGCTGTTGTTAAATAATTTGTAGTAGGTTTCCCTGCATAACTCTTCGGCTCTTTCGCATCAAAATAAAATACAAGACCACTATTATTAGTTTGAATTGGGCCTTCTATCATAAAGCAAAACGCCCCCTTAACGCATTGTAATTTTGAAGAATTTCTGTCGATGATAATTGACGAGTATAATATAAAAATATTGATATTTTTCCCCAATATTGAGAGCTATCAGATACCCCAGTTCCTGCATTTCCGTTATGATAAGCTCCTATTACAGAAAATCCTCTAGTAAAAGTAGAATTTGCATTTGAAATTGAATATACTGTCGGATTATTATTGTATTGAAATTGATAATACGGAGAAGACTGCGATAATCTCCATGTTAAACAATTAAATTGCGTATAAGGATTTGGCAAAGATGTTATGTCGAACCCTGCGCCAATAAATCCTGATGCATCATTGTCGTACATACCAAGAGTATTTCCTCCTGACTGAATCATTACTGGGTGATCGTCCCCAGTAGAAGATGATCTAATCAAAGTCCTCCAATTACCAGTGCTATTTAAAATAGCAGTAAAACACATTACAGTAGCGTTTGAAAAATTTGGAACATCAACTAATCCCGTTCTTTTTGCTGCGCCGAAAGAGCCTTCAAAGTTCATGTGCGCGATTCCACCAGTTGTGGAATATGCTGAAGCGTTAACATTAAAATCATATCCATTGCCACTTAAATCAGTCCATGTTGTGCCGCTACCAGAATAACTTCTAGAATTTGCGGCATCCAAATACAGCGCCAATCCATCGTTCACTATCTTTGGTCCATTGTCATAACTCATAACCCAAACCTCGTTTTTGTTGCATTGTAATTTTGCAACTGTTCGGTAGCGGTCAACGCTCTATTATATACCAGAATCATCCCTATGTCCGCATCCATACTGTATGATGCGCCATCGTCTCTTATCCATCCCAATGAAATTTTATTGTTTGCAGAAACTGGTGTGGACGTTGACATGCTTGCGCTTTTATCAAATACTCCGTCAACATATAAAATTTCTGTCGTTCCATCGTATGTTGTAGCAACGACCCAGTATTTTGAAGTGGTTGGAGTAACGCCTGTTGACGAACCCCATGTGCCCAACCCGCCACAAGACCCGCCAGTAAATTTTCCACTTGACCCAATTGCAATTGGGTGGACATTTTCGCCGCCGCAATTACTGTTTGCTGGTCCGAAACTAAACAATATTTTATTTGACGCCGTTGAATTTGGTTTAAAAACGGCCCACGCTGTATAAGGATTCGTTAATGTTCTCAAATTTGTATATGTTGAACTTATCGCCGCACGCAATGAACTTGCGATGTTTGTTGTTCTACATATACCGCTTGTGAATACTGGTGCGGGAGAAGACCATGATAAATCGTTACTGTTGCCGCTTAGGTCATACCAATTTGTTCCGCTGCCAGAATAACTTTTTGCATTACTAGCGTCTAAACAAAACACTAACCCATCTGTCACGATCTTGGGTGAATAATGAGTTGCCATTGTTACCCATCTATTTCAACTTGCAGCTTCTCAACATCCGCGCGTTCAGCTAAGACGTAGAAGAAGCAATTGATGCTTTTCGCTAGCAAGTTTTCATTAGAGATATATACTTTATTATCTTCAATCTTTTCAACGTAAAGTTTTTGGTGCGAACCAATTGGAGTAAGTTGAACAGAAATAGAATCTGGATCAACAAGCTTTGTCCAGTAATCGGGCAGTTCAATTACTTTTGAAGTTGTTTTGCCACGAATGTAAACGCCGTTTTCTGGACCTTCCAATGAGCCGTAGCGAAGTTTTTTGCCTTCTTTGATGGGGTGCTTAATTACGAAGCTCTTAGTTGTTGCAGCGAATGATCCGTTAACTTCGAGTTTATATCCCGGACTCGTCGTCCCGATACCGACGTTGCCGCTTCCATCCAACTTCCACGTCATCACGTTTAAACTAGAGTTATCTGCGTCAACTAAGGTTAATCTCCTGCCAGAACCACTACTGCTCGGAATAACAAAACTTGCTTTTACCACACCAGGTCTGATGAGAGACAATAGAGAATCTTGTCCTTTTGCAACCGTCAACGCTCCAGCTAATTCATAGCTCGCAGTTTCACCAATAAATGCAGTTCCATTTACTGTTAGGGTTGTACCAGGACTCGTTGTCCCGATGCCGACGTTGCCGCCATTTGGTTGCAACAATAACGGCTCATTTGTCGCAAGATTAGCTCTATCACGAGCTTGAATCCATACGCCCCAAGGAGACGACCCACGCATACCAATATCCAAAACCGAATTTAACACGCCCGACGCGCCAATTCTTAATGCAATAGCGCTGTCAGTAGTTCCAGAGGTCTGCGGAAGAGCTGCGCTTCCATTATTTATTTCCAATTTACCGGATGGCGTCGTCGTCCCGATGCCGACGTTACCCCCAGTAAAATACGAATTTCCACTTCTGGTCGATTGAACAAGACTTGTCCAAATACCGGAATCACTCCAAAGCGTTATATCCGACGAGACGTTCCACGAACCAGAGCCGTTATTAGACGCGTACCAAGTTGCTCCTGTTCCCGGACTAAGCACAAACATACTATTATTAGTATTGATATTGTGGTGAACCCAAGCTGCATTTTCGTAGTAAATTCCCGCGCCAATAAAAACTTGATTTTCCCAAGCCATTACTGAATACGCAGCTTTTGAAACCGCTTTTCTTAAAATAAGTTGAGAATGGCTAGCGCCATCACTACTCACAGTTAGGCCATTAGTTGTTGCAAAATTTGTATTAAGTGTAAGTTTTGCACTCGGTGCAGTCGTGCCAATGCCAACATTTCCAGCTAACGCTATAAACAATCTACTTGAGTTAGCTGTTCTAAGATCAAAACTGGAGCTTTGGCTGTTTATCCAGAAATCACCACCAGTACATTCAATGTATCTTCTTCTAAGATCCATCCAAACGCCAGTTGCAGAATCTCTAACTCTAATTCCATTTGAATCGCCTACGCCAGTTTCAACTTCGAGTTTATAACTTGGCGATGTTTGTCCGATACCAACGTTGCCTGTGCTTGCTAGGATAACTAGGTCATTAGTGCGTGAATTGGCTCCGAGTCCTAAATAACCAGAAACGTAACGTTGATTAAGAATTACGGCGTTAGTTGCATTGTCAAAATACAGTTGGCCGTAATCAGTACCGTTATTTGCAAGACCAAGGATTGATTTATTTGCACCTGAAATAACATCTATGCGCAGTTCGTTATCTGTATTTGCTACAGTCCTTGTGTGCAGTAACGTAGCTGGGCTCGTTGTCCCGATGCCAACGTTGCCGTTTGTTAATGCGCTTATCACGTAGCTACCACCAGCTTGAATTCTGGTCGGAATTCCGGTTTCTCCGCCGTATATTGCCAATCCGCTATTGTAGCCCGAAAAAGCTTTAGTTACGCCAGCGTATTTATGTCCTATAAGTGAGTAATCTCCAGAAGAAGCGTCTGTTACAATAGCAATATTTCCAATAAATGTTCCTACGCCTGCACTAAAGTTACCAGACGCATCACGAGCAACGATAGTGCTTGCTGTATTTGCCGACGTAGCGTTCGACGCTACGGTAAACGTGGTTGCGCCGCTTTGATTCGCGCTGAACGAGGCAGAACCAGATAAACCAGTGCCAGACACTGCAAGGGTTAGCGCGCCGTTACCTACTGTTTGGTCACCAGTGTTTGTTCCAGATAAGTTACTCGCGCTGATCGCGCCCGCGAAGGTGGCGGTTGAAGTTGCCGTGTCAAGAGTCAGGGCCGTAGCTCCTAGATTGGAGTTTAGCCACACAAGAGAACCGCTCGACAAATAATTTACCCACTTTGTCGTGCCTGCCTGTTTCAACGCTATGAGGTTTTGACCAGAACCCGAATTAACAGTGAGCCCAGCGGCGGCACCATCACCTAAGCTCACCGCGCCCGCGAAGGTGGCGGCTCCGCTAACGGATAACACGCCAGCTTGATTTAGTGATACCGCACCCGCTCCGCTTGCTGTGTATAGGTTGAGCGTGTTTGCGCTGTCGTCCCAATACAGGCCGTTGTTTGTCCCGTCCGCAACAGCCACCAAATATCCGCTTGCGTGTCCGATTTTATTGATTTCTCCGGCAAAACTTATGCCCGAATTTGCCGTCAAAGCTCCGCCAATGTAGCTCGCAGCACCCGTCGCCAGCCCACCCGTGACCACTAGCGCGCCTGCGCT
>Ga0114980_10003679_pt1 | contig 10448 bp, 7 predicted proteins | sample S_140806_EF_Meta_FD_87018 | JGI IMG/M metagenome (GOLD analysis project Ga0114980, IMG submission 87018) | Freshwater microbial communities from Lake Simoncouche, Canada to study carbon cycling - S_140806_EF_MetaG | ecosystem: Environmental > Aquatic > Freshwater > Lake | place: Lake... | reverse complement strand
GGCAATTACAGCATTTGCCACCAGCCGTATCAGGGAGGCACGTTCATTTATCGCCTTTCTGGAAGCGGCAACGCTGGCGATTTGGTGGCTTTGATTCGGAAGGCTTGCCGCGAACTGGCGAGGCCGATTGTCATTGCCGTTGATTTTGATAACAAGAACATGGAAAAGCTAATGAAACTTTACGCCCGCATCGGTTTTACGCGCCTTTCGGTGCTGATGGAGTTGAACTAATGGGATGGGCCGCCGCAATCCCCGCCGTCATTGGCGCGATTCAGCAACAGGACGCGAACCGACGCGCACAGAACGACGCTAACGAGGCTCGGCGCAACCAGAAAGCGTTGATGGACGAGCAACTGGCCGCGTACAAAAAGCGCGTGAAGTTGTACCAAGATTTGGTTGGCATGGGCCACTTTGACGCGGCAAAGAGCATCCTTAATTACGATGGCAACGTAGCGGCTCAAGAAAATCAGGCACTTGGCAACCAGTCAGCCGCGGCGGCAACGCTCGGTTACAAACCGGGCGACTCGGTGCCCATTCAACAGTTGCGGGATACGTCGGCGGGTTTTGCACGTCAGGCGGCGAACGATAAGTTCCAGATTCGGCAAAACGTGGCTCAGAACCAGATGAACGCGCTAGCGGCAACCAACCCGCAAAGCCTTAGCGGCACTGCCGACCAGTACGGGCAAATGGCCCAGACATCTATGAGCCAGCAACAGAGTTTGGCACCGTATGTCCAAAGCATTTTGACGAACCCGCAGATGCAGATGCGAGGCGGGGCAACGGCAACAACTTCGAACCCCGTTGGCGTCATTGACCCGTCTTTCAAGGACTACACAAATTTGACTTATCAAAGCCCATTTAAGCTGAAGAAACAGTCACGCTCCAACGGCATTGGCCTCAAATATGGAGCCTTGGAACCAGATTGATGGAAGACTTCACTCAGTTACCGGCGGTGGGATTGGACTACGGGGGGGCAAAGGCTACGTCTGCCCCTGCTAGTTCGCTTGGACCGGCTGAGATGTTGCCGCCCCATATCGCGGCGATCATTGACGCCAAGGCTCGGCAAGCTACCAAGACGTTTACTGAGAACTCGGCACTGGCGGGAGCAAAGGACGGTAAGTCAGTGCAAGAGCAGGTTCAAGAACAACTAGGGGTGATGGAGCCTTGGAACCAGTTTGCACAGGTCGCTGATCCCGTGCAAGATATTGCAAAACGAAACGCTACCGGCAATCCTTTGCCAGACCAAGCTGGGCAAGTTGCTCCTACTGCGGAAGAGATTTTGCTCCAAAGCCCGCAGGAGTGGCAAGCGTTGTTCGGAAGCCAAGTTCCAGATACGTCTGGGGCTTTGGCGGCATATCAGCAAGCAAGTGCGAATCGACCCGAAATACCTGACCTTGGCCGCCCAAGAGTAGACCAAACCCAACAATTTATTGCTTCGCTTGGTGCCTTGTTTGATCCTAGAAACGCCGGTCAAATCATGGGCTTGCCAACTCAAAACGCTCAGACCGATTATGAGTACAAGGTCAAGGATGCCATGCGCCGGTATCAGATGAACAATCAGGACTACGAAGCAAAGGTCGAACTAGCAAAGGCAATCTTGCAAAACGCAGAAAAGGAAGCGGCTCAGGCTATCGCAAGCAACCAAACTGGATACAAGGAGTACGCGCAAGACGTTCGGAACCAACGAACCACGAAGCAGACCGAAAAAAACATGCTGGCGGCTATTGCTGGGCGCAAAGAAGTTGCCACGGCTAATAACACGACCAAAGAAAAAATTGCTGGGCTTACGGAAAGCGGCAGATGGGCTAGGCTGGCTTACAAAACCGAGGCTGACCGCGACATGCAGTTGGGCAAGGACTACTTTGCGCTGGCAAAGATGACCCCCGAAGGTCGCCGCCAGTGGGTTTCGAGCAACGGTGGAACGCCCGAAGAAGCTGACGCTTACGGCAGCGCATCACCGTCAGACCTACTAAACCTAGCGCGCGCCACCAAGATCCCCTATGAGATCAAGGCCCTTCAATCTCGGGTCAACGTAGACGATGCGCGGGCAAAGCAGATCGTAGAAGCAACTCGATTTATTGGGCCTAGCTTTAAGCTCAAGCAAGACCAGTTTACGTTGAATGTTCAGAACGTTCATAACCTCATGCGCATGCGAAAAGCGGGCATCCAACTGCGAAAGGACATGCTAGAAAAAGGTTCCCTGTCCATGAATCAGGCTATGCGTTCGGCGGCATACCTGCTTAAGACTGCGCAAGACGAAATCAAAAAACTAAACGACGTGTCCAATCCGACCGACGCGCAAAAAGCCCGACTAGAAGAGTTGTACAACGCCGCTGAAAAGAATCAAAACATTTTGGATGAACTGTACGTGGCGCAAGGATTTCTTGACCCTGTAGACCCAAGTCAGCTTTTCAATGGGATGCTAGGCGACGTGCCTCCGGCTGGCGTAAATATTGAAGGGCTGGGCCAGCCTCCGGGCGTACAGGCTCCTTCCGGTGGCATGGGTGCGCTACGAGGCAATCTTGGTGATCCAGCGCGGGAAGCACAAAGCGCGGCAGCTGTAGCTCGTGAACGAGGCGGGAACAAGGGTGGCGGCGGCAAAGGTGGCGGCGTTCCAAAGGTAGATCCAAAACGTCCCGGACTTCGCATCACTAACATCAACGGAAGCGTCCCTGGAGGTAACTAATGGCAGATGTTCTTGGCTCGTTGAATCAGGCTACTGCCAAAAAGAAAGTAGCCAAAAAGCCGGTCGCGGCGTTTGATGCCCTTTCTGTTCTCGGCAATGCCCTAAATGCCGCTCCGCCCGTCAAGCGAAAGCCTCTTATGGCGCAACCCGTGGCTGGAACCCGCGTTGATGGCGTCCTGAACGAGACTACTGGCCAGTTGACGGCAAAGCCTCTCATGGCACAGCCGGTGCCGGGAACCTCTGCAAACGGGCTTAAAAACGAAGCAACGGGGGAAGTTCAAAACGCTCAAGGCCAAAAGGTCAAAAGATACAACCTCGCGCTTGAAAACGGCGTTAATTTGTCGTTTGACTCTAACCGCGAGTTGACTCCTGACGAGCTTCAGCAGGCGGTCAATGACATTGGCGACAGAAAAGAATTTAAGAAGCTAGAAAAGGTTGCGGCGGCAAAGAAAAAAGAGCGGTCACAGATGGCAACGCCCAACGTTGGACCATACAGCAACCGGCGGGTTCAAGCTCAAAAGCGGGAAGCGTTGCAAGCTGAGGTCAACGCCGAAGAAAAGCGAAAAGCCGACATTGCCAACTTCAAACTTCGTCCAAACGGCCAGCCTACGTCAGGCATGGACTGGTCGCCCGAGGGCATTGTCCAATCCTTACAACGTATTGCGGGCGCGGTTCCCAAGGCGGCAGATTCTCTTGGTTTGCTGATGCAGGGGCTAACCGATCCAAACGTCAAGCCCGACAGTTTTGATATGCGCGAGGGCGTTTCCGAAAAGGGACGCGCACAGATGAACCCTAGCGCGAAAATTACTTCGGCGGCGGCAAATGTTGGGTCGTACTTTGTGCCGGGGCTGGGAGCCTTGCAGGGGGCAGTGCAGGGCATTAACATGGGCGGCCGCGTTGCCGCCGGGGAAGGCCAACAGGTCGTTAACGAAGCCGTTACGGGTCTGAATGTATTTGATCCTAATATTGACCCGGTAGAGCGTGGCGTTCGTGCCATTAACGTGCTGGGAACGATTTACGGCGGGTATCAGGTCGCCAAGGGCGTTAGCAAGCTGACGCGGATTGCCGATGTATCGAAGCAACTGGGCGTGAATCCGCTAAGGGCTGAACAGATTGTCAACTGGGCGGAAGAAGCAAGCGCAAAAGCACCAAAACGTACGGGCATCAACAAGGCGGGTCGTGAGGATGCAAAGGGCACGGCGGCAAGCATTGCGCTGGGCAATTACGAGCCTCCGGTAGCGGCTGGGCGCGGTGCTTCAAATGTGCCAATTCCAACGACAATTCAAAAGCCTGAACTGAAACCGGCACCTACGCTAAATATCCCCGGCAAGCAAGGACCTCAACCCGCAACTTTTGAACCCACTGTATCCACTGAATCCAAACTAGGAAACCCAAATGAAAAAACCAACCAGCAAACCATTCGAAATGTCCAAGAAGGACAAGGAATACGGAATGAAGGAAAACAGTTCCAAGGACAAGGCAATGGACAAAAAGCAAATGCCTTCGTCCAAGAAAAAGGGCAAGTAACCCCCGAATCGGTTGGCGTCAAGTCGGGGATGCAAGACCCTCACGCTGGCAAAACTGGCGTATGGAAAGGCCCTGATGCTGACCAGCCGATTAAGATTGAGAAGACGCTGGGCACCAAGGACGGTCGCACCTACGTCAAGGTTGAAGGCTCAAATACCGGCATCCCGCTAGACGAGATTACGGTTGATGCGCCTAAACCGTCTGGCACCCGCACAAGAGCATCTAAAGCTGAACCTACCCCCGTTGCGCCAACAGCGGGGGAACCTAATCAGACCGGCATTAAGATGTCTACGCGGTCAGAAGAGGCGGCGCGTGGCCTCACCAGCGAACCTGTATCTATCGGCGGAAAGCCCCTAACCGAACTTCAGCGAGAGGGCGTGGCGCGTGTTGAATCTGGCAAAGTTGATCCGTACGATCTAGTTCAGACACTGGCAACCAAGGGCCGCCCCGCTACTGACGTTGAATACGGAAGCATCGCCGCCGGCCGCGCCAAGCTCATCAAGCGAGCAGAAGAGGCGCAAACCGCCTACGATAACGCAACGGGTGCTGCCAAAGAAGAAGCGCGAGCCGAATATCACAAAGCACTAGACGCGGCTACTGAATTTGATGGGCATCTAGACAAAGTAAAATCAGCTTCGGGCCGATCGCTCAACGCGCTAAAGATTGGTTCCAACCTCAACGAAGCATCGTCGGCAGAAGTTTTGATTGAGGCTCGTCGGCGCAATCCGAAGGTATCACCAAAGAAAGAGGCAGAGTTAACCAACCTTGCTAACACCGTTCGCGATACCAACGTTGCGGATAATGCGGCAGTCGCAGACGCGGTTGTATCTCAAGCTAAGGCCGATCCTGTTTATTCGTTCAAAGGCAAAAAGGAAGCCATTCGTGCCGAGCGCAACACGCTTCTACAGCAACTTGAAAAAGCCCGAAAAAGGGGCAACTCGGGAAGCAACGTGCGAGGCGCGGCCACACTCCCAACCGACATTCTAAAGCTCTACGGGAAGATCGGTCTAACCTACGCAAAGGAAGGGCTTGTCACATTTGAGGAAATTGCAGACGCTATCCGTTCTCACGCCAAGGCTAACGGGCACGGGCTATCTGATGACGACGTTCATGAGGCGTTGCGCTCGGCGTTACCGGCTGGACGAAAGTTAACCGAACTAGAACTAAAGAATCGGCGGCTAAACGAAATTGCCCGCAATCGCATCCGCGCTATTCTTGGCGACCTGAAACCCGTATCTGGTGTAAAGCGCGTGGAGAACGTACTCAGAGAGTCGCAACTGTCCAATCCCGTAAGCCGGGTCATGGACTGGCTTTCTAACGAGGCAACTAAGCTTGCCTACATTGCGGAGTCGCCGGTTCGATACGTCGTAACCCGTGGAAAAGAAAAGCCAATCGGACCCGTGGCGTATCGGGAACTGATGCGCGGCTCGCGTGATCGATGGGCGCACGAAGCTGCGCAAGTTATGGCAGGGGCCGACCCTGATGCAATCGCCAAATACGGCAAAGCTCCGGGCATCGTTTCTAAGGTAACCGGCCTTTCCGATATTCAGTTCAAGGATTTCTATCATCAGGTCGTTTACCGAGACGTGGCGGTTAAAACTCACCCGAAGGACATCAAGGCTCAACGGGAAATGATTGACCAGCTAAACGGTATTACGGATGGTGGCCCTCTTTCCGATGGCGCGATAGCGGATATTCAAGCCGAGGCCAACGACTTCGCCCTACGCAAAACGTTCAACGCTGATAACTGGTTTGCAAGTGCCACAACTGCCGGGGCGGGAACTCTTCGCCGAGAAGCGTTCAACGGCATGGTAAAGCAGGGCGTGTCTGAGAAAGCGGCGGCAAACGTTGCGGACCTGATTACGTTCATCCCGAACGTGGCATTCCGATACTCAAAGGTAATTGGCAACGTTGCTCACGATTCAGTGACTAGAACCGGGGTGGGCATGTTGGAAGCGTCAGCAGGGCGGATTGCGGCTGGCATGAAAGTTGAACGCGAAGGGCTAAGAATTCGACTTCGACGGGCTGGAATTAGTGACGCTCAATCTCGCATCCTGTCAGACAAGTTTGCCCGGGGATTGACCGGCGCGGCACTCACTGGGATCGGTGCGGCTATTGCGGCTAAGGGCATCATGAAGCCCGACGTTGTGAAAACAAGTAGCGGCTACTTTTTTGACTACGGCGAACTTGAGCAACTTGGAGGATGGGTTAAGCCGCTTTTGGTGGGTTCAACAATTCAGACAATCAATGAAATGAATATTTCGGACGATGAAAAAAAGAAGTTGATCGCCAAAGCAGTCGGAGACATTGCTCTTAGCCAACCGCTTACCTCTGGGTTTAAGCAATTATCCAATCTTGCGGATACTACCAACGCCCCGAAAGCACTCGGTAGAATCGCGGCAACGGCATTGGTGCCGGGAATCGTAGCGGGTGCGGCACGGATGCACGACAAGATGACGACGGGCACTGGCTACCGAAAGACCAAAGGCCCCGAAGATGAGTTTAAGTCGCGGATTCCTGTCCTTCGTCAGCAACTAGATTCGGGGGAGAAGTCTCGGACGAAGGGGCGGCCCGGCTTGCCTTTATAGCCCGTTGGCACCAGTCAACAACCAAAATGAGCGGGATCCCCACTGCGATGGATATGACCCAAAGCAAAACAAACCCTAAAACCCAAGTGCCAATCCCGGCAAAAATGTCGCTCATGCGCCCAATCATACGCCATTTCCGATAGACCTTCAACAACTGCAATCCAAAGCTAGGCCCTGCCCGATAACGGTAGGGCTTTTTTCGTGCCAACCACCATGCAAATCCTAGTCAAGATCAAGCCGGGTTCCACGCTCGTCAGCCCATCCGCCACCCGCCTAGAATTCTTTGCGGACGGCACCAGCCACAGTTGCACCGTCGTCTGTGGCTCCGAAGAAACCACCCTCACCAACGGGCAATCAGCAACCGTCAATTACACCAGTAGTTGCTACGCCTACGGGACCGGCGGCAATCTTCGCATCACCTACGATGCCCCGGTACATCCGACCTCTGATTTCTCGGCCGAAAATCTCTACCCCGTCCCAACGTGGGTTGCACCCATCACCAAAGGACCAGCGCACAACCTCTACCGCTCGCCTCAAGGCTATTTCTACACCGACATAGACTTTGATGCCAACCGCCCCGCGACGGTCATAACCTATTACGTTGACTGGGAGAACGGCAACGACTCCAACAGCGGCCTAACTCCTGCCCTTGCATTGAAGGGAATCTACACCGCGATTGGGAAAGCCACGGGGGCCAAAGCCATCAAGGTTCGCCCCGGTCTTTACTCGCTGCCTGCCACCGGGAACGCTCTTGCGTGGTTCGGCCGCAGCCTCATCACGACCTGCACGATTGAGCCGTGGGACACAGAACCAGACGGCATTGTGTACTCATCCATGCACATGGAAGGGCTTGTTTGGTCCTCTGTAAGCGGCTCTGCCAACGTCTACCAAGCCACCTGCCCGCAAACGCCGGGGATCGTAACCGACGCCACGTTTGCCGATTCTCGCGGGATGCCGATACCGCTGGACGCAACCTCGGGAAGCCTCACGCCGGGGACGTACAAAGTCGTTGGCTCGGTCATCTCCATCATGCTCCTAGACAAGCGGGCACCGGATACCAACGTTCGGGTTTACGTTTCGGGAAGCATCAATAACTGCAAGTTTAACATCGCCACGGACTCGACCCTTTGGATGCGAAACCTGCATTTTTACGGCGGGAAGCAGAACCTAGACTTTGCCGACACGCGCACTAATCCGACTATCTATAACCAGCTTTGGATGCAGGGTTGCGTGTTTGCCTACACCGAGAACAACAACGATTCGGTGCAGCTCAAAGGCTCGGGCTACATTTACGCCAAATCCTGCGAGAGCCACTACAGCGGCGCAGATGCGTTTGACTGGCACGACTTCCCAACCGATTCCGGTGGCCCTGCCGTTCAGTTCATCTTTGAGGACTGCAAAGCCTTCAACGCGGGTCTTAAGAACACCGCTAACGACCTTAGCAACTGCTACACGGGCCACCAAGGATGCATTGGCTGGAACCTGAACCCGGTCGGCGTCAACTCCAAGGGCCGTGTTTTCCACAACGTTGTGAACTGCAACGTGCTTACCCTCGGAGCATGGGGCCAAGGATCGGTACCGACTAACACTGCCTCGTATTCCGCGATCTACGGGTGCGGGGCCGACTCGGTGGCATCTACCGACACCTTTATCGAGTGCGACGGCACCGGAGCGACTTATCTGTTCGACGTTACAGCCAACGCTCACGCCTATAACCGGGCGTGTGGGTCAGGGCGACTCCCCAACCGTGTAAACGGCACCATCACGCAATTCTGATAAAGAAATGGCAAATTCACAAGTAACTTCCAACAACGGCCACATCAAGGCCATTCGTTATCGCGGCAACCGGGCACCGCTCCGACATGCTTGCGCTACTTTTGCGTTCCCCACGGACGCTAACTACACCGCTACGGTGGAGCAGTACCAGTGCTTGACGCTTTCGATTACGGCGGGAGTCATCTCGGCGGGTCGAAGCATCTTTCTCCCTCTTTTGGCGGAGGCTGAATATTGGGTGACCAACAACACGGCTCAAACCGTGACCTTCATTGGCGCAACCGGCACGGGCGTTGCCGTTGCCACTACCAAGTCGGCGCGAATTCGATGCGACGGCACCAACTACATCCGAATGTCGGCGGACGCATAAGAAGATGAACAACGTCAGTATTCCAAGGCTCCCCACGTGGAAGTCGTATAACGTCATCCCTACGCTGGGAGTGGCGGGTACGGCGAAGATCCTTCTTGTCAATGCGGCTGGCGACAGTATCTACTACATCGCCAACCTCGTCATCCCTGCGACCGCTTGCAACATCTACACGGAAGTTCTGGCGCGTCTTACGACCGATCTGGGCACGGCGGCACTTGCCAACGCGGTTGTGAACCGTGTTGACGGGGCAAAGATCGTGCCTTCGGTCGAACTTCGATACACCAACAGCGGCGGAGTTACGGGCGCACTTAATGCCCCCGCTCCCGTCGCGACGAGCATTGATTACTGGGCGGCTGGCATCGGTTACCTAGTCGGGGAGGTCGCAAACGGATGAGTCGCCTTATTGTCACTCCGATTGATCCGACGCCCATTTCCATCAGTGGAAATACCACGGTGCCAAGTGTGCCGGGTACTTACTACTATTCAGTCAACACGTCAGGTGGGCCGGTTACGATCACTCTGCCCGACCCGGCTCTTAATATCATTGTTGACATCAAGGACGCCACGGGTTCGTTCGGCACCAACGCCTGTACCGTGGCGCGGTTTGGCTCCGAGAACATTGAAGGATTGGGCGCAAACCTTGTTCTTCGCGCTCCGTGGGGCAAATACCAACTGCGTTCAACGGCTGGCAACTGGCTGAAATCAGATGCCAAGAACCGGGTTGAAATTGCCTACGCGGCATCTTCCTCGGTCACGATCCCGGCGGGTGTCACTCGCGTTCAAGCTCTTGGACGAGGCGGCGCGGGCGGTGGTGGAGGTGGCGGTGCTGGTAACGGTGGCTCTACGACGGTCGCGGCGGCTGGTGGAGCGGCTGGATCTCAAGGACAATGCTGTATCTCAAAAATGCAGTGGGCAACGGTTGTCCCCGGCACTACCTACACGATTACAATTGGCGCGGGTGGTGCCGCTGGAACGGCTGGAACTGTTACGGCAGCAAACGCGGCTGGTTCTATCGGCGGCGGCGGTGGAACTGGAGGTACAGGTGGCGACACGACGTTTGGTGCGCTCCTTACTTGGCGCGGTGCCAACAACGGTTCTAACGGAGGGGTTGCATCTGGTGCCTTTGGCACAGCAGGTGCAAGTGGAGGTCAAAACCAAGGCCGAGACATTTTGGCAGCTTCTGGTGGAGCTGGTGGCGCGGCGGGTGCGGCTGGCAACGCGGGTACCGGCGGCTATTCAACCTCGGGAGGCAACCGAACATCGGGCGCAACCGTGGGCGCGGCTGGTGCTGGCGGCGGCGGTGGTGCTGGCGGTGGATGCTCGGCGGCTGACGGTGATGCTCCTACGGCGGCTAACGGCGGCGCGGGTGGTGGCGCGGGCGCGGCTGGTTCGGCTGGTTCTCAGGGTGGCGTGGCTACCAATGGTTGCGGCGGTCCCGGCGGCGGCGGTGGCGGCGGTGGCGGCTTCGTTGCTGGGGGAACAGTTGGCGGGGCTGGCGGGGCCG
>Ga0114980_10003676_pt1 | contig 10452 bp, 7 predicted proteins | sample S_140806_EF_Meta_FD_87018 | JGI IMG/M metagenome (GOLD analysis project Ga0114980, IMG submission 87018) | Freshwater microbial communities from Lake Simoncouche, Canada to study carbon cycling - S_140806_EF_MetaG | ecosystem: Environmental > Aquatic > Freshwater > Lake | place: Lake... | reverse complement strand
TCGAGTTTTTTAAGCAATTCTGGCGCCGGCGCCTCAAATAATTGTTCAGTAGATTTGTCCATATGATAGGGTAAAAGTAAACCATTTATCATTCATCCACAAGCTTTCCCCATCAATTGAATCCGGCCTGTTAAACAGCAGTTTATGTAGTATCTTTGAGGCAATTTTTTAAACTACCCTATTTATGTTTGAATTGAACTCCAACAACGCAGAATTTATCCAAAGACACATTGGTCCTAATCATGATGATACGCAAAAAATGCTATCGGTTATTGGTTTAAAATCAGTGGATGAATTAATCAGTAAAACAGTCCCTGAGAATATTCGTTCAAAAAAAGCAATGGAAATTCCTGCGGGACTAACGGAGTTTGAAATGTTGCAATCATTAAAAAAAATAGGTGAGAAAAATATTGTTGCCGCCAATTTTATTGGGCAAGGTTATTATGGCACCATAACACCAAGCGTGATTCTTAGAAATATTTTTGAAAACCCAGGTTGGTATACCCAATACACGCCCTACCAAGCTGAAATTGCACAAGGACGTTTAGAAAGTTTATTGAACTTTCAAACCATGATCACCGACTTAACGGGCATGTCTATTTCAAATGCTTCTTTATTAGATGAAGCCACAGCCGCTGCGGAAGCAATGGCCATGATTTTTAATCATGTAAATAAGGCGGAAGTAGCAACGCAACCAAAATTTTTCGTTGACGCAGCTATTTTTACACAAACAAAAGATGTTTTAGCAACAAGAGCAAATCCAATTGGTATTGACATCATCGAAGGCAATTATATTGATGCGAAAATTGATCATCATTTTTTTGGTGCCATATTACAATACCCCAATAGCAAAGGAAATATTGCCGATTACCAACAATTTATTGATCATGTGCATGAAGCAGGCGGTTTGGTGATTTTAGTGGCTGATATTTTAGCATTAACCTTATTGAAAAGTCCAGGTGAATTAAATGTAGATGTGGCTGTAGGTAATACACAACGCTTTGGTGTACCCATGGGATTTGGTGGACCACATGCAGCCTATTTTGCTACAAAAGATGAATTCAAACGTGGCATGCCAGGGAGATTAATTGGGGTTAGCGTAGATGCACAAGGCAACAGGGCGCTCCGCATGGCTTTACAAACGCGCGAGCAGCATATAAAAAGAGAAAAAGCAACTTCAAATATTTGTACCGCACAAGCATTACTTGCCAACATGGCCGTGATGTATGCCGTTTATCATGGCCCGCAAGGCTTGAAAAAAATTGCAACCAAAATTCATGCATTAGCTCAAAACTTGGACCAACAATTACAATCCTTAGGCATTCAACAAGCCAATGAATTTTATTTTGACACTTTGCATGTACATGGATTTGATAGTAGTGCGCTACAAAAGCTAGCAAACGAAAAAAATATCAACTTCAACTATTTTAATGACGGCAGTGTTAGTATTACCATTGATGAAACAATTTCCAATGCGCATATTCAAGAAGTAGTCGCCTTGTTTGAAAAATTAACCGGTAAAAAATCAACCGCTACACATGCAGGGGTGAAAAATGAAAAAGTACCCCCACAATTAATACGTATTTCAAGCTATTTACAACATCCCGTGTTTAATATTCATCATAGCGAAACGCAAATGATGCGTTATATTAAACAATTAGAAAATAAAGATTTGTCCTTAAATACAAGTATGATTAGTTTGGGTAGTTGTACAATGAAATTAAATGCTGCTACTGAAATGATCCCTGTAAGTTGGCCAGCATTTAGCAGCATGCATCCATTTGCCCCAAGCCATCAGACCATTGGCTACCAAGAAATGACCAATGAACTAAGTGCCTATTTATGCCAAACCACGGGTTTCACTGCATGTAGTTTACAACCCAATAGTGGTGCGCAAGGAGAATATGCTGGTTTATTAACTATACGCAGCTATCACCAACATCACCAACAAGCACATCGCAATATTGTATTAATCCCAATAAGTGCGCATGGCACCAACCCCGCAAGTGCGGTGATGGCCGGATTTAAAGTAGTAGTGGTAGCTTGTGATGCTGCTGGTAATATTGACATGAATGATTTAAAGGAAAAAGCACTATTACATAAAGATGCATTAGGCGCCTTAATGGTGACTTATCCATCTACGCATGGGGTATTTGAAGAAACCATTATTGACATATGTAATTTAATTCATGAACTAGGTGGATTGGTATATATGGATGGTGCAAACATGAATGCACAAGTGGGGTTAACAAGCCCTGGAAATATTGGCGCAGATGTTTGTCATTTAAACTTACATAAAACATTTGCAATTCCTCATGGTGGTGGCGGACCTGGCATGGGCCCTATTTGCGTGAACGATAAATTAGCCCCTTTTTTACCAGGACACGCACAACATGGTAGTGGCGCGAACGCAGTGAGCGCAGCACCATTAGGATCGGCAAGTATTTTATTAATCAGTTACGCATATATTAAAATGTTAGGCGCAAATGGATTAGCATTAGCTACAGCCTATGCTATTTTAAATGCGAATTATATGAAGGCAAGATTGGAAAAAAATTATACCATCTTATATGCCGGCAAAAATGGTACTTGTGCCCATGAATTCATTATTGACTTACGTCCATTTAAATCAAGTGCTGGTATTGAAGCGGAAGATGTGGCAAAGCGCTTAATTGATTATGGATTTCATGCACCAACGATGAGTTTTCCAGTAGCTGGTACTATTATGATTGAGCCTACAGAAAGTGAAGACAAAGCAGAATTAGACCGTTTCTGTGATGCACTCATCGCAATACATGAGGAAATTAAAGCAATTGAAAATGGCGAACTAGATAAAACTGATAACCCATTAAAAAATGCGCCTCATACTCAAAAAGTAATTTGTGCAGATGAATGGAATCATAAGTACACACGCCAACAAGCCGCTTTCCCATTATATTATGTGCAACAAAATAAATTTTGGCCAACAGTTGCTAGAGTAAATAATACGCACGGGGATAGAAATTTAATTTGCACTTGTGAACCAGTTTCTTCCTATGCATAATTAGCAAATACGATCATTGGCCGAATAAAGCAATAAAGCCTTCCTCATTTTTTTACGAGGAAGGCTTTATTGTTTAACCATTACTTGTAGCGGTATCTGCAATGGTTGTAGAAAGTGTATTGTTATTTAACATAAACTCGTATAGGGAAATAATTTTTTCTTTGTCTTTTAAAACGAATTGCATTTTTTCAAGGTCTTCTTCTAAAATTTTCAACTTGCCATTTTCCATTAAATAGCTGGTACTAAACTGACCTGCTTGCCCTTGGTCTCCCACCCAGTCGTCACAAATCATTTGGCCCTCGCCAATCAATACCCATAAAATATTCAAGTCGGGATAATGCTCATGTACTTTAATTAATATGTCCGAACCTACTGAACCTAGATGCCTAAGTTGTTTTGAAAAATAGCCATTGGATAATTTAATTTTCTTTTCAAACGAATACGGATTAATGTTTCTAAATTTTAGATACATGGCAATGCGTTCAATAGGTTTCATAAGCTTTTAGTTTAATGATGAAATGCCTGATAAAATATTTATCGACTTCTTTCTTAAACCAAATTAGTATTATAAAATATTGACACATGAATTCTTATGCCTCAAAAAAAGTAGGCAAGAAAATTTGAGGCATACGCCTTTATAGAAATAAATTTGATTAATTGCTTAGGCTTGTTGCTTTTCAGATAGCTCAAGCCATCTTAATTCAGCGGCTTCTAATTCATTGTTTATTTCGCCCAATTGCTCACTTAACTTAATAATTTCGTTGTAATCAAGATTGGGGGCATTTAATTGATTAGTGAGTGCCTCCTTTTTACTTTCTAATTCAGGCATCGTTTTATTTAGCGTATCCAACTCATGCTTTTCCTTAAAAGTCATTTTATCTACCCCTTTTTTATTGATGGCCGTTGTTGCTGGCGCTGCAATTTCGGGAGATCCCTTTTTTGCATCAAATTCTTTAGCAGAAGTTATATCTGAACTTAGGGATGCTAAGCTTTGATTTGACTTTTCAAGAATACGGTATTGTGTATAATTTCCAGGATAATCCCTAATCACGCCATCACCCTCAAAAATAAATAAATGGTCCACTAATTTATCCATAAAATAACGATCATGCGAAACGAGTAATACACAACCCGCAAAATCAATCAAGAATTGCTCAAGGACAGCAAGTGTTGGCAAATCTAAATCGTTGGTAGGTTCATCTAAAATTAAAAAGTTAGGATTCTTGAAAAGTATGGTCAATAATTGTAATCGCTTCTTTTCGCCACCACTTAACGCACTTAAATAAGTATATTGTTTATCGGGTGTAAATAAAAATAACTCTAAAAATTGCGCAGCACTTAATGAACCTCCACTTGCAAGTGGGAATTGCTCTGCGAATGTTTTTAAGTACTCAATCACACGCATATCTTTTTTGTATACCAAGCCCTCCTGTGAAAAGTGGCCAAATACAATAGTATCCCCCACATTAATTTTACCACTATCTGGCTGCGTAATGCCTTGTAAAATTTGTAAAAAAGTGGATTTACCAACGCCATTCTTACCCACTATTCCAATACGCTCCCCTTTACTAAATGTATAATCAAAGCCTTTTAATACGATTAATTCACCATAAGATTTGTACACTTTCTTTGCTTCAATAATCTTACCCCCCAATCGGGTCATTTTCATATCTAATTGCAGATTGGTATCATCAATTTTTTGTTTGGCCTTTGCTTCTACTTCGTAAAAATTATCCTGCCTGCTTTTGCTTTTGGTCGTTCTTGCCTTGGGCTGTTTGCGCATCCACTCTAATTCCTTTCTGAATGTGTTTTTTGCTTTATCTATGCTTGCTAATTCAGATTCAATTCTTGCGGCTTTCTTTTCTAAATAATTTTCATAGTCACCCTTGTAACTATATAATTTCTCACGCTCTAGTTCCCAAATCTCATCTGTCACTGCCTCTAAAAAATAACGATCATGCGAAACCAATAATAAAGTCACTTTTTCCTGCTCCAAATAATTCTCCAACCACTCAATCATGTTTAAATCCAAATGATTCGTTGGCTCATCCATTAACAATAAAACATGCTTGGGCTCAAAACCAATTTGAATTAATGTTTTTGCCAATGAAACGCGCTTGCGCTGTCCGCCACTTAATTTTGATACGGGTTGCTCTAGATGGTGAATATTTAATTGCGTTAAAATAGTTTTTACTTTGGATTCAAAATCCCATGCATTATTTTCCTCCATCTCCATAATCGCATTGGTAATTAAATCCTCATCCTCCGTTTCCATAGCCATCTCATAATTACTTATGGCTTTCATGGTGGGATGTTCCTGATTAAATAAGTTTTGTGTCACCGTAGCAGATTCAATAAACTGTGGCTCCTGTTCAAACATGACTAAGTGTACATCCTTATGTATTTTACAAGTGCCTGCGTCAGGATGTTCTTTGCCCGATAAAATGCGCAATAATGTGCTTTTTCCCACCCCATTTCGAGCAATTAAGGCAATGCGGTCACCTTCATTGATATTAAAACTAATGCCCTTAAAAAGGGGCGTAATTCCGTAACTTTTGGTCAATCCTTCTACTGATACATAATGCATGGCGCAAAGATAAGCGGGGAAAAGGAGTATGTCACTTTTTAGATAGGCTTTAGCTAAAAAATAGGGTAAAAAGAGGGGAACAATGTACTTTTGTCTTTGTTATAGAATAAAAGTAATAAAATGAAGCATTTTGAGGTCCCATTAGGTTATCGCAGCTCCTTGATTTCAGCAATTAAGGAAAAAAGAAAGGAAGAAGATAAACTAAAAAAAGACACGCAACCTACCTTACTTGATTTAGGTAATTTGAAGATTTATTTAGCGCGCCACTTTGGGTTTTGTTATGGTGTTGAAAATGCGATTGAAATTGCTTACCGAACCATTGAATCCAATCAAGGCAAAAGAATATTTTTATTAAGTGAGATGATTCACAACCCACAAGTAAATGCAGATTTACTTCAAAAAGGAGTACAATTTTTACAAGACACCAACGGCAAGGAATTAATTCCATTGGCATCGTTAACCCAAGAAGATATTGTAATTATCCCTGCCTTTGGAACGACCATTGAAATGGAAAAAAAATTAAATGCCATTGGCATTGAAGTGCAACAATATAATACCACTTGTCCGTTTGTTGAAAAAGTTTGGAACCGAAGTGCTCAAATTTCAAAAAAAGGATACTCGATTATTATTCATGGAAAACCCAAGCATGAAGAAACAAGAGCGACTTTTTCTCATGCTTCTGTGAATAGTCCTACCTTGATTGTGAATGATATGGAATATACCATTGAATTAGGAAAAATTATTTCGGGCGATTTACCTGTATCCCATTTTTATTCCTATTTCAACGGTAAATATTCTGAAAATTTTAATCCCGCAACTGACTTAGAAAAAATTGGAGTGGTAAATCAAACCACGCAATTGGCTACCGACACCCAAGCCATTTCGGACTATTTAAAAACTGTCATGGTTAACAAATTCGGCGAATCCGAATTGCCCGTTCACTTTGCAGATACCCGTGACACTTTATGTTATGCCACCAATGACAATCAAACTGCAGTCAATAGCTTATTAGAAATTCCTGCAGATATCGCAATTGTCATGGGCGGAAAAAATAGTAGTAACAGTTCCCATTTGGTGGAACTTTGTGAAAATAAATTACCCACTTACTTTATTGATGGTCCCGAAAAGCTCATTGATGCTAACTCCCTAATTAATACCAATTGGAGAAACAAAGAACAAACGGTTATTAATAATTATTTGCCAACACAACAACCCACTACCATCTTGATGACCAGTGGTGCTAGCTGCCCCGATACGGTAGTGGAAGCGGTGATTCGACAAATAGCCGACTATTATCATGTTTCAGATGCATTAAAAGCATTAGAAGCAAAATGGATTAATTAAATCCAATAAGATAAATTAATTTTAATTATTGGCTTGGCTGATGCGTTCTTGCGCCCATTGTAATGCAATGGTCAGTTGTTCTTCTCTAGAAATATTTGAATTGTCTAAAACCAAGGCATCATCCGCTTGTTTTAAGGGACTGTGCTCCCGGGTGGTATCAATCAAATCACGGTGTTGCAAATTTTCTGCAATTTCTTCAACCGTAATTGCTGGATTTTTTGCACTTAATTCCAAAAATCTTCTTTGCACTCTAATTTCAGGGCTAGCAGTTACGAATATTTTTAATTCCGCTTTCGGAAAAACAACCGTTCCAATATCACGCCCATCCATGACAATTCCTTTTGATTCACCCATGGCTTGCTGCTGTGCAACAGCAAAATCTCGAACAAGGGCAATGGCGGCCACTTCACTTACTTTTTGGCTCACCCGCATTTCCCGAATTTCTTGTTCTACATTCTCCTCATTTAAATACATATCACTCTGCAAAGTTGCCGGATTGTATTTGAATTGAAGGGTAATTTTATTTAACGTATCTGCAATGTCCAAAGTGTTGTCAAAATCAATTCCTGCTCTTAAAAAAAATAAAGCAACTGCACGATACATAGCCCCGGTATCTATAAAAACATATTCCAAATTTTTTGCCATGGCTTTTGCCAACGTGCTTTTACCACAGGAGGAAAACCCATCGATCGCAATAATTATTTTTTGATTAGCCATTATGCAACATTAATGGTTTCTGTTTTAGGTAGATTCGCATTTCGAATGGCAATTTGTCGCACCGCTTGCGAAACTACCGTCCGCAATGCATTTTTAGAAATTTCATCGGTCCCTGCCATCGCAGGAACGCCTTCATCTCCGCCTTCTCTTATAGATTGCACCAATGGTATTTGACCAAGGAATGGCAAATCATACTCTTCCGCTAAGTTGCGACCACCTTCTTTTCCAAATAAATAATATTTATTATTCGGTAATTCTTCAGGGGTAAAATAAGCCATATTTTCAACCAACCCAATGATCGGCACTTTAATATTTGCTTGGCCAAACATAGCGATTGCTTTTTTAGCATCTGCAAGTGCTACTGTTTGCGGCGTAGTCACAATCACCACCCCAGTAACGGGCACTGTTTGCATAATTGTTAAATGTATATCGCCTGTACCAGGAGGCATATCAATCACTAAATAATCCAACGCTCCCCAATCCACGTCAGTGATAAATTGGCGAATAGCACTACTTGCCATTGGACCTCTCCAAACCACCGCATCTTTTTCATCCACTAATAAACCAATACTCATTAAACGAATACCAAATTTTTCCAAAGGCAAAATAATTCCTTTCCCGTTATCATCTTTCATCAACGGGCGTTGTCCACGAACACCAAACATAATGGGTACACTTGGCCCATAAATATCCGCATCCATTAATCCAACTTTTGCACCACCCTCTGCTAATGCCAATGCTAAATTTGCAGAAACCGTGCTTTTGCCAACACCGCCCTTTCCACTTACTACTGCAATTATATTTTTTACTTGCGCTAAAACCGATTTTTCATCCTGTCTTCTACTGGTTGTATTTGAAGTAAAGTTCACAGTTACAATTGCCTGCTTGTTGACCAATAATTTAATCGCATTTTCACAAGCATTTTTCATCAAATCCTTCATTGGACATGCTGGCGTAGTTAACACAATGGTAAAACTTACATGATCCCCATCCACTACTAAATCGGTTATCATATTCAAAGTAACCAAGTCCTTACCCAAATCCGGCTCCTGCACATTACTTAATGCCTTTAGTATCAAATCGACTGTCATTTTGAAAGTTTTTGTTAAAAAAATAGCGACGTGCAAAGTTAAGTCTCAATAGGCTTATTTTGCAGTTTTAATTGGAGGATTATCCATTTTTATATTAAAAACAGGCCATTTTGATGATAAAAAATGGTGCGGTTTTTTAAGGAATGCCCCTTAAATTTGCACCACATGCGACAAGTTCACCTATTTATACTTTTAATCGTTTTTGGATTATCGCCATTCACCAATTTTGCGCAAACTACCGCGCCCGATATTTACCGTGATTCAGTCGTACAATTGTATGGGGTGGTGATGACTGCAGACAGTTTAAAAGCCATTCCATTCGCTAGTGTGGTGGTAAATAAAAAAGGGCGAGGCACCATCACCAATAACGATGGGGTATTTTCGATTGCAGTTAATAAGGGAGAAAATATTACTTTCTCCTGTATTGGATTTAAAAACAGAACTATTTTAATCCCCGAAAATTTAGAAGGTAATCAATATAGTGTGATTCAATTAATGATCAATGACACCAATTTTTTACCTGCCACTATTTTAAAACCGCGCCCTACCAGAGCACAATTTGAACGCGATTTTGTGAATGCAAAAATTGACGACGACTTATACGAAACGGCAAGAAAAAATACAAGCGCAAGTCAAAAAAGAATCATCTTATCTAGTTTACCTTTTGATGGAAAGGAAGCAGTTGGCGCATCGCTCAACCAACAGGCATCAAAATATTATTATTCAGGTCAATTGCCGCCAATGAATATTTTAAATCCTGTGGCTTGGAAAAGTTTTATCAACTCATGGAAAAGGGGTGATTATAAATCAAGAAAAAAATAATACATGAAAATGATTGCAGTCATTGGCGCAGGAACCATGGGAAATGGTATTGCACATGTATTTGCACAACATCATTTTTTAGTACATTTAATAGACAACGATAAGTCAGCATTAGACAAGGCCATCAGCACCATCGAAAAAAATGCAGATCGGCAAATTGCAAAAGGAACCCTTACCGCTACTAGCAAAGAAACCCTTCTTTCCAATATAACCACCTATACTGATTTAAATACAGGTATTGGAGATGCTGATTTAATTATTGAAGCCGCCACCGAAAATAGTGTTGTTAAAAAAAAGTTATTCGCAGCCATGGATACATATGCAAAACCTAATTGCATATTAGCAACAAACACATCTAGTATTTCCATAAGCGAACTAGCCGCAGCTACACAAAGACCTACCCAAGTTATAGGAATGCATTTTATGAATCCGGTACCTGTGATGAAATTAGTGGAAGTAATTAATAGCAAAGAAACGGATCCTTCTGTCACTAAAATAATTGTATCCTTAACGGAACAATTAGGTAAAATACCTTGCGTTGTAAACGATTTTCCTGGCTTTATCGCAAATCGAATTTTAATGCCCATGATTAACGAAGCAATTATTGCTTTGTCGGAGGGTGTCAGCGACGCTAATACCATTGATCAAATTATGAAATTAGGAATGGCCCATCCCATGGGACCCTTGCAATTAGCCGATTACATTGGGCTAGATGTTTGTAAAAACATTTTAGAGATCATGGAAAAAGGATTGAACAATTCAAAATATGCGCCTGCTAATTTATTAGTACAAAAAGTGAGCGAGGGAAAATTAGGCGTTAAAACAGGAGAAGGATTTTATAAATATTA
>Ga0114980_10003675_pt1 | contig 10455 bp, 7 predicted proteins | sample S_140806_EF_Meta_FD_87018 | JGI IMG/M metagenome (GOLD analysis project Ga0114980, IMG submission 87018) | Freshwater microbial communities from Lake Simoncouche, Canada to study carbon cycling - S_140806_EF_MetaG | ecosystem: Environmental > Aquatic > Freshwater > Lake | place: Lake... | reverse complement strand
CTTTTGCTTCACCCAAGGCCTGCAACCAAAGTTGATTGTCTTTTGCCCTAACTCGCCGGATGACAATTGCAAGCTTTCATCCGAAGGGCGAAAAATAAACTGTAATTGCTCTGTAGGGGACGCAACGCCATTGGAGAGGTCGCCTTTTTCACGTACAAATGGAAGTATGACTAAGCTGACTTGCTGAGAAGAAAAAGTAGCTTGTAGGTGCCCGCGCATTTGCTTCGCAACATCTTTGCTCTCAAACCACTTGGTTATGGTTGGCTCGCCTGCTTTGACACACTGGGGAGCATCAATGGGCCAAACCACACATATCTCTTGCTCTGTTAGGCGGACAATTTGCTGCTTGTACACATTTATAGTGCTTTCTTGCGAATAGTTTTCACAAAAAAACTCTTTGCCAGAAGGTTGCGTGCAAGCCAGCAACATGCACATTGCCAGACAAATACAGCCCAAGCGGGCACACCCAGCACTAAAGCCAAGGGTTTTCACATTGACCTGAAAAAACAGCAGATACCCGCATTTGGCCTACCTCGCCATCAATAAATCGCAGCCCCGAGGATTGGGTATAAATTTTCAGCGCCTGCGTCGCGGTGTTGAAATCAAATGCATAGACCATATTCTCAACACTATGGCTGGTATAGCTTCCATGAAAACCCGAAGAAGTTTGAGCCGCAAAGTGGTTATCTTGGTTTAACTCTTTATAAAAAGGGAAGCGGTGGTTGTCCAAGAAAATCTCGCCTCGCCGAATTTCAATTCGATGCGCTTGAGTTAATTGAGTTTCCTGGGTCGCCGATGCCAAACTTGCATCGCCTTGGGTTGACCAAAGGCGCGTCTGCTGCTCAAGGCCGTGACAGTTATGGGAAGGATAAATCACGCTGTAGCCATAGACACCCATGGGCATAGCAATAACAAAAGCTGCCGCCATTCCAAAATACTTTGTTGATCGTGCTGGCTTGACAGGCCCATTGCCTGCAGCAGCTTTGGGTTGTTGAAAAGTTACATGTTCAACCAAGCCATTCGGTAATGCCAGTGGCTCGGTCATCTGCACAGGGCCATCCGAGTGGACGTTGAAACTGACTGCTGACGCTTCGTTAGCTTGGTTAGCTTGGTTAGCTTCGATCGTTTCATTAACGTCTTGAAAAGCCAGCCCATCTGAAGGTATGGACTTTCTGGAAGGACGGATGGATGGAGGCACGACAACTGGTTGGAAATTTAACTCAGGCCAATTGTTTTTCAAGTCGACTTTATTTTGACGATCACCCTCAGAAGCCGACACATTCATTGAAGAGGCATCAGGGGTTAACTTAGCAGAAGGATTGCTTGATAGCGATGAAGTCTTCGGAACTGGCGTCATATTAGACAAAGTTTTATCAACGTCTTTAGTCGCTTTGTTAAATGCAAACTTCTCTCTAGGTTCTCCAGCCAAAACAGATTTTCCATTGGGCTTAGGGAAAAACTGGTTCAATTTTTCATGTACTTGACCGATATTTTTCTGCAAATCATCTATACGAATTTCAGAAATCAGATTGGGCGGCACCAAATTGAAACCAGAAAAATCCAAGCCCTGAAAGTTGTCACCATATCCGCCCTCCCCTATGCCTTGTTGCTGTTTACGAAAACCATTAGCACCAATTTTTTGAACATTGGCCAGTAAAGAGGCCTCTTCAACTTTTTGCAAATTGGCATCACCGCTTAGTTCGCCAATGACAGCTTCCCGAATTTTTTCTGTGGCATTGTTAGATACGCGCTCTACGTCTTTTTCATCTTGAAAAGTGTCGCTGACTTGCTGGATATTTTCTTGCATGGTACGGGTGACCACATCGCTCAAACTTCCATGCGATTCCTGACTTTGCCATTCGCCTTGGTTGGCCGCACCATCGACTTCTCTTTTGCCATGCGCTGCATTGCTGTGCTTGTGGCTGAGATCCATTCCAAACGTAGAACCCCTGCCTTTCTTTCGTGTTCTTTTGCGGGTATGCAATGACTTGATTTCTTCATCAGAACCAAAGGGCTTGAAGTTTTTGATCTCTAAGGGGGCGTAGTAGGAACTGAATTGTTTTTCTGAGACATCAAAAGCTGCCAACAAATTATCAAATAATCGCTTTTCGATTTCTACCACTTTGCCATCTGACATCATGCAATCACATACATTGGTCAATATCAGCAACTTTTGATCTGCATTCAGCACCGAGGCTGCTTCGCTACAGAATTGATTCATCTTGATATTGCGTACATATTGCATCGCAAAGGCTTGCAAGTTTTCAAATTCACCAATGACCACTTGCAACTGGCCAATTTCCTCTGTTGCGATATCGCCGTCAGCAGACATCATGTAAATCAAAGATGCAGCCATTGCCAAATGCGGCGTAATCACTTCCTGGTCCAAAAGCTCCGGATCGTAGGGACCAAGCAAAGATTTTTCGTTTTTAAGCGATATAGCGCTGTAGTAAGTGGTGAATGATTTGGCGCTGTAACCGAATGAAATGCAAATTTTTTGAAACAACGCATCTTCAACCTGCTCACATACACCGTCTGCTAACAAACAATCGCACAAATTGCACAAAATACAAAGCTTGTCTTCGTTGCTTAGAACGGCGGGCGCATCCTTGAGAAATTGATCCAAGGCTATGGTTTCTACATATTCAAACGCCAACTCCAGCACATCTTGATTGCCTCCAATCACTGCTTGTAATTGACTTGACTCATGATCATCAATTTCCCCATCGGCCATGAGCATATAAAGCAAGGCAACCGCCAAGGATAAAAACGGCGTGAGTTCAATCGGTTCGTCAGGCTGAGCATCTCCTGAGTCGAAAGAATTGACTTGACTGAGGGCATCGTCGGCCGTGGCTAGCGATGACATAGGAGCGTTCATGGGTGCCTAGGATTGATATTCCTTTAGTCTGCACCCTACATAAAGCTAGCTACACACGCCTTTGCACCAATACACACAAACACTCATGTCTTTGAAGACTATTTAAAAAAATTAATTTTTCCAGCTGTCATTTTTCAGATAGTGATCATTACAGGGGTTTATGACTCAAGGCATTACTTAGTAATTTAGAGGTAATGTCCACAATTTGAATCATTCGCTCATAGGGCATTCGGGTGGGGCCAATGACACCCAAGGTACCCACGACTTGCCCATCTACTTCGTAATTAGCGCTGACGACCGAGAGTTCTTCAAAAGGAACAATTTGGCTTTCACCGCCAATGTAAATTCGTACACCTTCAGCTTGAGAAGAAATATCGAGCAAACGCATAAGTTGCGCTTTTTGTTCAAACAATTCGAAAGCTCTGCGCAGTTGACCCATATCGGTGGAAAAATCTGACACCGACAGCAAATTGCGCTCGCCGCTGATGACCACCTCGTCTTCTCCTTGCACCAATGCTTCAGAGCTGAAATTCACTGCTGCTTGCATCAAGGCCGCAATCTCGCTTCGCAAACTATCGACCTCGGCTTGCAAACGCTCGCGCACCTGATCGATGGCCATACCAGCAAAATTGGCATTGAGGTAATTGGAGGCTTCGACCAACTGGCTTTGCGAAAAATCTGTATCGGTGAAGATGACGCGGTTTTGCACATCGCCTTCAGGTGTGACGATGATGACCAATACGCGTTTATCGGAAAGCCGTAAAAACTCAATGTGGTGAAACACCGAACTGCGCTTAGGTGCCATCACTACACCAACAAAGTTCGACAAGTTAGACAACAACTGCGCCGCGCTGGTGATGACTTTTTGCGGCTGCTCCGCCACCAAACTGGGCGCTTGCAACTGCTGGCGATCGAATGTCAGCATGGTGTCGACAAATAATCGGTAGCCACGCGCTGTGGGAATACGTCCCGCTGAGGTATGGGGGCTGACAATCAGGCCCATTTCTTCCAAGTCGGCCATGACATTTCGCACGGTGGCAGGCGACAGTTCGATGCCGTTTGCTCGGGACAGAGTACGCGAACCCACAGGCTGCCCGTCAGCGATATAGCGCTCTACCAGGGTCTTGAGCAACAACTTGGCGCGATCGTCCAGCATGGTAATCCTTTTGAGGCATTTTAATGATGTAATTTGGCCTATGAAACCCACGTTTGGCCAAATAGCGCTTATCGGCAAATCACACGCCTCATCCAGCCATGGCTCTGCTGCGCCATCAAGCCAGCCCATCATGGCCTCCTTGGTGGCTTTTTTGCATAACCAAGGCTGTGAAGTGGTGGTAGAAAAAGACACCGCAGCGCATTTGGGCGCACAGGGTTGCCCCGTCATGGATGTTGCAGGCATTGCCAACTACTGTGACCTTGCTTTAGTAGTGGGAGGCGACGGCACCATGCTGGGTTTTGGCAGGCAACTCGCTCCTCATGGCATTCCCTTAATAGGCATCAACCAAGGCAGGCTCGGCTTTATCACCGATATTTCCTTGGAACAGATGGAAACGACATTGCAGCCCATGCTGCAAGGCCATTACGAGCAAGACCAGCGAAGCATGCTGCACGCCCAAGTTTGGCGGGGCACAGATTGCGTATATGAAGCTTTGGCTTTGAACGATGTGGTGATCAACCGCGGGGCAACATCCGGCATGGTGGAGTTGCGGGTATCGGTCGATGGGCATTTTGTGGCGAACCAACGCGCTGATGGCCTGATCATCTCCACCCCCACAGGCTCTACCGCTTATTCGTTGTCCGCTGGTGGCCCATTGTTGCAACCATCTTTGGGTGGCTTGCTGATGGTGCCGATTGCGCCCCACACCTTTTCCAATCGGCCTTTGGTATTGGCTGACGAGGCAGAGGTCACGATCGAATTGGTGGGTGGGCGCGATGCCAGCGCCAATTTCGATATGCAATCGATGGCCTCTATGCTGATTGGTGACAAGGTTTTGGTGCGTAAATCACCTCACCGTGCGGTATTTCTTCACCCCAAAGGTTGGAATTACTTTGACACACTGCGCCATAAACTGCATTGGAATGAGGGTGGTTCATGAGCTTGCAACGCATCAGCCTGCGCGACTTCGTCATCGTGCGTCAACTCGAGCTGGAGTTCGGCGCGGGTTTTACCGTGCTCAGCGGGGAAACAGGGGCAGGCAAATCTATATTGATAGATGCACTTCAGTTGGTTTTGGGCGCCCGAGCCGAAGCCAGCGTGGTGCGTGAAGGTGCGGCTCGAAGTGAGTTGTGCGCTGAGTTTTCCACCCCCGCCCACCTGCAGCCTTGGCTGCAAGACAACGGCTTTGATGCTGCCGACGATTTATTGCTTAAACGCAGCATCGATGCGCAAGGCAAAAGCCGCGCATGGATCAATGGCAGTCCGGCCACTGCCACTCAGTTGCGTGAAATTGGCGACCAACTTTTGGATATTCATGGCCAACACGCTTGGCAAAGCCTGACACGCCCCAGTGCTGTGCGTGAGTTGCTTGACGCTTACGCACAAATTACCGCTCAAGCTTTGCAAACACTTTGGAACGATTGGCGGCAAAGCCTGCAAACCTTGGAACACGCCCGCTCAGCACAAGACCAACTGCAACAAGAACGCGAGCGACTGAGCTGGCAAATTGGCGAGGTAGACAAACTCGCCCCAGGCGCTGACGAATGGGATGAGTTGAATGCTCAACACACCCGCTTGTCACATGCACAGACTCTATTGGACGCAGCGCAAACCGCTCTCATACACCTCCAAGAGGAAGACGCCGCGCATAGCCACTTGGCTCAAGCGGTCAAGGCATTGCAAGAGCAAGGCAATATTGAAGCCGAGTTCCAACAGTTGTCTGACCAACTTGGCTCTGCGCTAGCGCAAGCCGAAGACGCAGCGCACAGCCTGCAAGCTTGGTTGCGACGAGCTGACCTCGACCCCCAAGGCTTGGCCGATATTGATGCCCGCATGGGTCTTTGGGTAGGTTTATCACGGCGCTACAAACGCACACCCCAAGAGTTGCCAGCGCTCTACCTGGGCTGGCAGCAAGAACTTGTGAAGCTAGACGCCGCAGTCGATTTGGCCTCACTGGAGGCAGCAGAACAAAAAGCCAAAAGCGCTTTCATGGCCGAGGCTCGCAAACGTTCGCAAGCACGCCATAAAGCCGCCCCAAAGTTGGCTGCCAGCATCACCCAAGCCATGCAAAACTTGGGCATGCAAGGCGGTCAATTCCAAGTACAACTGCAAGCCTTGGACGAGCCAGCCAGCCATGGCTTGGAGGAAGTGCAATTCTTGGTGGCAGGTCATGCCAGCAGCACGCCCAGACCCGTAGGCAAGGTTGCCTCGGGGGGGGAACTCTCTCGCATCGCCTTGGCCATCGCAGTCACCACCAGCCAGTTAGGTACCGCACAAACATTGATTTTTGACGAGGTAGATGCGGGTGTTGGCGGTGCAGTCGCCGAAACCGTGGGTCGCCTGATGAAACAACTGGGCAAAGACCGACAAGTGTTGGCGGTGACACATTTACCCCAAGTGGCGGCCTGCGCCGACCACCATTGGGTGGTCTCCAAACACGCAGACAAAGAAGGTGTTGCCAGTCAGGTAACCCCCGCAATAGGCGAGCAAAGGGTGGCTGAAATTGCCCGCATGCTCGGGGGTGAGCGCTTGTCGGACACCACCCACGCACATGCGCGTGAAATGCTGCAAGCCATGACCAAGGCTGCTCCTAAACCCAAGGCAACCCGCGCATGAGCCGCGAACTGATTTTGATCACGGGTATGTCTGGCTCTGGCAAATCTATTGCCCTTCATGCGCTTGAAGATGCAGGCTACTACTGCATCGACAACCTTCCGCCAGAGTTGCTGTTGCCTTTGGTGCGCCTAGAAGACCAAACCCAACAAGACAAGATGGCCATTGCCATGGATGTTCGCAGCGCCCACGCCTTGCATTTGGTACCCGCGCAGTTGGCCCAACTGCGCGAGGAACAGGTACATGTCAGACTGCTTTTTCTGGACGCCAACACCGACACACTGGTTCACCGTTTTTCTGAAACTCGGCGTAACCACCCTCTTTCACGCGCAGACAAAGGCGCGGCGGTTTCAACCCGCGATTTGGTGGCGGCCATTGAACTCGAGCGCAAACTTTTATCGGATTTGCGCGAAGAGTCTCACATCATCGACACCAGTTTGCTGCGTGCTGTCAAGTTGCAAGACTATGTGCATTCCTTGGTCACAGCGCCCAGCGCTCAGTTAACGCTGATGTTCGAGTCCTTTGCCTTCAAGCGCGGCATTCCCGTGCATGCGGACTTTGTGTTTGATGTACGCATGTTGCCCAACCCGCATTACGAACCCGATCTCAAACCCCAGACTGGCCGCGATGCTGCGGTAGCGCTTTGGTTGACGCAGCAAACGCCGGTGCAAACCATGCTGTCGCATATCAGCGATTTTTTAGAGCAATGGCTGCCTTCTCTAAAAAACGATCACCGAAGCTATGTAACAGTCGCCATCGGTTGCACGGGTGGCCAACACCGTTCGGTGTATTTGGTGGAAGCTTTGCACCAACGTTTTTCCCCTGATTGGGTCAGCCTCAAGCGTCACCGCGAACTCGACGTTAGCTAAGTCAACAAAAGCTGACGCACGGGCGCTGGCAGCCCTAAGTTTGGCCAGTCTTGGGCAGCCCACCACTGCCCAGCTTCTCCTAAGCAGCGCTCAGTTGGCAAAGTCAAATGCGCCACATGCAAATGCAAATCCTTGTGGGTCAGCACATGCACAAAGGCTGGCGCAAACAGGAGCTTGCTTTGCAAAGGCTTTGACAACGAAGCTAACAATGCCTCTTCGCTGTCAAAAATAGGGAATGCAAACAAACTCGCCCACACGCCCTGAGGCGGGCGCTGCTTCAACCACACCGCACCTTTCGCGCTGCGAGCAAACAGTAACCACATCACCTGAGCGCTGCGTTTGAGCTTACGCGACTTGAACGGATAATGGCTGGCCTGGCCTGCATGGTGCGCTACGCACATATCCTGCATAGGACAGCGCTCACACGCAGGCTGGCTGCGTGTGCATAAAGTTGCACCCAAATCCATCATGCCTTGGGTGTAGGTAGGCATATCACTTTCGCTTACAGGCAAAGCCTGCTGCGCAATCTTCCACAGTGCTTTCTCATGGGTTGCTTGCGACAAATCATGTCCAAAGCCATGTACCCGCGTCAGCACACGTTTGACATTGCCATCCAATATCGCCTCTCGTTTTCCAAAGCACAAAGAGGCGATGGCCGCCGCGGTAGAAGGCCCAATGCCAGGCAACTGTTGCAGGCCCTCTTTAGTGTTTGGGAAAACACTGCCATGCGCATTTGCCACGATCTGCGCACAGCGATGCAGGTTTTTGGCGCGACTGTAATAGCCCAACCCGCTCCACAATCCCAGCACCTCATCTAAGCTGGCACTAGCCAAAACGGACACCGTCGGAAAACGCTTTAAAAACTTGTCGTAATAACCCATTACCGTCACCACCTGGGTTTGTTGCAGCATGATCTCGGACAACCACACGCGGTAAGGGTCTGCACTGCTCTGCCAAGGCAAGTCATGCCTGCCATGCTGCTTTTGCCAAGCCACCAAACGCTTGGCAAAGCTTGGCGTCTTAATCACGGCTTTTGGCATTGGGGGCAATAAAAGCTTGAGCGCTGCCCTTGTACCAAACGCTTGATGGCTGAGGTGCATTGACGGCACGGTTCTCCCGCTCGGTCATAGACCATGGCCTGCAACTGGAAGTAGCCGTTTTGTCCTTGCGCATTGGAAAAATCGCGCAAGCTGCTGCCACCTTGGGCAACGGCTGCCATCAGCACTTCTCGAATGGCTCTGTGAAGCTTAAATATGCGAGCTTTGCTGATGCGATGAGCGCGTGCGGTCGGACGAATACCCGCCATGAAAAGCGCTTCGCTGGCGTAAATATTGCCAACGCCAACCACCACATCACCCGCCAGCAATAGCTGCTTGATGACTGTTTGGCGTGTTTTCAGTGCTTTGGCAAACAGCTCTGGGGTGAAGCCGTCTTCAAGGGGCTCCACACCCAAGCTTCCCAGCAATTTTTGAGCAACAGGGCTGTCTTGGCTGGGGGCATAAACCACCGCCCCAAAACGGCGCGGATCATGCAGGCGCAACAAGCCTTGGTCGGTCTGGCAATTGAAATGGTCGTGTGGGCCAGGTGGGCTTAAAGCCTCACCAAAGGACAAAGACCCTGACATCCCTAGGTGAATCAATAATAAGCCTTGGCTTAAATCCAGCAAAAGGTATTTGCCTCGTCTACGAACCCCTAAGACCGCTAGGCCTTGCAAACTTTCAGGGGAGCAACCCAAAGGCCAACGCAACGCTTTGCCCATGGCCACATTCGCGATCTTCGCACCAGCGATGCGCGAGGCGAAACTCAGGCGTGTCACTTCAACTTCAGGTAATTCAGGCATGGCAAGCAGACTAGGGAATGCTGCGATTATCATTCCACGATGAACTCTTATCCTTGTACCTCCGCACTGCGCAGTGCTTGGCTTGCTGGCGCTACCAGTTTGGCCCTGTTTTGTGGCGCCTTTAACTCAGCTTGGGCTCAGCAATCGCCCCCGCCCCAAGAGACTGAAACTGCCGCCATTGAAAACTCCAAACTCAATGCGGAATGGATGTTGCTCATCCTGCTGGGTGAAATGCAAGTCACCCAAGGCAACCCCAGTGCGGGCTACTCCATGATTTTTGAAGCCGCTCGCAAAAGTGGCGATGAAACGGTTTACAAACGCTCGGTTGAAGTGGCCTTGGCGGCACGCTCTGGCCCCTCGGCGCTGGAAAGCGCCAAAGCTTGGAAAAAAGTCCACCCAAAATCACATGAAGCCAACAGCTATGTGCTGCAAATCCAAATTGCCTTGAACCAGTTGACAGAAAGCGTGACCACACTGCGCTCGAGCATCAGCTTGTTGCCGCCAGAGCAACAGGCCGAAGGCATCACCGGTATTCCCCAAATTTATTCACAGGTGCAAGACAAAGAATTGGCCAATGCTGTGGTTGAACAAGCTTTGACACCCTATACGACCCAAGCAAACACAGCCGCGGTGAGTTGGGCCACCATCGGGCGTATGCGCATCTGGGCGAAAAAGCTCCCCCAAGCGGTGGAAGCGGCCAAATTGGCGATGACCAAATCGCCCGATTCCCCCGAACCTGCCATGCTGGCCTTGGAGTTGTTGTCGCTGGGCCAATCGCAAGCGGAAGAATTAGTTTTGCAAGCGCTGAAGAAAAACGGACAACCCAATCTGCAGCTCAGCTACGCCCGAGTTTTGATCGATAACCAGCGCCTGAATGATGCCTTGGTGCAACTGCAAAAGCTCTCGCAAGATATGCCCAATTTCTCCGATGTGTGGCTGCTGTTGGGCGCAGTGCAAGTTGAACAAGCACAAGACGAACAAGCCAAAGCTTCGCTGCTGCGCTTTCTTGATTTGGAAAAGGACAAACAAGAGGTGCGCGGTTTGTCGCAAGCCTATCTGATGCTTTCCCAAATCGCCATCAAAGCCAAAAACAACCAAG
>Ga0114980_10003672_pt1 | contig 10460 bp, 9 predicted proteins | sample S_140806_EF_Meta_FD_87018 | JGI IMG/M metagenome (GOLD analysis project Ga0114980, IMG submission 87018) | Freshwater microbial communities from Lake Simoncouche, Canada to study carbon cycling - S_140806_EF_MetaG | ecosystem: Environmental > Aquatic > Freshwater > Lake | place: Lake... | reverse complement strand
TTGCCATGGGCTTGTGGACGTTTCAGATGAGGCATGCGGTCCGGTTTGCCCAGCAGTGCCAGATGATGGCGAAAGGAAAGAGGCTGTATATCACTGGGCACTCTCTTGGTGGTGCCCTTGCTTTGGTCACCAGTGATAAACTGCGGGAAATCACCGTGACCTTCAACGCGCCTGGGATGTCTTGCAATGCGGCGCTCGACTTCCGGACCACCAAGGAGGTTCATCCAGGTGAATTGGCGGCGATTCTCCAAAAGTGTGTGATGGAGCATCTGCGTCTGAATCTTCGCGTGGCCTATGATCCGGTGAGCAGTCCTGCTTCGGTTTGTTTCCAATCGGGTTCGAATCTTCAATTGAGCGATCCCAGAAAGGCTCCCTCTGGCATTCAGACATCCGTGGGACAACGGATCGTCGGAACGATTGCGTCCGGTGGAGCTCAGGTGATCGCCGGCTATGCCATGGGGACCAACTATCTGATGGGAACAGCTCTTGGAGCGACTGGCTTGGTGGACAAAGGTGCGGTCCAGCAGCAGCAAGCGCAGTTGGCACACTCTGCCCGGCAGTTTGTGGATTCGGCCCGGAGTGGCGGCCAGTCTTTGGGGGCTGTTTTTGACTCGGGAATGAACGTCGCTACAGCGAAGGCAGCCCGCGTCGCCCAAATTCTTTCCAATCCAATCAAAACTCATTTAATGGATGTCATGCTCCAAGCCTTGCTGCCGCTCGAATCGGCTTATGTGGAGATATGCTGATCATGGTTTGGAGCTGCCAAACGATCTTGGGAAAGCACATTACCCAATACGCTCATGATACCCGGTGCATAACGTGACGATAGCTGGCGGAGGAAAATGCAAAGCCCCTGAAAAATCACGCTGCTGCCGCTCAAATCGTCAGATCAAGTTTAAGGTCCACCTATCATGGCGTGCTGGATGTATTTATGGTGTCTCGCGTGATCTGCTGGAAGCCTTGGCGGGAACATGCTTCGGGTATGAACGTGCCGTTCTGGACGATGTGAAGGTAACTTTCGAGGATGTGGGATTTGGAACTAGCGGTTACATCTGAGGTGGTGGAGAACTGAAGCTGATGGAGGCGTTCCTGGCAGACGTAGGAGGCGTGCTGGCGGTAGATTTCCATGGCTTGAGCGACGAGTGCTCCCACCGCAGGCCAGTCCTTCGCCGGGCGGTGTTTGAGGTGCTGCTGGAGGTGATGAAGGGCGCGGCCAAGGGTGGGTTTCAGGCCGCGGCCGTCATCCATGATTTCGATGAGGCAATCCGTTTGGTTCAAGGAGGCATCGACGTAGTCGGTGCGGCCGCAGAGGTTGCGCAGTTTGGAGGCGAGGGGCAGGGGCTTGAGCTGGTGACGGGCGAGAATCTCCGGCTGCCATTCATCGACGGTGTGCAGGGCCAGGCCGTTGAAGTAGGGATGGCCGGGCAGGCAGTGGGCGGCCTGGATGCCCTGCGCGCGATCACCTTTGCCAAACTGGAACATGGCCCGGCCGATGGTGATGACTTCGTGGCCAGTGAGCACGCGTTGGACGGTGAGGATGGCGGTGAGGGCGAGCAGCTCGGCGACGGTCTCTAGGCGGTTGTGCTCATGCATCATGGCTTGCTGGCGCAGCACGAGCAGCGAATCGGGTTGGCCGGAGAGTTTTTCCGGCATCGGGTGGTCTTTGAGATGCTGGAGGAAGGTCTGCGCAGGGAGGTTTTGGCGGTTCATGGCGGGGTGGTCATGGGTTGGCAACGAGAAGGCCGAGCTGGAGGAACTTTTGCAGTCCTTCCTGAACGAGGGGCTGGGCTTCCAGGAGTTCTTTGTCGAAATCGAGGTGGCCCTGGGCATCCGGTTTGACGGTGCTGGCGAGTGCGTGGGCGATTTCGGCGGAGGTGCGGGTGCCGTCGAGTTGCCCGAGGAGCCACTGGCCGAAGGGGTCCTGGATGTGGAGGGTCTGATGGCGGAGGGTGGTGATGCCGCCGGGGCCTTGTTTCTGCTGGTAGCGTGCCCAAGGGCTGGCGGCGGGGCGCTCTACGGCGGTGGTGGCAAAGGGGGCTGGCTGGAGGTGGGCCTGCACGGCTCCCATCTCGACGAATTCGCGCAAAACGAGGCCGAGAGAGTCTACGTCAATCGGGGTGCCGAGAGCCTGCGCGGTGGTCTGATGCAGGTCGGCAAAGGAGAGCCGGGCAGGCCATTTGAGCCCGAGGTAGGCGAGGGGCAGTTTGGCGATGGGGAGGGAGGCCTGGCCTTTCAAGCCGTCGTGGCCTTCAAAGAGGATTTCGCTTTCGTCGAGGAGGTTGGCGGAGCTGGCGGTGGGTTTGGCGGAGGAGGAGAAGTAAAACTCACGCATATGGGCACCTGGGGCGGTGTCCTGGAGCGTGACGTTCTGATGACAGAGCAGGCTTTGGCGAAAGCGGCGGCACTTGATGAAATCGAGGTATTGCTCCCGCTTGAGGAGATCGGTGCCGAGTTCCGCGAGGCGTTCACGCACCTCACGGGGATAGCGGGTGGCAAACATGGAGGCGTAGTCGGCATCGCCCAGGTATTGGAGGCCGCTGGAGGCGGCTAGTTCGGCGAACTCGTGCAGGTAGTAAGGCTGATTGATGTCGGCGAGGTCGTCATGGTAGAGGTGATTGGGGGCAAACTGCTGGACGCGGGCGGCTTCGGCCCGAAGGAGAGCGCCGTATTCGTCATCGGTGCCATGGCTGTGGGCCAGGAATCCCATGAGGGCACGGGCCTGGCCGATCTTGGTGGAGGCATCGGGGGCGTTTTCGGTGTGATAGCGCATCATGTCCCGCGCCATCTGGCGGATGTGGCTGCCGGGATAGGCGTTGTAGCTGATGAAGGCGATGCCTTGGGGGGAAAGGAGATCGCGACAGAGTTCGAGGAGACGCAGCCGGACCGGCTCGGGGACCCAGGAAAAGACGCCGTGGGCGACGATGTAATCCCATTTTCCAAGGTCGGCTGCCGGGAGGTCCATGAGATCGAGGGCGTGGCATTCGATGTTGGTGAGGCCGAATGCCTGGGCGTGCCGGCGGGAGGATTCGATGCTGGTGGCGGCGAGGTCGATGCCACAAAAATGGGCCTGAGGCAGGGCGTGGGCGAGAGGGAGGAGGTTTCCGCCGTCACCGCAGCCGATCTCGAGGTATCGGCAGGTCTCGGGTGGCGGCGTCTGCAAGCCACGCAGCTTGGCGATGGTAGCTAGGTGTTCGGGATGAGTCTGCGGATAGGCGTTGCAAGGGTAGGGGACTTGATCGTAAGCGGTCATGCAGCAGGAAGTGGGAATGAAGGTGAGGGCTGTACGGGCGTAGAGAAAGATGAGGGACTCGGTTGACAGAGTGATACTAAATCGTTTTTTCAATGTGTCGTTTTACGCTTCACATCCAAACAGCCGATGAATACCGATCCTGACTTTCAAGCTGCCAGCGAGGGAATCCGTCATCCCCAGCAGGTGATCCTTAAGCCAGGGATGTGGCTTTGCCGGTTCGCCTCCTCACAGGGCGCTCTGCATCAAAGCCCGTGGTGGATGAGTTCGGATGATTTTCGCAAGCTGCTGTTTGCGACCCAGAACTCGTCCTTCAACTTCAAGTTTTTCGCCCGAATCTGGCTGGCGGTGAAGGCTGAGTGGAGCAACATGGATAAACTCATCATCGCCACGGTGAAGAACCAGACGGCGGTGTGGGCGGGACGGGGGCGGACGATGAAGGACACGATGCCGAACGGCATGGAATTCATCTACAAACCACCGGCGGACCTGATGCAAATCTACATCCCCGGCATGGTGGTGCGCGAGAAGGATCCAAAGAGCGGCTACAACCTCGGCAACATCACGATTCATTCGGTGAATGATGTGCCGCCGATCGGGGTCGGGGCGCTGGATGGCGAATAATCTGGTTTTTATTTTCAGGAAATGCTTATGGTAGCCCAAGATTCACTCGTCGTCCGGCGGTAGATTCTCGAATACCTGCCCAACCTACTATCCCACTCATGAGCAAAGCCATTGGAGACTTTCGTCACGCGGCCATCGATACGGTGCTTGGGCCAAACAAACTGCTGCTCAAGTCCATGAGCGGCCGGGAGGAGCTGGGGAGGCTCTTTGATTATCACCTTGTACTTCTCGATCCAGACAAAGATGTGGACCCTGACAAGCTGGTGGGCACGAATGTGACGGTGCGCCTGCAGACGGAGAGCGGCAAGACCCGCTTCTTCAATGGCTACATCGCCTCGCTGGCCTTCCTCGGATACGAGGAGAATGCCGGTGTGTATCACGCTCAGATGGTGCCGTGGTTGTGGCTGCTGTCCCGGAGCAGCGATTGTCGCATTTTCCAGGAAAAGACGGTCCAGCAGATTCTCCAGGAGGTGTTTAGCACGGATTTCGGTTTCACGGATTTCCAGTTCAAGCTCTCGGGCAGCTACAAGCCCAAGGTCAACTGCGTGCAGTATAACGAGACGGCGTTGAATTTTGTGAGCCGGCTGATGGAGCACGACGGCATCTATTATTGGTGGGAGCATAAGAATGGCAGCCATGTCATGATAATCACGGATGACATGTCCCAGCATCAACCTCACCCTGACCGTCCGAAGATTGAATGGCGGGAGCGGGCCGGCATTCTCAAGGAAGGCTATTTGTATGATCTTCGGGTTCAGAAAACCGTGAGCACGGGGGCTTTTGCGACGAACGACTACAACTTCAAAAAGCCCAAGCAGGACCTCCGCTCGAAGCTGGCGAAGGAAAAGAAGCACGCGGCGGCTAAATTTGAGCACTTCGAGTATCCGGGCATTTTCCGTGAGGGTGGCGATGGTAGCAATCTCGCGAAGATCCGCCTGGAAGAGGCCCAGGCAGGCTATGAGTCAATCGACGCGATGGCCACGGCGAGGGACATGGCCTGTGGAAACAAGTTTCAACTCACGCGGGCTGAGCGAACGGATCAACAACGCGGGTATGTGATCACTTCCACGGTGTTGACGATTTCGGTGGATGCCTATGGAACGGGAGGCGGCAGCGGAGACAAGTTTGAGTGCCACCTCACCGCCCTGCCGGATAACTTGGTGTTTCGTCCGGCTCGAATTTCACCGAAGCCGCTGATCCGCGGGCCGCAGACGGCCCTCGTGGTGGGGCCTCCGGGTGAGGAAATCTTTTGTGATGAGCACGGCCGGGTAAAGCTCCATTTTTACTGGGACCGGCGCAGCAAGGCGGATGACAAGTCTTCCAAGTGGGTGCGGGTGAGCCATCCTTCAGCGGGCGGCGGCTATGGTTTCATGAGCCTGCCACGGATCGGCCAGGAAGTGGTGGTGGAGTTTCTGAATGGGGATCCTGATCAGCCTCTGATTACGGGCAGAGTTTACAACGGGGAAAACAAGTCTCCCTACAACCTCCCAGCAGACAAAACCCGCACGGTGTGGAAATCCAACTCCACGAAAGGCGGTGGTGGATACAATGAGATGCGTTTTGAGGATGCGAAAGGCAAGGAACAGATCTTCATGCACGGCCAGAAGGACATGGACGTGCGCATCAAGAACGTGCGTAAAGAGCACACCGGGTCCAGCCAGCATCTGATTGTGGGCGGCAGCCAGTTTGAAAAGGTCAGCGGAGACGTCCATCAGGAGGTGGGAGGTGCTCACAAAGAAAAGATCGCCAAGGATCATCATCAGGATGTGGGAGGCAATGATTTGAGCAAGGTGGCGAACGCCTGGCAGGTGACCGCCGGGCAGGACGTGAGGATCGAGTCGGGGACGGATACGGAGATCAATACGGCCAAGGCCACCTCCATCGTATCCGGCATGAGCGTGGTGGTGGAAGCCATGCAGATCACGCTGAAAGGCGCGGGCGGCTTTATCACCATCGATCCATCCGGGGTGACAATTCAGGGCGTGATGGTGAAGATCAATTCCGGCGGAGCGGCTGGATCGAAAAAAGCCGTGGCGAAGAAGCCTCTCGACCCGCCGAAAAAGGCCGCCATGGCGGATGACTCCAAGGCTGGCAAAGTGGAGAAGTCGAAGGGTATGGGCCATGCCTCCAAGCCCGGCACCTGGAAGAAGCAAACCGTTCGTGACCTGGCCGCCCAAAGCGGCTCACCCTTCTACTCCAATTGAAAGTACGACTTCCAACGCACAACGAGCCGCAAATCGGCACGCTCTCCAAAGCTGGGAAAGACAGCTTGTGGCGTCTCCTGACCACGATCGAAGGTTCCGAGGAGCCGCCGCGGGATGTCTTCGTACTGCTCGATGGAGCCATGGTGCGGCAATTGCCCGATTTTCTCGAAGATGAAGAGGTGGAGCATGCCCCGCTGATTCCTCCTGAAAACGAAGAACCTGAGGAAGTGACCCGCTGCACTTACTTGGCGCGGGTGGAGTCCTCTTCGGCCCCGGTCGCCGAGTGGATGATGAAGCACGGGTGGGGGGCGAATTGGGGCATCTGGATTTCCGCGCCTGCTGGCACGCCGTTGGATGATCTTTTGAGCCATCTGCGTGAGATGGCGCAGGTGCGGCTGCCTGACGGACGGATCGTTTTCTTCCGTTACTATGATCCACGCGTCTGGCGGGCATTCTTTCCCACCTGTGACATGCCGCAGCATCAGCATCTTTTTAGCCTGCAATTGTTCTATGGCTGTGAAAACGCCGATGGCACGGCGCTGATCATTGACGAAATGAAGGACGGCAATGCCGAGCGCACGGAGCATCCGCTCGAAGCCGACACGACCTCCACCGAGTGACCCCCGTTTAACCATGATCGAAGTTCGCCCAGATCAGATTCAAGTCTTTCAAAACAAAGTTCGCACCGCTTATGTGAGGCGGGCTCGCGGTTATCTCAGGGAAAAGAGACGAGAGAGCGTGGCTAGCCTCAATGACGAGGGGCTTGATGCGCTGATAAGGAGGCAGGTCATCGCTGCGGAGAGCTTCGGCATTGCTTCGGAAACCGGAGTCATCCGGTTCATCGAGGTAGGACTGGCTCTGGGAGGCGAGGATTTTCATGCCTCTGGCAAGCATCCGGCAGCGGAGCGGGTGCTCATGCATGCCGGAATGGCCGCCGACAAAAAGCTCCAGCAGTTGGAGGAGCTTGCCGCCAAGGCATTGCAATCTCCCACTCCTTAAAGTCCCCCAATCCATCTGCGCATGCCAGCAACCCAGGTCTTCGATTTCGATCCCGCACGGCTGGAAGGACAGTTCTCGGACATGCAACCGGTCAACGACTCGGTGAAGAGAGCGGAATCTGCCATGGCAGGCTGTTGTCGAAGGACACGCGTCACGATTTTCAGCCAAGATGCAGGCCGTGGTTATACTCTTGAGCTGCCTTTGACGGGAAAGAAGCCCAACGAATCGCCGCTCGATCCGCCGTCGAATCACTTTGCCCATGTGATGACGGCCCAGGTGAAGCCTCCAATGCTGCAAGTGCTGTCAGGACACAGCGGGAACCGGGTGGCGGAGATCACCACCACAGTAGACGGCCCTCCGCAGTGCCCTCCCGGAATAGATAGCAAACTTCGCTTGGAAGGGCTCGGTGGAGCCACGCGGGTGGTGCCGCAGACCGCATGGGTCTGGCCTGCCCCGGCCATTCTTGATGCCGAACTCATGGAAGAGCTGGATGAAGAGATGCTCTCTCTTTTTAACCCCTTCAAAATGCCGGAACTCCCCGCGCAGGTCTGGTCCGTGGACCTGCCTCGCTGTGCTATGTCGCTCATCTCAGCGCGGATCGCCGCCTTTCCCGACCTGCGTTGGAACGGGCGGCTTGATGCATTTGTTAAGCCGTCCGTGGAATCCCCGAGCGGGTATGAATTGCAGATCGGTGGTGATCTTTCCTGCTCGTATGACGGCAGGCAGTGGAAGGTCCAGGAGAAGCGGCAGGCAAAGGCCCTGTGCAAATGGATCGATGGGCTGGAGGTGCTCGCACGTTCGGCGGCTGCCATCATGGCTCTGCGGCCAGGGCCGCGGCATGCGGGTCTCGACAATCCGAGGCTCACCCGCATGGAGACATTCAAGTTCCACCCCTGGCCGAGCCTTTCGATCCACCTGGACGCCTCCCTTTTCGTGCAGGAGGGGAATGGACTGCTGGGGCACGCCCTGAGCATGAAGATCCAAGCCGCGGCCTTGATCGGAGCCAGCGGGGAAATGAGCCTGCTGGGGCCATGGCTGGAGCAGGAGGATAAAAAGCCCCTGCTACGCCCCCTTTTGGTGGGGCTGGATGTGATTCGTGCGGAGGAGATTGCCCAGGAACTCGGTATATGGCTGGTGGCAGACGGTCAGATCAGTCTTCAGGCGGGCGTTGAGGTCCGCCGGCCTCAAACTCAGGTCGCCAGCGTGGGGCGTAGCCAAGGAGAGATTCCTTTGCGCATCGAGACACGATCCATCCGTGAGTATGACAGTTTCGTCATCCATCAGGGAGGTAGTGAGGACGCGGGACTTCGGGCAGGGTTCCGGGTGGGGTGCGAAGCGCCCGCCGAATCTCCCATGCCCGATCCACGAGAGCATAAGCCGAAGGTCGTGTTTCAGTTCAGCGGTTTCCAGGTTGCCCGGTTGCAGAAGGGCCGCCCGGGCTGTCGTTTTCGGCATTTGCCGCCTGAGCCGCCTGAGCCGCCTGAGCCGCCTGAGAATGCCTCGGAGGAAGGGCGGCAAGGCTGTCTTTTGGCCCCCTCAAGGTCATGGCCTGAGGACGCAAAAATAGATGCGCCGGCGGAGGTTCCTTGGTGCTCCTGAAGCCTGTTTTTCATCTGTCAGCCGCCTCGAATACTTCCATGCAAGTTTTCCTTCATCCTTCAGATCAACCGGTTTTCCGACTTCAAGGTTTTGCGGCGCAATGCAGCGTCGAGGTGAAAATCAACGATGTGCCTGTTCACCGTGACGCAAGCGGGCTGGCGCATGACTTTGACTTGGCCATCAACGAATGGCTTTTTCAGGGGGGAAATCATATCCAGGTCATCCTAGGGCCGAAGGAGCCAGGCGCACCAATCGTCCAAGGCGCTCGTTTTGAATGGAAGCTGCTTCATCGGATCTGCCGGGAGGTTGTCCGCAACACCGTCGAGCTTGGCCGGTTCACCTGGAGACCGGAAGCGCCTCCGATGGCAGGCAGCTCTCGTCACGCTCACGGAGAGGAAGCATCACCCGGCATGCATGAGCAGGAGCATGAGGAAGAACACGATGATTTTGCTCCCTTGCTAGCTCTGCCGGGCCAGAAGGAGGAGGTCGAATGGAAGATCAAGCAGCCCGTCGTGCTGCCGGATAAACGAGTTAGAATCACTTCTGCCGTTGCCCTTCCGCCGCCCTGGCCTGTTTGCCCATGGGGCGGGGCGGCACCGCTTGGCACCCAGGCAGGCATCGGCCATGCGGTCTCCAATCTGCTCCGCAGTTTGCACCACACACTTCGGCATGGCGGCTGGAGGGAGGTCATGAGGCGAAAGACCTTGGCTATTCAAGCTGCCTACTATCTGGGTGGAGATGAGCTGGATGATGTCCTGGGGTTTCCATTGCTATTGAACAAGCCGGAGTGGGTTCTCGGTTCTTTGCCTGAAAAAGGTTTGGTCCTTGAGAGCGCTGGCAATGGCAGGCTGGTTCGTCTGGTCGACCCAGTTTCCGGAGATTCTCCTCTGGTTCTGCTTAACCGATCCAATGGAATCTCCGCCACGATGGAAGCGTGGTGGATGTTTGAAAAAGAGTGGGTGCTGATTCGCTGATCGCAAGAGTTCGTCGTCACCTTAACGACCATTGGAATGAGCTTGGAGCGGGGCGCGCGTGTAATCAGGGATCTCTGACGGTGTGAAGAACCAACGACCAACTCACGATTTTTTAGAATTCGTCTTCATTACCAGCTAAAGAAAAGCTCGCTTTCGGAGAAGCAGCGCTTCGCTTTTCACACGGACAACCCGACGTGAGAGCCCAAAAGACCGTGAAGGGCTTCAGCCCGTTCGGTTAGCTCTGCGAGGTCTACGTCCTTCAGGGACCCGATGAACGCATTGAACTGGCTCGGGCTGCCTTTGCGGTCCTGGTGAGGCGCACAAGCAGGCTTATGCCAGCCTCATTGCGGCGGAAGAGCTCCTGAGGTGTGGCAGAAGAGCCCGCCGAGCAACGCGCAACGAAAGAACACGCCGCGCTGGTTCATGGCTGCGAGCAATCGTTAGCCTGTTTAGCCACGATCCACCAGAGCCACATCGCCTACGTCGAGACTGTGCAAATGCGCCCGAGTTGATTGGCCGACTCGGTCTGTCCGAACAGCTCAATGACCGAGGCGCTTTGGGGCAGGTGCAACTGCGAGTCATCGAAGCTATTAATCCGGCAAAAAGAAAGAACATCAAGCTGCATACTGAGTTGAGCTTGAGTTGAAGAAGGAGCGGATGCGCTCAGGCTGCTTCTGGCAGGAGATCAGCCTGTCGATGATTTGCTTTTGCAGGCTGCGTTCGTCCTTGGCCGAGGGCAGATGGCTTAGTGTGCTTTTGAGCGAGCGATTGAGCCGTTCGTCCGGATTGAGTTCTGGGCTGTAGCTGGGCAGG
>Ga0114980_10003671_pt1 | contig 10461 bp, 10 predicted proteins | sample S_140806_EF_Meta_FD_87018 | JGI IMG/M metagenome (GOLD analysis project Ga0114980, IMG submission 87018) | Freshwater microbial communities from Lake Simoncouche, Canada to study carbon cycling - S_140806_EF_MetaG | ecosystem: Environmental > Aquatic > Freshwater > Lake | place: Lake... | reverse complement strand
GACCGCGCAAGCGTTGGTAGCGGGCAAAAATGTCTGCCGGCAGATAGGCACCAGCCATGTGCCCCACGTGAAACGGGCCGTTGGCGTATGGCCATGCCACTGATACGAGAATGTGTTCTGACATATATCCCTCCACAACTGACTACACAAATAAAAAACCGCAGGTACACGTGTACCCGCGGTGCGCTTGGGTGGCAAACGCCACTACAAACAACACGCGGGACAAGGCATCTGCATCATCATGGTTACCGTTTGGGAGCACACCATCATTTACGCCCACCCATCGAAATATCTGCCCCAATATACCACGAAACCACTCCTACACGCAACGACGACGGCCGTTCCATTTCATTGGTATACTACTAATATCTATCGCAACTATGCCAAAGGGGGCCATGTGCAGCAGGGTAAACCGTGGAACTATCGTACCGTCTACGCATTAATATATGCAATTTTTGTCTTCTTCGGGGTTTCTATCGGCGCAAACGGGGTGCTCTGGGCTGAAATTCTGCCTGCCTTACAGATGGGTGAAGCATTATTTGGCACACTCACCTTGATTTCTCCGTTTATTTCGGTGTTTATCTTATTGTTTGCCGGACAATTCGTCGAGCGCATCGGCAAACACCATAGCATGACATTTGGTCTAGTGATGTTGGTTGGGGCCTCACTCAGCCTCTCATTTGCACGTACACCCATGCATTTTGGCTTTGTGAGTGCGTTATATGGTATCGGTTATGGGGCAGTCGAATTGTCAGTCAATAGCGTCACCATGGACTGGGAGCGTGAACGCAACATCACCGTAATGAACAAAGTCCACGCCGCATTTTGTGTCGGTGCCGTATTTAGTTCACTGATTACCGGGCAACTATTGGGGATGGGATTAACCTACCAAACAATTTTGCATATCGTCGTCGCCATCGGTGCCGTCATCGTTATCATTAACCAATTTGTGCCCTACCCACCCAGTCATATCGAAGAAGGCGCAGCTGGCGCCGGCGCCGCCATCCGCTTACTCATCCACAACCCGATTGTACTCACCTTGAGCATGATTGGTTTTTTTGCGGCTTTTGGCGAAGGCTTAGCCATCAATTGGTCGGTATTGCACTTGCGTGATTTGGGCGCATCAGCATTTGTTGGGGGTGCCGGCTTTGCGATTTTCAATACCGTGATGTTTATCGGGCGGATGACCAACAACGCCGTGGTGGCGCGCTTTGGCGTGGTACAATCGGTCGTTTTTTCGGCTATCGCCATCACCGTAGCCGGTGTAGTTATTGCCTTTACCAGTGATTTGTGGTTGGCAGTGATTGCCTTGGGGGTACTCGGGTTTGGCGTCGCAGGGCCGATTCCTACCACCCTTACCGCAGGTGCACAACTCGTCCCCGGCCAAAACAGTGCCTTATCGGGGGCATTAATGTCGATGTGCTATGTGTCGTTTATTGTAGGGCCACCATTAATTGGTATTGTTGCCGAAAAAACCTCATTGCAACAGGCACTCATTGCAACTATTGTCGTCGGGATTTGTTTGTTCGTATTTGCGCGCCGTTTGGCTACCATTACTCAACGCGCCACGGTTTCATCACCCAATGCCTAAATATTGCATCCCATGGCGCCATACCCGTGGGACGACATTCACTATGAAACGACGAGGGCAATCATGACACACCCCCCCAATTACCGCATTGCCTATCATGCACTGTGGGTAGTTTGGGTGTGTGTGCTAGTTGCCTGTAGTACCCATGTCGCCACACCCATATCCACACCCACAGCACAAATACAACCCGAAACCCCTACGCTCGCTGCCACCAACGTCGCTATTGTTGAGACACCCACACTCGCACCGTTGTCGGCGAATGCGCGTGAAAAAATGTTTGATGCGCTGTGGAATACAGTGAACGAGCATTACGTCTATCGTGACTTCCGTGGCGTTGATTGGGCTGCAGTGCGCACCACCTACCGCGATCGCGTCATCAATGCCCCTGACACGACGCAGTTTTATGCCATCCTCAAAGAAGTTGTCGACCTACTCAATGATGATCATAGTCGCTTTGATGATCCTCAAGAAGCGGTCTTGAATGACGCCGTTTACAACGGCGAAGCAGGCTATGCCGGTATCGGCATCATGATCCGCGAACTCGACAGTGGGCTACTTGTGACACGCATAGCCGCTGATGGCCCTGCAGAACAGGCGGGGATCCGTCCGTACGATGTGATTACGGCTATTGGCAGTACGTTAGTCACGACGACATACACTCTCGGCGACGCAGGGTATAGTAGTTTGATTCGTGGGCCAATCGGTAGTGATTTGACGGTGACGCTCCAGCGCGGTACCGAGGCACCGCGTCAAATCACGATGCAACGCAATGCCATTGCGGGCGATGCATTCCCCGAAGCAGTGGCCCGTACCCTCGACAATGGTATCGTGTTGCTGACAATTGATTCATTTGATCGCGATAGTCTAGCCGAGATCGTCAAAGATGCCCTCAATCAAGCAAGTGCCCAGCAACAACCGGCAGGCCTCATCATTGATATCCGCGAAAACGGCGGCGGCAGCATCGACGCCATGCTCAACGTAGTAGCGCTGTTTCATGATGGGGGCACGATTGGTGATCAGGTTGACCGCAACAATAGTTACCCACTCACCGTGCCCACAAATCACACGCTGCCCCCGTTTGACCGCTTGCCGATTGCAGTACTCACCAGCCAAGATACGGCCAGTGCCTCCGAAATGTTTACCGCAGGACTACGTCACCTCAGAAAAATCACCGTGGTTGGCGAAACCACCGCCGGTAATAGCGAAAATCTCTACCCCTATGACTTCGATGATGGCTCAGTGTTGTGGCTAGCAGAACTCCTCTATCGGCAACCCAATGGTGAATATATCGAAAACGTCGGGATTGTTCCTGACATCGTAATCACCGATGGCTGGGATGATGTGCATCCCGATCAAGATAAATTTATCAACGCCGCCCTACAAGCACTCCGTCCATAACACCTATTCCACACATCAGATCATGCCCAACTGCCCACCGTAGCAGGTAGGCAGTTAGGCATGCTTCACATGTTTGCGTACACTCAGCCGTACTCGTTTTTTATTTTGTGCACGCATTACACTAATTTCAACAATGATTACAATATTTTCTGTATTTTATATTCAAACTATAAATGTGTTATATGTATTAAATACAAAATTGCTTTTATTTGTATTATTTTATCTGAAAACCCATACATTTTATTAATAAAAATACATATTTTTTAGAAATTAATTTGATACTATTAACATTGTTAGTAAATATACGTAATTGTCGTTATCATACGAGTAAGAGGAGAAGCTCAAAATGTTTCGCAAAATGTTCGCCGCCATGCTCATCATCGCCTGTGCATTTGCCATGATGCCCGTCAAGAGTTCACACGCTGCCGTAGATCGCCGGGCCGCATTCGAGCCACAAGCCAACGCGGTCGTCGGCACCCAAGCCCGGGCTGGTCGGATCAGCTATTCGGTACAATTTGACATTGGTGACGATGCCACGTTAATCGAAATTGCGCCTGCTGGATCAAATGTATGGACACCGTTCTTGAACCAAGATCAAGCCAACGCCATGGTTGTCAATCGCAACATCGGTTATTTCAGCCAAGTGATTTACAACACCACCATGTTTGACTTCCGAGTCAACGGGGTAGTATGGCACAACGTTGAGCTCAAAAACGATCGTTTGATTATCTTGGGTTACGATTACGAGCCAGTCGTTGTATCTGTCCAAGACAGCTATCGTAAATAATCTTTCATAGCGATTGATTAACTCGGTACCGGCACTTCTGCGTAGCGCTACGTAGGGGTGCCGGTTTTTTGTGGTGAATCATCACCACAAAAATCAACGCCGTGGTCGTTATGACCACGGCGTTGATTGCGACAACCAGAGCGACTATGGGCGGCGGGTATGCCAGTTGGTGGCGCCTTGGTAGGCATCGGCCACCCGCAATATTTCTGACTCAGCAAAGGCTTGACCAATCAACTGCAACCCGACAGGTAAGCCGTTGTCAAAGCCACAGGGTACCGAGATGCCGGGTAAGCCGGCGAGACTGACGGGCAGGGTACACACGTCTTGGAGGTACATGGCGACGGGATCAGCGCTGTTTTCGCCAAATTTAAAGGCCACATTGGGTGACGTGGGTGAGGCAATTACATCGACTTCGGCAAACGCTTGGGTAAAGTCTTGGCGAATCAGCGTACGTACTTGTTGCGCCCGTTTATAAAAGGCATCGTAATACCCAGCCGACAATACATAGGTACCGAGCATGATACGACGGCGCACCTCGGGGCCAAACAAATCGCCCCGGGTTTGGTCGAGGGCATCACGGTAGCTATCACCGTCGCTCCGCGGGCCATAGCGTACGCCATCAAAGCGGGCCAGGTTGGAAGAAGCTTCGGCGGTGGCGACGATGTAGTAGACGGGCAAAGCGTGCGGGCTGTTGGGCAACGAGATTTCTTTGATGATGGCGCCGAGATCTTGCAAGACACGAATCGACTCACGCACTGCGAGTTCGGTGCCTTTTTGCATGCCATCAACAAACAACTCACGGGGAATCCCGACACGGAGTCCTTTGAGTGAGCCACCCAACCCTGCCACATAATCTGGGACGGCGGTGGGCGCCGAAGTAGCGTCGTACCCGTCATGCCCGGCGATGCCGTTGAGCATCATGGCGCAGTCACGGGCCGTCCACGCCATCGGGCCGATTTGGTCGAGCGATGAGGCAAAGGCGATCAAGCCATAGCGTGATACCCGGCCATAGGTTGGTTTGAGGCCGGTAATGCCACACAGCGAGGCTGGTTGGCGGATGCTACCACCGGTATCGGTGCCTAAGGTACCAGCGGCCAAGCCAGCGGCGACGGCTGCGGCAGAACCGCCGCTCGAGCCACCAGGCACGCAATCGGTATTCCACGGGTTACGGGTCAGTTGATAAGCGCTATTTTCGGTGGAAGAGCCCATGGCGAATTCGTCACAATTGAGCTTGCCGAGCAACACAGCACCTTGGGACTTGAGGCGGGCCACGGCAGTGGCATCATAGGGGGGACGGTAATTTTCGAGGACTTTGGAGCTACTCGTGGTGGGCAAACCTTTGGTTGACAAGACATCTTTGATACCCAAGGGAATGCCGAGTAAGCCACCCCGTTCGCCTGCCTGGATGCGGGCATCTGCGGCGATTGCTTGTTGGCGGGCACCGTCGCTATCGACGTGCAAATAGGCGCCAATGGTCTCATCGTGGCTGGTGATGCGAGCCAACAAGGCATCGGTGAGCTGTACGGCGGTGACATCGCCAGCATCGAGGCGGGCACGCATGTCGGCAATGGTGAGGTTGTGGAGTTCGTTGGTTGTCATCGTGTTCAATATCCCTTATTACGGCCAGTTACAATATCGACAAAGGTGCGTATACAAATCTTGATGTCGAAAAGTAACGACCAATTCTCTACATAGTATAAATCGTAACGGGTGCGGTCTTCAATACTGGTATCACCGCGTAATCCGTTGGCTTGGGCCCAGCCGGTAATACCGGCTTTTTGTTTGTGGCGGCGCATATAGTAGGGAATTTCTTGGCGGAAGCGCTCGACCCATACAGACTGCTCAGGACGTGGCCCCACCACGCTCATTTCGCCACGAATCACGTTGATAAAATTAGGCAACTCGTCGAGTGAGGTTTTGCGCAAAAAACTGCCGATACGGGTACGGCGGGGATCGTCTTTGGTGGTCCAACTGGCAATTTGGGCGGCATCCGAACGCATCGTGCGGAACTTGATGGTGGGGAATGGTGCACCATCCATGCCAACCCGTGATTGCACAAAAAAGGCTGGGCCGGGAGATTCGAGTTTAATTAGGAGCGCAATCAGCATCATGAGTGGCGACGCAACCAACAATACGAGTGACGCAAACACCATATCAAATGCACGCTTTAGGGCCTGATTCAACGGATTGGCAAGGGCTCCATTACGCACGTTGAGCAATGGCAAGCCGGTAATATCATTATCAGAGACCACATTGTTGGTAATCAACGTAAAGGCATCGGGATAGAGTTTGACTTCGACGTGGGCGTCTTCGGCACGCATAATAATATCAAACAATTCCGTCGAGGCCCGCCCCGATAATGCCACGATGACGAGATCAATATCATGATTGCGGATCGTCTCACCCATGTGGGCAAATGTACACAATACGGTTGCGTCATAGACTGTCGCACCCACACTAATAGCATCAGAAGCAAAGCCCACGACGCGATAGCCCAAACTCAAATCACGCATCAACGAACGATAGACGAGTTGCCCAGGCTCGAGCGCGCCAATAATCAACACTCGCCGGATATCGATATTGCGTCGGCGGATATTGGCAAGATTGGTACGATACACGACGCGCAACAAGACGGCCATTACCAACAAGACGACCCAACCACCCAGCAACACCGATGTCACAAACGGCACACAAGTCACCCCAAATTGTGGGATGACTAAATTGAGTAAATAGACGACACCGACACTCGTGGTCACCGTGGCGACGGTCTTGAAGCTCTCATCGATACGTGACATCCCACGGGGCAGGCGGTACATCCCTGATATCTCATAGGTCACAAAAAACACCGCATTGACGAGTGCCACAAAAAACCACACTGCCAAAGTCGGAGTGTTGTCAAATTGCGCTTGACCTTCGATATTGAGTGGCCGAATAAACCAATATATGAGCAATAAGGCACTATTGGTGGCAATGACATCTGCGGTCACTGCTGCCAAAATTACGACTATTCGATTGCGCCATAATCGCCACAACATATGATTAATCGACTCTTCGCGCAGGTCTTGGAGGGCGGAAGTAATTACGGGCAAGACTCACCTGCTCCTTTAGGGTAATCCCTGTTTCGATAATCCAACAAATCAGCGTTGGAGTCGTATCAGCATAATAGCGGCGAAAGAAAATCCGCATGGCGTCATAAAAATAACGAATCGTCTGTACCGGCTGTTGCCTGCTTGACGCCCGTTTGACATGATGCACAATCGCATCTGCCACATACACAATCTGCCAGCCATATTGCTTGAAGCGGTAGCACCAATCGAGGTCTTCGCCATACATGAAGTAGGTCTCGTCAAGCAAGCCCACTTCACGGACGACCGCAGTCGGCATCACCATACAAGCCCCCACCAAGGCATCGACAGCAATGGTCTGGTCGGGGTCAACAAACGTCATATTATACCGCCCAAAACGTGGGCTGTGTGGAAATAATCGTGATAACCCCGTCATACGCCACAACGATACTTCAGGTGTGGGGAACGACCGGCGGCACGCTAGATCGAGTGAACCGTCAGGCAACAATAACCGCGGCCCGACCACACCGACTGCCGGATTGGTACGCAAATAATCAACTAACACATCAAACGCACCCGGCGTCACAACCGTATCGGGATTGAGAATCATCACATACTCAGGAGCGTCACTTGCATCCAAAATACACCGTAATGCGAGGTTATTGGCATAGGCAAAGCCACCATTGTGGTCGCTTTGAATACAATGGACATGCGGGAATTCTGCCTGCACCATGGGCAATGAATCATCATGAGAGCCATTATCAACCACCCAGATGTCACATTGACCCGCCCCAAATCCCGCTGGGATCGAGGCAAGACAAGCCCGTAAGAGATCACGGGTATTGTAGTTGACAATGACAATGGCAATCCGTTGCATCTACTAGCTCCTCTATTTGTCTTTGTGTATATTACCATCACTATCATGCATCGTAAAGAGCACTATATCCCAATAGCGTGCCGTAATCAGATTGCAACTAAGATTCCATACAAACCACACCCATGTATCAAAAATCACATGCGGTATGGTATGCTAAGACATATAGACTTGTTTGTATGAAAGTGATTACACCATGCGACAGCAAATTTCTACTGGCACTCCTTGGGAAGCAATGGCAGGGTATTCACGAGCAGTACGCATTGGTGCCCACGTGGCAGTCTCTGGCACCACCGCCTCAAATGCCGACGGTGAAGTACAACACGCGGGTGACGCCGGCGCCCAAGCCACCTATATCATCCGCAAAATCGAAGCGGCCCTCAACAGTGCCGGTGCCCAGTTAAGCGATGTCATCCGTACCCGGATTTTTGTGGCAAATATCGACGATTGGGAAGCGGTCGCACGAGCCCATGGTGCCATCTTTGGCGATATTCGTCCGGCCAATACCCTCGTCCGTGCCCAAATGATTGACCCGCGCATGTTGGTCGAAATCGAAGCCGATGCAATTATTACCACAGAAGTATAACCAATGAGCGATATTCCTGATTTAGCACTGCGCCACGAAGCACTTTCTCCCCGCACTGCCACCAGCCAACCACCGTTGTTGGTACTGCTCCATGGCTACGGTAGCAACGAAGAAGACCTACTCCAAATTGCCCCTTATTTGCCTGACCAACTCCGCATCGTCAGCTTACGAGCACCATTTATGCTGATGCCGGGCTCCAATGCCTGGTTTGCCATTGAACCAAGCACCAATGGGCTCGTGTGTGATGTAACCCAAGCCCAACTGGCGTTGGTGGTGCTCAACGAAAGTATCGACGAGGCCATCCGCATTTATGGTACTGACCCACAACAAACCTTCGTAGCGGGGTTTAGTCAAGGGGGTGCGATGGCAGGACTAGTCGCCCTGAGTCGGACTGACGTATGTGGTACGGTCATCATGAGTGGCATCAACCCACTCAAGGTCACGCCCACACTTCCCACCACCCCCTGCAATGGCGACATCCTCGTGATACATGGCATACTCGACGAAGTCGTACCCGTCAGTGACGGCCACGAGAGTCGTGATGCCTTGCGGGAGCTCGGGTTTGCGGTGCAGTATGTCGAATACCCGATTGGTCATACCATCGATTTACGCGTCATCGGCGCCCTCACTGGGTTTCTCAATCAGAGATTGCAATGAACAGCAATTCACGTCAATTCCTCGAATCATTTATCGCCATCGAAACGTTTTTGGGTGACACCAGCGGTCTGCCCCGCGGCGTGCCATTCACCCAGCACGTTGATACACTACGGCAAACCAATCATGCCGTGCGGGTATTTGCCGAAGACCTCAAAGCTTTTGCACGCCTCCGCAACGTGATCGTACATGAGCGTGGTGGTGGTCAGGTGTTGGCAGAGCCCAACCAGTGGGCCGTAGAGCGCATCGCCCATATTCGTGATGTATTGCTACAACCGGCACTGGTGACCCAATTTATGCATTCACCGGTGTGGACGATTGACGCCGACGAGACGGTGGCAGTAGCGACCCAACGGATGTATGCTCAGCATTATTCGCAATTACCCGTCTATGAAAATAACCAATATCGTGGTATTCTCACCGTACGCAATATCACCTATTGGATCGGCGCGCAGCAACCCGCAAATCTGCGGATTGATAGGGTGCGCGTGCGGACGGTACTCGAATTTGCCACCCAACGTGATACGGCGATTTTTGTGCATGCACAGATGCCACTCATCGATGTGGTTGGTTATTTCGCCGCCCACGACCGGCGGGGCGTCTACCTCGATGCGGTATTAATTACCCAAGACGGCAAAGACACCCAACCATTGCTGGGCTTGATTGCCATGGCCGATATCCCGGCGATTAATGAACAACTACAGTTATATGTCTAACAGAGAAAGATCGATTCCATGAACCAGGGAATTTTTAGTCCGAACATTGCGTTGTTTATTTGGGCGGCGTTTGGGGCGTTGTCAGCAGCCGTCATTTACCGCAAAAACCACCCATTGTGGTTTGCGATCGTGATGGGGATTTTGCTTGGGCCAATGTCAACGGTGATTGCGATTTTTATCCCCATCAAGGCGCCCCGCAACAATCCATGACGACCAGACCGTATTACGGGCAGTCTGGAATACAGCAATGATTTCGTGAAAGAACAAGTGTATGAATGCAACGGTTATCGCCCGTATGGACGGCGTGCAGAGCAGTATCGAGGTACTCGAATACCCTGCAGTCAACATCTCGCGCCGACCGGATTTGGCCGCAATCGCCTACTACGCCCAGCAGATGGGGCTGCGGTTACGCCAATTGCGGATTACCCTCAACGGAGGGAGTGCGGTTATTGAACCCGAGATGCTTCAGTTTAGTCGGGGCAATATCACCACCAATACCAGCGCCGGCGGAGCATGGGGCTTGATTAAACGCTTGTTGGAACGCCGCTTCAACAATGAATCGGTATTTCGCACCACCTTCCACGGCACCGGTGAAATTTACACGGAACCGACGTTTGATCACTACTTGCTGACGCGCATCCTACCCGGCGAAGAAGCCATCGTCGATGACGGGCGCTATCTCGCCAGTGAACAGGGGGTCGATACGAGTCTGGCCTTCAAAAAAAATCTCTCGAGCTTAGTTTTTAGCAAAGATGAGATCGTGCGCACCCGCATTAGTGGCAGTGGCTGG
>Ga0114980_10003664_pt1 | contig 10470 bp, 11 predicted proteins | sample S_140806_EF_Meta_FD_87018 | JGI IMG/M metagenome (GOLD analysis project Ga0114980, IMG submission 87018) | Freshwater microbial communities from Lake Simoncouche, Canada to study carbon cycling - S_140806_EF_MetaG | ecosystem: Environmental > Aquatic > Freshwater > Lake | place: Lake... | reverse complement strand
TACCATTTATACGCTTCTCAAGCGTTACATTGTCTACCGACCCTGCAAGGCTGCGCCTAACAATGTCTCCCCACTGGTCTTCGTTCTCTACAATTTCAACAACGACGTTCTTAAGAACACCACTTTTCTTTAGAAAGGCCCCCACTTCTTTAGCTAGAGCATTGTCTACTTCTTTACCAGTAGTGATGTCAACAATCTTACTGTCGTCACTAATAGCTTTAATGACATCATCTGCTTTCAATTTGTCCCCAAACAACTTAGCTTCTTCAAGCGTGTCATTGAGATTGTTACTATAGTCGTAAGACATATCAGGACGAGCCTTCTTAACAGACTCGTCATTGGCAGGGACAACCTCCCATTTCAACCCTGTCTCTTTCTCCATACGTGCAGCAAAGTCTTTTGCATTATCAGCATTTCTGAACGGAGCACCGCCACCATGCTGCAACAGCACTTCGCCTGTCTGCATATTAGTAGACACAACATTGCTATTAAATCTCTCACTGTTTCTAATGAGATAGTCGCGCATAGCAACAGCTTCAGGGTCTTCAGCTAAAGAAATACGCTGATTGAGTTTATCAATGGCAACTTGAAGAGAGGCACGCAACTCTGTCTGCACTGCTGAAGATGTCCCTACAACACCATCAGGCATATACTTAGACAAGTCCATAGACAAACCAAAGCCCACTTGGTCAGTCTGTGACAAGCCAGCAGTGTTAGTGCCTTTAACAATGTCTTTACCAACTTGCCCACCAGCAACATTACCACCCGCCAGTGTGCTTACACCCTTGATGTATTTAAAACTACCTCGAACAATTTGACCAACACCAATGACATCAAGCACAAGGCCAGCGCGGTCTAACCACTCGTTTGTTTTAGATGAGAGATTGGGAATAACCTCTTTCCACTCATTCTCATCAAATTTATCAGCGAGTTTCATCAGGTTGAGCATAGTCATTGCTTTGCCAAACGACCCCTTACCAAAGGATTGTCGTGCAGTGACTTCCTCAGCAACCTTGTCAAACTCTGCCACAGCTTGTTCTTTAGGCATACCGCGAAGGCGAGCTTTCCACTGGTCTATTTGCTCTGCATAACTAAATGCAGACGACTTAATGCCACTAACTTTCTCAATGGCATTGGTGATGTCTACAAAGCTATCCTTAGCAAACTTAAGTCCCATACCTGTGCCAAGAACAAGGCTGGCTGCACCAGCAGCGGTTCCTACACCACTAAGTCCAGCACCCATACCTAAAATACCTAAGTTGATAGGGAGGCCAATGGCTGTAGTAAAAAACCCCATCATATCACTCTCAGACGGGGCCATGCCACGTTGAGAGAGATATTGCATTACCAACTCTTTCATAGCAGCATCAGTGCCAACTTGGTCAGCAACTTCGTAAATACGCTGCACAGAGTTGTTTTCAATTGTTGAGGTGTTACTTGTGGCTGCATTGACAGCCGCCTCTTTATATACTTTAGACAGTGCTTTTGCTAGAGGGATTTCTTCTTGTGCACGATTGAGTGCGTCTATGGTGCGAGCAGTGTTCTCTGCATCAGCCAACATTCCCATAGAGGCTTCTTTGTCAAACTTAAGGCGCTGTTCTTGAATGTCGCGCACGTAAAGTGTAGCTGCGTGTTTACGCATAGCTTCGCCACTACTGAAACCAGTCTTCATTAAATCTTGGACAGCTTCTTCGTATGTAACCGCACCACTAGAAGCAGCAGCAATGGCGTGAGCCATTGTGTTGGGGTCTTGCACTGTAGCCGGTGGAGTTGACGGCGTGTGTGCTTGCATGTTAATCATGTAGTCGTCAATAGACATACTCCCCATAGGGGTGTCAACCACTGACGGGGGCGCTGCTTCGACTACAGGTTTATTTTCTTCCATATTATTGTTGATTAGGAGTTGTAGGGGGCTTACCAAAAATAGTTTTAAATCCTTCAGCTTGAATGAAGATGGTGTTTCCTAAATTACCCCACGCTTGAGCTTCAGCCAATTTACCAGACGCCTCACCCATAGCATATTGCGCTTGACCAGCAGCCACAGACGCCTCTTGACTAGCTGTTTGTGTGTCAGCAATGTCAGACATATAGGAGAGGTTGCTAGACAGTTGAGATTGTGTGCTACCAACACCACCAGCAACACCGCTGCTACCTAGTGTCCCTGTAGTGGCACCCCTACCCATAATGGAAGCAGCGGCAGCACGCTGTTGACGTATCTGTTGACGCACAGAGCGAACATTCTGCACCTCAGCACGTTGGCGCTGTGCTTCAAACTCGCGCTCACGCGCAACAGACATTTGCCTGTTGGCATCAGCTTGGTCTTTACGAGCCTCTTGTCCTTGGACAAAACTTACAGCAGAGCCAGCCAAGGCTGCATACGCTACTATGTCTAATCCCATCCCCATGTCACTCTCCTGTTGAAAGGGCCATCAATATTTGACCACCCTTCCTATCAATCTCTTTAAACCCAAACATCTCTTCCCATTTGTATAGTTTGTCATCTCCTTCAGGGATGAGGACAAACACGGCATACACACCCTTCTCATGGAGAGTGTGTAGCCACTTGTAGAAGAACACCAAACTCTCTTTATAAAGGCGCTTGCTCCACTTGTGCAACTCAAAGTGCAGAAACCAACAACCTTCTTCACTTATCTCACATGTCAACGTCCCCATCTCGTTCTTAAGAACAGTGTGGCGCTTAGACATTGCTACCGCCATACACAGGAATGCTCCAACCTAACAGCACCATATCCTTGTCAGGGTTAGCTGTAAACTTAAGTTGTAGTGCCCTCCCTCTCCCTCTCAACTTACTTTTAGCAGTGACGACAGGGTAGCCATCATCAAATGAGGTGGTAGAAGGAATGAACATACGCTTGTGTCTATACACCTCTTGACCAGCATCCCACTTGTTAGGGTTGGCATTGTCTGTGAAATCCCACCGCCCTTGCAGGGTGCAGCTTCTCTCATTCAGTGGGTCGTAGTCTACATCAAACCCTGTTTCTGTTCTCTCCATATAGGTGATGACGTAGAGGCCCTGTTTATATTTAGCAGGGCCGTTAGGGGCAAAACTATAACCTGTGAGAAGGTAGGCATCAAATGACTCCCCAACAGTGTCAAAACTATACCAATCGTAGAAACGCTCAGGAGCATCTCTTTCGTTCAAAAAGTCAGCAAAACTCACTTCAAAAACAGTGCTATCTGGCACCACTGTCAACAACTTATATTGTCTTTCACTAGCGTAGGTGACAGAGATGGTTGCTGTAACAATGTTGCCACTACCGTCAATGATGGGATTGCCGTCATTGTCCACCACGTTAAATGTAGCTGTCTCATCTAGAGTCTCCTTGGTTACAATGATGTCTGTAACTACAGGGAGAGTGGTGTCTGTAGAAAAACTATAAGTGTAAAAAGCTGTAAGGCGCACATCCAGTGCAAGGATGTTTGTCTTTTGGTAGGGGAACACAGCACTGCTTGTTGTCAACGCCCTATTGTAGAGCCAATAGACACTCTTATCACTGCTGTTATAAGTGCCAGAGGCATATTGCTTTGCAACAGAAGGGATGTCGCCATACAGTGTGGCAATGTTCAAGTCAGTGAGGGAGGTGACAACAGTGCTTCCAACTTGGTCTTTACCTACACGGCAAATGGCGTTATAACTCCAGAATAGAATGGCGTCGTCTACTTCAACAATGCTTTGCCGTCCTACACAGCCATAGTTGCTCACCTTCTTCACTTCATACCCTGTAGCAGTGAAACCGTTTTGTGAGGTTCCAACAATCATCCACACGCCGTTAGTGGCAAACACCATAACGCCATTGTCGTTAGAACGGATGTCTATAATCTCACCGCAATCCTGAATAGCAATGACGCCACCATCAGTGTCTATGAGGTCACTAATGACTTCAGAGGTGGGGTCAGCATCTTGGTAGCATTTGCCATACTTATTGGTATCCAAAGCCACTTGACTGAAATAGACATTGTTACCAATGCGCGTGCTTTTGACACCAGCATACCACGCCCTACCTGCGAAGAAAGCACACACAGACGGACGGAAGGCATCAGACACAACTGTGAGGCCAACAATGCCAGAGGCAGTGGCCCTATCTTCGTAGAAGGCGTTAAGGACATACCTGCCTTTGGGAGCAGGAGAGGTTCCAAAGTCTTGCTTGTCCAGCACGTTGCTATCAAAGTTGTCGCTAGAATCCTTACCATACACCCAACTCTGAGCATTGGAAGGATACACCGTCTTGGCAGTGAAGTAGGCCGTTATCTTGTCTGTAGGCCAACCCTGATTGTATAAGTTATATTGGTGCTGTGTTGTAAGTCCAACGGGACGCAAATCGACAGCATACCCATCAGACACACCCTTAAAATCACGCACCTGAATTGCTAGTTCAGTTACAGTGATGCTATTCAAGGAGGAGTCATACTCTACAAGGATGGGGTCTGTATCACGCGAAGTGATGATGAGGTTGCCGTTAGCACTCACACATTTAATGGGAGCACTACCAACAACAGAGGTATTACCTGATGCTACGTAGGAGTTGAGGTCAATCTCAAATGTTTTCTTATTTCCCGATGTAGCAATGGGAGTGTCAATGTAAAAGAACACATATCTACCACACTGTCCAACAATGAAGTTAAGGTCGCCATCTCCAGCTACAGCAAGCCACTTCCCTGTAGTGAACGCCCAACTCTCTTTATCCGCTGCCGTTACGTTCTTTGTGGACAGGGAGTAGTTGCTTTCCAAGTCTAGGGCATTGCGTTTGCTAATGCGACCACTCACATCAGGGGTGATGTTATCTCCATCTTTCCAAGTGTTCTTCGGAAAAGTAAAATAGCCAGCTTCAGTGTTGAGGCCAGCTACAAAGGTGAATTGGTCATCTTGCCCTACTTGAACAGTCACTCTAGAATGTCCTTCCCGTAACGGGTAATGATTTTCTTACGGATGGTGCTGACGGAAGTAAACTTACCTTTCAACTCTTCAGGGAGTGTGCCACCCCCTTTAAACTGAAGGTAGTAGAGGCCACTAGGTGTGCGCTCCGCTACCAACTTCTTCTCACCTTTCTCTACTTCTTTTTCAAACTCTTTCTTACGTGTTGCCTTTTGTTCCACTCGCTCATTACGTTTCTCAATGAGACGGGTAATGTCATTAGCGTCTACGTCCATAATTTACCTTCCTATTCCATTTGCCTTCACTCTCATTATTACGCCATGCTTCATTCTGGAAGATGTTACGGCCACGTTGTGCCTTCCTCTCTTCCTTGGCATTAGCCTGTTGTTTCAAGTTGAGGAACGCATTACTCTTAGCTTCTGCAAGCAATGTGGGGAACATCTTGGCAGGGAGGGTTGGAATGAAGCTATCCTCGTGTGTCCAAGAGGGCACCACTACACCAAAGCATACGGTGTTACTAGCTTGCAAAGTGCTTTCAGCATCAAGGTCGATGCTATCAAATACAAAGGTGGTGTCATCAAATGTGGTGTAATAGAGAGGGTCGCGTGTCAACACAAACCCGTTAGCATCCACTTCACCGGCCTCTTCCACACGCAAGTCAATCATATCTTGGAATGTCTTGGGGTCTAGGAATGTAACATCTTTCTTGTTATATTTAATCCAATCAATCTTGGAAGCATTCTCTGTGAGTTCCATGTGAGTAGGATTGTCCACATCAGCCAACCCTGTCAGGCTGAATGTCTCGCGCAGGAAGGGCCAATCACGTTGACTAATGAGGTCGAAGTAGCTCTCCTTCACCAGCAGGGCCACTTGTGAACTCTCCACTGTATCATCAATGGAGGAGACATCATCAGAGTCCATTGCGTTCAGAGTGCTTTGAACCATCTCAAGCAGCGTCATCTTAGCCATCAGATTACCTCGCCTCTCACTTTAAGGCATGTCAACATCACTTTAGCAGACGGAGCGTTCTTAAGAACATCCTCAGCAAGACGCTTCACTTCTACAGCACACGCCTGTTCAGTGCGAAAAGCATTCACTTCAGGGGATACAAATCCACACCAATCGTTCACACATATAAATAGGAGTGCGGCAAACATTAGATGTGCCCAATGGCGCTAAGGTTGACAGCGTGAATGATGATGTTACCTGAAGCTGCTTTGCAATAGAGTTCGATATATTGATTGGTAGCCATAGAGGTGTGGCTAACAACGGTGAGGCCAGAGTAGTTGCTGTTATTCACCTCTTCAACAACCTCTGCGCCAGCAATGCCACTACCACTCTTATACAGTTGGAAGAAGCAATCTTGCGCTGCTCCACTGTGCTTTGCTGTAAGCGTGCACGTAATGGTGACATCAATGGTGGTTGTCCCTGTATATGTCAGGCGACCAGCACTGTTGTGTGTAAAGTTTGTTTGGTTGGCATCCCCTGTCGTAGTGGGGTTTACCAAAGTGTAACTTGTGGGAGTAGTGTATGTAGTCCCTGTGCCAATGTTGGCATAATAGCAGAATGAGTGAGGTAGGTAACGCCAGCTACCACTACCAGCACCATTAGCAATGTAAACTTGTCCTGAACTAGCAGAAGCAGCACCTTTAGGTTCGTGCAGATTGCTTGCTGTCAGACTTGAGTGAGATACGTTAGGCAACGTGTTTCTCCAAAGGAAAAGGAGTGAGGGATTGCTCCCCCACTCCGCACATCATTTAGATGTAAGTGACAACCAACGCAGCAACACCCGCTGTCCAGTCGGTTTGGGCAGAAGCCAAATCAATTGTGTCAGCCGAGCTATACAGCTTAAACTCACGCGCTGTAACATCGCCGTCAGCCGTGTCGTCATAGACATACACGCCATCAGAAGCAATTACAACACCAGTTGTAGCCATAGTGGTTGTGTCAGCAGCCGTAGTAGTGATGAAACCGTCTGTATCATTACCATCGCCCACTGTAATCGTGTTTGTGCCTGTAGATGTAAAACCAGACTCAACCACAAGTTTAACTTCAACAACACGCGAACCAGCAATGACAGGGATGTTAATGGCACGAGCCGCATTCAGGTCGCGCCAATCAAACACCACTGAGGCAGTTTTAATACCGCCTTTACCAGCGTAGTTTTTAGCTTGAGCACCTTCCACCGCAGGGCGTGTGGTGCCAAAACCAATAACAAGACCATCACTGTTAGTCCAAGTCGCTTTACGAACGCCAATAGTAGACATATTATCTCTCCTTAGCTAATTGTGGTAGGTGTAAGAGCAACCACCATCGACTCAGGACGATAGAGTTTCAGGCCAAAACGAGCGTTCATCACATACTCGTCACGGCGCAGGTCTTTATTGCGGTCATACTCAACACGCGGCTGTTGACGCCACGCACCGACAAACGGCGTTTCATCCTGACCACCAATGGAGCAGAACAGGTTTTGAACAAAGCCGGTAGACGTAACACTCGCACCACCCAAAGCCGAATTTTCATCCGTCGATGTAGTAGACAGGTAGTTGGAAACATACACATCGAAGCCATAGATGTTCTTAATGAACGCCATGCCTGTGATGTCGTTTACAAAACCCGTGTTAATCAACCCTTCAAAGCGCGGGTTGTTGCTCACGTTCGTGATGTTCGTTGTTACGTTCAGGATGTATTCCTGTGACGGGTCAACGATGGCAACACGAGCACCTGTGCAGTTGGCTTTGTCAAGAGCAAACTTCGCCTTGGCAAAATCTTCAAACCGCAGATTGCCGCTTGTCTCACCACCAACAAAGCGGTGAGCAGCACCGTTGATGGTGTTAGCATCAGCCAGTGTTTGCGAGCCAGCCATAGCGAAAATCGAAGTTTCCAGATTCTCTTCAATGGCACGACGCATCTTCGGAACAAACGAAGCAATCAGTTGGTTTGCATAGAACGCATCTTGCTTGGCTTTGTCCGTGATGTAAGTAGCACTCTCAACGTAACGGTCGATGGTGAGTTGGAACTCGCCAGTGTCCATTGCGTCATACACGACCGGAGTATTTTCACCAGTTTCGCGCATCGGAATCTCACCAATCGAGGGGATTGTGAGGATGTTCCCATCAGGGAAATTAGAAAGCCAGCGCACATATTTCATGCCTTGCAGACGGTCTTGAAGGATGTCCTTCAGTTGGTCGCTCCACAGTTCGGCACGAACGAGATGTGTATTGACTGTTGAATAATCAAACGACATTTAGTTCTCCTTAGCGTTTTCCGTAATAGAGGTCAGGATTTTTCCTAACCGTAGTGTCCATGTTCAACTGAAATTCTTGACTGTAGTAGAGGGACGGTTTGGTGCGACGCACATTGTCGTAATACTCTTTTGTTCCTTGTGTGTTCATTCTTGAACTTGGATTGGTTGAGGAGTAATTGACTGTTGTGTTCACACCACCCGTATCCGCCGCAGTAGTGTTTTTGGCACTGGCTCCAGTGAACAGGGAAACAAATTTTACCGGGTCTACAGCAGCTAGGTCTGTATACACCTTGTGCAGTTCAGGAGTGACAGCTACTTCGGCAAACTTTTCAGCAGCCTTTTCACCAAACGCCTCCTTCATAAGTGCGTCTGCACGCAGCATATTCTCTTTCCGTTGCTTCTGTGTCTCCAGTCCCGTTACGGTAGCTTCAACCAACTTGGTAAGGTCTGCTACTCCGACGCCTGTTGAGGCTACAGGGGAGTCACCCTGTTGGGTAGCGGGTTGTTGTTGCAACCGTTCTAAGACATCATCGACAGTTTTGGCAGCGACAACTTTCTCTTTCAACTCACGGTTTTCAGCCTTGAGTTGTTCAATGAAGTCATCGGCATTGACATAAGCCTTTGCCAAATCGTCAACAGTCTTATACTTCTTGCCCTCTCCTACAAGGACAGCCACCATCTCAGATTGTGCCTGAGAAGCAGTGCCGGTTTGCACCGCCTGAGCCGCAGCTTGCTCAGTGTTTTGTTGCGTAGAAGCGTTGTCCGCTGTAAAAATTGTAGTATCGGTCATACTATTCCTTATAATAAATACACCCTATATGTATTATACACAAAATACAGGGTGTTTGTCCAATCACTTTTTAAATATTTTTACTACTTTCAGGCAGCATATCTATAACTTCTTGATATGCTTGTCTTTTTCCAGCTTGATAGGCTAATAGAGCATAATGGTTGTGAACACTAAAATCTTCAGGTTTTACAGAAGAGGTTGAACTTTTTAACTCTTCTAATGCCTTACATAGTGCTGTAAGACCATACCCCATATTATTCCAAGTGCTTTCCCATTGCTCCTTGTTACAGTCAATAGGCTTATGTTTACTAAGAATAGCTCTCATTTACATTCCTTCAACTGGCGGTGCCCCTTCAACTGGCACTTGCTGTTCTACTGCCATATCCTCTTGAATCTGGTTCATAAGGCGCTGTGTCTCTGCCTGTTCAAACACCATAGCATTATCTTGCACAATCTTCCAATTGCTCCAGCCAAGGGCCTCTTCCAACGCTTTAGCCACAGCCTTGCCACTAATGTGAGCAGCTACAGTGGGGATGGCTTGCACAGTCTGGATAGTCATGTTCAACTCTTGAACAAACTTAGCCTGTTCAGCAAAGTGACGAGCACCCATCGGGTAGAGTTTGCCCTTACCAACCAAGTCATCCTTGTTCACTTCAATGAACACATCGTTGCCAAACTTTGGGTCTTTGGTCTTAATACGCTCAACCGCACCAAAGTTGCGACGGCTCTCTTCCAGCATGGAGTTCAGCAAGGGTTCAAGAATGTTCTTCTCAAACCAATACACCTTGCTCTGGAAAATACGGCCAGCCGCATTCTCAAGGGTTTGCACCTCATATTTGGTCTTTTCACCCGGAGTGCGTATCCCCATAGCCTGTTTAGGAGCACCAGCCAACTCTTCCATGCGGTTCATCAACTCCTGAATCTGCATGTCGGCTTGGAGAGCAGTGGCATCAGGGCGCATAAACTCCACATCACCCTCATCGCCACAGAAAATCTCCTCTCCGGGGCCATACTCAAACTCTTCCACCGTAATACCCTTAATCTTAATGACAGGATAGGCAATGCAGTCAAATACGTCAGCCTTCAGGTTTTCCAGATGGTCAATGCGATATTGCATACCCATCAGTTGATCGAGAGGCCCCTGTGCCCACAGGTTGTCGGGGCGCAGCCGCCAGCCACAGTGGAAGAATGGACGTTTGCCAAGCCAACTCTTGTTAGGAGTGTTCCTAAGAACATATTTGCGGTCAACAATGGTGACAACCATATCTCGATGGTAGGTTCCTTTGTCGCTATCCCATACATCACCCCAAAACTCAATGAGTTCCACCATGTCGCTAGTGATGTATTCTTCCAAACTACCGAAGCCATCAACCATCAATCCATCACTCTTCATCTCATCAGGGTTGTCTCTGAACGACTGGCGCATCTGAAAGCATTTGTCCAACACGCTTTTGTCGTAGCCAAGCGAGGGGTTGGTTTCCACATCATCAATCAGGTCGCCAACGCTCTTAAGAACACGGCGAATGAATGGACTCTTAT
>Ga0114980_10003662_pt1 | contig 10473 bp, 8 predicted proteins | sample S_140806_EF_Meta_FD_87018 | JGI IMG/M metagenome (GOLD analysis project Ga0114980, IMG submission 87018) | Freshwater microbial communities from Lake Simoncouche, Canada to study carbon cycling - S_140806_EF_MetaG | ecosystem: Environmental > Aquatic > Freshwater > Lake | place: Lake... | reverse complement strand
TCAAGGGTACCATGCACGTGCTTGATTTGGCGCGCCGCCATGCCGTCAAAGGCCTGATTATTGCCTCGACATCGTCGGTTTATGGGGCCTTACCCACTCCTTGGGAAGAATCCCAGACTGCTGATCGACCGTTGTCGCCTTATGCCGCCACCAAACGGGCCGCCGAGTTGCTCGCGTATACCTACCACTATCAATACGGCGTGCCCACGCGGGTATTGCGCTTTTTTACGGTGTATGGTCCGCGTGGTCGCCCCGATATGACCCCGAGTTTGTTTGTTGACAAGATGCGTCAAGGTGCCCCGATTACGTTGTTTAATGGTGGCGTAGGGGTGTATCGTGACTGGACGTATGTCAGCGATATCGTGGCGGGGGTGCTGGCGGCGTTGACTTGTGATTTGCCCTTTGAAGTCTTTAATTTGGGCAATTCAGATCCTGTTGAGTTGATTGAATTTGTGCGGGTGCTCGAGCAAATTACCGGCTTGACTGCGCTGATTGAATCGCAGCCATTGCCCGCTGCAGACCCGCCGCGCACCTTTGCGCGGATTGACCGCGCCCAGACGTTGCTGGGTTTTCAACCGCAAACGCCACTCGCTCGCGGGTTGGCTCAATATTGGGAATGGTATCGTCGTGAATATGGATGCTAAAAACAACACCAGTGAGCGTGGGTTTTCGTTGCTCGATGCCTTGCGTCGCCCCCGTACGTGGGTATCGTTTGGGATGGCGGCAGCCTTGATTTTTTTCGTCTTTCGCAGCCTCGATGTCAGTGTGGCTGAAACGTTGGCGACCATGCGCGAAACCGATGTCAAATATTTGTTTGTGGCGTTAGGGGTCTTTTATTTGACCTTTCCGTTGCGGGCCTTGCGCTGGCGTATGCTCATCGAAAATGCCGGTATTGCGCCCAAATCTGCCCGCACCAGTTGGGCCTCATTGCCGGCCTTGATGGAATACATTTACTTGTCATGGTTTGTTAATTGTGTGGTGCCCGCCAAATTGGGTGATGTCTATCGCGGTTATTTGCTCAAACACAACGGTAATGTATCGTTTTCAGCAACCGTCGGGACCGTGTTTGCCGAACGCTTGCTCGACATGTTGGGTTTGTTCACCTTTTTGCTGATATCAGGGATGGTGTTGTTTGGCACGCATGTGCCCCCCGAAATGCAGTGGTTGTTTTGGGTTGGCGCAGGGCTCGTCGCAGTGATTGTGCTGTTGCTGTTGAGCCTGCGCTGGTTGGGGCCAATCGCACAACGCTACATTCCGGAACGCTTCCAACAGCGCTATACGCAGTTTTCGGCTACCGCACTGCAATCATTCAATCCGCAAATTTTGCCAGGGTTGATTGGCTTGACGTTGGTGATTTGGTTGCTCGAAGGCTGCCGGCTCTATTTCGTGATTGTATCAATGCATAATCTCGGCTTGGAGTTGCCGTTATCGTTGGTGATTTTTGTGTCGCTCGCCTCGTCGTTGTTGACGGTGGTACCCTTTACGCCGGCCGGGTTGGGGTTGGTCGAAGGTGCGGTCACGGCAGTGCTGGTGACGATGGTGCACGTGACCCGCCACGTAGCCTTGGCAGTCACGTTGCTTGACCGGTTGATTAATTTCTGGAGCATCATTATTTTTGGCACGATTTTGTATATTGTGAGTAAACGACGATGACGGTGCGTGTGGCCATTGACTATACGGCAGGGGCCTGGCAAGGCGCTGGGATTGGGCGCTATACTCGCGAATTGATTCGTGCGGTGTTGTTGACTGCCCCGGCAGATTATCGATTTGTGCTCTGTTATGCATCAGGTTGGCCAGGTCAAAAACCTCCCTACCATGCTGATATTGCTGAATTGGTGGCGTTGCGGGCCGGTACGACGACGTTGGCGATTCCCTTACCGCCACGTCGGCTGACGCAGTTTTGGCATCGCCTCAAAGTGCCGTTGCGCATCGAATGGTTGACGGGGGCGATTGATCTGGTGCATGCGCCGGATTTTGTGTTGCCACCGACGGGTAAACCGGGGATCGTCACCATCCACGATTTGTCGTATCTCGTGCATCCCGAATGTGCCGTGCCGGGGGTGGCGCGCTATCTCACCGACGCGGTGCCGCCGTCACTTGCTAGTGCCAGTGCGATTTTTGCCGACTCGCTGTCGACCAAAAATGACCTCATCAATTTGCTCCAGATTGCCCCTGAGCGGGTAGAGGTAGTCTATGCGGCGGTGGGTGGGCAATTTGTGCCAATGGCCGAGGACGTAATTGCGCCGATTCGGGCAAAATATCAATTACCGGCACGGTTTTTGTTGACTGGTGGCACACTCGAGCCCCGCAAAAACTATGTGCGCTTGTTTGAAGCCTATGCCAAGGCCCGCCAAATGGCGGCTGATATGCCGCCATTGCTAGTATTTGGCCGCAAAGGGTGGATGTTTGAAGATATTATTGCGGCCCCAGCGCGGTTAGGAATTAGTGAATTTGTGCGATTTATTGATTTTGTAGATGACAAAGATTTACCGGCGTTGTATAATCTCGCGTGGGGCTTTGTCTATCCGTCGATTTACGAAGGATTTGGCTTACCGCCACTCGAAGCATTGGCATGCGGTACCCCGACCATGGTGTCAAATGTGTCGAGTTTACCCGAAGTCGTCGGTATGGCAGCCATTCAAGTATCACCGACAGACACTGCAATGATGGCCACACAATTAGTGGTACTGACACATGATGATGCGATGCGCGCGACGTTGCGCACGACTGGGCCAGCGCAGGCAACTCTTTTTCGTTGGGAAGCCGCTGCCCAACAGGTGCTACAACAATATGCACGCTTGTGCAAAGTAACGTCTGGAGAATAGCAACGTATGTCGCAACCGGTTGAATCGTACCCCAAAATCATGTTGGAAGCGCAAAACACCCGTGATCGGATCGCTCTCATCCTCTCCAAATACTTTTCGCCGTTGTTTGCGGTACTGGCGAGCAATCTAATCGCGGCGCTTAACGTGCCCGAAGGCTTTGCTGAGGGTGCCAAATGGGTGCTGATTACGATGTGTATTCAAATCATCCCAGTGGTGATTTTGTACGAAATCCGTTTGGCGCAAGGGCGGCTCAGCGATCCCGAAATGTCGCATCGCCAAGAGCGCAATGAGGCTTTTTTGCTGGGTGGGATTTCGATGATAGTTGCAGTAACTATCCTCTCTGTGTATAATGCACCGGCTTCGGTACTCGCACTCGCATCGTCGTTTTTGTTAATCTCGGTGTTGTGCGGTATTGTGAATTTATGGTGGAAAATCAGTATGCACGCCTCGGCGATTGCTGCAGTGGCGACTATTGCAACGTTGCAATCGCGCAGCCTCGGAGCCGTCTTCTGGTGCATCGTCATCGCAGTTGCTTGGTCGCGGTTGCACACCCGCAACCACACACTTGGGCAAGTCATTGCGGGGACGTGTTTGGCCACGACGGTGGTCTATGGGGTATATTCCTATATTGTTGTGTAGGTGCCATTGTGGCACGAGGAGTCTGTGGTGACTAAAGTCAAAATGACCAAGGGCAAGTACAATCATTTGTTGGCTTGCGCCGACGCCAATGGCGTCATTGCTGCGGCAGCCGCTGACCAACGCGGTTCATTGCAAAAATCTATCGCCAAAGCCCGGGGCGAAAACGGTACTGCCACTGCCCAAGACTTGAGCCAGTTTAAAGCCATCGTGACGCGTATTTTGACCCAACACTCCAGCGCGATTTTGATGGACCCCGAATTCGGTTTGGATGCCATCAACGCCCGCCAACCCGGCTCAGGTGTGCTTGTTTCATACGAAAAAACCGGCTACGACGTTAGCGTCAAAGGGCGCTTGCCTGACTTGTTGTCAGAGTGGAGCGTCAAGCGCATCGTTGAGTTGGGTGGCAACGGCGTCAAAATCTTGCTCTATTACAATGCCTTCGACGACGCCAAAATCAACGACATCAAGCATGCCTTCATCGAGCGCGTCGGCGCCGAATGTGCCGCCAACGACATTCCTTTCTTCCTCGAGCCGTTGGCATACGACGATAACCTCGGCGACGAAAAGGGTTTTGAGTTCGCCAAAGTCAAGCCCAAATACGTCACCGCCTATATGCAAGAGTTCTCCAAACCTCGCTACGGCGTCGACATTCTCAAGGTCGAAGTACCCGTCAACATCGCCTATGTGGAAGGGACGCGGGCCTACAAAGGTCAAACCGCCTACACCATCCCCGAAACGATGCGCTACTTCCGCGAAGCCGGTGAAGCCGCTGCCAAGCCTTTCATCTACTTGAGCGCCGGTGTTAGCGACGAAATCTTCCGCGAAACCCTCGAGATTGCCGCTCAAGCAGGCACCAATTTCTCGGGCGTGTTGTGTGGCCGTGCCACCTGGCAAGACGGCGTGCCCGTGTTTGCTACCCAAGGTGCTGCAGCCCTCGAAGCCTGGTTGCTTGACCGTGGTGTGACCAACGTCAAAGCCCTCAACGAAGTATTGGCCAAGGGTGCCAAGCCGTGGTGGGACTTCTACGGTGGCAAAGCCAACATCGATGTCGTCGACCAAGTCATTAGCTAATTACGGCTGATTACTAAACCCCACCGTCATGAATCTATTCGTGACGGTGGGGTTTTTGTGGCCAAATTTTGACGTGAACCCGTTGTATACGCACGCCATTTTTTATGGGAGTGCATGCCACACCAAGGCTAATTCGTTGTACAATAAGTGTGTCACCAGACAACAGATAATCGAATTACCAAGGAGTGGTCAATGACGACGAAAGCGCCAATTCGTTGGGGGATTTTGGGGACGGGGCGTATTGCCGGGGTTTTTGCCGAAGGGTTACGTGCTGACCCCGAAGCAGTCCTTGTGGCAGTGGGTTCACGCAGTGCCGAATCAGCCCAACGCTTTGCGAATCAGTACAATGTAGCTCGCGCCCACGCCACCTATGCCGATCTCGCCAATGATGCTGAAGTCGATGCGATTTATGTGGCCACCCCACATCCCAGTCACATGGAAGACACATTGCGCTGTATTGCTGCCGGTAAAGCGGTGTTGTGTGAAAAACCATTCGCGGTGAATGCCGCCCAAGCCCGCACCATGATTGATGCCGCCAAGGCTGCCAATGTGCCCTTGATGGAAGCAATGTGGACGCGCTTTTTGCCGATCGTGCGCAAAGCCGTGGCCCTTATCAACGAAGGTGCCATTGGCGAAGTCCGGATGATCCAGTCCGATTTTGGCTTCCGCACCGACGTCAACCCCAGCGGGCGCTTGTTTGACCGCAATTATGCAGGTGGTGGCTTGCTCGACGTCGGCGTCTATTGTGTGTCGTTGTCGGTCATGCTCCTTGGTGAGACCATTGCGGCCACCGGTATGGCCGAAATCGGCTCGACCGGTGTCGACGAACAAGGCGCCGCCGTAATGAGCTTTGCCAATGGGAAGTTGGCATACTTCTCAACGGGTGTGCGCACCACGACCCCCATGGAAACAACGATTATGGGCACCGAAGGCCAGATTCGCCTCGAATCACCGTGGTTTGCCTGCAAACGCTTGACCCTTACCAAGGGTGGCAAAAGCGAAGTCATCGAGCTGCCCTTTGACGGCAACGGCTACCACTACGAAGCCGCTGAAGTAGGTCGTTTGCTCCGTGAAAAACGTGTCGAGAGCGACATCATGTCGTGGAGCGATACCATGTACACCATGGAAGCCATGGACCGTATTCGTGCCGTCTGGGGTTTGCGCTATCCAATGGAGTAGGTCGTACTTTTTTATACAGAAAAGGAATAAACAATGCAGTACGGTAAAATTCCTGGCGTCGAAAAGCCAGTCTCGCGCTTGGTCCAAGGTAGCGTGATGATTTCGTCGGAAAATGTGCCGGCGTGTTTCACATTGCTCGACGAAATCCTCGATGCCGGTTGTAACACCTTTGACACCGCCCATGTTTATGGTGGTGGCGACAACGAGCGCACCTTTGGACGCTGGTTGCGCGAACGGGGCAACCGCAACAAAGTCAATATCATCGGCAAAGGTGCTCACCTCAGCCAAGACCGCAAACGCGTGACCCCGTGGGACATCAGCAGTGACATCTATGATTCACTTGCTCGCTTCAAAATCGACCACATCGACATCTATTTGCTCCACCGCGACGATCCGTCGGTACCGGTTGGTCCAATTGTCGAAGCCCTCAACGACCACCTCAAGGCCGGTCGTATTTTGGCGTACGGTGGTTCAAACTGGAGCCACACCCGTGTCGCTGAAGCCAATGAATACGCCGCCAAACATGGCTTGGCGCCCTTCATTGCCAGTAGCCCCAACTTCACGTTGGCTGTACAAAACTGCCCACCCTGGGATGGTTGTATCAGCATCAGCGCTGCAGACCAAGCCCCCGCCCGTGAATACTACGGCAAATTGCAGATGCCGTTGTTTACCTGGTCGAGCTTGGCCGGGGGCTTCTTTTCGGGGCGCTTGCGCCGTGACAACATCAGCACCTTCGAGACCTATCTCGACAAGCTGGCAGTGACGGTGTATGCCAACGACGACAACTTCAAGCGTCTCGATCGCGTGCAACAATTGGCCGACGAAAAGGGCTTGAGCATTCCCCAAATCGCCACCGCCTATGTGATGAGCTATCCCCTCAACATCTTTGCGTTGGTGGGTTGTCAGACCTCAGCCGAGTACAAAGCCAATGTGGCTGCCAGTGAAGTACGTTTGACTGCCGCCGAAATGGCATGGCTCGAACTCAAGAGCGATAGCCGCTAAAGCTGACCCGCACCACAAATGCTGGTTATTTATCGTGGGTCGTAGCAATCGCTACGACCCACGGTGTTGCGTCATTGGCTAAATTGTGATAACTTCTACAATAGTAATTTTTATTCAACAGGTATGTAGTAGATGCAGTATACGCAGAGACGAGCGATGTGGGTGATGTTCGTGGTATTGGGGTTGTTGGTGAGTTGTGGTCAGTCTGCGGCAGTTGTGCCAACACCGCTGGCACCAACTGTGGCGGTTGCCCCGTCGCCAACGGTAGAACCGACAGTTGCTACTGGTGTGTCCGTAAATGATGTGATGCTGGCTGGCAAAAATTTGTCACAAGTGACCACCACCTTAGCGACGGTGGTCTTGCCCAAGCGAGAATTAACCGTCCTTACCGGTGATAGTACACATACGTTGACATTTACCGTGTCACTTGACCAACAAGCCACTGCCGATGCCGTGTTGCAGGCCGTAGCCAACACCAAAGTTGAGCCAGTGGTGCGTTTTGATAGTGTCGAAATCCAACAACAACTGGAGTCACTCAATACTACCGTGACGGCTACTTCTGGAGTGACGCTCACCCAAAGCTCCGACCCGTTTGATGTGCGGTTTGTGACTGATGTGGCGCAATCAATCGACACCAAAGCTGCCGAAGCAAGTATTATCACGGCATTGGCGAGCAACGTAATCTCGGTCACGGTGCCGTTGATTCCTTCGTCTACCCCCGTGTTGCCGACTTCTGCACAATTAAGCGCAGCGGTGAATACTATGGCAGATGCCTGGCCAGGGATTGTGGGTATCTATGTCTATAATCTCGACACCGATGAAGTCGTGACCACCCTCAACGAAAAAAGCGTTTTTTCGGGGGCGAGTGTCATGAAGGTGCCGATTTTGCTCCATGCCTATACCAAAATCAGCACATTTAGTGATGCTCAAAAGGGATGGATGCGCCGGATGATTGTCGACAGCGACAATCTGGCTGCCAACAAGATGTTGGCGACCAGTGTCGATGGCGATGGTACCGAAGCCGCCTATCTCGGCACCCAAGACATGAACAAAATGTTCCAAGCGTTGGGCCTAGAACATACCTATCAAAACATGCCTTATGAAGGCCGAGATTTTTTGATTGGGGTGCTCAAATACAACATTGTCAGAGGCCCCAAAATCGATGGCCCTGCGCCGAATACCGACGCAGACCCGTTGTTGCGTACCACCCCCGCCGAAATGGCCAAGGTCTTTACCGAGATTTATCGCTGTAGCCAAGGCAAAGGGGAATTACTCAAACTCTACCCCGATACCCTCAATGCTGATCGTTGTAGCGAAATCCTCGCGTTGATGCACGAAAACGCCGATAATAGCCGCATGATGTCGGGCTTGCCGGATGATGCCTATGTCTCACACAAAAGCGGCTGGATCGAAGATATGCAAGCCGATGTGGGGATTGTGACTACACCCGATAAACAACATTTCTTGATGGCGATTTATGTGTATCGCGATATCGCCGAAAACGGTGGGTATTTGGTTGATTCGGTGGCTGGTCCGGCAATTGGTGGCTTTGCACAGTTGATTTATAGCGCATTTGTGCCCCAAACCAAATAGTACGTTACACAGGGTATCAGTAGATTATCATCTATTGGTACCCTGTCTATTCATGTTGCTGTCATGTTAATCGCTTGACAGTGATAGTGTATAAACAGTATTGTAGTAGGTACATGGTGTGAGATTTTTTCTGCATTGTGTGAATAAATGGCTTGTGATGCATCACGATTCCGTTTTTTGTGGTGTATCCCAGATGGAGAATGGCATGCGTAGTTGGTATCGAGTTGGGATATTTGTGAGTGTTCTGGTGACATTGTTGGTGTTGTTACCGTTTGGGGTGCGTGCACAAGAGGCCCCGCCGATTTCGGATGGCACCCAAGGTGGTGATAATTCGGCTCCACAACCAACGCAAGCGCCCCCGGCGTTTCAACAAGGGTATGCCCCTACCTATACGGTACGGGCTACCCGTGAAGGTTTGGTTGGCAAGCGTACCGCCAATGGCTACCGTATCCCTGAGCGGGCTTGGTTTGTCGCATTGCCGTCATGGAAGGTCTTGTCGAGTCAAGGTGGCAATGAGTTCCAAGTGCGGGTAACCTACGAAGACAAGAGTATCGTGTTGCCGGTGTGGGATGTCGGTCCATGGAACACCAATGACGAATACTGGACGCCCGAACGGCGCTTCTATCGTGATTTGCCGATTGGTATGCCGATGGCTCAGGCTGCAGTGCAGTTTGGCTATAATGGTGGCCTTGACATGTTTGGCCGCAAAGTAACGTTAGGGAACGGTATCGATATTGCCGATGGTGCCTTCCTTGATGGTTTGGGGATGCGCCGCAATGACTGGGTGCGGGTATCGTTTTTGTGGATGGGGCTTGACCCCGGTCCGCAAGGTCAAGTCGATGCATCTGTGGGCAATCTTGCGTACCCTCCGGGTACCGTGATTGTTGACAATGGCAGCGAAGGCTACACCAGTGCAGCCAAAGTGGCATGGTATGACAATTTTTGTGGGCTCAACGGCAAGCATGACTGGACGATTGGGACGATTGACCCATCAACCGGTGAAAATACGGCCACGTGGTCTACAAGTATTAATCAAATCGGCTATTACGAGGCGATGGCCTTTATCCCACCCTGTGGTCGAGCGGCGACCCGGGCTGCCATCTACAAGGTCAATGCCAATGGCGTTGAGCGCGAAGTCTGGGTTGACCAGTCATTGCAAAGTGCGCGCTGGGCGTCGCTCGGGATGTACAACATGACTACACCCGGCACCTCTAGTGTGACTTTGACCGATGTGACCGGTGATGATGCCCAGGGCGTGCGGTTCGATGCGGTGATGTGGGTGCCACGCTACGACACCATGCCACCAGTTGCGTGGATCCAAGAGATTTTACCGATGGATGGTGGCGCCTACTCTGTGCGTTGGGGTGGGAATGATGACGTCAGTGGGATTAATTCATATGATGTCGCATACCGTCTCAATGGTGGTGAGTGGATTAATTGGCAAAGTGGTACGGGTGCGTCTGAAGCCCTGTTTACCCCACCGAGTAGCGGTGAATTCCAATTCCGGGCGCGGGCACGTGACTGGATGAGCAAAGAATCAGGTTGGAGCGAAGACCCTGTCACAATGAAGTCGATTGTGGTACCATAGAGGTACTGCGGTTATGACGGAGCCGTCCCGTGGGGCGGCTCCGTTTTTTATTGTGATGTTAGCGGTCATGCATTTTATTATTGATGGACATAATCTCATCGGGAGTATCCCCGACATTAATTTATCTGATCACGATGATGAATTCAAGTTGGTGATGATGTTGCGCCGGGTCGCTACTGCCAAAAAAGGCCGCCAGATTTTGGTGGTGTTTGACCGTGGCGTGTATGGCCACCCCCAAAGCCTGAACGGCTATGGGGTGACCTGTCATTTTGCCCTGTCACCCGAAGACGCCGACACCCAAATCATCCGGCGCATCAAAGGCTTCGCCAAACCCAAAGAATGGTCACTCGTGAGTGCTGACCGGCGGATTATCGATGTCGCCAATCAATATGGCGTGCGGTTGATGAAAAACGCCATGTTTATGCAACACATGTTGCGTCAAACCAATACCAAGGCCGAATTCCATGATGAAAAACCCGAGGTGCCCTTGAGTGCCGCCGAAATCGAAGCCTGGCGCATCGAAATGAATCTGCCGATTGGTCCGACTGACGAAGAATTATTGATGCAAAGTGCGGC
>Ga0114980_10003661_pt1 | contig 10474 bp, 10 predicted proteins | sample S_140806_EF_Meta_FD_87018 | JGI IMG/M metagenome (GOLD analysis project Ga0114980, IMG submission 87018) | Freshwater microbial communities from Lake Simoncouche, Canada to study carbon cycling - S_140806_EF_MetaG | ecosystem: Environmental > Aquatic > Freshwater > Lake | place: Lake... | reverse complement strand
GTTGAGAAGCCTCTTGGTTTAAATTTAAAAGAAACTGCAGAAATTAAGAAAAATGTTAATAGTGATAAGATTTATTTAGCATTAAATAGGAATTATCTTAATTCTACTTTGCAAGTTAAAAAAACATGATTAATTTTTTTAAAAAGGTATTTTTTTTAACTCAAAATCTCAGAAAGAATTTAATTTTTATATTTATTTTAATTTTTATTATGAGTCTCTTTGATTTATTTGGAATTTATCTTTTTATACCTCTTATCAGCAAATTGCTTAATAATGATAAACTTTTTAATAATTTTTATTTGGAAGATATTTTAAAAAATGTAGATCAAAACACATTAATTTTAGTTATTTTTTTAATTTTTTTTTTTAAATCTTTATTTCACATTTTATTTATCGTCATTAAAAGTAATTTAATCAAAAATCTTACTAATTTCTTAAGTAAAAATCTTCTAAGAAGGTATTTAATTAAAAAATATGAATTTTTTTTTAATATTTCGTCTTCAATACTTATTAGAAATATTAATAGTGAAATACCAGCATTTGCTAATAGGACAATACTAGTATTATTAAATATGATTAATGATTTATTATTATTATTATTTTTAATATCTTTTCTTATATTTTTTTCTTTTGAAACAACTTTAGTTTTTTTAATTTTTTTTATTATTGGAGTAAGTATATTTTTATATTTAAGTAAAGAATTTAGTTATAAATGGGGCTTAGTAAGACTAAAGTCCGAAAAAGAAAAATTAAAATCTATAGATCAAATATTTCATGGCATAAGAGAGATAAAGATTTTTAATTTGCAAAAGTTATTTTTTAACAAATTTAAAGTATCAAATAATTCAAATTTAATTGTTCAGGCCAAAGATAATATACTTCAACAAGTTCCAAGAGTTATTTTAGAAATTTTTTTTATTACATTACTCCTATTATTTTTAACTTATTTGCTACAAGTAAAAACTAAATCTGAAGTCATTCTAATTATTGGAGTTTACACTATTGCATTTTCAAGAATATTGCCTGCATTTTCAAGAGTTGTTATGTCGGTAAATTCTTTAAGATTTACCATTTCAACAACTGATTTGCTTTACCAGGAGTTTACAAAAAAAGATGTTAATTTTGATTTAAATTTTAAGAATAATGAAACAGCTTTTAAAGATTATATCGAATTGAATAAAATTTCTTTTAGTTACAATAATTCTAAAAAAAAAGTTTTAAAAGACATAAATTTATTATTAAAAAAAAATAATATTTACGGCATTTCTGGTCAAAGTGGTTCTGGAAAAAGTACTATTCTAGATATTATAATGGGTTTGCTATTACCTACTCATGGTAAAATAATTATTGATGAAAAAAAAGATTTAAAAAATTATTTTTTATCTAATGCTGCATACGTTTCTCAAAATACTTTTTTATTAGATGGCACAATATTAGAAAATATTGTTTTAGAAAATACTAGTGCCATTGAATACGATAAAGCAAAAATTTTTTCAATTTTGAAAAAAGTAAATCTTGATAAATTTGTAGATAATTTAGAACAAGGTATCAACACAGTTATTGGAGAAAACGGCATTTCTTTATCGGGAGGAGAAAGACAGAGACTTAGTCTTGCACGTGCTTTATTTCAATCTCCAAAAATTTTATTATTAGATGAATTTACAAGTGCTTTAGATAGTCAAAATGAACTAGCAATATTGGAAAATATAAAAAATTTAAAAGAAGATATGACTATAGTGATTGTTTCGCATAACAAAAAAGTGTTAAATATTTGTGATAAAAAATATCAATTAAGAGACGGTTCAATAAATGAAATCAATTAAGGCTGCTTTCTTGGAGGCTGTTAAAATTTTTAGATACTAATTACAAAGTTAAATTTGATTATAAGACAATAATATATAAATGGATAGATCCCTACATAAAACTATTGTTAAATCTATTACAGCTGTAATTGGAAAAAAAAAACATCAGTTACACGAGCCATTATTTATTGGAAATGAAATTAATTATTTAAAAAAAACAATTAAAGAAAATTTAGTTTCCTCTATAGGACCATTCGTAAAAAAATTTGAAGATCAAATAAAAAAATTTACAAAAACAAAATATGCTATATCAGTAATAAATGGTACTGAAGCTTTACACTTAAGCTTGGTTGCTTGTGGAATTAAATATAACGACGAAGTCTTTGTACCGACAATTACCTTTGCTGGAACTGCAAACGCAATTGTATATTCTGGTGCCATACCTCATTTTGTTGATAGTGAACTTGAAACCTTGGGCGTTGATCCAATAAAATTAGAAAGATATTTAGAAAAAGTAGCTATAAAAAAGGGTAAATTTTATTTTAACAAAAAAACATCTAGAAGAATTAGAGCGATAATACCAGTTCATATTTTTGGTAATATTTGTCAAGTTGATAAAATTTTAAAAATTGCAAAAAAATACAACCTGATAGTTATTGAGGATGCTGCTGAAGCGTTAGGCAGTTTTTATAAGAAAACGCATGCTGGCAATTTCGGATTAGTTGGATGTTTTAGTTTTAATGGCAATAAAATAATTACCACTGGCGGAGGAGGGGCAATAATTACTAATAATAAATTATTAGCAAGAAAAATAAAACATCTTTCAACAACTGCAAAAATCTATCATCAATGGGAATATATCCACGACGCTGTTGGATATAATTTTAGAATGCCAAATTTAAATGCAGCTTTAGGTTCCGCGCAAATTGAGAATTTGAATAAATTTTTAAAATCAAAAAGAAAACTTTTCTTAAGATATTGTAAAGAATTTTTAAAAATTAATGACGTTACATTAATTAAGAATCCTAAATTTTCTAAAAGTAATAACTGGCTAAATACGATCTTTATTAAAAATTCTTCAATAAAAAAAAGAAATAAAGTACTAAGCTTCGCTCAAAAAAAACAAATTTTTTTAAGACCTATCTGGAAACCATTACATACATTAAAATATTTTAATAATATGCCAAAAATGAAACTTGATATTGCAATGAAAATATACAAATCATGCATTAATCTTCCAAGTAGTGCATCGTATTTTAATAGCAAAAAATAAAATTTTTATGAAAAAAATTATTTTATTAGGAGGAGGAGGTCATTGTAAGTCCTGCATAGACGTCATTGAGAATGAGAATATCTATAAAATAAAAGGCATAATTGATAAAAAAAAAAAATTTTTATTAAATTATAGAGTTTTTCCGGAAAGCTATCTGAGTAAAAAATTAACTAAAAATAATTATGCATTTGTTACAGTTGGTCAAATTAAAAACTACAAAGTAAGAGTTAAACTGTTTAATAGATTAAAAGATTTAGGATTTAGAATACCATCAATAATATCTCCATTAGCATATATTTCTAAGCATGCTATTATTGGTCAAGGCACAATAGTTATGCATGGCGCTATTGTTAACGCTGGAGCAATAATTGGAAATAACTGCATAATTAATACAAATTCATTGATTGAACATGATGTTATAATCAGAGAACATACACACATTTCTACGCAGGTAATAATTAATGGAGGAGTTGTAATAGGAAGTAAAGTTTTTGTAGGAAGTCGTTCAATAATTAAAAATAATATCAATATAGGTGATTGTAGCATTATAGGGGCGGGTTTATATATTAAAGAAAATTTAAAAAAAAATAGCTTTAAGAAATGAAAGCAAATATTAACAAAACTTTTATTATTGCAGAAGCAGGAGTTAATCATAACGGTTCCTTAAAAAAAGCATTAAAACTAATATATGTTGCTAAATTATGCGGTGCAGACGCTATTAAATTTCAGACTTTTAAAGCAGAAAATTTAGCGACACATTATGCACCAAAAGCAGAATATCAAAAATATTCATCATTAAAAAAAAAAACACAATTTGAAATGTTGAAGAAATTAGAATTTACAAAAGAAATGCACAAAGTATGTTTTAAGGAATGTAAAAAAAAAAAAATTATTTTTATTTCTTCGGCTTTTGACATAGAGAGCTTGAAATATTTAAAAAAATTTAGACTTAAATATTTTAAAGTACCTTCCGGAGAAATTACAAATATTCCTTATTTAGCTTTTTTAGGAAAGTTGAAAAAAAAAGTTATTTTATCGACAGGCATGTCAGATATTTACGAAATTAAAAAAGCAGTAAAAACTTTGGTAATTAATGGAACAGATAAAAAAAATATAACATTAATGCAATGTACCTCAGCTTATCCAGCCCCTTATCATGAGATAAATTTAAACACAATTGCAACTATGAGAGATAAGTTTAAATTAAATATTGGTTTTTCAGATCATAGTTTAGGTGTTCAAGCCGGAATTGCTGCAGTAGCATTAGGCGCAAAAGTTATTGAAAAGCATTTAACTTTAAGCAAAAAATTAGAAGGTCCTGATCATAAAGCAAGTCTTGAGCCTAAAGAATTTAAATTTATGGCTCAAAGTATAAGAATAGTTGAAAAAACTTTAGGTGATAAAGTAAAAATGGTTACTAAATCAGAAAAAAAAAATATTTGTATTGTAAGAAAATCCATAGTTGCATTGACTGACATAAAAAAAAATGAAAAATTTAGTAATTTAAATATTACTTGTAAAAGACCAGGAACTGGAATTTCTCCAATTTTTTTCAAAAACTTGATCGGAAAAAAATCAAATAAAAATTTTAATAAAGATGATTTAATTAAATTAAAATAAATTATGAAAATTTTTTTAGCGACAAGTACTAGAGCAGATTTTGGTTTATTAAAAAATTTAATTTATGAATTTAAAAAATCGGATTATTTCGATTTAAAAATTATTGTAACTGGTACTCATTTTTCCAAAAAGCATGGTTTTAGTTTTAGCGAAATTAAAAATGAAAAAATTAGTGTTTATAAAAAAATTTTTATTACGAACAATACAAGTGCTCCGAAAAATATTTTAAATGATATGAGCGTAATATCAAAAAGCATCTCATCCTTTATTGAAAAAGATAAACCAGATTTATTTGTAGTTTTAGGAGATAGATATGAAGTGCTAGCAATTTCTTTGGCAGCTTATTTGGCAAAAGTCCCAATAGCACACATTCATGGTGGAGAACTTACCCAAGGTTCATTAGATGATGGTTTTAGGCACTGTATTAGTAAAATGTCATATCTTCATTTTGTTTCACACAAAATTTATAAAAAGAGACTCATGCAGCTAGGCGAACGGCCAGAAAATATTTACAATGTTGGAGCTTTAGGCGTTGAGAATATTTTTAAGACAAATTTTTTAAGCAAAAGAGATCTTCAAAAATCTTTAAGAATTAACTTAAAAAAAGATATTTTATTAGTATGTCTTCAACCTGAAATTACAGAAAATCTTACTAAAGATTTAGTAAATGAAACTTTAGCAGCGCTAAAAAATTTTAATGATAAATCTATAATATTTACGATGCCAGGCGCCGATCTTTATAACGAAATAGTATTTAAAAAAATTAGAATATTTGTAAAAAATAATCCTAATAGTTTTTTATTTAAAACTTTAGGTAGTGAAAAATTTCTTTCATTTCTTAAAAGTGCAAATGTTATTATAGGAAATTCTTCAAGCGGAATCCTTGAGATGCCAATATTTAACAAACCAACAATAAATATTGGCAATCGACAGGATGGAAGAGTTAAAGCTAATACTATCATCAACGTTAGTCCGAAAAAAAATTTAATTAAGAAAGCAATAAATTTTGTTTTTTTAAAAAATAATAATAAAAAAAATATTATCTCTAACTATAAAAAAATTCATACTAGCGCGAGAATTTGCCAAATTTTAAAGAATATTCGTTTAAAAAAATATCAATGTAAAAAATTTTATGATATTTCATATTAAATATTTACTTTATGCCAGTAAAAACTGTTATGATAAAAAAATATTTAAGTATTCAATAAAATTATGAAAAAAGATAAAAAAGATTTTTTTTTAAGCTCGATTATTAATTCATGTAAAGTTATTTCTAAGCTAGGAGAGCTAGAACCTACAGTTGCTAAAGCAATTAATGTAATCTCAGCTAAAGTAGCAAAAAAAGGAAAAATTTTTTTGTGTGGAAATGGAGGGAGCTACTCTGACGCTGAACATATTTGTGCAGAACTTTTGGTTAGATTACGACCGCACTTTAACAGAGATCCTATACCCGCTATATTACTAGGTCAAAATATGTCTACATTGACAGCATGTTCAAATGATTATGATTTTAAATATATTTTTTCTAAAAATTTAAAAGCATTTGGCACTTCAAATAGAAAAGATATTCTAATTGTTTATTCAACCTCTGGTAATTCTTCAAATGTAATTGAAGTGTTAAAACTAGCAAAACAAATGAAGATTTTTTCAATTTGTTTGCTGGGAAAAAACGGGGGAAAAGCCGCAAAACTTTCTAATTTAAATTTAATAGTACCAAGCAATAATACTGCGCGAATTCAGGAGGCGCATATTTTTTTATCTCACTTTATTTTTGAAGAGGTGGAAAAGAATATTTTTTAAAAAATTATACAAATATGAAAAAAAATGTTTTTATCACAGGCTGCTCAAGAGGAATTGGAAATGAAATTTTAAAGCAATTTAGTTCTAGCAAATATTCCATTTATGGACTGGGAATGAAAAAAAGAAAATATAATAATTTTGACTATTATAATGTTGATTTATCAAAAATTAGTAATATTTATAATTTTAAAAATAAAATTAAAAAATTAAATATAGATATTTTAATTAATAATGCTGGAATAAATAAAGTTAATTATTTTCATAAAATTAAAGAAAATGAATTTAATAAAGTTTTTAATGTGAATTTTATGGCTGCATATCATTTTTCTCAGGCAGTTATTCCTGGAATGATAGAAAAAAAATGGGGAAGAATCATTAATATTTCATCTATATTTGGCGAAGTTACTAAGGAAAAGAGAAGCAGTTACAGTATAAGTAAATTTGCATTAAAATCACTTACCAAATCTCTAGGAATAGAATATTCAAAACATGGGATTTTAACGAATTCTGTTGCTCCGGGAGTGGTTAATACAGATCTTACCAAGAAAATATTAACTCTAAATGATAAAAAAGATTTTTTAAAAAAAATTCCAATAGGAAAGTTTGCTGAGCCGAAAGACATAGCCAGTCTAGTTTATTGGCTGGCTTCATCAGAAAACAAATATGTTACTGGTCAGCATATTTTAATAGATGGTGGTTACACACTTTTATAATGCTTATTTCCTCGAATTTAAAAAAATATAAAGTTTTTTTTTTAAGAAATACCCCGATTATTAAAAAATTTGAAAATTCAATTCTAATTGTTGATAAGAAAATTTTTCATTTATATGAAAAAATATTTAAAACAAAAGACAATATTATTTTAATAGACGCAAAAGAAAAAAAAAAAGATTTTTTATATATTTCAAACGTTATTAAAAAAATTCTTGAACTTGACGTAAAAAAGAATAGTACCATAATAGTTGTTGGAGGTGGAATTATTCAAGATATTTCTTGTTTTGTATCCTCTATTTTGTTTAGAGGATTAAAATGGGTTTATTATCCCACAACACTCTTGTCACAAGCTGACAGTTGCATTGGTTCTAAAAGTTCTATTAATTTCAAGTTTAAAAAAAATCTAATAGGAACATTTAATCCTCCAGATAATATATATATTAATTTTAATTTCTTAAATTCTTTAGATAAAAAAGATATTCATTCCGGCATAGGAGAAATACTTAAATGTGCAATTATTAAAAATAAAAATGAATTTATCAAAAAGAAGGATAGATACATTAAACTTATATTAGAACATAAAGGTATCAAAAATTTTATCGTCGATTCTTTACTGATAAAAAAGAAGATTATTGAATTAGATGAATTTGATCAGGGTCCTAGAAAAATTATGAATTATGGCCATACATTTGGACATGCTTTAGAAGCAGCAACTAAATATAAAATACCCCATGGAATTGCAATAACAATGGGCATGGATATGGCTAATTATATATCTAAACAATTAGGATTTATTACGAATGTAGATTTTAACAAAATACATGAGGTATTATTTCTGAATTATAAAAGTTTTCATAAACTTAAAATTAACTTATTAGATTATTTTAATAAATTAAGTAATGATAAAAAAAATACAGAAAAAAATTTCTTTAATTGTATTTTGTTAAAAAATAATGATTTAATTTTAAAAAAAATGGCATTAGATAACCGATTAAAAATTTATATAAAGAATTTTTTTAAAATGATTAATTTAAAGCATTTTTAAGATTTTTAATAGCGGCCAAACCCATATTCTTTATAGCTTCTTCAGTGCTACCGCCAATATGTGACGTGCATATTATATTTTTGAGCCTAATTAATTTTTTTTTATAACAAGGTTCGTTTTGATATACATCTAACGCAGCTCCCATTATTTTCTTATTTTGCAGATAATTATATAGATCTTGTTCATTAACAATACCTCCTCTCGATGTATTAATTATAAAACTACTTTTTTTCATTAGTTTTAAGTGTGATTTATTAACTAAATTTTTTGTTAAATTAGTTAATGGAGTATGTATAGTTATAAGATCTGCAACTTTGAATATTTCTTTTTTAGTAGAAAATTTTAATTTAAGTTTTTTACATTTTTTTTTAATATTAATAATATCATTAACTAGAATTTTACATTTAAATGGCTTTAGTAATCTTACAAGATCTGTTCCAACATTACCTAATCCAATTATCCCGATAGTTTTGCCAGAAATTTCACTACCAATATTTATTTTCCAAATACCATTTTTTAGATCTTCGGAATTACTTGTAATATTCCTAAATAAAGAAATTGATAAGGCTAAAGTTAATTCGGCAACTGATCTTTTATTAGTTCCTTTAGAATAAACAATTTTTACTTTATGTGCATTAGCTGATTTAAAATCTATATTATCCATACCCACACCATATTTTGAGATAATTTTTAATTTTGGACAATATTTTAAGATATCAGAATTAATTTTTTCAAGACCTACAATAGCGTAGTCACTATTTCTTAAGAAATTAATTAAATTATTTTTATCTAGTTTTTTTCCAGTTTTATTAAATCTAAAATCTATGCCTCTGATTTTTTTTACTTCATTTATTAAATATTTATTTTTTGAGAAAGAGGTAGATGTTATACTACATATTTTTTTCATTAATTTTTATAAATTTTTTCGACTAATTTTAATGTTTTTAAAGCATCAAAGCTACTTCCGTTTATAATCTTTGTTCCGTATTTAATTGCTTTAATAAATTCTAATATTTCTAATCTCCACGAATTGTCATCTTTATAGATTTTTATTTGTTCTTTTGAAGACATTTTATGTTTTGAGACATTATTGTTTTTAGCATAAATTATTTTCTCAGGTCTATAGCTTCCCGTTGGTGTATTAAGGCCATCAAGAATTAAATATCCATTAGTAAAGTAGAATTCTAATAGAAATTTGTGTTTCCATTGCGTTGCAGAAGAATGCAACATTGCAGTAATATTTTTTTTGCCTTTCATTATTATGAATGCATTATCTTCATTTTCAATTTTCCAATAATTGTTATTTATAAATGATTTAACATGACTAAAATTTATTTTTGAAAGATAGGTTACTAAATCTAACATATGTATCCCTTGATCTAAAAGAATTCCTCCGCCTGAGTACTTTTTATAGTTTCTCCAATTGAAATGAAAATCTACACCTCCGGGTTTTCCATAAACACCTCTTAACCACATTGGTTTCCCTAGTATATTTTTATCAATAATTTTTTTTGCCTCTATAACTGAAGAATGATAACGATGGTTAAATCCATATTTTAAAACTATTTTTTTTTCTCTCTCTAATTTTATTACAGATAAAAGTTCTCTTTTTGAATTAGCACCTGGTTTTTCACAAAAAACGTGTTTTTTTTTATTTATTAACGCTTTGGTATAGGATGATAAATATTTATTATAAGTGCAGATGAAAGCAGCATCAATATTACTTTCTAAAAATTTTTTAAATGAATTTGTTGTAATTATTCTGTTATCAATATTTTTAATAGGATTTTTTTCACAGATGGAAATAATTTCGACACTTTTAATTTTTTTTAATATATTATATCTAATTTTTCCAACTTTACCAAAACCTACAATCCCAATTCTAATTTTTTTCCCCATAATACAAATATGCCTTGATAAACTTTGGGTATTTAAATAATTAATAATTTTTTGTAGCTATGCTTTTCATTATGTGTATTAAATTAGTTTTTAACTATATTATTTACCGACATAATTTTAATAAATATAAATAAATAACATAATTAGAATCTAGAGTAACCTAATATTATGAAAATCAAAATATCCTTTATAGGAGCTGGAAAAATTATTCGCGAGCACATTAAGGCTTTTAGTACTATAAAAAATGTTGAATTGTCAGGATTGTATAGCAGAACATTTGACAAAGCTAAAAAACTATCTCAAGAATTTAAAATTAAACAT
>Ga0114980_10003655_pt1 | contig 10481 bp, 17 predicted proteins | sample S_140806_EF_Meta_FD_87018 | JGI IMG/M metagenome (GOLD analysis project Ga0114980, IMG submission 87018) | Freshwater microbial communities from Lake Simoncouche, Canada to study carbon cycling - S_140806_EF_MetaG | ecosystem: Environmental > Aquatic > Freshwater > Lake | place: Lake... | reverse complement strand
GTAGTTAACAAGGGCTTCGTAAGTGGTAAATGATTTTCCGTTCGCTTTAAAAATTTCTTTTTTCATTTCGTTTTTTGTTCGGCACACTTCACCCGTTCCCGTGTTTAATTGTTGGAGGCCGGAGGAATTTACGACAATTCCCAAAGTGCATATTTCCGGCCTTGTGGAATTAGTAGCTTAGCGCCTCCTCTGCTTCGGCGTAGGTTTCGTGAAATGTTTCCTCTCCGTTGTTGTAGTTTGTTGTAATGTATGTTACGCTTTGGCCAAAACAGGAGGCAATACAAATCCCGTTTTCTAAGACAATGTAAACATATCCGGAGGAGGTATTGAAGCCAATGTCGGCAATTTCCTCCCCTCTCATACTTGCGCTATCATTGTACGCTTGCAAGCAAAGGGTGAAGGAGTGAAGGTCGGAACTTCCTAAGCTGTTGATAAATTGTGCTGTTTTCATTTTCGTTTTGTTTTGTTTTGTTAGACTAAGACAAGGCGTTTTGCCTTGTTTCGGCCTTCCGGCCTCGTCAGTTAGTCGGCAAGTTCAAAAAACTCCGAATTGTTTATTTTGTCAATACATTCAGCCCACAATTCCTGCAAGTTTGCGTCAATCGTAAAGTATTTGAGCGCACGAACTTTACAGAATGCTATTTTTTTACTCTTTGCCTCTTTTGCTGTTGTGGCTTCATGTTGTGCAACTAAGGAGCGTTGCGTTAGAAATATATCGAAAACAATATATTCCCTTTCGTTTGTTCTTTTGTCAATTACGGCAATTTCAAAGAGTGGAAAAATGCCGTTGTTTTGAACCATTGCGTCAAATTGTTTTTGCAGGAGCGTTTTCATATTTTTTTTCTTTTTTAGTTTTCATTTGCCCAACTTTCCCAAACTGATAATCCTGATGTATCTAATTCTTTCGCCTTTACTCTTGCCTCATCTTCTGAATTTGCATCTATATTAAATTCAACTCTTTTTGTTTCGGGATGGTCTAAATCAATATCTCTTGAAGGATTTACAACCAATAATAATGTTACTTCGAAATTTTTCGTTTTCATATGTTTTTTTTGTTTTTGTTTCTGCAAATGTGAAATAAATAATTATAACGGCAATAATCAGGAACTAAAAAAAAGCCCGTTTTCGATGAACGGAAATAAAAACAGGATGAACGGCAAAAAATAAGGGACGAACGGAAACGGAATTCTGTTTTCTTTCGTGCGTGCGTGAACGGGAAAGGAGCGAAAGGAAGGAAAGCGGGAAGGGAAGGAGGGAGGAAAGGAAGGAAGGCCATTCCCTCTCTTTCCCCTCTCAAAGGTTTCGTTCCGGCTTTCAGTTTCCGTCCTTCCGTCCTTCTGTTTCGTTTCCGTTTCGTCCTGTTCCTTCCGGCCTGTGGCCGTTCCTTCAGGAAGGCCTTTCTGTTTCCTTCCCTTGTCAGCACAGGAACGAATAGGAACAAGCACAAGGCCACAGGGAACGAAACAGAGCCACGGGGCTTAGGGGAAACGAATTGGAAGCGAAACGGAAGGGAGGGGAGGGGAGGGGGGCCGTGCCCATTACGTACATTCAGAGCTACATGGGGGGGGGCTATTGGTTACGCACCTCTCCCCATTCCCCATTACGTACTCTCACAGTTCCTGGGATGGGAGGGGGAGTGTACGTTCTATGTGCCTTCTTGGTGCCAGCTTAGTGCCTTCCTCCCTTCGTTCCAGGACGTTCCATATAGTTCTTATTATGGTGCAAAGAGCTAAACTAAATTGTGTTCGTAAAGAAGTGATTGTAAGGAAAATGAGTGCCTAAATGCTGTTATTAAAAACAGATAATATTTTGTCTATTTTTGTAGCAATAGAGTGTGGAATAAGTAATTATTTTGTTACTTTTGTTTTATGAAGAAAAAGAGAGGAAAAAATGACGTAAGCATTCCAAGTCCTTTTGCGTCCCGATACGAGTTTGTCTATATGGACAAGGACAGAGGCGCTATTAAGGTGGATGTGTCTGCTTCGTGCCGGATATACGTTGATGCTGTGTTTAATGAAGACAGGAATAGTTTGTCGTTAAGGAGTAAGGAGATGCTCTTGTGGATGATTGGAAGGCTTAGGAGTGGAGACGATATGGTGCTCATTATTCCCGAGAATTACATGGCTTTATTTGACATTGCCAGTCCGTCCACAGTGAGGAAGGCTATACAGGGGTTGATTAAAGCTGACATTATAGCCAAGACAGATGTTCGCAATGTGTATTTTATTAACGCCAATTATTTATTCCGGGGGAGTAGAATACGCAAATGGCCCGAAAAAAGCCGTCCCTACGTTTACGCAAGGGATAGGAGAGAAGAGGAGGCGAATAACGACATAAGTGAAAATTTGCCATTTTAATTATATTTGCCCCCATTATGGCCACGAATTACGCCCTCTGTTCAAACAAGAAGTGCCACATGAAGGCACAATGTTTACGCCATTTCCTTTTCAAGAGCGATTTAACAGCCTCCACAGACGAAGTGCAGGAGTTTTGGCCTAACGAAGACGGGGAATGTCAGCATTTCCTTTCCTTTCTTTTTGATGAAGGGAACGAATTAGACAACACAGCAGAAGGAAACGAATAACGAATATGGGAAGCATTCTTACAGGCTATTTAGACAGCCTTCCTGAAGAAATAAGGAATCCCTTGGCCGAGTTTAAGAAGGACACGGAGAGGGCTAAACAGGAAAGCATTGAACAGAACGTCAATTCTCCGAAGCATTACGGAGGAGAGGGGAACGTTTATGAGGTGATTAATGTAATAGAGGCATACGGAATGGGGCATGATTTCTGCCTTGGGAATTGCCTGAAGTACCTCCTGAGAGCAGGAAAGAAAACGGAATGCCCCTTGGAGGACTTAAAGAAAGCTCAATGGTATTTAAATAGACTAATAACGCAATGGAAGAACAAATGAGAACAAGGGAGGCGAGCGAAACGGCCATAAAACAACTTGAGAGGGAAGTGGCGTTCCTTGAAACGCAACAGACAGAGCTTATACGCAAGAAATGGGCCTTGGAGGACAAAATAAGAAAGCAACAAGAGCTTATTGAACGCTTCCAATTTGAGGGCCAGGAGGCTAAAAAGGGCCTTTCTGTGTGGAAAAAAGTGGCCTTAATGCTTGCTGTGGCGTGGGGCCTCGTGCTTTCCTTTTTCAATATTGACAGAAAATGAAAGGAATTCCGCTACATTTGCTGTTAGTTGAAAATTAAATTGAATTTAAGAATTCATTTTGCTTTGTCATAGCAAAAAAGGGAGAGGCCAATGGCTTCTCTTTTTATTTTATGCTTACATTTGTATTTCAATACATTAGAAATGACAAAATCAAGCGTTGCTCGTTCCTTTCGTGATAGATACGGAATGGAATTGCCGACAAAGAAATTAGCAAGGATGATGTACGAGGCCCATCCCCTTCTTTTTACGAATGTGGAGGATGCAAGAAGCGTTCTGCGCTACATTGAAGGAAAGAACGGAGAAAAGAACAAGGAATTTATTAAAGACAAGGAGCATTACATGGACGGGGCTCGCCCTCTCAATCCCTACAGCCTCCCGGCAAGTGACGAAAAAGAATACATTCCACACGTTATAGAAGGGCCACAGAGAATTGCGGCCCTTTTTGATGTACATTGTCCCTATCACAGCATAGAAGCGCTCACAGCGGCCTTAGAATGGCTACACGAGCAGGAGCCTACAATTCTCCTCATAGGAGGGGACTTCTTTGATTTCTATGGCCTGTCACGCTTTATGAAGGACCCTGATAAACGTTCTCCTGCCGAGGAAATAAGAATAGGCGTGGAGTTGCTGAAGGCCCTGTACGTTGCCCTGAAGCCTAAGAACGTCATATTTAAAATGGGCAACCATGATGAAAGGTTTGAACACTTCCTGTGGCAGAAGATGGGCGAGATGAGTGGGCTACAGGACTTGGAGGAAATGAAGGAAATAACGCTTGAGAACATCCTGAAGAAACGTCTGGGGAATAAGTTTCCTCTTGAATTTGTGGGAGAGAAACGAATTATCAAGGCAGGCAATTTGAACATAGCTCATGGACATGAGTTTCCTTCGGGAATAAGTTCGCCAGTGAATATAGCCAGGGGGCTTTACATGAGGGCCAAGGCAGACGCTATATGTGGCCATCACCACAGAAGTTCAAATCATGTCGAACAGGACATTAACGGACACATGATTACAACGTGGTCTGTTGGCTGTCTGTGCGACCTCCATCCCCTCTATATGCCGATTAATTCATGGAATCACGGGGTGGCCCTCATTACGCTTGATGAGGAAGGGAACGTGGACGTTCAGAACAAACGAATAAAGAACGGCAGGATTATGTAACTTTGCATTTAACAAATATTAAAAAATACAGACATGGCAGACGATAAAGGGAAAGGTAAGCCTACTATTAAACCAGGGGCTTCCGCTGACAGCTCAGAATATTTTTCTAAAAAAAGGGATGCTATAAGCAATACAATAGGCCAAATCAATCAAGATTATTTTTATGCTGCGGGTAAAAACGGGATTATTGACCGCCTTGAAAATAAAGAAAGAGTAAAGGCTCTTGATAAATTAATGGAGGAAGCAAAAAAAACCGATAAAGATTATGAAAGACAAGGCAGAAAAGGGGAAAAGCCATTTGACAGGGGGGTAGGTGACTATATCCTGCGTTTCCCTGAAGGTGCTGCTGGTTATGACAAATATGGTCGTTCCATTAATCCTCTTTCCTCCAAGAAAGAAATGAAGCCAGCCGCCATTGTCTCTCCCGTAAAACGGCCTTCTGAAGCCGTTATGAAGAAGCTAACAGGCAAGAAATAATGCCCAAACACGCCTCCCTTCCCTTTCATTTCTACGTGAACGTCAATAACGCTTTCCTTGGCCCCGATATGCCGGAGGGCGTTACGAAGGGCATATGGCACGGGGTGTATTGCCGGGAGTATCAAGTGCTTTCCTGCCACGTGTTCCTTGAAAGCGGGGCGCATTGGAGCGGATTGCCGCTTCACGCCATTTCCTGTACGGATGATTTCCGTCACGAATACGAGGCTCTGATGCCCTGGTGCGGAATGGGAGAGGAAATAGAGGCCGTTTATATGCCGTTCCTTGAGGGCTTGGAGGCAAGGCCAATGATTGACATCCCCGGACAGCCCAAAGGAAGGCACACAGGAATTATTATTGATTGGAAGGATGGCTACTCCCGCTATCCTGCTGAACACAAGCCCCTCTCCCTCATTGCCCTTGAAACGGGACAGTTCGTTCTGTTCCCTAACAACTATGTGACGTACAAGGAGAAGCACTTCGTCAATGAGAAGGCAAAGGAGAACATGAAGCATTACAGGAGGGGAGAGGAAGTGTATTGGGAGAAATAACTAAATTTGCGTTATGGCAGACAAGAATTTCAAAGGAGGTCCAGGAGGGAGGTTGAAAGCGGCAGCGGCTAATTTCAACAAGCCTACAACGCAGGATTCGCTTGACCTTTATAATAGCACTATGGCCGTAGAGGATTTTTATAAAAAAAGTAAACTTCCCTATAAAGGGCAAAACCCTGGAGCCCCATATACGGCTGAAATGTTAAAAAACCCGTTTAAAGAATTAGATGACGCTAATATTCTTTTTAATAAAAAAATTAAAGATTATCCAGCTCAAGACGTAATAAAAAATAATATTTATCAAACAGTAAAAGGTGCAAGCGTAGCCCCACTTTATAGAAAAGAAATAGATAAAAATAAATTTGCTCAAAGAGAGCTTAGTCATGGCACATTAAATATAGATGCTCCAATGGCTATGTATGACAGAAGGATAAATCCCACTATATTTACACAATATATTGATGATACCCCTATAATAAATGACACTGTTGAGATTTTAAAATACGACCCACTTGCTGTAAAGCCCGTTTCTATGCTCACTCCGAAAGAGCGAATAGAACGAGAAAAGAAGTATGGTAAGATACCATCATCAATTCCTAAGCCACAGCCGAAGCCAGTTCAAGTAATTAAACGCAAAGTTTACGAAAACCTTGAGCCAATGACTCCTCGCCAATCTCCCGTTCCACAATTAGCCCAGCCTCAAATTGTATCTCCTGTAATGCGTCCCGTAAGCGTTCCTCAGACAATGCCTATGGGAGAGCCTGTAATGGAAGAGGATGTCGTTACGGAGCGTCCTGTGAGTCGTAAGCCCCCAAGGGCCGTTATGCCACGGAGAGCAGGGGGATGGAGCAATCAGCCGTTGCTCATGAAAATTTTTCCAAAAATTTACGAGAAATAATTTTGGAATTGTGAAATAAAGCTGCGTACCTTTGCAGAGCCGAAAGGCCGCTGGGTAGGAGCAGCGTTTGTAAGATACTTAATGCCCCTTTGTCCGCTGAGTAGAGACTCCTACCTCGAAAGGCGAACAAAGGGGTTTTTTTATGCAAATCATATCGTTAAACAATCACATCGTAAGGAAGGCTTTGTGCCTTTCGTTAAACGAAATGGCAGTTCTCTGCGACATTAAGCAAATGAGTCAAGAACAGAAGTTTGGCTACACTTGCGTAAAAAGTAAGGATAAAATAGCTGAATGGCTGGACCTGTCAAGGACCACTGTTTTTACTATTATTGACACTCTTATAAATAAGGGATTGATTGAGAAAAATGAAATTGGATTGAAGCCTACATCATTCGTCTATCAGCTTGATATGTGTCAAGAGGAAATTGGACTTTGGCTAAAAAATGGAGGAGTTGAGCTTGTGACAAAGAAGATTCAAGACCTTCTTACCCCCTGTACTGACAGTACAGATTCTGTACTACCACAGTACAGTTTCTGTACTCAAGTATATAATATAGATAATAAGAAAGAAAAAGTAAATAAAAAGAAAGAGTTCATTCCTCCCACTTACGAGGAAGTGAAAGCCTTCTTCATCGAAAACGAAGAGCCATTGGAAAAATTAGACAAGTGCTTTAACTACTACAACGATGCTAATTGGACAAACAGGGATGGCAAGAAGGTGAAGGATTGGAAGCGAACCATAAAAACAAACTGGTTCAATAAAAACAAAAAAGAGGAATCGACCAGTTATATTCCGGCCGCCCCGTCCGCCTCCTCCCGCAAAATTCACGAATCATTTAATTTTAACAATATAAACAATGAAATTTGAAAATGAAGACTTGGAAAAGCAGGTGCTTTCCGCAATGATGCTTTCTGACGAGGAAAGACTAACAGCCTTCTCCGCCCTTCCCACCTTGGAAATTTTCCAAATAGCCAAAAACAGAATTATTGCCGAAGGCATACAAGCCTTGCAGGAGGCCGGAGAATCTGTTAGCTTGGAAACCGTAGCCGACACCTTGAAGAAATCAGGACTAATGAAGGAGGCGGGCGGTGTAGCCCATCTCGCTAATGTTTTCTCAAGCCTTAAAAAGCCGGGCTATGTAGAAGTTCACTGCCGCATTTTGATTGAGCACTACCTTCGGACTAAAGCCCACCTCATAGCCACAGACCTTCTTGCTAAAACAAATAGCGACACGGGAGACATCTTCGACATCCTAAACAAAATCCAAGTGAGCACTGATGCGCTCCTTGCCCAAACAATAAGCAAATCTGACGATAACTTTCATGAGCAACTTGAAGAATCCGCAGCAATGTGGATGAATAAGGCTTCTGGGGAGATAGCAGGATATAGAACGGGCGTGGAAAGCCTTGATAGGCTATGTGGCGGCCTTACAAATTCAGAACTCACCATTGTGGGAGCAAGGCCTGGACAGGGCAAGACGGCACTTGTCGTGAGCTTGATGCGTAATCTTGCCAAGCAAGGGATAGGGTGTGGCCTATTCAGTTTGGAAATGTCCAAGCACGAAGTGGTGCAAAGGCTCGCAAGTCAGGAGTCGGGAATATTTGCCTATAAAATGAAGCAGGGAGAAATGTCCAATTACGACAAATCAAACCTGATGGATGCCGTTCATAGGATGAAAAGCTGGAACATAAAAATCAGCGATGAGGGGTATTTAAACATGAATAAGATACGGGCTAAGGCTACAATGTGGAAAAACAAGTTTAACATCAAAGTGATTTTCGTGGACTACATTGGCCTCATCAACAGCAATAACCCAAAGGAAACAAACAGGGTGAATGTAGTGGGCGAAATCAGTAGGGGCTTGAAGCTGCTTGCAAGAGAACTTGACGTTCCTGTTGTTGCCCTAAGTCAGCTTTCCCGAAAGGTGGAAGAGCGAAATGACAAGATGCCGATAATGTCTGACCTTCGGGAGTCGGGGTCTGTCGAGCAAGATGCTGACGTGATATGGATGATGTTTCGTCCTGAAACGTATGATGAGAATGGGACATTCAAGATGGGCACGGTGGAAATTCCCAACAAGGGACTTTGCATCATTGACCAAGTGAAGATGCGTTCGGGCTCTACAGGAATCGTTCCTTTGCAATTCGATGGCCCCTTAATGCGAATTAAGGAATATACGCAGCAAGAAGACAAGCATTCGCATGATGGCCATCCATTCTAACACCTCCGCTCAACGCAAATGGGACATAGTGGAAACCTTCTGCTATGCCTACATCTGCCAACCGCCCCAGGAGTATTGGGGAGACGATGAGTTCATGGCAGAACGTGATTTTCTTTTAAACGCTATAGGAAATAACGTACACGTTACGAACTGGAAGCAAGTATTGAAGGAATATTCCGAAATGAGGCCGATAACATTGAGCATAAAACACGCAAAGGAATTTTATGAAGCGGAAGTCCAAAATGAAGAAACGGAGGCTTACAGAGCGATTAAAAGCTATTTTGTAAGAACGGACAGACAGAGGGAGATTATACGTAATACTCCGGGCTGTAGCATTTCCTACATAACGCTCTATTTGAGAGAAGGAGAGCAATACAGAAACCCCACGGAATCTTGGGCAATTGAAACGAAGAAAACTAAAACAAAAGCAAAATGATAGACTTGGTAATTGATTTTGACAAAGAGGAGGACAAGAAGAAGTTGTTCTCCATCATGAAAGTGCTCAAGGGCGAACACGCTGTAGCCATTAAAAAGAAACGAGCGCAGCGTTCCACACAACAATCAAAATACTACTGGGGAGTTGTAATCACTTATTTATCAGAAGATTTGGGATATACGAAGGAGGAGGTGCATCAACTCATGGGCAGGATGTTTCTCAAATACGTTAAAAGCGTATCTGACGGAAGGGAGGAAGTATTTGTTCGCTCCACCACTTCTCTCGATTCGGCAGAGATGACGATTTATATCGAATCAATTCGCACCTTTGCATTATCCGACCTTGGAATTTACATCCCAGACCCCTCGGAGATTATATATGAAAAGTAAAAGCAAGCCAAGAAAGGCCGTAACGCCCCGTGTTGAACGGACGAGAAACGGCGGGAGCGAAACTTTTTCGCAGCACATGGGAAAGATACGCTCTGCTCTGCGAAACATTTCCCGTTGGTGGAAACCCTTTGCCATAGCCCTAAAGAACGCCTCTCACACCTCCTATGTCGGCAAGGCGAAACGGGTGCTATATTTATGTGCCTGTTGTAATAAGCTGCACGGAAGGAAGAACGTAGAAGTGAACCACATGATTCCACTTGGAAGCCTAAAGTCTTATGCGGACCTCCCAGGCTTCTGTGAAAGGCTTTTCGTGGAGGACATTAGCCATCTTGAAGTGCTGTGTAAGGAATGCCATAAGGAGGAAACGGCACGGCAACGGGAGGAGCGGAAGGCTGCGGAGTAAAAATATTTGGAAATTATTTCACAATGGGTTTATATTTGCCCCTTTACGAGCAAGCTGTTCCAAATTGGAACGAATAGATACGAATATGGAACGAATAACAGTGGTACAATGGATGCTTGAAAAAATCATTGAGCATAATGGCATCCTCCCGATGAATGACATTAGAACGGCAATAGGAATGCACAATGAGGAGATGTCCCGTGCCTACACAGAAGGATTTAAACGGTGCAAGTACATAAGGGAGTTAAGCACCGGAATAATTCCCGATGCTTCCGAGCCAATTCCTGATGACTTTGAAACTTACTATGAGAAAACCTATGGAGAATAAAAAGCAGACGGCAGTAGAATGGTTGAAAGAGCAACTCACTCCTTCAATATCATTACAACAAAAGTACATAGATGAGATTTTTGAACAAGCCAAAGCAATGGAGAAGGAGCAAATCATCTGGGCATACGATGATGCCTACATTGCGATGAACCTTGCGTTCCGGGGCTTTGATAGGTCGGTGGAGTATTACGAGAAAACATATGGGAACTAATATATTAAATGGTATAATACCGAATGGTATTAATTGCTTATAACGGCTTGGCATAAGAGAAGTGCCGAAATTATAAGTATAAATTATCAATTTAAAACAAAAGTAAATATGAAAAACAAAACATCAATTTTAGTAGGAACTCGGCATTTCTTTTATGCCTTGTTAGTAGCTGTTATTTTTTGCGGTTGCAATGCAACTGACGGAGCAGGAAATGACATGAAACCAGAGCAAACATATG
>Ga0114980_10003654_pt1 | contig 10486 bp, 7 predicted proteins | sample S_140806_EF_Meta_FD_87018 | JGI IMG/M metagenome (GOLD analysis project Ga0114980, IMG submission 87018) | Freshwater microbial communities from Lake Simoncouche, Canada to study carbon cycling - S_140806_EF_MetaG | ecosystem: Environmental > Aquatic > Freshwater > Lake | place: Lake... | reverse complement strand
TATTTAACTGAACAATCCTGAGCAGGCCGTAGCAAATCATCACCAACCTGCATAAGTTTACCTGCGGGACGTGCTTTTCTTACGTCGGTTACTATTGGATTCTGCGGATGAGGTATCCATTTACCAAAAGGTGAATCCGAATAAAAGAGGTGCAATTCATCCCATGTTGAAGCTCCGGGGTTGGCTTTGATATTGGTAAAGAGCCACCATTTATTGTCTTTAAAATGCAAGGTGCTGTCCAGTGCTGGGACATTTTCCATCAGGTTGGTATGAAATGACCATTTATCCGGAAAGGAATCACATTTATAGCATTCTATAGTTCGGTTATGCATAGAATCCGGTATCATAAACCAAGTATTCTGGTATTTGAAAACAAAGGGATAGGCCAGATGATACTCTTTTTCTAAGATTTTAATTGGAGTAGTACAGGTTCCGTTTTCCAGAATTTCAAAATAAGAAATATGGCCTTTGTTATTTTTGTAAAATAATTCTTCGAAAAAGACATAATATTTTCCATTTTCCTGAACAATATGCGGATCGGCCCAGAACCTGTCCCGGGGTGGAATTATTTTTTTAAATCGCCAAAGTGGTCTGAAGTAGGAAGTGTTGTTTTTTCTAAGATCAAACATCAGTATCCACTGGTCAATGAAGAATTGATGTCTAATTTTTTTTCTTAAAATTTTTATAACATGACCCAGTAATAATGGCAGAATTGTGCTGTTACCTGGAATTTTATTAATGCTGTGGGGATAAAGTAGATAGTCTCTTGACAGGGCATTTTCAAAGTCAGGGTAAAATCGTCCGCTATGAATTTCTATAAGTTTGCGCGGAATCAATTCAGCAGCCTTCCAATAGATATTGTTACGGTTTTTCTTAACAGACATTCTGTCAGTAGAACCGTATCCTTTGCTTAGAATAATTCCATTATCAAGATCTTCGGTAAGAATCTGAAGGACACAACCGGTAACAGGTTCATTTTTCATGACCTCCCAAAAAGCAGGAGGTCCCCCCCGAAAAGCGAGTGTATCTCCATGATGATAGGACCATATTCCTAAAGGGCTTGTTGTAAGGATTTTTCCTCTCAGAATACGAAATCCTTTTCGAATAAAGAGATCCAGATTATAAGTTTGAAGAATTTCTATATCCTTGTTCTGAAAATAGTCGCTATATAAGGTTTTTAAAGGAGTAACCTGAATAATAGGTACTGAAGGAAGAAGTTCCCTTATATCAACGGGTTTTAAGGCATCGGGTTTGACTTTAAACATCCGATTTTCAAAACCGTAAAATATTCGGAACAGGATAGCATTTAGTCCAGGTAAAATTCTGGAATGTATTTTTTTCTGTTTTTTTTCGGATTGATTTAGCACAATAAGTGACACTTCCGCATAGCTACCCTGGATGATTTTTTCTATCATATAGGCAAACCAGGCTGGCACCAGATAGGAATCGAGTAGCAGTCCAATTTTAAGCTTGCGGTTCATTGCTGACCTCATATCAATTTATATATCCCCAATGCTTGAGATGCGGTGCCATTACCCTTTCCAGAAGGTCCTGTTGAGCAGGTGTAAGGTCTTTCTTCCACTTATCATTGGTGCTTTCAATCCTGAAGTTATTTAATCTGGAGGAAAAAGAAGCAGGAAAATTCAGTCCGGCAAAATCACTAACCTTTTTAAAGCCAGTTTGAGGGTCAGCGCACAAGTCTTCATATTTTATTTCTAGGAGATTAGCAGGTTCAATTTCCGGTTTGGCTTTTTCATAGGCATCCATAAGGAGGCACCAATGTAATCCTGCCAGAGCAACAAAGGAATAATTTTCTTTTTCCCAGATTTCCTGAAGATTGGGAGGAAGCATTCCAAACCGCCAGTTTGGGGTACCATTCCAGCCATACCAATTGAGATATCTTAATGCCGAAGTGGCCATGGAACGTCCGTCCCTGTAAACGCAAATGAATTTGGCATCAGGATAAAGTGCTTTCAGAAAAGCAATTCTTGGCCACCCTGTAATTTTAAGAAAAAGGGTGTTCCTTGAAGAGGTTACATTTAAAGGAAGGCTTTTTTTTGCTTTAAACTCGGTAAAGGGTAGAAGGTCATCAGCTGTCAGATCTCTGAAGGGAGTTCCAAAGCCCATAAAAAAGGTATCCCAGTATTTATAGGATTCTGTGGGTGTAAATCTTTTGGTTAAAAGGTCACCCAGAATAGGAAAATTCAGGGCATTCATCAGCATCCGGTTGTATTCCGGATGGTTTGGGAATTTTGTATTAAAATACGAAAGTGTGGCAACCTGAGGATGTTTGGAAAGTGCTTCCATAAACATCGTTGAACCAGAGCGGCCAGTACTTATAACAAATACGGGAGTAAATGATTTATTCATAATTAAAATACATCAAGGTCAGAAGCTGTGAATTTAAACTGTTGCCAATCCAATGTGGTAGTGGCAGGTCTGAAAATGACCACATGAGCATCCTGTGGGGTAATCAATTTGCTTAGTCTTTCATACCAAAAGGTTCCCGGGCTGAATTTAAAATCTATGCGATCTGCGCCACAAGCAAGAGCTATTTTTTTTAGAGTAGCCAGCAGTTTTTCGGGTTGGATTTCAGGATTTACTTCAATATCCCCAACCAGTAGTCTGGAAGAGCATTTTACCCAAATACCTGTATTCTCCACCACAATGAACCTGTTTCCATTTTCAGCTTTTTGCTTTAGATATTCTGGAGTTCTAGCAACCCCGATAAACGAATCAGTAAGAACTGAATTTGGGAAATACTTTCTCTTGTCATCATACCCAGATAAAATCTTGTTCGTATAGGCATTATACAATTTTGAGATACCTGGAATTCTGTGCACTAATTTTGCAATTGGCAGACCTTTAAATGGATATCTAAATAAATCAATGCTAACTGGGGCATTGTAATCCATTTTATTTACCGTAACATGGTATGAATCTGGTGTTGGAAAAGCATACATGAAATCATATCCGGCCTTGATACAATCTTCTTTAATGAGATTTAGAATATTTTTCAGGATACCCTGACCTCTACTTTTCTTTTTTGCAGAGGCATCTACAGTTTGAACACCGGTATATTTATTTCCATTGCCTTCGAAATGCAGAATCAGGGCTCCGCAAAATCCAACATATTCACCCTCATTGGTTTTTGCAAAATATCCCCACCAGGGTTTTTCCAAATCCTCTGAGGTATATTTTTTAATAAAATAAGGCAGACTAAAGGAAATGCCGAATACTTCTTTAATTAGCCCCGGGAGTTCTTTTATATTTTCCGGAGACAGCGCTTCATATTGAATGCCGGAAGTTTCCATTACACGACAAAAACAGAGAATACTGCATCCATCTCATATTCTTTGAGGAGAATCTGCCATTCTGCAGTCTGGGTTTTAGTATTGAGCAATGCTATTCTGGCAGGTAAAGGATTGCTTTCAGGGTCTATTAACCCTCGTAACCAAGTAAGGTTTTCTTTCAGGGGGGTGCGTCTTAATCTTGAAAAGCCGGTAATAAACTTGTTTTCTCCTGCCAGTGCAATGCCTCTGCACCATCCTACAGCATTTTTTTCTTTGAAGAAAGGCTTTAAAGGAATTATCTGTTTGATTTTTTTAGTAACTGTATCTGCCTCAACTATATGTCCATCAACAGTGGTAAAAAAAACAGAGTTTCCATGCACTAGCCCATCGTGCGGTTTTTCAATTTCTATCAATATTCTTTCTTCGGGATTTTCAAGATTAATAGCATCTTTTTGCATCAATCTGGTTGTCCATAGCTGATTATTGATATAAAAGGTATAGTTATTGTGCGCGTAATGGGGTTTTGTAGTGAGTATTTTTCTATAATCGGTTTCGGGATTAAATCTATCCCAGGTATTTTGTCCAAGTGCAGAAATTTCTTTTACGATTTCTCCCTGAGGGCTGACAATCAGAACATTGTCTAAACCCGTATTGGCTATAACCAAATTGCCTTCAGGCGAAACGCGTACATGATGAACATCGTTAAACCAAGGATGGGAAATGTACCCCACTTGTTTTAGGGAAGGCAATTCATACATCAATACTTCTGTCTGCGTACAGACATACAAAATATTGTTGTGAATATCTCCCGCTTTAAACAAGACATTGTATTCAGATTCAGGGGTTGCTTCCGGAGGAGAAATATATTCTACTTTTTTACTTAAAGTAAGCGAATCGTAATCAAACGCCAGTATGATTGCTTTTTCATATCTGGTCCATTCTTTCCTACTTTGGGCATCCTCTTTTTGTTTGCCACCGGTTACAATAATCGTTTTCATAGATTAAAATATCGAAGCTCTTATTTTAAGTTTTTTAAGAATGATAATGTACAGAATTATATTCCATGCAGACAAGGCAGTTGCAGAAGAAATGGCTGCACCGGTTGCTCCAAATATTGGTATTAGTATCAGGTTGAGGGTGATGCTTAGAATACTTGCTCCGGATACAACATACAACACATTGTTTTGATTACCTGTCATGGTCATCAGATATCCGACGGATCCACAAAGGGCATTTACTACCTGACCAATTACCAGAAAAAGCATGGGATAATAGGCGGCTACGAATTCTTCACCGTACCAGGACAGAAAAGTTCTTCCAAAAAGGACCAAAATAAGGCAAAAAGGAAAAGTGCAAATAAAGGTAATTCTGGAAGAGTAAGTAACCATTTCCTGCAATTTTTTATAGTCACCCAAAGCGTGTAGTTCCGAAATTTTAGGAGCAAACACAAAATTCACGACAGATAATCCAAAAGATACCAGCATAACCAGTTTGGCAGATGCCGCATAATAACCGGCTTCAGTTGTATCTCTGAGTGAACCCAGTAAAACAATGTCTACCTGTTTGATTATCTGATTAAATCCTGTTAACATTACTAAAGGCAGAGAAGCTGCCAGCCAGGATTTGATTTCAGTTTTGGGAGAAGCCTGACTTACTTCTTTTGGAAGAAAACGTCTGAACAGGTAAAAATTAAATATTGCAACCAAAACACATACTGTTGTGGTAACGGTCATCCCTTGTTCAACGGTCAGTTTGTCTGAATTGATAAGGTAGTAAAGCCAAACGCACAGAGCGGTTAAGCCTGGAATATATAATTCATTTGGGCCTAGGGCAAAGTGTATTTTTTTTAGCGATCTGAGGAAAGAGCTATATTGATTTACCAAAGTTCTGGCAGGAACCACCAATGCTGCAACCATAAAGCCATATTTCATGGCAGGTGGATGTTTGTCCGGGAATATCCAGAAATAGACGAAAATTCCCAGAATACAGAGGAAGGCAAGAGCTGTTACAAAGCGGTTACTGAACCGGAAAAAGCCACGGGCCAAACCGTATTCCTCTTTTATTAAAAAGGAGGGGAGGTAACGCAGAGCGCTGGTATTCAGTCCAAAAGTGCTGAATATCATCATGAAATTTACAAAAGTGATGATATAGGTATAGATACCATAGCTTTCTCCACCCATTGACTGAGCCAGAACCACCTGAGCTAGGAAGCTGATTCCTGTGCCGGTGATTTTAATCCCCATAGTGAGGGTAGTGCTTTTTAAAAACCCTTTCTGGTCTTTATTCTTTGCTAGTTTTTTAATCAGTCTCCGCATGGGGAACCAATAAGTGTTTCAAATTTAGTGTTCGGCAAATATACTTGAATTACCCGCAGGAAACGATTTATCCCTAATTCCATCCTTCCTGGCGGGCACCCTGTTGTGAAATACTATATTTGTGGAAATTATGGCGCAGCCGGTTTTTATTATTGGACGTAACCGCTCCGGTACCAAATGGTTATCCAATTTGGTATCTAATCATTCGGAGGTAGCTGCTGTTACCAACGAAACTTTTGCCGGAATCCTTGAAACCAATATGTTTGTTCAGTTTCCAAAAGCTTTTGGAAACTTAAGGATAGAGGATAGCTATTATGCCTTTATTTCCTGCTATCAGCACACCAATTTTTTCAAGTTTACCGGACTTTCCCCAGATCTGTTGTATCAGGAGCCTAAAATTCGGGATTACTTTCAGTTTTTCAGATTTATCATGGATGAATTTGCTAAAAGTCGGAAGAAATCTTTTTGGTTGCAGAAATCAGCATCTCACAATCTGGAAGCATTAGTAAAGGCTTATCCCGACGCTAAGTTTATCATCATTCAAAGAAATCTGGCAGACAATTTACGTTCGAGCATAGGATTGCGCAGGAATAGAAAAAATCAACCTATTCCCACCACAATTGAACAGGAGATATTCGGGTATTATTATTCCATTAAAACTGACCGAAAATATCTTGGCTTGAAAAATTTCATGTTGGTAAAATATGAAAATTTAAAGCAAGACAGAATTTCAGTTCTTCAGGAAGTGTGCCGATTTGCTGGTCTTGCTTTTGAGCCAGGCATGGAGAATGACCGATTTAAGAAGAATACTTCTTTTGGCAGTGAAGAAAAACGAAATGCTTTTTTTAACTGGAAGGATGAGATGAAAATAGCCATACTTTCACCAATCATCCGTCTGATGCCATATCCATTGATGCATTGGATTTGGATTCGGAAAAATCCACCATTGAAGAAGCGGGAATTTAATAAAAGACATTTTATTCCAGGTACTTTTACTGATCAGTTTGCTATTCCGAATGTTTAATCATGCTAATTGCTTTTTGTCATATTGAGAAAACAGCCGGGTCAACCATGAACTGGATTCTGCGGAGGTCGTTTGGATTCAGGCATTGTGATGTGCATTCGATGAAAAAGCAGGCTCCCTATTTTAGTGCTGCTGACTACAAGTTGGTGTCTTTATTTTATCGGGATATACGAAGTATTGCCGGGCATGATGTAAAGCCTTTTGGCGATCTGGAATCCGTACGCAAGGATATTTCATATTATACTTTTCTAAGAGAGCCTCTTACCCGTTGTGCTTCCCATTATCAATTCCAGATTAAGCGGATGGGTAAAGACATTCCATTTGAGGAGTGGATTCAAAAAGAGAAGTACAGGAATTTTCAAACGGCCAAACTGTCTCCAACCAAAGATGCCGGAGAAGCAATTGATATTCTGCGCAGAAAGTTCTTTTTTGTTGGTCTGGCTGAAAAATTCGATGAATCAATATTAATCCTTAAAACGCTGGTTAAGGATACTGAACTCAATATCAATTACGAATACCGTAATAAGGCCGAGGACAATTCTATTAAAAATGAATTGCTTAAAAATCCTGTGAAAAGAGCACTTCTTGAGGAAGCCAATGCCAAGGACTTAGAATTGTACCGAGTTGTAAAAGAAGAGTTGTATCCTGAATTTGTGCGCGGATATGCTGGCGATTTGGTAAAAGATTTGGAAATATTTCAACAGCAAAAGCACGAACCAGAAATGACTGCACAACTAAAGAGAACTGAATTTAAGCGGAAGTATATTTATAAAGTTGCAGTTAAGGCTGCGCAACTGCTTAATAGCTAATGACGAAAGTAGGTAATAAGACAAAATTATTACTTGTTGGTCCGCTTCCACCACCTATTGGAGGGGTTACCACTCATTTTGACCGTCTGGTAGGTCATCTGAGAAAAATCAATTTCGAATTTGATATAAAAGATTTTAAAACTTCAGGAATATTCTCTGTACTTAAAGCTATTACGGGGTACAAAGTAGTGCATCTACATACCTCCAATGCTCTGTTTCAATTGGGAATAGTTTTACTTTGCAGGATTTTAGGTATACGTATATTATTTACCTTTCATGGTAATTTAGGGCGATTTAAGCCATTAAAAAATGCACTAAATAACCTAACTGTTTTTTTTGCCCATATGCCCGTTCTGCTGAATGATGGCAGTTATGAGAGGGCTAAAAAATTAAATAAAAATAGTTTACTCAGTAGTGCTTTTCTGCCTCCGGTAGATACTTTATCATTGAGTGAACGAAACACTCTTAACATTCGAAAATTAAAAGAAAGGTCAAAGCTTCTTTTTTGTACCAATGCCTTTAATATTACTTTCGACAAGGATGGAGGAGAAATATATGGCATTACCAGATTGATTGAAGTATTTAGGGCATTGCCGCACTTAGGCCTTGTTTTTTCTGACCCTTCTACAAGGTATTTGGCTTACCTTAAGGAAAACCATATTGACATTCCGGAAAATGTTTTGGTCATCAGTGAGCTACATGATTTTGTGCCTGTTATTCAGGTTTCTGATGGTTTTATAAGAGCCACTTCCACGGATGGCGATTCGCTTTCTGTAAAAGAGGCTTTATATTTTAAAGTACCGGTACTTGCCTCTGATTGTGTAAGTCGGCCAAACGGTTGCAGATTGTATAAAACCGGGGATTTTGCAGATTTGAAAAGGCAGTTAGAATCCTGGGAATCAAGTGAAAAAGTTGATTTTGATGCCCCGGAAACTGCACTTAGCACTTTGTTGCCAGTATATACTTCTTTGGTAAGTTAAGGCCTGATTAAAGGAATCTAATAAAAGGAACTTCCCCTGATTAAATTAGAATTTCTTCAGCAACCGCTTTAAAGTGTTGTAATGGAAATAATTTGAGTAATTTCAACATTTACATGCCTGGCTTCAAGTTCCTTTTAGCTTTCAGCCTGATTTTTTGCCTCTTTTACTTACCTGATCATCGGGTATTCGGACAAAATCAGACCATCATCAGTGGGGTAATCAATACCTACACTCCGGTTGTAAGTATTGATTCATGTAATGCAATAACTGTTCAATCGGGAACAGGGTTTTCTCCCGGAGATCTGGTAATTATTATGCAGATGAAAGGTGCCGAAGCAGATACCACCAATACTGCTGCATTTGGGGATCTTTTGTCCTTTAACAGTGCTGGTTTATATGAGTATAACCGTATTGCATTTTTAAATGCGAATAATATTTTATTTCAAAATGTTATTTCAAATACGTATGATGTGAGTGGTCGTGTACAATTAATTCGGGTACCAGAATATTCCACAGCAATAGTGGCGGCACCGCTAACAGCACAAGATTGGAATGGTTCCTCAGGGGGTGTTCTTGCATTACGATGCAGTGATACGCTTATTCTGAATGACGATATTAATTTGGATGGAAAAGGCTTTAGAGGGGGCAATGTTTCTCAGCCTGGAGGGTATATCTGTAATGTGTTAGATTATTATGTGACCATGGCTAGTAAAAATGGAGGACAGAAGGGGGAAAGTATTGTAAATTGGTTTGTGCCAATGGAAGCAGGAAGAGGCAAAAATGTTGCCGGAGGGGGAGGAGGAAATAACCATAATTCAGGAGGCGGAGGCGGAGCCAATGGTGGGAATGGCGGCCATGGAGGGTACGAATATATTGGATGTGTAAACTATCAGCTGAATGGGGGCTTAGGAGGTGTTGCTTTAGGGTATAGCAATGCTTCTCCAAGAATTTTCATGGGTTCAGGTGGGGGAGGGGGACATCAAAATAATAATGTAGGATCTAATGGTACTGATGCCGGCGGGTTGTTAATGTTGCAGGCGGATGTTTTAGTGTCCAACAACAGAAAAATCACATCAAATGGATTTGATGTATTGGCCTCAACCAATGATGGGGCAGGTGGAGGTGGATCTGGAGGGACTTTGGCTTTGGAGGTAAATACCTATGCAGGAAACCTGACACTAGAATGTACCGGAGGCAATGGAGGCAACAGCAATTTTATAGATTGTCATGGAACAGGTGCAGGGGGAAGTGGAGGAATGATTTGGTATTCCGGAAACACTTTGCCCGCAAGTGTTACCACAAATCTTGCAGGAGGAATTGCAGGAGTTGGCAACACTAATGGATGTTTAAATACTTCGTTTGGTTCTACTGACGGTGATGTGGGCAATACCTTGAACAATCTTTCTTTGTTTGAATCTTTAACGCCTTTTCAACCTATTAATGCCAGCTATTCTATTACAGATCCGCTGTGTACAGGTAATAATAATGCCAGTATTACGGCATTTCCAAATGGAAATCCACCTTATTTATATTTCTGGAATACAACACCTCCTCAGTTTACTGCTACTGCAACAGGATTAACTGCCGGAACTTACCAGGTGTTTTTATCTGACAATTCAGGATGTTTTATTTTGGATACTCTCACAGTGGTAGATCCGCTGCCTATTCTTCTGAATCTAACTACAACCATTTCTTCCTGCGATTCGCCTTATACAGGGTCTGCAACAGTTATTGCAACGGGAGGTACGGGCAGTTTGTCCTACTCCTGGAATACAACACCTACACAAACTACAACAACTGCAACCAATCTTTCGGGAGGAACCTATCAATTGACGGTTACGGACTCAAATGGATGTGTTGCCACTGAACCAGTTTTTATTTATGGTCCAACGGCCATGACCTTGGGGTTGAATGTGCAGCCCCTGATTTGTAACGATGCAAGCGATGCGATTATATCCGCTGTACTCACGGGAGGCACACAACCCATACAGTATATTTGGAATACACCTTCGCCGGTAAACAATCCTGTTGCAACCGGTGTGCCTGCCGGAAATTATATGTTGGT
>Ga0114980_10003650_pt1 | contig 10492 bp, 7 predicted proteins | sample S_140806_EF_Meta_FD_87018 | JGI IMG/M metagenome (GOLD analysis project Ga0114980, IMG submission 87018) | Freshwater microbial communities from Lake Simoncouche, Canada to study carbon cycling - S_140806_EF_MetaG | ecosystem: Environmental > Aquatic > Freshwater > Lake | place: Lake... | reverse complement strand
AGCGAATAAAGGAATCGCGACTGTCTAAATATGGCGAAACTGGGTATTTGTCCAAGATGGTAGCGAATTTATTTCCGATTTCCGGGTTCGGAATAAAGAGGGGGAGATTCTGGATAAAGTCGTAATATTTGCGTTTCGTTACCGATGTTGGAGTTACGGGGTAGGTGTGCGCCAAAGTATGGATAAAAAACCAATAATGCGGTCCCCAGACCTCGGGGTCGAATTTCTCGGCATTCAAGGGCGTAAAATCGGGTGGCAAGTCGGTGAATTTTTTATGGGCATTATGAGGTGCGTCGAATGACATTATAATATATAGACATTACGAGGAATAAAAATAGTCGATTTTGACTATTTTTATTTGTTCTAACTTATAATACGCGTAAAATATACCCAAAGACCTAGACCGACGAAACATTTGGCAATTAAATCCAATATGTTCATCGATATATTCTTGAATTCTTCGTCAAACATATATACCACTCCGTACATCGACCAAATAAACAAATAGACTCCGGATAATACGTAGTTTGCTTTCACATATTTCGGTCTCAAGAAAACCATAAAAATAATTGCAAAAATGGCAAAAAATGCGACAAAGCCCGCCAATAATGCAGTTATTCGCGTCCATGTTCCGATCTCACCTAAATAACCGCAATACAACATAACATAATTAAGACCCACTATGGACCCGATAACAGGCATGCGAACTGGGACGTTTGCGTGACTTCCTAAGAACATACACAATGTCAAAAGCATAATAGGAGTTGTAATGGACCAGTCAATATAACGCGTTTTCGTGATATCCGACCATTCAATCGGTTTCGATTCTTCTTTAAATTTATCGATCTGGGCTGCGAAAACGGAATAGAAATACCCGGCAATGACCGAAATCGCGGTTTCTAAATTCAGAATATGACGCGCATTCAGAACCTTTGTGCGCATGGCTTCAATAAACGTGATGGTTCCAGTAGTCAAAAGCAAAATATAAGTGATAACGAACGAAAATTTCACGTAATGCTGTACGGGGTTTTTCTTGGATTCTTCTTTATCTTTTTTATCTTCAATGCCAATAATTGGCTCTTTATTTATCATTCTATACACTAACAAGATATTATTATTTATTCGTAGATCGCCGTGTTGCTCTAGATTTCGGTTTCTTGGATTTCGCCGTTTTTAATCCAGTTTTCAGAGGGTTTCTACCCTTTGTTTTCTTGGATTTCATAGATGCGACCTTTGATCGCGTTTTTCGGTTATTCTTTCGAACAAACTTTTTCTTACTCGCGTCGAGTTTTAAATTCATCATATGTTTTATATTTTTTCCGTATAACGCAGCCACCGCTTTATGCATATCATTTACATCCATTCCATTCCTACCTTCTGGGCTAATATTTTTATCCACTTGATTTCTTAAATACACAAGAATTTCGTTGGCGAAATGACGGCATTCGAACATGATATTATCATTCGTTAGACCAAACGTCGTAGAGTAAATATCCAATTTGGCTTCGTGGAACCAATCCACATCGTTTTCTTCGATATGTTTAAAATAAGAACCCATGGAATACATCGGATTGCCATAATTGGCGTCGGTTTTTTCCAGGACATCATTTAACGGATCTCCATATAAGAAGTTCCCCTCTTCATCAAGGTCCTTGTCGTCTGGTTCCAAATCCTCATAAACTGGGTTCAAAATATCGGGTTGATAAAATAACTTAAGTATCTTTTTCTTATCTGTCACCTTGAATTTTTTATTCAAGATATGTTTCACACGTTCGTATAATTCATGATTTGAGTGTCTGGACGCAAACGATAAATAATCTTTTAAATACGTCCCATCTCTATCATATAAAATCTTGGCATGACCGGCAACGTAATAATAAATTTTATAGAGAATCATAAAGACGTAGGTTTTCAAAGTTTTACTTGTATTCGTGTTATCCATAATATTGGTGTTATTGGCTACGTCGAATCTGACAAATAATTGGTTGACCATACCTTCCAAGATTTCAAGACATAACAATTCGTCTTTTTGTTCTCGAATAAACGCGCGAGCATGGCGTGCATTCGCGGGATTCTGTTTCAATATCTGTTTCATAATATCAATCGCATCGTACGCATGGCAGCGAAACGTCATTTGCATGGTAAACATAACGTCGTTTAGCGTCTGACGTTTTGTCACCCATTCGTCGCTTTCTTCATCGTCATAAGAGTCCATATAATATAAATTGGTACCCTCTTTGTTGTACATATGTCTATGGGTTTTCAAATGACCGATGGTCTCGTATTCGGATTTTTCGTTATTCTTGGAAATCATTAATTCGCCGCTGACTTTTTTCATATCCGCCAAATGGTCAATAATACGACTACATGCATCGATAAACGTATCCACGATAACATTCGAGTTATCGCGCTTGGGATTATAATACGTAACCACGTACTCTACGCCCGAAACCGTAGGACAATCTGGGAGTCCGCGCGTGAATTTGATATCGTAGGTTTTCCCCCCGTTGGCTTTAAAGATATACATGTCATTCTTTGGAATCGTCAGGCTTTTACAGCGCGTTTTTAACATTTTCGCGAATTCTACGTCACCGATATCGTTTGTGACTTGGAATTTAATATTGTTGGTATTGTCGCCCTTGCGTTTTTCATTAAAATATTCGCGAACGGTAGTCATATCCTCATCGCGTGATTTACTCTTGGAGCCTTTTTCGAAAAATTCCGCATATTCGCGCTCATATTCCTCTTCCGCTTCGTCTTGGAATGCTTCCATATATTCATCTAAAAGGGCTTCGTTTTCCTCTTCCTCTTCTTCGGTGGTTATATCGCCCTCAAATTTAACCTTAAGTTCTAAATAGTTATCATCGACGATTGATATCTGTTTATCGTTTATTTTGCGTTTTAATGTTCTTAAAATAGTTTCCGCATTTACAAGACTCGTTCCGTTATCGTGTAGCGAAAACTTGATGATATCATGCGTCTCGAACTCATATCCAAGACTTAATATTTTTTTAAATGTAGGATGTGAACTTAAATCTCCTCCAAATGACATATACAATAACGTGATATTTTATTCGTATTCACTAACTAAAAAATCCATTTAAAGTTATCGCCTTATTAATCGCAACGACATTATATAAAAATGAGCGAAACCAATTATTGTAATAACTGCGGAAAACCCGGGCATCTATTTCATCAGTGTAAAATTCCGATTACGAGTATCGGAATCATCGTATTTCGCATGATTCAAGGCGTGCCACAATATCTCATGATCCGAAGACGCAATACTCTAGGGCATATCGATTTCATGCGCGGGAAATACTCGGTTTTCAATAAATATTATATCTTGAATATGCTAAAGCAAATGACGGTTGCGGAAAAAACCTTGATGCGAGGTGGTGATTTTATCGCGCTATGGGAGAGCCTCTGGGGAAAAGCCGCGATTTCATCGCAATATAAAAACGAAGAGTCTGTGTCGCGTGAAAAATATGACGGACTGGTCAACGGGATTTTCGTCAGGAATGATTATTATACGCTGAATGATTTGATTGACGAGAGTGATCGCACGGGTGGGATTTGGGAGGAGACGGAATGGGGATTTCCAAAAGGACGGCGCAATTATCAGGAAAAGGACTTCGATTGCGCGTTGCGTGAATTTACCGAGGAAACGGGTTATCCGATTCATTCGTTGAAAAACGTACAAAATATTATGCCTTATGAGGAAATCTTCACTGGGTCGAATTATAAATCGTATAAACACAAGTATTATTTGATGTATATGGAACATGATGACACTCTGAATATGGATGATTATGAGCGATCAGAGGTCAGCAAAATGGAGTGGAAAACATACGAAGAATGCATGGAATCTATTCGCGATTATAATTTAGAAAAGAAGCGACTTATAACCAAAGTACATCGGTCTTTACAAAAGTATGCTGTTTTTGAAATATAACGTTAAATATGCGCATAAATAATATACGCATATTTTAGATAATAAACTATGAATCAAGCTCTTGAAACCGTGGAAAAGGAAATAACATCCATTCCTGAATTAAGTGTTCGTTTAGAGGAAAACCCTTTACAATTAAAGCCACAATCGGAAGCTTTGAATGAGGTTACGGATATAGCTACGAATATCAAAGCTTTAACCAAAAAACGCAGGGCTATGTGCCCAAGGGGCACGAGAAAACATCCGAAGACCGGAAAATGCGAGCCTTATGATAAAGATAAGAATGTATTTTTAGTACCATCGGAACCTATGACTATGCCTAATCCAGAGCCTTCGGTGCCTGTGGTCGAAACCCGCGCCACAAAAAAACGTAGAACTCCTTGTCCTAGAGGAACACGACGTAATTTAAAAACAGGCGCATGTGAAACATATCATCCGGTTCCCACTACACAACCTGAGATTCAGCCTCTTGAGAAAAACACCGAGCCTCTTGAGAAACCCCCGGTCTTGGAAAAAGACTTTGATATACAGAAAGAACCCGATGTTAACCCGTTCATTGAACCCGTTGGTCCGGGTACGGAAACTTTCGAGGAATTAGAACCATCTCTTTTGGACAAAGAAGTTGATAAGAGTTTAGTGGAGCCCGCGTCCGCTCTTCCCGTTATTAAAAACTATAAAAACGTCATCTTGGATAATGTTTTAGCATCAGTGCCGAAAACATCAAATAATTATTTACGTCAAAAAGAGAAGATCGAATATGAAGCTTCTCGTAACGATATTACCAATGAATACGGATTTTTATACCCTGATCAAAACGACCCCAATTTCGCAGTCAAAATCGCCAAACGTAAGGAATTCAATGACTTCCAATACGATGGATCCATAAAGTCCATCAAAGCACACGCGGACTTTTTATGTAAAGCACAATTCGAGCTCATGCCGCACCAGTTATTTGTGAAGAATTTTTTATCGTTCCAAACCCCCTATAATAGTTTGTTGCTTTATCACGGTCTTGGAACGGGGAAGACATGTAGTTCCATCGGAATTGCCGAAGAAATGCGCGCTTATATGAAACAAATGGGAATCCGGAAGCGTATTATAGTGGTAGCATCACCGAACGTGCAGCAGAATTTCCGAGCGCAGTTATTTAATGAAAACGGTCTGGTTTTGAAAGACGGTTTATGGAACATACAATCTTGTTCTGGCGACGCGTTTATCAAAGAGATCAATCCCACGAATCTGAAAGACGTCCCCAAGGACCGCGTGATAAGCCAAATCAAGAGTATTATCAACCAATATTACGTGTTTATGGGGTATACCGAGCTCGCTAACTATGTCGCCAAGAAAACCGCCGTGCCCCTGAACTCCGGATATTCGGCGGAAGATCAGCGTAAGATGGAGACCAAGAAAATCCAAGAAATGTTTAATGATCGTCTCATCATCATCGACGAGGTTCATAATATCCGATTAACCGACGAAAACAAGGACTGGAAAACGGCAAAGATCTTGACCAAACTCGCCAAATACTGCGATTCTTTGCGATTTCTGTTTTTATCGGCGACGCCTATGTATAATTCGCATAAGGAAATTATTTGGCTCGTGAACTTGATGAATATCAACGACAGTCGTGGCACCATTACCGAAGGCGAGGTTTTCGATAAAACCGGCGCATTTCTTCCCGCCAAACTAGGTCCCGATGGGAAAATAGTCCAAGAAGGCGGTCGCGAGCTTTTGCATCGAAAAATGATCGGTTACGTTTCGTATATTCGCGGCGAAAATCCTTATACATTCCCCTATCGCGTTTATCCCGCGGATTTCGCGCCCGAACATACGTTTACTCGCGCTCCCTTGGCGAGTTCTCAAGCCCCCGGAATCTTGGAACAAGCCACAAATGCTATTGATGGATTTGGGGAATCGATTGCTGCGCGCATCGGAACTGTAGTGGGATTGGTAAAACCCCAAGAACAAATTCTTTATCCCACTGTGCAGCTCAATGGTAAAGCCATCGATATTTCATTAAATCATATTCCGGTGTATTTGACCGAGGTGGGAGATTACCAAGATAAAGCTTACCGGTTGATTATTGATACCATGCGTAAAGAAATGAACGAGTCTTTTGCGTTTGAGGAAATGGACCGTTTCGGATTTCGTAGACTAAAAATGCCTTTAGAAGCCCTGAATATGGTTTATCCTAGCGCAGCCTTGGACGAAGGCTTGGCGCGTGGTAAAATGGAAGAGGTAGACCGATTTGACGAGTTTTTAATCGCAGAAGAAGATGACGAAGAAGACGCGAAAAATCCGTTGGCGACTATTGTCGGAAAACGCGGGTTAAATAGTGTGATGAACTACGTGGACGAGACTCGATCATCAGTCCCTAGACGTTATAATTTCGAGTATAAGCCCGAGATCTTACAGAGATACGGACGCATATTCAGTCCTTCGGTAATTGGTAATTATAGCGCCAAGATTTCCAAGATTTGTGAAGTGATTCGCGCGTCTACGGGCATAGTCCTGGTTTACTCTCAATATATCGATGGCGGAGTAGTTCCTCTAGCGCTCGCCTTGGAAGAAATGGGATTTACTCGCTTCGGATCGGCTACGCAAACGTCACCATTGTTTAAGGCTGACGCGGACGGTCGCCCTATAGTGGAACCGCTGGATGCTGCAACTATGAAACCGCGGTCTCAACTGCCTGCCGGTGCCAAGTTTTCCCAGGCGAAATATGTCATGATCACGGGTCAAAAAGAATTCTCGCCTCAGAATGCGGAAGACGTCAAATACGTAGTGAGCCCTCGAAATGCCAACGGCGAACTGGTCAAAGTCATTTTGATTTCCAAGGCGGGATCCGAGGGTTTGGATTTCAAGTGTATTCGACAAGTTCACCTCTTGGAACCCTGGTATAATATGAACCGCGTGGAACAGACCATTGGTCGTGGTGTCCGAAACTTGAGTCATTGTTCGCTGCCTTTTGAACGTCGTAACGTGGAAATATACTTGCACGGAACCATGTTAAAAACCGCGCCCACAGAAGAGTCCGCGGACTTGTACCTGTATCGTTTTGCCGAGCGTAAAGCAATACAAATTGGGCGCGTGACTAGGTTGTTAAAAGAGGTCTCGGTGGATTGTTTATTGAATATCGGTCAAACCAATTTCACGATTGATAAGCTTTCCGCACTGGCGGCGAACCAAAATATCGAGATTGAATTATCCACCGGTCGAAAAGTAATAAAATACAAAATCGGCGATCGACCCTATACGGATATTTGTGATTATATGGATAGCTGTGATTTCAAGTGTAATCCCACTGCAACAATTGCCGCCGGCGATATTATTAAAGATACGTATAATTCCGATTTTGTTAATGTGAATCATTCGCGCATTTCAGATCGTTTGCGCCAGTTATTCAGAGAAAAAACGTTTTATAAACGCGTGCATCTTATTAACTCGATTAATATCGTAAAACAATATCCGGTGGAACAGATCTATTCCACACTCACCCATTTCATTAAAAACAAGAATGAATATTTGACCGATCGATATGGTCGACGCGGTAATTTGGTGAATCGCGATGACGTTTATTCGTTTCAGCCCGTGGAAATAAACGACGAAACAATATCGATATATGAACGCGAAACCCCCGTCGATTTTAAACATACGTCTTTGAAGATGGAAGTGCCGAAAGAATTCCATTCAGCTATAGAACGCGCCGTGGAAGATCAAACGCCACAAACAAACTCCGACGTCGGTGAATTGGAAGATAGATACGCGATTTTGGTAAGAGAATTAAACGCGAATTTGGTTCATGCAACTACGGCACATGTTCTTGTTAAAGGCGAAAAAGATTGGTATAAACAAGCCAGTCAAGTGGTAGATGTGTTACAGGTTAAACATGGGCTTGGATTTAATGATATTAAACAGCATTTGGTAAGACATATGGTCGATATGCTATCTTGGAATCAAAAGTTGGTTTTGGCGGCGTTTATGTATTCCAAGATAAGAGAACCCGCTACTGAATTGGAACAGTTAATCAAAGCCTATTTGGACGAAAAGATCTTGGTTTCCGGGTCTAGAACGGGGATTATATTGGCGAAAGCCGATAAATGGGCGATATTTTTGAAATCCGAGAAGGATCCCGAAATATGGACGGAAGCAGAATCCGAAGAAATCCGTTTATTTAAAAACGCATTGGACGTTCGGTTTTCGAATATACGCCCATATGCCAATATGGTAGGGTTTATTAATAGTTCGGTGAATGATAAAGGCAGACTGTTTTTCCGTGTTAAAGATATGACGCAATCACATAATAATACAGGGACTCGCATGGATAGTCAAATCCGCGCGGACGTCATCAAACGTTTGAATTTCATTATCCAAGAACAATATACGGATAAAACCGCGGCGGGAATGAATCAAACAGGTTTTTGTGTTATGTTGGAGCTATTACTGCGCCAAATGAACGCTGATAAGGTAGAAAGTAAATCTTGGTTTTTTGATCCTGAATCCACTGCTTATCTGTCAATCAGTAAATATCATCGTAAAACGTAAATGCCGCGTCAGTGTAATAAAATTGAAGACGACGAAACCATATAAAATCTTCTCATTATATAAAAGAGATGTCAACCAGAAAACCCAAACATACTTCGGCGGACGCCGCCGCATCAGAACGTAAAATCTACGGTGTTTATTCAAAATCCGTCTTGGAAACCAAAGTGGTATTATCAATAACCGAAATCGGAAAAAATATGAAGCCCAATTTGGAGAACAAAATCACGTCGAAAATCTCAGGGAAATGCATCGCTGAGGGGTTTATCAAACCATCATCGATCAAGGTTTTGAATTACTCGAGTGGCACGCTTGCAGCGGATCGTGTGGAATATCATGTAGTGTTCGAATGTATGATTTGTTTACCAGTGGAGGGAATGTTAGTGGAATGTGTAACGAAAACCATTACAAAGGCGGGAATTCATGCGCAAATTATAGATGACGAAGGTAATATGCCGGTTACTGTATTTATCGCTCGAGATCATCATCATATGGATCAACGGTTTCAAAATGTAAAGGACGGGGATAAAATCACGGCGCGAATTATTGGTATTCGATTCGAATTGAATGACGCCTGCATTTGCGCCATTGCGACGTTAAACTATGATTCTGTGCAAAACGTTGGTATTAAGAAGCCCCGGATCAAGGTTTTAGGCGGAGACGACGACACGGACGAATAGTTTCCCTTCTACGCCTATTGCCGGTTATTATTTGGCGTTTCGTAAACTTATTGAATGTTAAAAGATGTAAAACAATATAAATATTTTAGTATTAATTATCAAAACAATGAGCGAGCCTATGTCTCTTGAATCTCTTAAAACGCAAATTGAGGCGATGAATAAAACTCAGCATATTGAGATACTCAAGATTCTAAGATCGAATCCGCTAGTGAAGTTGAACGAGAATAAGAGCGGAGTCTATATCAATCTGTCCTTTTTGCCTATGGAAATTTTGGCAGAGGTTCAAGAATACGTTCATTATATACAAGACCAAGAATCGTCTCTGAAGTCGATGGAATGTCAAAAACAAGAGTTCAAGAATATATTCTTCGCTGAAAAAGAAAATAAAGACGAAATGGCTATATCCTATATCTCATCAAAGTAATGACTGTTCACTCTTATTTGAATCAAATTTTTTATAAACATAATAAATTTGATGATGGCGCGAAGATCTCGGATTTGGAGCCGTGGATGTTAGTTTCCGAGCGCTTGATTTATTGCGCCAAACCTTGCGTCGAAATTCCCGTTACCAATGAGTGTATAAACAAACCCATTGAAGTTACCCCGTTCACTCCGATAAAACAAGATTCATTATTTTGGTGCGCATATACGGTCCATCACGGGGAGGCGGATTATTGGGTAATTGGGAACAAATATAAAAACGCTGAACTCACAGAAAAGCAGAAAATGGTTGATTATATAAATAGCGATACCACTCGATTTAAACGACGGTTTCCGAAAATGTCAAACGTGGGTATTCAGGAAATTGCGGCTGAACTCATGGTCGATAAAAAGACGTCATGGAAGACATTTTTCGCAATGTGCGCTTATTATGAGTTTCGGGCTATTGTAGTATACGAGAACACATATTTGGATTTTTCTCCTATCTCGGACGCATCGATATCTACTTATTTGTTTCATCGGACCAAGGAGGGGCATATTTCGGTTCTAACCGAGCCCTTAACGGAAGAACGTATAGCCGAGATTAAAACGACACACTTATGTTTAGATCAAAACCCGGAAAAACCGTTAAAGGCGGTATCGAACTATAAAGTCGATGAATTGATCGATCTCGCCGAACGATTGGGTGTGGATATAAAACAGGGTATCTATAATAAATGGAAAAAGGCAGATTGGTATAATTCCGTAATTAACAAATGCAAATGGTAATTCGCTATATGCCGAATTTACGCATTGGACGGAATTGTGGCATAGGTGGTTGATTTATTATGGTTTCTCTTCCAGTATACATAGAATGTGCTTCAATTTTGGCATAATT
>Ga0114980_10003646_pt1 | contig 10494 bp, 14 predicted proteins | sample S_140806_EF_Meta_FD_87018 | JGI IMG/M metagenome (GOLD analysis project Ga0114980, IMG submission 87018) | Freshwater microbial communities from Lake Simoncouche, Canada to study carbon cycling - S_140806_EF_MetaG | ecosystem: Environmental > Aquatic > Freshwater > Lake | place: Lake... | reverse complement strand
TTCCCGGCTCCTCATTGCCAATCACAAGGCCGGCAAACTGGAGATGGAAGCCCATCTCTGGCCCAGCGTGGCCAGCGCCCGCCTCAACCGCAAAGCCGGTCAGGCCCTCGGCTCCTTCCAGGTCGAGCTCTACTCCGGCTCCCCCCTCACCGTGGAGCGCATCCCGCAAATCCAGTTGGAACGGCTCGAACAAGTCGCCAACGAAATGCGCGCATCGAGCCGGTGAACCCTCTCCTCCTCCCAACTCCTCCCTTTGCACCAGGCAATTCCGTGGCAGATTGTGCCCGGTGAAACCGTTCGACTGCATCGCCGCGATGAAGGCACTCGGTGAGGAGAACCGATTGCGAATCATGCGCCGGCTGCTCATCGGCCCCACGAGCGTCAATGACTTGGCCGAGAGGGTCGCGATTTCCGCTTACAATGTCTCCAAGCACCTGCGCATCCTCCGCGAAGCCGGACTGGTGACCCAACAGAAAATGGCCCAACTGCGCCTCTACCAAGTTGCGCCGGAGTTCGCCGCTCATCTCCGGGAGAATCACCAAGTCCTCAATCTCGGCTGCTGCCAGTTCGACTTCAGCAAGCTCAACGACTGATTGCGCCCGGGCCCGAGATCATGCGCGTCATTTACATGGCCGCCGGCCACATCGCCATCCCCTCCCTGCACCGCCTCAGCGGCTTCCCGGGCCTCCACCTGACCGCCGTCTACACCCAGCCGGATCGCCCCTCCGGCAGGAAACTGGAACTGCACCCGCCCGCCATCAAAACGCACGCCCAGGCCGCCGACATTCCCATCTTCCAACCGGAACACCTCAGCGATCCCCACGCTGTCGCCCAACTGCAAGACCTGCGGCCCGACCTCATCGTCGTCATGGCCTACGGCCAAATCCTGCGGCGCTCCGTCCTCAAACTGCCTCCGCTCGGTTGCATCAATCTCCACGCCTCCCTCCTCCCCAGGCACCGGGGCGCTTCCCCGATCCAGGCCGCCATCCGCGCGGGCGACCCCGAAACCGGGATCACGGTGATGCACGTGGCCCCGGCCCTGGACAGCGGCGACATCATCCTCGCCAAGTCCATCCCGATTCTCCCCGGGGAAACCGGCGGCAGCCTCCACGACCGCCTCGCCGAGCTCGCACCGGACGCCTTGGCCGAGGCTCTCCCCTCCCTCCTGAACGGCACCGCCCCACGAACCCCCCAGGACGAAAGACGGGCGACCTACCTCGGCAAACTCTCCCGCGAAGATGGCGCCCTCGACTGGACCCGCCCCGCGGACGAGATCGAACGCTGGATCCGCGCCTTCGATCCCTGGCCCGGCACTTCCGCGACGTGGCAGGGCCACAAGCTCAAGCTGTTCCCCCCGGTGACGATCCTGCCGGACTGCGGACGCCCCGGGGAAATCCTGCGGGCTGAAGGCGACCGCTTGGTGGTGGCTTGCGGCACCGGCTCCCTGGCACTGCATGAACTTCAGATCGAGGGACGCAAACGGCTGGATGTCAGGGCGTTCCTCGCCGGACAACGGGATGCCCTGCGTCCCGGCCTCCAGTTCCTCTGAAAAGGTTTTTGCATCTCTGTGAGAGTTCTGCTTTGGTCCGCGCCGACATGGGCGTGGCAGCGGAACGAAGACAATTCAAACGGGTGGTCCTCAAACTCAGCGGAGAAGCTCTTCGCGAACCGGGGAGCGAAGACAACATTTCCCCGGAAATCGTCGAGGACCTCGCCCGCCAACTCCGCTCCGCTCACCAGACCGGGTTGGAAATCGCCGTGGTCGTCGGCGGCGGAAATTTCTGGCGCGGAGCCAGTGCCAGCAACCGGGGCATGGAACGCGCCACCGCGGATTACGTCGGGATGCTCGCGACAGTCATGAACGCACTGGCCCTCCAGAGCATGCTCGAGGATCTCGAGGTCCCCACCCGCGTCCAATCGGCGATTGAAATGAACAACGTCGCGGAACCCTTCATCCGCCGGATGGCCCAACGACACTTGGAACGCGGACGCGTCGTCATCTTCGGAGCCGGCACCGGCAACCCGTTCTTTTCCACCGACACCGCCGCCGCCCTTCGCGCCAACGAAATCGGGGCGGATGTGGTCCTGAAGGCGACCAAGGTGGATGGCGTTTACGACAGCGACCCCAAGAAAAACCCCAGTGCCAAGCGCTACGACCACATCTCGTTCACCGAGTGCCTCACCCAGGGGCTCCAGGTCATGGATGCCACGGCCTTCAGCCTCTGCCGGGACAACCGCATGCCCATCGTGATTTTCGACATGACGCAAGGCGACAACATCCGCCGTGTGTTGTGCGGTGAACCGATCGGCACGACCGTGGGTCCCGACATGTGAACGCCTTTGCTTTCCCGTCTTGAGTCAGTCACCAGCCCCCTTACCCTGCCATGGACATTGAAGAAGTGATGTTGGAAACCGAGGAAGCGATGGAAAAATCCGTCGAATACCTCGTGCATGAATTCGCCGCGGTGCGCACCGGCAAAGCCTCCCCCGCCCTGGTGGAGAACATCGATGTCCATGTCCATTCCTACGGCAGCAACAGCAAGCTCAAGCAGCTCGCCATGATCACCACGCCGGAGGCCAGACTCATCGTCATCCAACCGTTCGACCCCGGCACCACCGCGGACATCGAACGCGCCCTCCGCGAAAGCAAACTCGGCATCAACCCGAACTCCGATGGCCGCGTCATCCGTCTCCCGATCCCCGAACTCTCCGAGGAACGGCGCAAGGACATGGTCAAAGTGGCGCGCGGCATGGCCGAGGACGCCAGGGTGCGGGTCCGCGGCATCCGGCGCGACGCCATGGAAAAGATCAAGGCCGCCCAAAAGATCAGCGCCATCACCGAGGACGATCAGAAACTCTACGAGAAGGACGTGCAAAAACTGACCGACGGAAGCATCACCAAGATCGATCAGGTCCTCGAGAAGAAGGAAGGCGAAATCATGACCGTCTGATCGACATGGACGAATCGCAGCTCGCCCCGGATGCTTTCTTCAGTCTGGCCCACACCAGGCACTCCGGCCTCTTTGCCGAAGGTGAACCGGTCTGGACCGCGCTCTCCCGGATCATTCCCTACCTGGAACGCTACGTGGAAGGTTGGGAGGTCGCCAGCACGGCCCGCGTCAGCCCCAGAGCCGAGATCGGCCACTTCGTGCGCATCGGTGAGGGAACCGTCGTCGAACCGTTCGCCACCATCAAGGGCCCCGCTTGGATCGGAGATCAATGTGTCATCCGCAGCGGTGCCTATCTCCGTGAGGGCGTCATCGCCGGCGACGGCGTCATGTTTGGCAATTCCTGTGAATTCAAGAATTGTCTCCTCTTCGATCACGCCGAAATCCCCCACTTCAATTACGTGGGCGACTCCATCCTCGGCTACAAGGCCCATCTCGGGGCCGGAGTGATTCTCTCCAACGTCCGCCTCGACCGCCAAACCATCACCGTGGAACTCGCCGGCGAACGCGTCTCCTCCGATCTCCGCAAATTCGGAGCCATCATCGGAGATTGCACCGAGGTCGGCTGCAACAGCGTCATCAGCCCCGGCAGCCTCATTGGCAAACATTGCGTCCTCTACCCGGGCTCCCAATGGCGGGGTCATCTCGCCTCCAACCGCGTCGTCAAGGTGGAGATCCGCCAGGATGTGGTCGAGCGCCGGTGAAGGCCGACACCCCTTTCAGGGACTCAGCCGCTCCACCCGCCAGGCTTCCCCTTCCCCAGCCCGCATGAAGACCAACCGATCGTGCAACCGGCTCGGTCGCCCCTGCCAGAATTCCATGCGCATCGGCACCAATCGGTAACCGCCCCACTGCGGAGGTCGGGGAACCGAACCCGGCTCGGAATATTTCTCCTGAAACTCTTCCAGGCGCCGTTCCAACCATTCCCGGTCGGGGATCACTTGGCTCTGCAAGGAGACCCAGGCCCCAATTTGCGCGGAATGCGGTCGCACCAAAAAATAGGCGTCGGACTCGGCCTCGGAAACCCATTCCACCGTCCCCTCAATGTTCACCTGACGCTCCAATTCCGCCCAAAGAAAGGTGACCGCGGCCCGCGGTTCCGCCCGCAACTGCTCCCCCTTGCGGCTGTCCCGGTTCGTGAAAAACTGAAACCCGCGGTCGTCCAGCCCCTTGAGCAAGACCGTCCGGGAGGAAACGCCTCCGGCGGGATTCACCGTGGACAAGACCATCGCGTTCGGCTCCCGAATCCCGTGCCGCCTCGCCTCGTCGAACCACCCGTGAAACTGCGCGAACGGATCCCCGGCCACTTCCGATTCCAACAACTGATGCCGCGTGTAATCCTGGCGCATCGTCGCCAATGAAGGGGAGGGAGAGGGGGAAGAATCACTCATGGGAATCGTGGGTGCATCCACCCTGCCAAATGCTACGTTTGCGCAACGCACCGGGATCATGCAACCACATCCGCGAGAACACCACTTGGCCGACCATCTCTCTACCATCCTCCTGAGCGAGGCCCAGATCCAGTCCAGGATCACCGCCCTGGCCGCCGAAATCGAGGCCAATGAATCGACCCACCCCGATCTCACCCTCCTCGTTCTCCTTCACGGAAGCCTCCTCTTCGCCGCCGATCTCATGCGCGCCCTCAGCCTGCCCCTTTATCTCGAGTCCTTCCGCGTCGCCAGCTACCACGGCGGCACCACCAGCAGCGGTGAAGTCGCCATGGACCCACGCTCCCTCGCCGCCCTCCGCGGCAGACACGTCCTGGTCGTCGATGACATCCTCGACACCGGCCGCACCCTCTCCGCCGTCACCCGAGCACTCCGCGATGACGCGGGCGCCGCCTCCGTGACGTCCTGCGTCCTCCTCGACAAACGCGTCGCCCGGGCCGTCGAGTTCGAGGCGGACTACGTCGGGTTCCCCATCGGCGACGCCTTCGTGGTCGGTTACGGCCTGGACTTCGAGGGCCGCTACCGCAACCTGCCCTTCATCGCCACCCTGAAACCGGAGGCGATCCGCGCCTCCTGACCTCGATTTTGTCGCTACCAGCGTTCCTGACCCTGTGGTAACGGTCCCCATGCATTGGTATTATCTGGACGCCCAACGGCAGCAGAACCAGACCGACGAAGACTCCCTGCGCCAGTTGCTCCGGGACGGGAGCATCGAAAACGGCACCCTGGTCTGGAACGAGACCTTGACGGAGTGGCTGCCGATCTCCAAGGCCCTGCCCTCAGTCGGACCGGAAACCGATGGCCCCATCAAACCAAGGGACGCCTCTTCCCCCATCCCGAGCCCCTCACTGCCAGGCGGCGCCGCCCCGTTTCCCCTGACCGGTTCCGCCGCCGGCGTCCGCGCCTTTGCCTCCATCCTCTCGGCCAACTCCGGTTGGACCCGGTTTCTCGGAGGATCGCTCCTCCTGCTCGGCATCCTCCTCTGCCTCACCGTCGCCGGGGCCTTGATCGGTTGGTTGCCGATTTGGCAGGGACGGCTCTTGCTGCGCATCGCACGCCTCGCCGGCGAAGTCCAGGGAAGCGGCAGCGCCATCGGCTTCACCGAGGCCATGGAATCGGTCAGCGCCTTCCTCAAACTCAGCGCCATCACCTTCCTCCTCCTCACGCTCCTCTTCCTCTTCGGCGGAGCCGCCGCCTTCGCCCTCCCGCTCCGTTGACTCGCTGACAGGCCTCAGCCTGTGCCGGACGTCTTGCGGTGCACCCATTTCTCCACCGAGACCGGCTCGTAGGCCTCCATCTGATCCAACAAATCCTCCGTCCGGGCCGCACACAAAAGCATTTCACGATGCTCGTGCAGCAGAAAGCGCTCGCTCTCCATGTGCCCCAGAAATTCCCGGAAACGATCGTAGTATCCCGCGACGTTCAACAACCCGCTCGGCTTCTGATGCTCCTGAAGTTGCGCCAGGGTCAACACCTCGGCCAACTCATCCAAGGTTCCCATGCCGCCAGGGAGCGAAATGAATCCGTCGGACAATTCCGCCATCCGCGCTTTCCGGGTGAACATCGTGTCCACCACTTCCAGGTTGCTGATCCCCCGGTGACCAAGCTCCAACCCGAGCAACCGCCTGGTGATCACCCCGGTAACATGCCCGCCCGCCGCCAGGCAGGCATCCGCCGTGGCCCCCATCAAACCGACCGAGCCACCCCCGTAAACCAGACGAATCCCCCGCCGCGCCAAGGCTTCGCCAACGGACCGCGCCGCCTCGAGATATTCCGACCGGGCCCCAGGACTGGATCCACAGAAAACGCAAACCGCCGTCAACTTCATGGAAGGTCCCTCACCCACGCCGACATCGTCAGCGTCAATCTTTCCCCTTGAGAAGATAAGCGAAGCAAACCACTCCCAAAGCCAGGAAGGCGACGGCGACGGAGAGACCGATGACAATGCTCATGCCCCGCATGATGTAATCTCGTTTCTAGCCGCCGCCACTGAAAAATCACGCCCCTTCATCAGGGAGCTCCACCCGCCTCAGGCGCCGGGGCTCGGGCCGGAGCCGCCTTGGCCGCTCTCCCACCAGCCAAACCGCCGACGGCAAAACGATCAATCCCAACTTTCCCACCGCTTCCGGGACCCACCGGTGCCACCACTCATACGCGTCCCCATCCAACCTCATCCCCAACGGAAGGAGAAAGGCCGCCACCCCGCCCAGGGCCAGCAGAACCGAGCCAGCCAGGGTCAGGGGCCGAATCCAAAGACACACACAAGCCCCCATCGCCAACCCGGCCAACAGATGGACATGGACAAGGCTCCCACGCCCCCCGGGCCAGATCCCCCGCACCGCGCCAACCCACGGCTCCGGCACCTCGCCAAACCAGCCAAGGCCCACCGTGGCCCAGGTCAAGAACGCGCACGTCACCCCCGCCCGCAGCAAAAACCGCTCCGCGCCCACCCAGCCACAACCCGAAATCGCCAAGACTCCCGTGGCCAACACCCCCCAGACCCGGGTCGTCACCCGACTCCAACCCGGATCCGCCAGAGCCGCTTCCGCCGCCAGGCACCCGGTCAATGGCACCAACGTCAGAATCAACACGGTCCGCGCCAGCCAACCCGGCCGCCACCACACCGTGACGATCCCGGCCAGGAGAAACCAAACCGCCCCACCGAACGCCAGCCTCTCTCCGGCAGACGACGGCAACCGCAAGGCCGCCGCCACCCCCGGATAAGCCTCCACCGCCGCACGATACGGAGCTTCCCAAAAAAAATGATTCCAGGCAGCCGAAAGCAGAAGAGAGGCGACCGACAATCGCAACAGGCGGCCCAACGCACGATCCATCTTTCGTTACCTCTTCGTTTCCGCCTCGCCCAGATCCGCCAGCAACTTCGCCTTCACGCTCTGTGCATACTTCGCCACCCGCTCGTTCGGCGGATGCAACGGCACCGCAGACGTTTCTCGCAAAACCGGCAGGACCGGCCGCACCCGATCGTCCAGTTCATCCAGGGCGTTCCAAGCCGCCAACGCCGCAAAGACGTCACCCGCCGGATCGATGGCCTTCACCAAAACCTTGAGAGACCGCTCCAAAACATCCTCACCGCCAAACCTGCCCAAGGCCTCGGCCGCCCCAATCCGCACCATCGGCGACGGATCTTGCAACGCCCTCACCAACCTCTCCTTGCCGACGCCCACCGCCGCCGCACCCTGCACCAACACCCCGATCGTCCCCCAATACCGAACCCCCGCATCCGGCTGGTCCAAAAGCGCCAGAATCTCCGCCGTGCTTCCGTCCCGCCGCGCCGTCGCCAAGGTGGCCGCCGCAAACACCTTCCCAAAATCATAAAGCGCCGCGTCGTGACCCATCGCGTAGGGACTCACACCCGCATCCGCCGCCCGCGCATGAAACTCCTGCTCCGGCAAAAATCCTAGGTCGCAGGTCTCCCGCAGGTGCTCCTCGTTCGCCTTTCGCATGGCCGCCAGGATCCCCGCATGCTCCGCTGATCGCGCCAAGTTCCTCACCTCGTCCCGATCGGATTGCAAATCATAGAGTTCTTCCGCCGGTTTCGGCCTCCAAAAACGGGACTGGTCCTCGTTCAACTTTCCGGCGGCATCCAATTCCTGCCAAACCCGCGTGGTCGGAGTCTGAAACATGTAAGCGATATATTGGCCGTAAATCTTGTGCGGCATATAATTGCGAATGTAGACATAGCGACTGCCCATCACCGACCTGACACAGTCAAATCGCTCATCCATCCGCCCTCGATACCCGAAATTGAACGAACGCCCCTCGGTCTGGTGCGGCCCCGCAAACGCCTCGCCTTGCATCCACCCCGGCGGGGCAATCCCGACCAGACTCAGCAACGTCGGCGCGAAGTCCACAAACGCCACCATCCGCCCGCTCTCACCGCCCTGGACATAATCTTTCGGTGCCAGGTGCTTCCACTTCTCCGGAAAGGACACGATCAATGGAACGCTCAGTCCTGAGTGATAGGGCCAACGCTTGTTGCGCGGCATGCCGGACCCGTGATCCGCCCAATAAAACACGATCGTCTCCTCTTCCAAACCCGCCTCGGCAAGCTCGCGCAATCTCTGCCCGCATTGCGCATCCATCATGGTGATCCGGTCATGATATTGCGCCCAGTCCTGGCGAACCTCGGGCGTGTCGGGATGATAGGCGGGAACCCTCACCTTCGCGGGATCATGGATCCGATCCGCTTGCCCAATCTGATTGCGAATCTGGGACTCGTGCGAGATCTCGGAGTTGAACACCGCAAAAAACGGCTGCCCGGGGGCGCGTCGGTTCCAATGCGCTTTCCCCGAACTTTCATCCCAGAGCGGCCCGGGATTCGTCAGGTTGTAATCCTCCTTCGCGTTGTTGGTGCAGTAATACCCAGCCTCACGCAACAACTGCGGGAACAGACGAAACTCCGCCGGAAGCGAGACAGCCGACCGCATCGGCTCCGCACCGGCACTGGGGGCATACAATCCGGTGATGACCGTGGTCCGGGCCGGGGCGCAAACCGGGGCGTTGGAAATGGCGTGAGTGTATCTCATCCCCCGCGCCGCCAACCCATCCAAGTAAGGCGTCACCGCCAACGGTTCCCCGTAACAACCGAGGTGCGGACCGTTGTCCTCACTGGTGATCCAAAGAATGTTGGGCCGAGCCGCCACCGCTCCACAGGCCGTCACCAGCAGCAAGCCCCACAAAAGCGCCGCCTTCAGAAAAATCTTCACACCTCTCCTTTCCGCCGCGCATCGCCATTTGGCCGCAAAATCACGGCGAAAAGAGCCCTCCCGGGTTTGCCTCGACGTCGATGCTCAAAATCATCAAGCAGGTTGACTGTTTCTTGTAGACCTCCTTGTCTACGCCATCGATCCCGACAGCCTTGCGGCCATCGAGCGTTTCGTAGCAGGCTCGCAGGTGCTCCACGTCATAGACGTGGTGGTAGAGTGAGTTGAAGACCAGCTTCGACTCACTGCTCGCCTTTTGCCTTCTCCGTATCTGGGCAGTTTCCACCACATGGTTTCGCTCACTGGGTAGCGGCGATGTTTTCTCCTTGAACGGGTTCCAATGTGTGGGGGCCTTCGCTCCACGGGCTGGCCATCTCCAGGGCTCCCCGGTGGGGCCGCCGCGGGATACTCGGGGAGTTCATCCCCCAAGAGCCGTGGCCCTCGGCCTGGGGGCTCCATGACCTCTATGGGAGTCGATGCTGTCTGTGACCCCGGAAGGCCGGACCCGCACTCGTCTTTGGCGTGTGGATCCATGTTGCCTGCGTCCTTCCGCAAGGAATCGGCACCTTCGCATTTCAGGGCTTTTCGGGGCTGTGGTTCAGATTCAGGGCTTGCACCCTTCACCTCGTCACATGCGACAAGACCGTCCGGTTTCCCAGACGTATCCAGTCTACCGGGCGGTTGACTATTCCTTACCCGGAAGAGTTCAAGTTGTTGCTCTACTCTCTTGGTCATGGCTCATTGCCAGGTTAAACGCGGAATCCCCCAGGCATTCCGCTCCCCCCTCACCCTCCGAAACAAAGCCCCGGCTTGACTCCGGTTAGAATCAGCCCGATAACATTTCCCACCCCAGCGCGGGTTTTGACATCGATGGCCTCTCTCATCCGCTTCATTCTGAACGTCCTGTGGTTTGTCTGCGGTGGTTTCGTCAGCGGCTTGCTATGGCTGCTGGGAGCGCTGCTGCTGGCCCTGACCATTGTCGGCCTGCCCTGGGCCGCCTCCGCTTTCCGGATCGCAGGCTTCGCTTTCTGGCCCTTCGGCAAAGAAATCGTGCCCAGAGAATTGGCCACCGGTCATGAAGACCTGGGCACCGGTCCCCTCGGGTTCGTCATGAATATCATCTGGTTCCTCCTCGGCGGCTGGTATATCGCCCTCTCGCACGTCTTGATCGCTGTGCCTGAATTCGTTTCCATCATCGGCATCCCGTTCGGATTCAAAGATCTCCAACTGGCCCAGCTCGCCCTGGCCCCGGTGGGCGTCACCATCCGGAAGGTGACGCCGCCCGCGCCCACGCCGACCTCTTTGCCGCCCACTTCTTGAGCCGCTCCCTCCCCGACGGATGAACAGGGGAAAAACCTGAGACCAGACTGGTAT
>Ga0114980_10003640_pt1 | contig 10504 bp, 6 predicted proteins | sample S_140806_EF_Meta_FD_87018 | JGI IMG/M metagenome (GOLD analysis project Ga0114980, IMG submission 87018) | Freshwater microbial communities from Lake Simoncouche, Canada to study carbon cycling - S_140806_EF_MetaG | ecosystem: Environmental > Aquatic > Freshwater > Lake | place: Lake... | reverse complement strand
GAAAAGGGCCGTGCGATGGACAAAGACGCCATTTTTCGCCTCATGAGCATGACGAAGCCGGTCATCGCCCTCGCGGCGCTCACGCTTTACGACGAAGGCAAGTTCGGTCTCGATGAGCCCATCGCGAAACATTGCCCCGAGTGGGCGGAGCCGAAGGTGAAGGAAGGCGGCGCGGTGGTTCCGGCGAAAGCGGCCGTCACACCTCGCATGCTCATGAGCCACAGCAGCGGACTAGGTTACGGCGGCGGGCAGGCTGCGGCGGCATTGGCGTATCAGGCGATGATGAAGCCGGGCGCGACCTTGAAAGAGTTTTCCGAGGCGGTGGCGAAGGAGCCGCTGATGTTCCAGCCCGGCACGAGCTACAACTACGGCATGGGCCTCGACATCCTCGGCCGCTACCTCGAAGCCCTCACCGGCCAGCCGCTCGATGTCATTTTGAAAGAGCGCCTGTTCGGCCCGCTGAAAATGTCCGACACCGATTTCCACGTCCCGGCGGCGAAAGTGGGTCGCCTTTGCCAGATCTACGGCCAGCCCAGCCCCGGCGTGCTCGTGCCCGGCACCGACCTCGCCAAGGTCAGCACCAAGCCCACGCTCTGCCTCGGCGGACACGGCCTCTTCGGCACCATCGGCGACTACGAGCGGCTCTGCCTCATGATCCTGAATCGCGGCGAACTCGACGGCGTGCGCGTGTTGAAGCCCGAGACGGTCGCCTTGATCTTCGAGAACCACTTGAAGCATCCCACGATGAAATACGGCCTCGGCGCCATCGTGAACGGCGCGGGCAGCTACGGCTGGGGCGGCGCGGACGGCACGCAGTTCGTCGTGGACCGCAGCAAGCGCACCTTCACGCTCTTCATGGTGCAGACGCAGCACTACAAAGCCTCGACCTACCCCGCCTTCCTCGCCCTCGCGAACGAAGCCTGCGGCCTCCCCGCACCCGCGATGCCCATGACTGGCACACCCGGCAAATCGGGTGCTGGCGGAGCAGACGGCATGAGCAGACCCTTCCAGCAACGCGACACCAACAAGGACGGCAAACTCAGTCGCGACGAACTCCCCGCCGCGCTCTTCGATAAGCTCGATGCCAACAAAGACGGCTCCGTCACCGAGGCGGAGCTGACGGCGCTGTGGAAGAGATGAAGTGAGCAGTGGGACTGCTGCCCTTGGCTCGAGCGGCAGTCCGCGATTATTCTCCGACTCTGAAACTTTTTTGGCAAATGACGCCGCAAAACGGGAGGTATGATGTGCCTCCACAATGTCGCAGCCATCAGACCATCCTCCGCATGACCAGTTTCTCCGCCTCTATGCGGAGCATGAGGTGGCGTTGCACACGTTTGTGCGGTCGATGCTGCCCACGCGGGAAGAAGCATCGGAGGTGATGCAGGAGGTCATTGTGATTCTTTGGCAGAAGTTTAGCAGCGTGGAGGATTTCCGGCCCTGGGCTTTCGGGGTGGCTCGGATCGCGGCTCTGCGGCATCTGGAGCGCCGAAAGCGTGACCGGCATGTGTTTGATGATGCCTTGGTGAACCGGCTCGCGGATCTGGCGCTGGTGCAGGAGACGCAGCATCTCTCCCAGCGCGAGGCCCTGGACGGCTGCCTGCATAAACTTCCCGCCGCACAGCGCGAGCTGGTGCTCACCGCTTACACCAAAGGCACCCGCATGGATGATCTCGCCACGCAGCGCGGGCAGTCGCCGATGGCCCTTTATAAACTGCTCCACCGTATCCGGCAGGCCTTGCTGGACTGCGTGCAGCGCACACTCGCACAGGAGGAACACGCATGAATCCAAACTGGCACGATCTAATTCAGCGGCACATGGCCGGACTCACCACGGACGATGAAGCCGCCGCGCTTCAAGAGCTGCTCAAAAAAGACGACAACGCGGCACACTTGTATCTGCGCTACACGAATCTCGATCTGGCCCTGGAATCCAAGGCTTCGTCGATGGACGCGACACGCAAGCTGCTGACAGCACCCGCGGCGATCCGCTCTCCTCGCTGGCTCTCCTGGCGTCCGCTCACCGCGGCGGCGGCGGGGATTGTGTTTGGCATGCTTTGCACGTCGGTCGTGTTTAGCTTTGTGAACCAAAAGGCGGCGGCGAAGAGAATGCCGCTGGTGGTTTTTGATCCCGGCTGGGAAAGTGACGCGGCTTTGGAGGATGGACTGCCGCATGCCATCGGCCAATGGGGCATGGATTCGGCCAGGGTGGTCTCGGCGGAGGACGGAGTGGAGCCTCTGCAGGGCCAGCGAATGCTTCGGCTGGAGCCGATTCCGAGGGAAAAGAACGTCAAGAATCACACCTCGCGGGCTTATCAGGTGCTCGATTTGCCTTCGCAGCCCCTGGCCGTGATGAATGGCGAGATGCAGGTGGAGGTCACCGCTTCATTTTGCGCCATGAACAGCGACATCAGCTCGCGTTTCCTCATCCGTGCCATCGCGTTGGATGAGGTGCCGGAGGCTGCCATGAAGAACTTCTGGTCGAAGGTGGAAAGCGATGGCGTGGTTTCTGAATCGCAGCGCTTTGACACGGTGCCCGGAGATTCGGGCTGGCATACGTTCAGCATGAATCTACGCCTGCCGCCGGGATCGAAGACACTCGTGCTGATCTTCGGTGCCGTGCCTCCCGAGGACGCTGCTCAGCCGCCTTTCATGCACTACCTTGATGACGTGCAGGTCACTCTGCTCACCTCCCAACCTCTTCCATGAACACAGATTCCATCGCCACACCCAATCGCCGTTTCTTTCTGCGTGCCACGGGCATCAGCCTCGCATTGCCTTTGCTGGAATCGCTCGGAGGTCGTGTCTTCGCACAAAACGCCGCCGTCGGGTCGCTCGCGGGCAAAGCCGCCGCCGCATCTTTCCCCATGCGCATGGTGTGCATCGGCAATTTGCTCGGTTTTTATCCACCGGCTTTCTTCCCGACGAAAGCAGGCGCGGACTACGAGCTGCCGGAATCCATCGAAGCTCTCAAGCCGCATCAAAAAGACTTCACGCTCTACTCAGGACTCGATCACGGCGTCAAAGGCGGGCATTTTGCCATGAGTTCTTTCCTCAGCGGCGTGCGCACCTCCGATGCGAAAGGCATGCCCGAGGGCAACATCACCGTCGATCAACGTGCGGCAGAGACGATGGGTGGCGCGACGCGGTTTCCATCGCTCACGCTCGGCTCCGAGAGCGGCATTCATGGCGGCTGTCTGATGTCGTGGACCCGCAGCGGCACGCGAGTGCCGCCCATCAGCACGCCGCGAGAGTTGTTCCAGAAGCTCTTCATCAATGAAGATGCCAAAAGTCTCGCCGCATCCATGGACCGGCTCGATTTGAAAGGCTCCATCCTCGATGCCGTGAACGGCGACGCAAAATCTCTCCAGCGCCAACTCGGCCAGCGGGACAAGGAAAAGCTCGACGAATACTTCACCTCCGTCCGCGATGTGGAGAAGCAGATCGAGCTGCGCCGCCAATGGGCCAGCGTGCCGAAGCCGGACCCGAAGATGCAGGAGCCGAAGAACCGGGATTTCGTCGCCGACCTGCCGGTGATGTATGACCTCATCGCCCTCGCCTTGCAGACGGATTCCACGCGCATTGCCACGTTGGAGATCGGCGGTGATTTCGAGGCCTCCGCCTTCGGCTTGGGCGGCGGCTACCACGGCCTCTCCCATCACGGCCAACGCCCCGACGCCATCAAAGGCCTCATCAAGATGGAGCGCTATCAGGTGGAGCAGTTCGCCAAGTTCCTCGCCAAGCTCAAATCCATCCAGGACGGCTCCGGCACACTGCTGGATCATTCCATGGTCCTTTTCGGCAGCGGCATGGGCAATGCGAACGCCCACACGAACAGCAATCTCCCCATCATCCTCGCGGGTGGCGGCTTCAAGCATGGCGATCACAAAGCCTATCCCGCGAAGGGGCCGGGCCGTCAGATGCTCTGCAATCTTTATCTCTCCATGCTGCAACACTTCGGTGCCGAGGTGGAGGCATTCGGGACGAGCACGGGAACACTCACCGACCTCGCATAAGCCTCAGACCAAAGTCATATGCTCCGCTTCTCATTTGCTCTGCTCCTGTCTTCTATCGTTCCGGTTCTCGCCGCTAGTGATGGCAACGCGATCCCACAGTTCCTCCAAACCTACTGCAACGAATGCCACGGCACCGAGAAACAGAAAGGCGACCGCCGCTTCGACACGCTGGCACTCCCCGTCGCCAAGGTGGACACCCTGATCGATCTCAAGGACATTCTGGATCAAATCAACCTCGGCGAAATGCCGCCGAAGAAGTCGAAGCAGCCCTCCGCAGACGAACTCAAAACCTTCATCGAGCAAGCCAGCCTCGCTCTCACCCAAGGTCGCGAAACTCTCGCCAGCACAGGTGGCAGCAGCGTTCTCCGTCGGTTGAACCGCACGGAATACCTGCACACCATCAGCGATCTCTTCTCGTTGAATATGGCGGCGTTTGATCCAACGACGAAATTCCCACGCGATCAATCCGCCGAGCACATGGAAAACCTCGGCGATGTGCTGCAAACCTCCGGTTACCTCCTCGACCAGTATCTCGATGCCGCGGATGCGGTGGTGGAAAAAGTCTTCGCTCAGCAGCGGCAGGCGAAGGAGCAGGCGTGGCACTTCACCAAGAACTTCAGGTCCAGCCTGAAAAGGAAGGAAAAGGACTACAACAACGCACACCTGCTCGTGGAGGAGTGCATGGACTCCGACAAGCACACCGCTGGATTCGGCGTGATTGAGGATTTCCTCGATGGCGTGCCAGCAGATGGCTTTTACGAGGTCCAGGTTCTCGTCAAAGCCATGAACCGGGAGCATCCGTATGACCCCAAATGGTTCGGTATTGATCCACGCGAACCTTTCCGCCTCGGCATCGTGCCTGGTGATGCCAAAATCGGCCCTCTCGACCTGCCTCAGCCGCAGCAGCCGATGCTCGCCGAGGTGGCGCTTGACGATGGCGAGGCCAAGTGGATCACGATGAAGGTCTGGCTCGATGCCGGGCACACGCCCCGCTTTGTCTTCCCAAACGGCCCCGATGATGCCCGTGGCACCTGGTTCCGAATCGCGGAGCAGCACAAAGACTTGTGGGATCAATTCATGGACGAGGATGATAAGCAAAAGGGCAAGCTCGGCATCGTCGCCGCACGACAGATCACGCTGCACGTTCACAAACACCCGCACATCCGCATCGACGAAGTGAAGGTTCGCGGTCCACTCGCTGAAACATGGCCTCCAGCCTCGCAAAAAGCCGTTTTGGGCACCGAAACCTTCCAAGCAGAAAAAATGCGTTCTTTGCTCCAAACCTTCGCCAACCGCGCTTATCGCCGAAAAGCCACGGAAGACGAAATGAACCGCCTCATGGCCGTTGCGGAGAAACGCATTCAGCAGGGCCATTCGCCGCTGGAAGGCTTCAAGGCAGCCCTGAAGGCCACGCTTTGCTCACCGGGCTTTGTTTATCTCTCCCACGAGACTCAAAACGACTCGAAGAAGCTCACCAGCCAGGCGCTCGCCTCGCGACTGTCCTACTTTCTCTGGTCCACGATGCCCGATGCGGAGCTGATGAGCCAGGACCTCACCAAGCTGGAGGTATTGCTGGCGCAAACACGACGGATGCTCAAAGACAAGCGTTCCGATGTCTTCGTCGCCAGTTTCCTCGATAGCTGGCTGAATCTTCGCAACCTTGGTGGCATGCCGCCGGATCGCGGAGAGTTTGAGGAATATTATTCCAAGGGTTTCCAAGATGCCTTCAAGACCGAGACGCGAATGTTCATGCGCGACCTAATCGACCGCGATGCCAGCGTCGTGAACTTCCTTGACAGCGACTACAGCTTTCTCAATCAGGCGCTCGCCACGCATTACGAACTCGGCGACATCGGCGAGCCCGCCAAGGCGCACGAGTTCCGCAAAGTCAGCTTCAAGACCGACAAACGCGGCGGCCTGCTCGGCATGGGATCCGTGCTCACCATCACCGCGAATGGCATCGAGACCTCGCCCGTGACTCGCGGCGTGTTTTTGCTCGAAAACATTCTCGGCACCCCGCCACCGCCGCCGCCGGATGATGTGCCTGCCATCGATCCCGATGTGCGTGGAGCCAAATCCATCCGCGAACTGCTCAGCAAGCACCGTGAGTCGCCGAACTGCTACGGCTGCCATCAAAAGATCGACCCGCTCGGCTTCGCGCTCGAAAACTTCGACGCCATCGGCGACTGGCGTCCCCGCATCGGCAAAACCAAGATCGATTCCAGCGGCGAACTGCCCAGCGGTGAGAAGTTCGAGGACGTGTCCGGCCTGAAAAAGATCCTCGTGCAGCGCAAAGACCTCTTCGCCAAAATGCTCACCGACTGCCTCCTTACCTATGCTTGCGGCCGCCGCATGGAAGCGCTCGACGAGGCCACCGTGGAGCGGATGGTTGCTGAACTCGCGAAAAAAGAATACGGCCTGCGCTCGCTGATCGAGGCTGTTGTGCTCAGTGAGCCGTTTTTGAATCGTTGATGTCAGTATCCAAAAACGACGGGTTTCAATTCGACCGATCCATCATCATGCACTTTTCTTCGACTCGCTTTAGCCTTCAGCTTCTTCTTTGGGCTCAGCTTTTGGTCGGCCAGGTCTTGGCAGCCAGCTTTCAGCTCACCAATGATCCCTCGACTGGTGGCCCCGGTCGATTCGCTGCCGATGAAATCCAGCGCGAGGCTGCGGCCAAGGGCATCGCCGCGAATGTCTCTCTCACCGTCGAAAAGAAGGCGAACGCCCCTGCGCAAAGCTACCGCATCGAACGCAACGGCGACCAAATCCAAGTCATCGGCGCGGATCAAGCCGGAGCCATGTATGGCGGCCTCGAAATCGCTGAGGCTATTCGCATTGGCACATTCGAGTCGCTCAAAAGCTCGGAGAACAAGCCGCACATCGAGAAGCGCGGCATCAAGTTCAACATCCCGCTCGATCTGCGCACGCCAAGCTACACGGACTCCTCTGACGCGGCGCAGGCGAATATCCCCGAGGTGTGGGAACGCGATTTCTGGATCAGCTACCTCGACGCCATGGCGCGACATCGCTACAACGTGCTCTCGCTTTGGAGCCTGCATCCCTTTCCATCCATGGTCAAGGTGCCGGAGTTCCCCGAGGTGGCTCTCGATGATGTCTGGCGCACGAAAGCGAAGCTCGATGACACGTTCAGCTTCTCTGGAGAGGACTTTGTCAGGCCAGAGATGTTAGCGAACCATGAAGTGGTGAAAAAGATCACGATGGACGAAAAGATCGCGTTCTGGCGCTGGGTGATGCAGCAAGCCGCTGATCGCGGCATCACGATCTATGTCTTCACCTGGAACGTTTTCACCTTCGGCGCGGATGGAAAGCACGGCATCACCGACAGCATGGAGAACGACATCACGAAAGCGTATTTTCGAGCCAGCGTGCGTGAGATGGTGAAGACCTACCCGCTTCTCGGTGGCATGGGCATCACCGCGGGCGAGGGCATGCCGCATGTCATGGACTCGAAGGAGAAAGAGAAGTGGCTGTGGGACACCTATGGCGAAGGCGTGCGCGATGCGTTGAAGGTTGAACCCAAACGTGATTTCAATCTGATCCATCGCTTCCACTGGACGGCGCAGAGTGAGATCCTCGACGCCTTCAAAGGCTACCCGTGCACCTTTGATTTCAGCTTCAAATACAGTGTGGCGCACATGTATTCGATCACGAATCCAAGCTTCATCCAGCCTCTGCTCGACGGCATCGCGCCCGGTCGCCGCACCTGGCTCACGGTGCGCAACGACGACATCTACACCTTCCGTTTCGGCGATCCGGCCTACGCCCGCGAATACATCCTCAACATGCCGCCGCGTGACAAGTGCGCCGGTTTCTACATGGGGCCGGATGGTTACTGCTGGGGCCGCGAGTTCCTCGATCGACACCCCGCCGCAGGCAAACGGCCGCTCGTCATGGAGAAGCAGTGGTATTCCTTCTCGATGTGGGGCCGCCTTGCTTACGATCCCACGCTGCCGGATTCGCATTTCGAGCGACTGCTCGCCGCGCAGCATCCGAAAGCCTCTTCCGCTTCGCTTTTCAACGCTCTGCAAATTGCCTCGCAGGTCATGCCGCTCATCACACGCTTCTTTTGGGGCGATATCGACCTCAAATGGTTCCCCGAGGCCTGTTGGAGTCATCCTCGGAGCAAAGGCGAAGGCTTTTACACCGTGGCGAAGTTCATGGAAGGCAGCGCCATGCCCGGTGCCGAGGTGCTGTGCATCCGCGACTGGCGGAAGCGCCTGCTTTCACGTGCGCCGATGCTCGAAACGACGCCGCTGGAGATTGCGGAAGGTCTCGAAGGTGCCGCCGCGCAAACCTTTGTCTCGCTCGAATCGCTGCGCGACTCCACCAAAGCCGATCCTGAGCTGCAAAAGAATGTCCAGGACTGCGAGGCGCTCGCGTGGCTCGGTCGCTACTACGCGGCGAAGATTCGCGGGGCCTGTGCGCTGGCCTTGTTTGATGCCAGCAGCGACCGCTTCGAGCACGCCGCCGCACTCCGTCACCTCAATGAGGCGCTTTCACACTGGAAGCACTACGCCGCCATCCGCGATGCCAACTACGTCCCGGCTCTCTACAACCGCCTCGGCTACGTGGACATCACCGCCATCACCGATCAGGTCGCTGCTGACATCGAGATCGCCAAGGGATGGAAACCCGGCAGCCTCAAGGACAGCGGCAAACGCGCCGGGGCCGAGAAAGGTTTTCGCAAGTAGCCTCAAACATCTCATCCGCCATGCCGCAGCCGCTCGATTTCCACCAAGCCTCAGACATCCTGACCTCGCAGGAAACTCAGTGAGCCCCTGGTATTGAGGGCGTCTCGCTCTCAATACGGGCCGCTGTCGAGATCATCTTGATTCCAAAGAGGCCTAGCAGAGGCAAGAATAGCGGGGACGGGATCAGGATGTCTGAGATTTCTTCCCCGCAGGCAGTAACCGCACGCCATCCGCGGGATGTGAAAAGGGTGTCCACGTTTCGCCTACTCGTGGAACATCCCTTTGAACATGACTCCAAAACTCTACCCCTGCATCACTCCACTTCTCCTCTGTGCTCTTTGTGTCCTCGGTGGTTCAATCACCCATGCCGCCGAAAACTGGCCGCAGTTTCGCGGCTTGGATGCGCGAGGTGTTTCTACAAATGCGAACCTACCCGACCGTTGGTCGGCCAAGGAGAATGTGGAGTGGAAGGCGGAGATACCGGGGCGGGGATGGTCTTCGCCAGTGGTTTGGGGGGAGCGGGTGTTTGTCACCACGGTCATCAATCGCGGAGAAACCGAAGCGCCGAAGAAGGGGCTCTATCTTGGCGGAAACCGCCCTGAGATTCCGACCACCGAGCATGTGTGGAAGGTGCTCTGCCTGGATCTCGGCACGGGAAAGACTTTGTGGGACAAAACGGTGCATCAGGGCCGTCCACAGACGCCCATTCATGTCAAAAACAGTTACGCCTCCGAGACGCCCGCCACGGATGGCGAGCGCGTCTATGCCTGCTTCGGCGGCGTTGGGATTTTCGTCTTTGATTTCGACGGGAAGGAAGTCTGGAAGCATCCGCTGGAGCCGCGCCGCACCCGCGCGGGCTGGGGCACGGCGGCCTCGCCCGTGCTCCATGGCGGACGTTTGTATTACCAGTGCGACAACGACGAGCAGAGCTACCTGCTCGCGCTCGACAAGCTGAACGGCAAAGAAGTCTGGCGCACACCGCGAGACGAAAAGAGCAACTGGTCGCCGCCCTTTGTTTGGGAGCACGCGCAGCGCACGGAGATCGTCACCGCAGGCAGCGGCGCGGTGCGCAGCTACGACCTGGATGGCAAGCTGCTCTGGTCCCTGCGCGGCATGTCCAGCATCACCATTTCCATGCCTTACGCGGCGGACGGGCTGCTTTATGTCAGCTCCGGTTATGTGGGCGACAAACTGAAAGCGCTCTACGCCATCAAACCCGGTGCCAGCGGTGACATCACCCCGCCCGAGGGCCAGCGCAGCAGCGAGTTCATCGCGTGGTGGGACCCCGGCATCGCGCCCTACAATCCGACGACGCTCGTTCACGCGGGCAAACTGTATGTGCTCTATGATCGCGGCCTGCTGAGCTGCTTCGAGGCGAAGACCGGCCAGCCGTTTTACCTCAAAGAGCGCCTGCCACGCGGCCCAGGCTTCACCACGTCCCCTTGGGCCGTGGGCGACAAAATTTTCTGCCTCGACGAAGACGGCCAAACGCATGTGCTCCGCGCCGGGGAGAAGTTCGAGCTGCTGCGCACCAATCCCTCCCTCGACAGCGAAATGTGCATGGCCACGCCCGCACTGGTCGGCGACCGCCTGCTCGTCCGCACGGACCGGCATCTTTATTCCATTCGCAACGCGAGCCGCCAACCATGACTTCAAAACTCCACCACTCCATCGCCGCGCTCCTATGCGCTCTCGGCGTCCTCTGCGGTTCCATCGTAAATGCCGCCGAACCCTACCGCGCCTCCTATTACAAAGACGGTGAAATCCACATCACCG
>Ga0114980_10003638_pt1 | contig 10508 bp, 2 predicted proteins | sample S_140806_EF_Meta_FD_87018 | JGI IMG/M metagenome (GOLD analysis project Ga0114980, IMG submission 87018) | Freshwater microbial communities from Lake Simoncouche, Canada to study carbon cycling - S_140806_EF_MetaG | ecosystem: Environmental > Aquatic > Freshwater > Lake | place: Lake... | reverse complement strand
TCGCTTCCAGGACCAAAAAAAAGCATGGAAATGTTATTCGTGACGTGCCCGATCCGTTCGTGTACTCAGATTGATCTGAGCTTGCCGTTGGAAATGGCGGCTCCATCGAGCTCAGACCCCGTTGGTCTGGGTCAGGGCTGCCACGGAGGAGGGTCTGCATATGGCCAAATGAGCTCGTCACGCTCTGTTTCACCCGTGCATCCAATGAGCTTCTCTCCAGCGACTTGCAACTCATGTTACCATTGGAACCACGGCCAAATCCCAATCTTCCACAACAGCGGACCGGTTCTCCCCTTTCCCGCGAGCGGCTGGCAGGGGACAGATACCAACATGCAGTTCGGATTTCTCCGCAGAGAGATAGAGCGACTAGATCAGAGTCACCGGGAGAGCATGCAACGAGATCAGGCAAAGTTCGAGGAATTGGGGAACAAACTCGGAGAATCCAAACGCCAGTGCAGCGACCTCGAAGCAACTAACGAGAAACAAGCGGAGGAGATCGCGGGACTGCGGAGCAACATGGAGGAGCTAAGCAACACGAATGTAGAGATCAAGGAAGCACTGGGCCACCTCCAGCAGCAAGTGAGCTTCATTGTTGAGTCAGCGGATACGATAGCGCTGCCGAAAAAAGTCCACAGCAGCAAAGCAAAGCGGGATGGAGCCACAGCGGGCGCAAATCTGAACGGGGCCGCAGAGGGAAACCAGGGGGCGAAGAAACGGCCAATCAACGAGCGGCTGGGGCTCCCGGTGCGCCCAGCGCATACAAAGCAGTCACTAAAGAGCGTCAACGAGCGGCTCAACTTTCCACCGCAAGCGGAACCAGAGGCGAGGCCAGCGAGGGGAAGGGACGCGGGACACCAACAGTGGACCAAGCGTACCAACTTCAGCACGCACAACCGTTTCGAAGTCCTGCGCATGGAGGATCGGGGTGACCCAATGGAGTTAGCCGTCACATTTCGGAATCTGGAACGGAACCCAAATCTAGCCGAGCTGAGAGACAAAGTCACTCAGAAACTTCGCGAAGCTTCCAACTCCACAGACATCCGAGCGGAGAAGTTCCACCTCTGTGGCACGGCCACCGCCTACCTCCGCATCCGGGTACCAGAGGAGGCGAGGCGGTGCGTGTCAGCGAAGGGGAGTGCTCAGCTAGCGGGGGGGAGCGGCGGGAACCACCTCTCCATTGCCTGGAGGCGCTGGCTCCCGAAGGAGGGCACACTCCCCGCCCAACAGCCGGTGAGGATGAACAAAGAGCAGGAAGCGAGCCAAGCCCAAGGGGAGCACCCGCCGCAGCAAACGGTCTGCAGGAGCGCGTCACAACATACGGACTTTGGAAACGAAGACCTCAGGGACATCGTGCCAATGCTCGCGGAAGCCTTAGAATGCACACCATCTCCGACTGCACAGCCGCGGAGCATGCCGGGGCCCAAGCCCCCGGTCACGGCCAATGGTCAGAACCAAGAGGGGACCAAGGTCACCCGCCCTCAAACCCGAGCTTATCTTGCTGCAAGCGCAGAGCTGCAGCCAAGCACGGGGCTCCAAGCGCAGAACGAGCAGTCCGCAGCAGGCCAAAGTCGCCAGGAGTCCGATCGCACGACGATCGGCAAGAGGAAACACAAGACCCCAGCAGCAACCCAGGCAACCCACGAGCAAGAGACAGTCCACACGACCACCGACCTCACCGCGGGGGGAGGGGGGGAGGCGAGGCAGACGCGGGGTGCGCGAGGGTACTCGACCACCTTCCAGCCGCGGACGCTGAACAAGGACCAACACGACTTCCATCGAGGATACTGGAAAGCTTCAGCCAAAGGTGCGTGTCACGCGCTCGCTCAAGAGGGCAAGAAAGCAGTGGAGACCAAGTACGATGGCAACTGCTGGGTGGCTGGAACGTACCAATCGATGCACCCCACAGTCACGTATCCGGAGCTTGACAACAAGGCCATCGAAATGAGGAGCAGCGCAGTGGTTTTTCTCAAGGAGAACCGTAACGCCTTCGACTGGACGAAGAACCAGCAAGTCTACGAGGAGACGCTCAGGGCCATCGAGGAAAACTACGCCTGGGGCAATGACCACACATTGGAGGTGTTGGCCAAACAGCACGGCCTCACCATCTCAATCCGGAATGCGCTCGACGGTGATTTCCTCCAGAAAGTAGGCGCTGGAGACAAGGAGATTGAGCTCCTGCTCAGGCAGGACGGCACCACGCCGATCTACGGACCCGACGAACAGCCAATGCGCGACGGCAACACTGGAGCAGTGCTTATGGCGGGGGGGCACTACTGGGCCGTGGTCCCAGCTGACAGCCGAGCGGGGCGGTCTTCGGAGTCCGGTGGCGGCGCGGGGGGGAGCCCCAGCGGCGGAGGGCCGGAAAACTAGGAGGGGTGGGGCCCTCCCGTACGGGCGGCAACGGGGAGGGAACACCCACCATAAACAGCCCGACTTCAAGTTCTGCAGCATCATCTGCGCCCAATGCTGCAGGGGACAACAGGCAAGTGCGCTCGAAGCGGCCCTCGGCCATAGCGGCGGCAAACACTGCGCAGGAAAAGGATCAGGCAGCTCATCAGAGGCGGAGACGAGCCAACCCGCGCCAAGATCCGGCGGCGCTCATCGTGGGGCAGACCTACTGGCTCAGGTACCATCAGCCCGGACAGACTGGTCATGGCAAGCTCTATGCTGCCGCCTACCAAGGCGCGGACGGTGGGGTGGGGAGCTGGGCCTGGCTGGATCAGGCTGATTCCGAAAAGGTTGCAAAGAGGCCGCTCGCCCAGCTACCGGTACTACACCTACTCAGCGTGGAGGAGCTGCAGGCGGCGAGGGAGGCGCCTGACCTCCACCAGGGAGACCTGCGAGCTAGGATGCGCCAGAGGGCCCGGGGACGCAGGCCGCTCTCGCAGGGGGGCTCCGCAGGAGGGAGGGAGTCAGAGGAGGAGCGCCCGCAGGGCTTCGACTTTGATCTCCATGACTTCCTAACGGGTCCACTGCAGGGATCGCAGAGGGCGCCGAGAGATTGGAACAACTTGCTAACTGGGTGGCTACTTGACAAGTTTGATCCAACTGCGCTGCTCACGCGCAAGGCGACAACTCAGGCACCCTCCAAAGCCGCTCAAGATGATTGGGACCGCATAAACTGTGCGGTGCTGGGACTCGCGAAGCAGTTCATGGTCAGACATGAGGCAGGCGGAATCGAGCCCAACCAATTTTATGACCAACTGCTGATGCTGCACAGAGTGCTGCCCATGCTCATCTTGCGACGAGACCGAGGTGACTCGCAAGATGTCTTCGACAAGAACGTGCTGTCACGGTGTGACCTCTTCTTGAAAGGTGAATGGCCGAGGCTGTACAACGCGGCCTTGCGCCGCAACAACGAATGCAACGCCCAGGCCAGGAGGCATGCTTCAAAGCATGGCGATAGGCCGTCGGAGAACGCGGACTGGCGAGTGCGCCAAGAAGCGGCTACGGAGCAGGCGCGGCTTAACAACCTCGGCAAGGCTGTCAACATCCTGACCTCGAGCGGGCTTGCTGCCTACGCTTTCCCAGAGCTGTGCAGGCACCTTCAAACACTCCACCCAGAGGAGGAGGTCTCCACAGATGGCATGGGGGATCCGGGTTCGGTCAAGCCGGACGCGTCCACCTGGGACTTCTTCGGAGTCAAGGCACTGAGGAAGCAGATCCGCAAATGTAAACAGGGCTCTGCTGTTGATTTGTGGGGTTGGGAAGCCCGGGGGATGCTACGGGGGGCGCTGTACAAAGACCAGCTAGCGGACCTTTTGGTAGAAGTCGTCTGCCGGCCACTGCTCGAAGGATACCTGCCACTTGACTATCAGCAGCTCCTAGCTGGAGGGCGGCTGGTGGGTCTCTCCAAGGCGCCCAAGGAGGGGGTGCGGCCCATCTGCATCGGAGACCTGTTCCGCAGGTTGGTGGCAAAGGCTTTGATACAGCGGTGTGGGCCAGGGCTCCACAGCTACTTCCAGAAGGCACATCCAAGGGTGATCCAATTCGGAGCCAACACGCTGAACGGAGCAACAAACTGCTTCACGCTGCTGGAGGCAATCGCGCACGAGGCGGCGAAGCTGGACGGGGCGGGGGAGGCGGTAGCTCTAGACCCCATCGTCATCATTCCAGTGGATCTGCGGAACGCGTTCAACGTCGTGTCTCGACAAGCGCTCTTCAACATCCTCAGCAAGGGCTACGAAGCGAGGGAAACTGAGGAGCATGGTGGAGCGGCTGGCCCGGGGGCTGGAGCGGGGGGGGGGTCAGGTACACAGCAGGCCATGCCCAAAGGCTGGGATCTGCTTTGGCGGCATGTGTTGGCGCATTATGGCGTGGAGGGCATCCTCCATGTCTTTCGCGGGGGACAGGTGCACCAAATCCTTAGCCAGGCGGGCCTGCACCAAGGGGATCCCCTCGCCAGCAGTTTGTTCGACGTGGCGCTGCATCCGACGCTCATCCGCGTGGCCAAGGAGGTGACTGGTGTTTTCCTAGGAGGGTTTCAGGACAACATCCATATCATCGGTAGACTCTCCGACGCCCTGCGGGCGCTGGACCTCTTTGCAGACTACGTTAGGGAGGACCTCAACCTCGAGCTCAACCCGCGCGAGACCGAGTGCTACGTACCGGGCTGGCAGCATCTGGACCTGGTTGCGGCGGTGGGACTGCCGGTGTGTGTTACTTTGGAGGGTGAGGAGGGGGCAGGGGGCTCCATCCGCACTCCAGGGGGACGAATCATTCCGTGGCGGCAGCAGGGAATCAAGACGTTGGGTTGCCCGCTGGGGTCAGACGGCTTCAGCGATGGTTTTCTGGCGAAGCTGGCCGAGGACATCAACGGGGACCTCAAAGCCATCGAGACCATCCCCTCCAAGCACCTCCAACTGCGGCTGGCTACCTGGTGCACAGGGTCGCGCACCAACTACTACTTGCGTGCCATTGACACTCAGCGCGGGGCGAACACCTGGCGCATCATTGACAGTCACTTCGACGATTTCCTGGCGCGAGTGCTGGGAGTTGACTGCCTGAGGGAGGACGGCAGTGTACAGCGGGGGCTCGCACAGCTCCGTCTGGGCATGGGCCAAGGGGGCATCGGCATGGTCCAGGCGCACCTGGTGGAGTCGGCAGCGCAGCACGCATCTGCGGCTGCGTTTCAACTCTGGTGCAGGGGGCACCAGGGGTTGCAGGATTGTCGGCTACCCGGGTTCCAGATGGAGTCCATAGGAGGGGGGGAGAAGGCCTTTCAACTCATTAGCAAACGGTACGAGTCGGCCCGCCAAGCCCTTCTACGCGACTGGGTCTTTGAGAATTCGGACCAGGAGCCGGATGACAACGACGAGAACGAGGGGGGGGAGGACTGCATAAGTGAGCTGCAGCTCTATAAGCGCAAGAACAAGGTAAAGCGGTTGTGCACGTTGCAGGCGCTGCACACCTGGAACCGTAAGCACATCCCAACGCAGCAGGGGATTTCACTCACCATCAAGGAACAGAATGGGCGCAAGTTCAGGGACACCGCGGGCGACAAGGACAAATTCCGGCTCGACTTTGTTAGTCGACAATCCTTTCCTCTGGCCCACACTTCATCGCGTGTCCGCCCACTCCCACCTGGGGCGCCTGAGTGCAAGCAACGCATCACTTTCTCTCCCATGGCATTATTCGGCCTTTTTCTTCAACCGGAGTTCGAGCTCTCTGATCATGCCTGCATGGCCTTTCTTTGTCTTCAAGCGGGCATGCCGGTCCACGTTGTTCCTCACGGGCTTACGGTCGACGAGGCGCTTTGCAACTCGTGGTTCGCGGGGGGGACACGCTTGGCTACACACAATGCTGTACTCAAGCACATTGCGGAGATTTTGCAGGAAGCTGGTATCAAGTCCCTCATTGAGCAACGGGACATCCGCTCCATTGGTGCAAACCGGCGAAAGCCGGATCTGGTCACTCTCAATAAGGGCATTCCGAGGGGGTTGTATTGTGCGATGGATCTTGTGATCTCGCATATGATGTGCGCGGATGGCCGGATGTGCAAGGATCGAATCAGGCACACGATTGCTTACAAGGACAGGCGTTATCAGCACTATGTCTCCCGTTTTATGCAGGTGCTCACCCTCGCCGCTAATGCTTGGGGCTGGGTGGAGGCTGACTGGGCGCGGATGCTTCACGAGTGCGCGGAGCGGTGTGCGCGTACTGCGGTTGGGTGCGGGGAAGGCGATCACGCCCTCTCGCTTCAAGCGCAGGAGGTGGAGGACGAGCGGCTGCTGGATTTCCAGCGGCTACGCGCCTACCACTACCAGCGCTTTCGGCTCAAGACTCTTCATGCTATTGCGGAGGGTGTGACTACTCGGCTTGCGGGTCGCCAGGAGATGCCGGCGCCTAACCTGGGTTACAGGTCTGTGGCCTACCATGAACCAACGTGGGTCCCCTTTCAGTTTTCGCGGGCATCCCAGCCTGTGCCCTCTCAGGAGGCGGACGTGCTGGTCTCTGGGCCTGATGGGCCTTCCTATGTGGATTCTCGAGAGTTCCCTGAGGCGGATCTCAGTGACTGTGATGTAGCGCCGGAGCTATCTGTTGGCGCTCTGGGGGACGTGGGTCGGGGCTCAGCTCCGGGCCTGCGGGGATGCGGGTCTCCTCACTTACGTGTGGGCAGCGGGAGTGGTCGAGGTCGGGCGGGCTGCCGGCTGGCCGCCTCTTATCTCGTTCCACCCATGTCTTCTCGACAGAGGTTGTCTCGCTCTGTCTCTGAGTCGGCTCCTCTGGATCCTCTGCGGGTCTCTTCCCCAGTCTTTTCTTCTTCGCCGACCTTTGCGTCGACTCTTCTCTCCCCCTTCGGCTCTGTCTCCGATTCGACTGTCACAATCCCTCCGCGCGTGTGATGTGTCCATTGTACCTTTCCCTTCTATGGTTTGGTTTGTCTCTTTTCAATAAATTTTATATAGCCGAAGAGAGACTACATAAATGGCGTTATAAAGGCGTGGTAGCCTCTCGCCTTTCTCTTTCATGGCACTCTCGCCATAAATGAGATCATTCGGTGCGTGATTTCATCTCTTGTCTTCCCTCTAGTTTAGTATATAATCTTTGTGCTTCGCCGCTGGCAAGAAGTCTCATCTCTTGTCAGCGCTTCGGCGATGTTGGTCGTTAACGGGATGTCGCGGAAGACTTCGGTTTTCCCCACGTCCTGGACTGGCATCGTATTAACGAAGGCGTAAATGTGCCTCGCTACCACATTATACGTGCAAATCAGTTGCAAGGGTTACCTGTACCAGGCCCTGGCATATGCGCTGTGAACTGGAGTATACTTTCTTCTCTCAAAATGTTCGGGGCTTTGGATCTTTGGAGAAGGAGGAGGAGGTCATTTCATTCATGCGTAGAAATCGGGTTTTCGCTTATGCACTTCAAGAGACATGGAGATCGGGAACTCAAGAAACGTGTATCCATGGCTTTGCAATCATACAGCACGGATTACCCTGTCCAATCAAACGCAAACAGGGACGTCTCTCGGGTGGCGTGGCAATTGTTCTGAGTCCAGAGGCACATCGCGCGTGGAAGAAAGCTGGAAGCCTTCGTTGGGAATTTGGAGAGCGAACTGTCGCGGTTTGACTGGGTGTACGAGATGAGAAGGGGAAGGACGTATCTATATTCTTCGTGTCCGCGTATGCCCCTGTCAGCAATGTCAAGCAAAGTGTTCGGGATAAATATCACCAAGAGCTCGAACGCTGTGTTGCCGCTGCTGGTAAAGAGGATATCCTTTTGATCGCCACGGATGCCAATGCGTCGATGGGGGTGCGCACGGGAGAAAGGGATTCAGTGTTGGGTCCCTTCGGAATTCAGCATCGGAATCAATCTGGGGTCGAGCTGAACGATTTTTGCGCTGTAAATGGTTTGGTGGCCGCCACAACTTTCTTTCAAAAGAATCAGCATGGAACATGGGTCAATCCCAGGAGCCGGAAACAACATCAACTGGACCACTTTCTCATCGACAAATCATCATTTGCTAGAGTCAGGGACGCAGGTCGCTACGGAGCACTCGCTTTATCATCAGACCACGTGCCTATTCGTCTTTCGTTGCGAATCGCGCGTAACCTGGACAAACAGAGACCGCAGCGGGCCGCGCCTCGATTCAATCGGGATTTACTCAAGCAACCAGATATCGCAGATCGTTTTTGCAAGCGGGTGGATCAGTTGCAGTCGAAGGCACCAGATTTGACGCATGCATCATTGGTGGAGATCATGAAAATCGCAGCAAGTGAGGAACTCAGCTCCGACGCGCGCAAACGCGAAGGTTGGTTCAGAGAGAAGGAGGACAAACTTGTGGCAGCAATAGAAGAGCGCAACAGAGCTCAGATTGCTTTCAATACCGCAAATAAACCTAATTCTACTCGTGAACACGTCACTATTCAACACAAGCGGTTGGTTGCAGCACGACGGAATCTGAAGCGTATCGTCAAGGAAGCTAAACAAGACTGGACTGATGATAAGATCAAGAACCTTGGAGACGGTAGGCGACATCCCAAAATTTATTGGGACGCGCTGCGCAGACTTAAAGAGGGGATGGGTTGCTCATTCCCCTTGCATCGCATGGTCTTCAACAAGGCCAACGGTCAACCTTGCACAACTCCTTTGGAGACTGAACATGTGGTGAAGTCCGAGTTAACGCAGCGATTCAACATCCCGTCATCTGTCGACAGGAACGCGATTCACGAGTTACGGCAGCGGCTCCCAAGACCCGAACTAGACAATCCAATCTCGGAGGAGGAGCTCAGCAAGGCGATTTCTCACGCCGGTAAAGAAAAAGCCACTGGAGAGTGCGGTATTCCAGTCGAATTCTTTCAAGCCTTGGACCGAAACGAGCATTCCAAATGCTTCTTACGATTGATCATCGACAAGATATGGAGCGTCGGTCGAATGCCTGAGGAATGGAGCATCAATCTCTTGAAGCTATTGCCCAAGAAGGGTGACTTGCATGACATCAATAACTGGAGAGGCATCATGTTGATGGAGCCCGCATTGAAGATCTTTAGCTCAATTCTTGGCGCGCGATTGCAACTGGTCCTTGGAAAGGAGGGTTTAGAGAGTCAGTGTGGGTTTTCACCAAATCGGGGGTGTATGGACGCAATCTTCGCTGTGAAGCTGGCGCTGCAGAAGCGCCATGAGCACAATCTTGGTACATGGGCAGTGTTTATCGATCTCATCAAGGCTTTTGACAGTGTTCCTCGCGACGGGCTGTATGCAGTTCTGGAGAAATTCGGCGTGCCACCGAAGTTTTGCAGCATAATTGTGGCGCTTCATGAAGACCTTGTCGTAAAGGCTACAGTAGGGAATGTGGAAGTATGTGTGGAGAGTACTGTCGGGGTCAAACAAGGATGCACTCTAGCTCCTATCCTTTTTCTCATATACATGCAGGCTGGGATAGAGTTGGTGAACAAGGAATCAACTGTCACACCGCTTGTCTTCAAGACGAGAGACGACAACATCATTTCCGGACGCAATATCAAGTCGGACACAGGGCGCCCCCTTGAGGTTGTATTCAGCTCTTCTTTCTTCGCAGATGACGGCGCTTTTCTGTTCGAATCTCGCAGGGACTTGCAGGAGGGCATGGAACTCGTATATCGTGCTCTGGGGCGTTTGGGAATGCGTTGTCACATAGGCAGGAACGGAGCCATGTCGAAAACCGAAGCAATGTACTTTCCGCCGCCGAAATCCGCATATGATCAAGCTGACACAACACCACTCAACATTGATGGCGGGCACGTGCATTTTACCAAACGATTCAAGTACTTGGGCAGCATTTTGAGCAGCAATCTGAAGGATGATGACGAGATTGACGCTCGCATCAAAGCAGGGTCTGCCGCTTTCGCTTCCGTTCGCAAACAGTTCTTTGGATCACGGCAAATACGCGCAGCTCATAAGCGTTCGGCTTATGAAGGGCTCGTTCTCAGCATTCTTCTTTACGGTTGTGAGGCCTGGTGTGTCACAAGTGAGTCCATGGGCAGAATTCGCAGGTTTCACAACAGATGTGTTCGTATCATGCGTGGAGTTAACATGTGGCATACCTGGACTTATCACATCACTGCAGCCAGTTTGGAGAGCGATTTGGGCCTACATCCTATTGAGACCTATTTGGCACAGCGGAGACTCGCATGGCTTGGTCATGTCATGCGGATGGACATCAATACCAGATTACCCAAGCAGCTCCTTCACTCCTGGCTAGATAGCACACGACCAAGGGGCCGACCACAGCTCAACTACGGCCAAGCAATCACAAGGGACTTAATCAACGCTGGACTCAATCCAAGACTCCTGTCTACATTCACAACTGATCGAGCGGAGTGGAGGAGGGTCTGTCATGCGCCAGATGTCCATCGGGGTGGGGGGCAGCGAGCCCTTCGGTCGTACGCGTGCATACTGGCCGTGTCGGCCCTGCCACCTCGCCCTGCGAGCCTGAACTCGAGACCCTCGTCACTGCCGATATCAACGCCATTCGGGTCGACACTCGCGCCGTCAACACCTCCGTCAACACCTCCTAGACCAGACCCGCC
>Ga0114980_10003637_pt1 | contig 10509 bp, 9 predicted proteins | sample S_140806_EF_Meta_FD_87018 | JGI IMG/M metagenome (GOLD analysis project Ga0114980, IMG submission 87018) | Freshwater microbial communities from Lake Simoncouche, Canada to study carbon cycling - S_140806_EF_MetaG | ecosystem: Environmental > Aquatic > Freshwater > Lake | place: Lake... | reverse complement strand
TTTTTAACAAGTACGGCGCCACCTTCTCCAGTAGTTATATGGTGGGCCGGATAAAAACTAAATGTAGAAAAGTCACCAAAAGAACCCAAATTTTTATCTTTATAAGTTCCACCTAATGCGTCACAAGAATCTTCGATTAACCATAAATTGTATTTTTTAGCTAATCTTTCGACCAAATCTAAGTTAAATGGGTTGCCTAATGTGTGAGCCATCATAATAGCTTTTGTTTTTGGCGAGATAGCGGCTTCTATTTGTTCTTCATTTGCAACATAAGTTTCAAGATCGATGTCAACATAAACAGGAATTAAATTATTTTGCAAAATTGGAGTTACTGTTGTAGGAAAACCAGCTGCAACAGTAATTACTTCATCACCAGTATTTAATCGTCGCTCTCCCATTCTGGGACTTAATAATGATGACAAAGCTAGAAGGTTTGCAGAAGAGCCAGAATTCACCATAAATGAATGTCGCATTCCGACTTTTTTTGCAAAGTCAGATTCAAACTTTTCAGTGTAAGGCCCCGCGGTAAGCCAAAAATCTAAGCTGGCATTTACGGCAGCCTCTATTTCTTCAACTCCAAAGAATTTTCCAGTTACAGGTATGGGTGTTTGACCCGGAGTAAACTCTAACACTGGGTGTCTAGAGAGAAACTCTTTTGCCACCAATTCTGAAATTCGTTGTTCTACTTTTTCCACTTATCTCCAGCCACTATGTATTCTCTTTAATTACCAAATTCATGTATTCTGACATTATGAAGTATAAAGAATTATCGCACATTCAAGCGATTAACGGGCCAATTCTAGTAACAGGCCATACAGGTTTTAAAGGGACATGGCTGACACTTCTTTTAGAGTCACTTAATATAGAGGTTATCGGATTATCACACCGCCAGATCCAGAATCTCTTTACATTAGGACTAGCCGAACCGGAAAGATTAAGGAAGAGTTTATTGATATTAGAGATTCAAAACTTGTTAATAACTTTATCGAGATATATAAACCTAAAATAATTATTCACTTAGCAGCACAATCCTTAGTATTAGAATCATATAACAACCCAAAATATACTTTTGAAGTTAATGTGCAAGGAACAGTTAATTTATTGGAAGCTGCTTTTAAATCAAGCGAGACTAAGATTATTTTAACTGCAACAACTGATAAAGTTTATGAAAATAATAACGGAAGTAAAATGTTTACAGAGAAAGATTCACTTAGGGGGAAAGATCCTTACAGCGCGAGTAAGGTAGCAACAGAAAATGTCATTTTTGCCTGGAGAGCGCTAAGCAAAATAAACAAGGGCCCTAAATTACTTACAGCTCGTGCAGGAAATGTAATAGGGGGCGGAGATTTTTCTAAGAATAGATTAATCCCAGATTTAGTTCGTGCTTTCAATACAGATAAAGAGTTAATTGTTAGAAATTCATCAAGCACAAGACCTTGGCAACATGTATTAGACCCCATTAGCGGGTATTTACTAATGATTAATAATGTACTAAAAGGGAACGATTTAGATACATTAAACTTTGGTCCTAATGAAAAAAGCTTAGAAGTTAAAGAAGTAGTTGAAATTGCAAATAATTACTGGAAGAGTAATTCTGGAATTATCTTCAACAAAAGTACTGATTTATTGGAAGCAAATTCGCTTGAAATCGATTCTTCATTAGCAAGAAATAGTCTTGGATGGAGCCCTATGTGGACACAAAAAGAAGCGATAGTAGAAACTGTATCTTGGTGGAAAAATGTACTTGATAATTCGGTTTCGGCAGAACAAAGATGCGGTCTAGAAATTAGTAAATTATTAGAAAATGGCAACAATCAAATGAAAGCTTTGTAGTTATGAATAAACAAACAATATTAAACGATATTTACAGCGGCGCCATTTATAAATCTTTGAAGCTACTTACCAAAAATGATCGAATTAAAGTTCTTCTTTTGGTTTTAATTCAAATTTGCTTAAGTTTATTTGACTTAGCAGGCGTAGCTGCAATAGGAATGATTGGGGCTTTGACCATAAACGGAACTTCGTCACAACAACCAGGTGATCGAGTTAGCAGACTTCTTGAGATATTACAGATAGATAACTTTTCGTTAACAAAACAAGTTGCTGTATTAGGGATATTTGCCGCAACTTTATTAGTAAGTAAGACTTTATCCACAATCTATTTAACAAGAAGAACTATGTTCTTCTTGGGGAACAGGGCTGCGTTAATTACTCAGGAGTTAATTTATAAACTCTTAAATCAATCATTACAAGAAATTCAAAAACGATCGATACAAGAAAATGTTTATCTAGTATCAGGTGGAGTTACTAGCATAACAAACGGAATCATTGCCTCATTAATTTCGCTGGTAGCAGATTCATTTTTGCTGATTACAATGTTGATTGGTTTGTATTTTGTTGACCCACTTGTCACAATATTAACAATTCTTATTTTTGGCGGGATCGCTTTAATGCTCTATTTACTTACACAAGTTAGAGCCAAAATGTTAACGATTAAACAAACCCAGCTTTCAATCAGGAGCATTGAAATGATTCACGAAGTTATTGGTTCCTTTCGGCAGGCTGTCGTAGGCGGGCGGCGAACTTTTTATTCAGAAGCAATAGGAAAACACCAAAGTGTTCTAGCTAGAAGTCAGGCTGAGTTATCCTTCTTGCCAACAATAAGCAAGTATGTTTTAGAAATAACCATTGTCCTAGGATTCCTAATTATAAGTACAGTTACGTTTAGCCAAAATAATGCACCTCGTTCAATTGCTATAATTTCAATTTTTTTGGCTAGCAGCACCAGAATCGGACCTGCAATTTTACGAATTCAGCAGGTCGCAATATTAATCAAAAGCTCTTCAAGTGCCGCATCTCCAACACTAATTTTAATTGACAGATTAAATGATAAAAAAATTATAAAAGACAAACCAAATCAATTTACCAGATATCACAATGGTTTTTTGCCTAAGGTAGATATAAAAAATGTTCAATTTACATACGAGGGAAATTCATCACCAACTCTTGTAGACATAAATTTAGAAGTAAATCCAGGAGAAACTCTTGCATTAGTTGGGAAGTCCGGGTCTGGTAAATCAACTTTAGCTGATCTTATTATAGGAGTACTAAGCCCTGAAGTTGGAGAAGTAAAAATCTCAAATTTAGCCTCTCCAAAAGTCCCCAATATTTTTCCACGTGCAATTGCGTATGTGCCTCAGGACATTTTTATTGTAAATGGTTCAATAAGATCAAATATTTGCCTTGGCTTTAACAATAACGAAATTTCGGATGAGGAGATATGGGAAGCATTATCAACTGCACAGATATTTGATGTTGTAGACAAACTTCCTAATAAATTAGAAACTTTAATTGGCGATCGAGGGTCAAAGCTAAGTGGCGGACAGCGGCAACGACTTGGAATAGCTAGAGCGTTGATTACAAAACCAAAACTGTTGATATTAGATGAAGCCACTAGTTCGCTTGACAGTCAAACAGAATTAGAAATATCTGAATCCATTTTTGATCTCGGCAAAGACGTGACAATTATTATTATTGCTCATCGCTTAAGTACTGTAAAGAAATCAAAGCTTATAGCTTATTTAGAGAACGGAAGAATAGTTTCTATTGGCACTTTTGACCAAGTTCGGAAAAATGTACCTAATTTTGACTTGCAAGCTAGACTACTTGGGATATAAGCAATTTGATTCTAAAATTGATACTATGAATAAATGAGAATTCTAGTAACTGGTGGTGCCGGCTTTCTTGGCTCAAACTTATGCGAAAAACTTCTAAATTTAAATCACGAGGTAATTGCAGTTGATAATATGTTGACAGGTAGTGCAGAAAATATATCTAATTTACAGAAATATAAAAAGTTTACGTTTATTAATCATGATATTATTGAATATAGAAACTTTGACGTAGAAGGAATTTTTAATTTAGCTTGCCCAGCTTCACCTCCAATGTATCAAGATAATCCAGTTCACACTATAAAAACCAATGTCATAGGCTCGTGTAATTTGCTTGAGCTTGCAACAATAAATAAAGCCCGAATTCTGCAAGCTTCTACCTCTGAAGTTTATGGTGACCCACAAGTTTCTCCACAAGAAGAAGCTTATTGGGGCAACGTAAATCCGATTGGTGTTAGGTCTTGTTACGATGAAGGAAAGAGAACTGCAGAAACACTTTTTATGGATTTTCATAGAGAGAAAAAAATTGATATACGAATCGCGAGAATTTTTAATACTTATGGACCAAAAATGGCTATTAACGATGGGAGAGTAATTAGTAATTTTATAGTGCAAGCACTAACACAAAATGACCTAACTATATATGGAAATGGCAACCAAATCAGAAGTTTTTGCTATGTAGATGATCTAATTGATGGGCTAGTTAAATTATTTTTTAGAGCGGATTACTTTGCACCGATAAATCTGGGAAACCCTGACCCCATTAGCATTAAAGACGTTGCGTTGGAAATACTCAAGTTAACTAAGTCAAGAAGTAAAATAGTTAACAAGGCATTACCATCAGATGATCCTATAAACAGAATACCTGATATTTCAAAAGCTATTAGTGAAATTCATTGGAAGCCAACTATAAATAGAGCAGAAGGTTTGCACAGAACTATAGAATTTTTTAAGTCAAAGTTAGATGCAAGTGATCAATAATGCTTGCGGTAGTGATTCCCACCAGGAACAGAAAATTAGAGTTGAATTCACTTTTAAATCGGTTGGACAAAATCAACACGGCAATAAATCAAGTTATCGTGATTGACTCTTCGGATAATCAAATAGATTTAAACCATAATTATGTAAACATAAAGATTGAGTATTATCATACCAATATTAAATCAGCAGCTATTCAACGCAATATTGGCATGTCCAAAGTAAACGATAAATCTAAATATTTGGCATTCCTAGATGATGATGTATTACCTGATCCTGATTATTTTAAACAACTGATAAGTGTATTAAACAAAAAAGGAGCTATTGGAGTTTCTGGACTAGCAGTCAGTACCACAAATACTTCTAATAGAAAATCACACGGGCTAGCATTTAATTTAAAGCGCATTTTTATGCTGGATTCTAAAAAAGGTGGAAATGTATTGCGAAGTGGGGTGAATATTCCAGTTATTAAAAATCGAAATATTAATGGCGCTATCCATGCCTATTGGTTAATTGGGTGTGCATTATGGGACTTTCAGAAAATAAGAAATATAAGGTTTGATCATCGATTTTACGGGCAATCACTAGGTGAAGATGTTCTATTTTCTTTACAAGCCAGCAAGCTCGGCAATTTATTTGTAGATACAGAAACTATTTTATCTCATTCAGAATCTTTGATTAACAGACCAAACTATTTTACTTTTAACAGGATGTGGGTTAGAAATAGATATTATATTGTAAAAAAGCTTTCAAATAGAAAATTTTACCCCGGTTTCCATTGGTGCAATTTAGGAAAAACTATCATATTGGTAATATCAGTTTTTCGATACCCAAAAAGAAGCATAACAAGTTTGCTCGGGATGGCTGTAGGCATTTACGATCTAGTTGTAGGGAAAAATGATAATTAAACTTATTGGACATTTTGGCAATATGGACATGAATGTAGGGCCAGTCGGTCCATGGCGGGAATTTACTAAAGAAATTGAAAAAAATGGACATCAAATTGTTAATTCTCGCATCAGCGGTAATTTTGACGCCCTTATAGCAAATAATCACTCAACCTATATAGTTAATGAGTGCAAAAAAAATAAAGTACCAAAAAGTAAAATGATAATCATTCTTTGGGAGCCGAAAACTGTTGATTGGAAGCGCCACTCAAGAAAATCTTTGAGCAATTACGGAACAGTTTTTTCGCCATCTTTGGACTGGGCTATTGGTAACGAAAGAAAATTTTTTAACTGGCCTCAGTTGAAACTTGCAGAAGAATCTATCTCAATTTCTAATTGGTCACTAATGCACAATCGAGCAGTCATGATACTTTCGAATAAATTTTCTGCCACAAAAGGAGAATTATACACTTTGCGCCGGCAAACTGCATTTATTACCAGTAAAAATAAAACAATGGATATATTTGGTGACAAATGGAACAGCAATATGGTCTACAAATATTCTAATTACTTCAGGAAATTCTTTTCTACACCAATAAATTTACTTAGTATCAAATCCTTTTCACTAATTGGCAAGTCTTATAGTAATTATTTGGGTATAAGTGCGAATAAAGCGAATACATCAAAAAATTATAGAATAATTGTAGTTATTGAAAACTCATTAGATTATATCAGTGAAAAATTATTTGATGCTTATAGCTCACCTGCAATAGTAATTTACGTAGGAGCAGATATTAATAAATACGGAATCCCCAAAGCCGCAGCTATACAAGTCAGTGCAAATGCTAATGCAATTAACTCTAAAATAATTGAAATCCAAAATTTACCAATTGAACAACAATTCATATTAATGCAAAAACAGCGCAAGGCCATTCTTTCAATTTCCAACGATTGGTATGGTAACACTGTGTTGAATCACCTAGCAAAAGAAATCTGTAACACCTTGAGCAGTGCTATATTTAAACCTAACGATCATATATGATTCACTATATGAAAAATAAAATAAATAGTTATATTTTTTGTATTAAATATATTTTCTTAATATTTTCAAGAACTTATCATTCTAAAATTTTTTTAAATCAATAAAATAAGATATTCACGAATGGAAAATAACATTTCTATTTTATTGCCAGTTAAAAATGGCAGTAAGTTTATAAATAAATCATTAGAAAAACTCACAAAAGCTTGTAGACTTAATGACGAGATAATAATTATAGATGATTTTTCAGAAGATGATACAAAAAAAAGTGTATTGGAAACTTTAGAAAGAGATTCCCGAATAAGATTAATTGACAACAATTCACCGGGGATTGTTGGCGCACTAAACTTAGGTATTATTGAATCAAAGAATAGTTGGATTGCCAGAGTTGATGTTGATGATAAATATGATCCAAATCGATTTGAAATACAACGAGCAAACTTGCAGGCAAACACAGTGGGCATTTTTTCAGACTACGACTTTTTTTCAGAATCACATAATTTTTTAGGAACAATGCCAAGCGCTATAGATGCTGATGCAGTAGCTGTGTCTCTTATATACAGCCAGAGAACCGCGCACCCTTCAATACTTTTTAGTAAAGAAGCTGTAATAAATGCGGGAGGATACAGAAATGCAGATTTCCCCGCAGAAGACTTATCTCTATGGCTGCGGATGAGCCGATTGGGAGATTTAATTTCTATTCCTAAGACACTTCTACATTACAGATTAAGTGCTGGTTCTGTTACTGGAACAAGAAGGAATGAAGCTAAAGAAATGACTAACAAATTATTAGCAGATATCGGTATAAACTCGAAAAACATTGTTAATTTAATTGAAAACTTCGAATCTGTTATTGAGCTCTATAAAAAGCACCCATATGAAAACGAAAGAGAGTTATTGATGATTAGAGACTTACTCGGATTATTAAAAAGTAATTATGTAGACACAAAAATAAGTAAGAAAATTCGCCATCTTCTAATAAAATTCATTCCAAAACACTCCTTGAACCTATCAAATTTTCAAGCGATTAAATTGTTATATAAAGAGCAAGTGCTTAGAAATAAAGTTCGGAAAAATCAAATATGATTAATACAAGAGTTCAAATTATAAAATGTGTTTGTGCAAAAATCGGAAAAAATGAAAAACTTTACTAAAGTCAAAGCAATTGGGGGAATAGGGAATCAACTTTTTGTTTTAGTATTTGGCCTTGCAGTAAGTAAGCAGCTAAAAACTAAATTAGTTATTGACGATAGCTTGATTAGTTTTGGCAGCAATAAATCTAGAAGAATGGAAATCAAAAATTTAACATTTAAAGGCTTTAATATAGAATTTAGTAGTAACAAGCTGTTTAAGTTATTTTTTCAAAAGCCTAACTTAGTTTTACGAAAAACAGTGTGGAAAATTTTTAAGTTAAATAAAAAGGTAATTAGCGAAGATACTCAATCAGCACCTCACTTCAAATTCAAGACCGGACAAACCTTTTCAGGTTATTTTCAAGATTGGCTTTATGTAGATTATGTGTATGAGCAAAATTCTAGTTTTGATTTTAGGTTAAATAACCCAAGTTCTATCTATCTTAATCTAGCCAAGGACGCGGAACAAAGTGAGCCAATATTTGTTCATGTTCGCTTAGGAGATTATCTAAATTTTCCAGATATTTACTCGATATTGCCAGAAAACTATTTTCTAGATTCGCTTAAACATTTAGGATTAAATAATAATGAAAAAATTTGGTTATTTGCTGAAGATTTAGAACAGGTAAGGAAATTTTATCCAGAATTAATCAAAAGGGTGGACAAAGTAATTGATAAAAAGATTGGTTTAAATGATATCGAGAGTTTTAAATTACTTTGCCAAGCAGCTAAATTAGTGGCGAGTAACTCTACTTTTTCAATGTGGGCAGCTTGGTTTGTTAACAAAAATGGTTTTAGTGCTGTTGTACCACTTCAGATGGGTGTTAAAGGAGGAAGTGAATCTTTGATTGATGAAAGATGGGATCGTTATGATTTAGAAAAAAGAGTCATAATTCCTGGGACCAAATCAAATGCAAGATATTTAGAAAAGAAGGCAGCATTTCTAAGCAAGTTTGAGTAAGTGGTAATTTGTTGATTTAATCTAGGTTATACTTCTCATAATAATCCAGCCTCTGTATTTTCAGAGGTCTTGCGAGTCTTAATTTATACTCACCATCGAGACGCGCATCATGTCTCGTTAGGTTGTTATGTCATTTAAGGATTTAAAGGTAAGCCCTGAGCTTATTAAGCAATTGTTAGCTGCTGATATAAATAAGCCATTTCCAATTCAAAAAGCAACACTGCCTGATGCAATTTCTGGCAAAGATATTTTAGGTAGAGGACAAACTGGCTCGGGCAAAACACTTGCATTTGGCCTTGCACTTTTGACTAGATTAGCTGGCAGAAATGCTGCACCAATGCGACCTCTTGCACTTGTACTTTCGCCAACTAGAGAGCTTGCAATGCAGATCAATGATGTGATTGCACCTTTGTCACGATCGGTAAATTTGAACTCACAGGTTGTTGCTGGTGGTCTTTCTTACTCAAAGCAGATCCAAGCATTAAAACGGGGCGTGCCAATTGTGGTGGCAACACCTGGTCGGTTAATTGATTTAATACAAAAAAAGCATATTAAATTAGATGATATTGAGATAACAGTTTTAGATGAAGCAGATCAAATGGCTGATATGGGATTTTTGCCAGATGTTAAAAGAATCCTTGATCTAACTAAGCCAGGTGGACAAAGAATGCTATTTAGTGCCACATTAGACAAAGATGTTGATTCCTTAGTTAAGAAGTACTTAAAGAATCCAGTAACTCACTCTTTGGCTAATGAGAAATCAACTGCAGGGAATATGACCCATCACGTTTTGATAATGGAGCAGTCACAGAAAGATTTAATTACTAATCAAATTGCAGCACGAAAAGGAAAGAGCATTTTCTTTGTAAGAACTAAACATGGCGCAGATAAGTTAGCTAAAAGAATGAATGAGGCAGGGGTTAATGTCGGCGCATTACATGGTGGTAAGACACAGGCGCAAAGATCAAGAGTGCTTGAGGCTTTTAAGTCAGGACATACAAACGCGTTAGTAGCAACAGATGTTGCTGCCCGTGGCATACATGTTGACGATGTGTCATTGGTTGTTCATGTTGATGCACCTGAGAACCATAAGGATTATTTACACAGAGCTGGCAGAACTGCCAGAGCTGGCGCTGTTGGAACAGTGGTGACACTTGCAACACATAAGCAAAGAAAAGGTGTGCACGGCTTAGCAGCAAGAGCTGGTGTGAGATTAAATGAATCAACAGTTAGGCCACTTGATGCTAATTTAGTAAAGGTAACTGGGGCGGCAGAGCCATCTGGAATACCAATTGTTAGCGCTCATGGTGCAAAGAGCGAGGGTGATGGCAGATCCGGCGGATATCGAGGTTCAAGATCAAGAGGTGGCGGTAAGAAGAAGAAATCTCGTCCACGTCCGCATGAGCGTCGTAAGCGTCCTCGGTAATAATATTTAAAAGTAAATATTTCTTATGGCAAATATTTTAAGCAATATAGAGTTAAATGGAATTAACTTTATAAAAGAGTCAGAGCGCAAAGGCTCAGCCCGATCATTATTTTGGCCATGGGCAGCTGCAAATGTTTCATTCCTAGCTCTTTCCTACGGATCATTTTTCTTAGGCTTTGGCATATCTTTCTGGCAAGCAACCTTTGCTGCAGTAATTGGAACAGTTGGTAGTTTCTTTTTGGTAGGGATTTCATCCCTTGCTGGTAAGCGAGCAAATGCACCAACGATGACACTATCTAGGGCTGCCTTTGGTGTTAAAGGAAATATTGTGCCAGGACTTCTTTCCTACTTAATATTTGTTGGCTGGGAGACAGTTTTAGTATCCCTTGCCACCTTAGCCTCTGAAACTGTTTT
>Ga0114980_10003636_pt1 | contig 10509 bp, 9 predicted proteins | sample S_140806_EF_Meta_FD_87018 | JGI IMG/M metagenome (GOLD analysis project Ga0114980, IMG submission 87018) | Freshwater microbial communities from Lake Simoncouche, Canada to study carbon cycling - S_140806_EF_MetaG | ecosystem: Environmental > Aquatic > Freshwater > Lake | place: Lake... | reverse complement strand
TGCAAGAGATAATCCGTACCCTGCTGAATAGGTAGAGCCACCGCCACCAATAGCACTCCACCCGCTTAAACCTCTGTATTGTTGCAAGGTGCTGTCTGTTGTATTCCATATAAGTAACCCTGTGGCGGGAGTAGATATTGCGTTTCTTTGGGTGGTGGTGAGGCGGGGAATTAGTAAGCCTTTTCCGCTTGATGTAACATCTAACTGAGCAGAAGCATCCACACTACTATTGCCAACCGCTAAAGGCTGATTGATATAATTGTCCTCGTAAGATGAAATATTTACTTTTTGCTGATTAGCTGCATTTCTTAAATTAAAATACCCGCCATATCCTGATTGATTTTTTAAGGTAACTTTTGGTACGAATGATTCGTTTACTTCAAGCCCACCCGTAGCACTTACCAATCCTGATGATGAAATATTACCTGTTGAATTGATAGTTCCAGTAACATCTAATTTATATTGAGGATTTGAATTACCAATACCTACATTCCCACTATTTGAGTTATCAATATTATTAGTGGTTGATGATTGCCAGTAAGATGTTGTACTCCCCCCCGCCGCCGTCCAATAAGTACCGTTACCGGCGTAAATAGTCGTTCCTATTCGGGCAATGCCGGTTTTATTCCTTACCGTATCGGCCGGCAACTTCAAAACACTATCAGCACTAAGCCGATCCATATTATAACCATACTGAGGCAGTCTTTGATATACCTGCCCCATACCTTCAAATGAAATCAAAACCAATAAAGAAAAAAATAATTTATTCATATTATGTTGTTGGTGCATCGCAGCCATCATAGGCCCGTTGCGTTTCTATATTAAATGTTGTTTCAACTCCTGCTAAATAATCCTCATACTTATCGACTATTGTGTTGATGTTTATCTGTTCGTCAATTGTGTAAGTCCTTTTCGTTCCTCTCATTAATAAAATAATATCCTCGCATATTTGCCATTGGTCGCTGATTACTTCCGCCTCAAATAAACCCTCCTCCCCTGACTTATCTAAAAAGAAAAATTGTACTGAATAATTCTGCTCTAATCCTACATTAAGGCTGCCTGAATTAATCGTAAAGCAGCAAGCGGGAAAATCAGGCTGACTATCTTTTAGCAGCCACTCTTTTGGCGGTAGGTTTTTTACCGTCTTTATTTGTGCGTGGCTTTGCAGCAGCGTGGTTATCGTCTTGATTAGTTCGTTGTAAGTCATGGAATAATACTTTGTCGATTAGTTTTTGTAAATATTTCGCCATTATCTATAAATAAAAATGAATACTTCCCCACTTCCCACTACATCGCCTGTCGGTAGTGTTACTGTGGATCCGTTGATTTGTAAATATTGAGTGTTGCTAGTAGCTGAATTAGTTACCCCTTTGACCATGCCCGAACGGACGGCAACGATTATTACTGTGTTATTTGTGAACTCGGTAACAGTAAATGAACTCACTCCTGCTGTTGGCGTGTAGGTAACTGTGGCCGCTAGTCCTGAATTGGAATTATTGGCAAAAGTTCTGCTCTCACTCTGAGTATAATTACCACCTAAATAAATAGGTGAAGTGTATGCCTTTGCCTGTGGCTGGATTACATCGTACCCGCTTCCAGGATTTGAATATTCGGAAAATAAAGTATAATTCTGTTGTAGGTAATTAACTATTCTTTGCTTGTAAAACTCAGCTGTTTGTTTATAACGGTTAGCGATTAATTCCAAATCACCCCGTGAAGGTGCTACACTTTCCTCTGCCGTTTTTTGTAAAACTCCTTTGGAAAAAAACTGATACCCAAGTGCAAAGGGAAGTTCAGCCATTGTGTACCAAATAAGACAATCTGTAATATAGCTGTCAAGTAATACACTTTCGGCTGCGGTTAAATTAGCTGCACTAACTCCCGCTTGTAACCGTGCATAAAGAGTACTTCCAAGTACTGGTTGGATATACATATCTTGGGCTAACTTTATGTAAGCCTTGATACTATTATCGTCAATGGCAACAGAAATACCGGTGCGGGCTTTTAGTGTTGCTCCATTTATAAAAATTACGTTTGCACTCATTTTTTTCTAATTACGGTTAAAGCGTTCCATTGGTGTCTGCAATAAGGTCTTGGCGTTCCATCGGGCTGAGTAAACCAACCTCCACGACGATCCCAAACAGAATACCCAAGTCTTTCACTTATCTGCTCAATATCTGAACGGGAATAAAGGCGGCCTATCTCCATCAACTTTGCACAAAAAGGACGGTTGCGGTCATCCTTTGGGCCGTCATACTGATACCTCAATAAAATATTTGTAGTCGTTGGCTTATCTCCTCCAACTTTTACGCCCGTTGGTGTCCTTTCAATAATTTTATCAGTACCTATTTTAGATGTCTTTGCAGTCAATATGCCGCCATCTTGCAGCGATTGAAGTATTTTATTGATTAGCTTTAAATCTGCCTTTAAAGTGTCTGCAATTACCTCAGGCGTTATTTTAGCATCCTTTTTGATAAGATTTAAAACATTGGCCTCCATTTCTGTTAATTGCTTAACATCGGCGAAGTATTCTGCCTCCCTTGCTGGCTTGGATGATAGAATTTCATAATCATTGGCATCTTCCCCAAACTGGCTGAACTGTTCGATTAAGGCAAATTCAACTTCATCTTGTGAGGCAAACTGAGCATCTTCACTATCGGCATCAAGCATTACGGAAATATCTTGTTCGCCAAGTCCAAAAGAAGTCTTTAACATCATTTCAGCTTGAGCCCTTGTGATACTTCCTTTTTTAAACTTTCTTACAATTCTTTCCAAGTGCTGAAACTGTTTACCACTCATGCCAGCAAGGTTTGAATTAACCTCAAGTTGTGTAGTTCCTGAAGGTGCAGCCGGTGTAGTGTCCGCATTTTTAACGGGTGGCAAATTCCAGTACTTTTGATCCACGTTTAATTTTTCCATGAAATACGCACGCGGCAGAATTTCAGCCATAATAGCCTCAGCGATGGCGAAGCCTAAAGGCTCAACCGGAGTAATTTTAAATTCACCTTGAATACCGGCATAGTTCATCAACCTAGTAAAAGTTTCTTCGTGCGCCTGCTGCCTTTCGTTTACATAAGTGTTATTAAATATCTCATAAGCATCTCTCATCTCATTACGCTGGCCAAGTGCGCCAGGAGTTGAAATACCAAATAAAGTAGGGGAAGTAACTTGATGAGCAGCGAAAACCTCCTGAGTGATAAGATTATTAATATTGGTGAAATCTTCCTTTGTCAGCATGGTAGAAGATAGCGGGCTGATAGAAGCCTCATTATCTTTACTCTTATTGAACATTATCACAACCCTATCACCTTCAGAGCCGGTAAATTTCTTTTTTAACCCTTTTTCAATAGCTGCCTTGTGTTCTTCCTGTGGTTCACCACCATTCAGAGAAATTAAAGTAGTGGCCACAAAGCCGTCTTTAGCATTGCCTAAAATATGCCTCGAAACTTGCACATCACTTTCGATATAATTAAGGCCATGATAGTAATTAGGTAGCGGGTAAACTTGTGATTTAGGATTGTACTGCTTAACGAATAAAATCTTAACCGGATTTTCTTTTTCATACTGGCCGTTAAAAGCTGGATAGCAGCGTGCATTTTCTTTGTTGTCCTGCCAATCTTCTTTTACTAAAAACTCAGTACAGCTTTTATTTGTCCGTACCTTATGAAATTCCAAATGGAAAATATCTTTTACCTGGCCAAGTAGGTTATAAATTACCTGCAAATAGTAACCGCCATAAATCTCATCGTCAAGTATTGCCTTTTTAGCAACCTGATTCCAAGTTTCTCCTTTGGTGTTTGCCTTTAGTTTTTTATCAACTTGGAAACCTTTGCCAAAAATATAATTTGCCTTGCCTTTAATTATTGCGCCATGTTTAGGCGATTCATTATAAAGCCCCATAAGGTAATCAGGGTAATTATTTTCTTTACCAAATTCTATATACCCTTTACCTTTACGTTCTTCAAAGGTTGGCTGTTCAGCCCTTGCAAACTTTAATGTTATTATGTTGGAATAATTATTATCCATTGTACGTTGTTATTGTGTTGGTTTGCCCAGAATATTCTGTAGGTGTATAATCAACGGCGGGATTTAACTGCATGTATCCGCTTTCTACAATGGTTCCCGATACTGTCAAATCTGTGTTATCGGCCTTCTCATATATACTATATGAGAATATGCCATTTGTAACGCCATTGAAAGAATTATTTATTACAAGTGAAAACTTATTGTAGCGATTAGTAGTTGATGTATTGGTGGCCATAACCTTAACCACTTCGCCAGTAAGACGGTGAGTGAACACAAAAAGGAAATACGGATTGGTTAAAGTTGCCTTCTCCGTTCCCGTGAAGTAAATAGTTTGTGTTTGTCCTTTAGTTAAGTTGAGCATAATTAAAAAACCCCGTCTTTCAACGGACGGGGCTGTGTATTTTATAGGTCATCAATTAGCCAGCAGTTTCAAGGGCTGTACCCACGGCACCCGATACCACAAAGAAGTCTTCCAACTCTTGTCCTTCAAATTTCAAAGTGTACCCGTTCTGATCACCGGCAGCAGCACCAGTTTGTCCGGTTGAAGATGCTAGGTAAAGTCCTTGAGCCTTACCGTACATTCTATAAACACCATCCTTATCAAGGGTTACTATTGTAACCTTATTTTTTGCAAGGGTAGTTACGATATTACGAGTGGTTGCATCCCTTTTATTGATAGGCAATTCAACCATTTGTTCGAAGAATAAAGTACCATTCTCGATACTTCCTACTGGATTAGAAGAAGCATTAGCGGTACTCTTTGTAGGCACTTCAAATTTGTAAAACTTCTTACCCGTTACCTTTGTGATTCCAGTAATAGTACCACTTGAATCAAGTGGAGTTACATTGCCAAATTCAGCGATGTAAACGGCATCAATACCACCGATTGAATCTCGGCAGCTAATTGTATATCCGGCGGTTATTGCACAAGCCATAATATTTATTTTATTAAAAAAGGCGGCGTATGAACACCGCCCTTTTTGGTTAATTTATTTTATTGATTAGATAGCAGCTAAGAACTTAACACATTCGTTTGTGTAGGCCACATTCACACCCATTTTGAACTCACAACGGAAACGAACATCATTGTTATCTTCAGAGTACCACAACTTATAGTTGTTTTCTTCGCCTTCCATATCAACAGCCAAACAGATGTTTGCCAAGCTGATAGCGTAAGCATCTCCGGTGGTATTCAAACCATTTACGGCAACTACTTCCACGTCAGTTCCAGGAAGGATAAAAGATTTTTCACCGCTATCTTTTGGATTATAAGCGTACAAGTTCAAAGCCCTATAAGCCAATACCAACAAACGGAACCAATCATCACCCACGAAGATTTTAACATCACCCTTTCCAAGTACTGCTACTGGAATAGCTTTGTAAATACCTTCAGTTGCAGCGATTACATTTGATGCGGTTACGGTTGCGATTGCAGAACCACTAACGCCAGTATAACCTGATACGTTTGCATCTACTGGAGAGCCAGCAGCAATCAATTTTTGCAAGCCGTCAAAACGGGCTAAGTTGGCAGTACCTGAAGCGGTATCACCTTGCCATAATGCAGTTTCTAATTGCTTGGCAATAGTTTTATTTTTACGGGCCAAATACACTTTTTGGAAATCGGAGTTTCCGAAATCTTCGTAAGTACTACCGGCTTTTAATGCCTCTTGAGTGAAGTATGCCTCTAAGTCTTTAGGGCAGATTTTTTCTTCTACTTTGATCTTACCAACGGTAACAGTCCTTTGAGTGATGGTAGTAGTACCACTTGCATCGAATGAGCAAGACTGAGCAGCAAAAACCGCATCAGTATCAAATAAAGGAATTGAGGCGGCAGATTTAACGCCTGGTAGTACGATACCACCACTCATTACCAATTGTTGTGTCTTTGCGTCAAATACCGCAGATTCTAAAAGCGGCTTAACAAGTTGCTTAGTGTATGCGGATAATCCGCCTAAAGAAAATGCCATAGTTTATAAGTGTTTAAAATGATTAGCTAAATAGTATTGGGTTGTGTTTAATGCCTTCTTCTTTGAAGGTGTTTACTGTTTTGGTTGCTGTATCAGGAGCCGCAGCCGGGGCCTCAACGATAAGGGTTGATAGTTTCAATAACTCCTCAATCACTTTGTTTGCCTTCGCCATCTTTACCTCATAGTCGGCAAAGCGTTGTTCATAGGCAGCAAATTTTGTTTCGTAGGCTGCAAATTTTTCATTGGTAGCAGTTTCAAAAGATGCGAATTTTGCGCCCATATCACCGGCAGGGTTTGCATCTGGAGCAGCAGGTGTGTCAGCAACGGCACTTTCCAACTCAGCTATTACGCCATTATCAGCAACGGTGATTTTTGTTCCGTCAGCCAGTTCCAATTCGCCAGCTAGTGATGGCGCACCGTCAATCATAACAATTCCACCAACTTCTAATTTGTCAATGGTTACTTTACCACCACTTTTCAAATCATATTCAGAAAGCTGAATGTGTGCTACTGGAGCAGTTAAGTCGCTGAAAAATTCTTTTACTTTTGCTAAAATTTCTTTTGCTTCCATATAAATACTATGTGTGTTTTTAAAAACTGTTTAATATTTTGCGTAATTCAGCAAGTGCCTGCTCATCTTTGCTCATTGGTTTTTCATAGTCAAACATTCCTTCAACTGAGAAGCCTTTTACTTGTCCTGCTTTTATTGCTTCCCATACTTTTGGATTTTCTACATAGAAACTTCCAAACCAAGTACCATCGGGCAGGTCGCTGAAAGCCTCAACACATTTAGTTCCTCGTGTCTTATCGGAGATGAAAGATTCAAACATGGTAAGCCCATCCACTTGTAGGTCGGCTTCGTGCATTAAATTCACTTGGTTGTGGTAGCCTTTTTTGGAAAACTTGATAGCTATTTGGCGGATTGTGTCAGCAGAAAACTTCACATAGTGTTCACCGAACTTCTCACTCTTACGATAAATTAATTGGTCGGGGACCATTAAAGGGCCGGTAATAATGTGCTTATCTTCGTTCAGGTCAAACTTGATAGCTTCTGAAAATGCAAGGAAATCCCTTTTGATGGCGGGAGAATCGACTAAAGCAATGAAGGAAACCTCTGCTTTATCTTGTATAGTTTCGTCAATCTTTAATTCGTAAATAGGCAGTTCCATAAAATACTATGTGAAAACCGCCCTCAACTTTAATTTTTAGTATCTTTGGAATATGGCGAAACTGATAAGTAGGTGGCATATTTACTACTTCAATACTGGCAGTAAATTAATAGCCCTACATAGTAGAATGTATATGTGGGAAGGAATGTTTATAATACTTAACTAAACGATTCTCGCAGCCCTATTCAGCCGTCTAACCCTTTCCTGATTACCTGATACATCCGATTCAATTACGTACGCCCTTGCCGCAGCATTGCCTATTTGATTAAGTGCAAACGGATCTAATTTAGTTGAAGTATAACCAGCTTCAAGTGGTGCGGATGCTTCCCGTCCGATTGATGGAATGGAGCCACCGCTAACATTACCGCCTCCGCCTCCTGGAACTTGTACTTTTAAGATATTTTTTACTGCTGCAAATCCTACTAATCCAGTAGCAACAGCCTGAGCAATGGCCCATCCTGGAATGACTGCCCCGGGTGATTTAGTTGCTGCCCTTAACTGCCCTGCTATTGCCGCATAAGTATTGATTAATGATTGAGCAACCGCCAACCCTTTGCCGGCTGCTGTCTCCTTGCCTACAATATCAGAAAGCGCACCAATCCCACTGGCAGTAGCATCCATGAATTTCATCTTTTGGTCAAATAATTCTTGGTCAAGTGCTATCTGCCCGTCCTTATTCATCTTAGCAATCTCCATACTCTTACGGTATGCCTCAAATTCCATGTTGGTTTGCATACCAAGTACTTCAGCTTTCTTTTGAAGCCTTACATCTTCAATCTCAAACTCAGCGTTAATCCTTGCATAGCCATCTTCTTTAATCTTTTTGGTATCAGTTTTGCCACTACCTTTTGACTTTACAATATCAGCCACCGTTTGGTCGGTCTGAATATTTTGTTTTAAAATATCAAGTTTGGCAATGGCATCATCTAACCACTCAAAAGACTGTGCGCCAAGTACACGCTGAACGCCTAAAAATAATTGAAGTTGCTGCTCAATGGTCTGTAACTGTTCTGCTCTTTTTTTACGTTCTATCTCCTCCACTCCTTTACCTACCGCCCTTGCAATTTTCAATTCATTTTCATAAGCAGCCTCCTTTGCATCCTTGATTCTTTGCTGCGCCCTTTCTGTGCGTGCTGCCAGTTCTTCCTCATCATCTCCAGTTATTCCAAGCCAATCGCCTAAATCAGTAAGTTTGTCAGTAACCCACTCAACAGCATCGCCAATACCCCTAAATATTTTACCAATCCATCCGCTTGAATTTTTTAGTTTGTCAAAGTTTGCAATGATAGCCGTAATCCCAATTACAAGCAAACCGATTCCCGTTGCAGCAATAGCACCCTTTAAAGTTGAAAAGGCGGTAATTACCTTTGTTCTTATCGTTCCTCCAAGTATTTTAAAACTATCAATACTCCCAGCTATCCCGCTAATACCTTGTTGCAATGCCATTGCGCTATTAACTTTCAATAGCATCTTTTGTACATCTTCACTCTCGCTGCCAAATAAACCCATTGCACCCTGCAATGCGGAGAAACCACTTACTGCGCCGTTTAATGCGCCTGATAATGCGACAAACTTTTTATCAGGGTTGAATGTATCGGCCAGGGCTTTAGCATCTCCAATGGCATCCTTTAATCCTGCCACTTTCTTTGCGGCATTAGCAGCCTCAACAGAAGTAACACCAAATTTCTCACTCATGGCAACTAAGTCCTGAGTAGCAATTTTTAACTGCTGTCTAAAACTACCTACTGATTGTTTCGCTTGTTCGGCGTTTAAATTAACCTCTAAACCAATTACTGACTTTGCCATATTAATAAGTTGTATAAATCGTTTTTAATAACTCCACTTTTGTACTTTCATTCGCCCCTGCTGTAAAATCAATCACCTTTGCAAGTCGGTATAACCCTCCGTCAATCCTTTTGAACGTGCTAAAATCTAAATTGAAAATATCCAAATCGGATAAGTGGAATTTAGCCGTCAATAATCTGCTATCCTTATCGGTTATTTCGGCGAAGTATGGTGAATAATAAGCGTTGAATAAGTTGTTTGATAAGTTCCCACTTACAAGGGTAAGGAATAGTTCTTCAGGAACGCCAAAGTTTAAATCTACATTGGGTGCATCTGGATCGTCCAAGTGTCCTGCATAACCGTAATTAGTTGTAGATGCTACCACGCTTGCGCCATTCATAATATTCCACGAAGTAACGCCGGTAATCTTTTTAGCCTGAAGGATTCTAATAATACTGTCTTGCCCTTCCTCCGTTCCATTTGTCTTTTTAAATATCGTGGTTACTATTTTACTTTCTCCGGTATATCCAACAAGTGGGGAGCCTGCGAATATCACCTCAACACTTTCTTTCTCCTTTGCAAATTCCATCGCATTATCATAAACCCTATTACCATATCCAACAGAATATTTCTTTTTGTACCCGTCATTGTAATAGTCGTTATCTTGTTTAAAATTCAGTTCATAAAACCTACTATTAATCTCACTCATTGGCTTTACCCTGATCTGACTACCCCTATCCATCTTATTAGTCCAATCTTCAAAAGATGAAAGGGAAGTATTGTAAAAATTAATGTACGGCTCAATGATTAGGTGTTTGTCTTTAAACTTATCCTCAGTGATAATCAAATTAAACAGCTTCATTATTGAAGTGAAAAAATCCTTTTGGAATATCCCTTTAGGGATTACATCAACCATATTAACCGTATCGCCTAACTGTATTTGAGATAGCACATTGACGGTACTGTTTATCTCCATAGTACGGTTATTCAATAACACATCAAAATACTGTGTAGTGCCATCGTTTGTGTGCCTTGCTTTGATTGCAAAAGTTCCCCCAATGGGAATAGTAAAAGTTTTTTGCCCGGTGAATGTATAGTAACCAAGTGTTTGATTACCTGTTGCAGGTAGTACGCCAAACTCTCCGCTATTTACCCCGTTTACATAGCCCTCAATAAACACATCTCTATTTTGTGAATAGTATCTATAATCGCCGTAAAAGTCCACCCTTATTGACAAGGCAACGCCTGATGTATTGGTGAGTGTTCCGGCTGAGTAGCTGAAGTTTTTGATGTAACCAACATTGCCAAACTTTACCGGATCGGACAAATAAATCGGGCCCGTTAAAGATGTAACTTGTACATCACCCAAATTATCTTGGCCATGAAAAAAGTAAGAAGCCAGTACTTTAAAATCTTTTTGGTTATGCGGAACTATTAACCGTTTAAAAAAGTCAGTACTGAAAAAAGTTGATTGATAAGTATAGCCGGCATTTGAAATAATCTTATCTAAATACTCCTTAACGTGCAACGAAGGACGAAGGGCTAAATACTGATAATCCTTT
>Ga0114980_10003635_pt1 | contig 10511 bp, 8 predicted proteins | sample S_140806_EF_Meta_FD_87018 | JGI IMG/M metagenome (GOLD analysis project Ga0114980, IMG submission 87018) | Freshwater microbial communities from Lake Simoncouche, Canada to study carbon cycling - S_140806_EF_MetaG | ecosystem: Environmental > Aquatic > Freshwater > Lake | place: Lake... | reverse complement strand
CACCATTACATGTCAACACTGTAACGGCAAAGGAGTAATAAGATCAAACGAATCTAACGCTGTGATGATACTAAAAACAATTGAAGGCGAGATCTCATCAACGACCTCTACAGTAAATGTATTCACCGCCCCAGAAACTGCGATGTTTATATTAAATCACAAAAGGGAGGCTATAAAGGCTGTGGAACAAAAACACAACATCCAAATTCTGTTTCAACAAGACCATAAATTCACTGCTGACGGCTTTGCTTTAGAGTTAATAGAAGAGAAGTCTGCAAATAATGCTCAAAAGAATGTCTCTGAGAAACCTTCAGAACCACAAAAACATCATAATGAAAAGAAGAGCAAAAATAACAGAAGAAGAAGGCAGCACAAGTCTAGAAACAAAAGCAATGCTTCTGAAAATAATATCCCCTCACAAGATGCAACAGAGTAACATATGGCATTTGTAGTTGCTATAGATGGAGTTTCTGGCGCCGGTAAAGGCACTCTGGCAAAGCGCTTATCTGAACTATATCATTGCTCCTACCTGCCCACAGGAAATATTTATAGAGTTGTTGCAAAAAAATACCTTGGGCATAGTGCAAGCACAGAACCAGAAGAAAGAAAACTACTAGAGATAGCAAGAAACATTGATATCAAAGATATATACGATCCGAACTTACGATCAGATTCAATTGCCAACCTAGCGTCGATAATAGCAAAAAATCCCAAAGTGAGAGAAATTCTGAATGATTTCCAAAGGAATTGGTGTCAAAATCAAAAAATCGCTATTATAGAAGGGCGAGACATAGGAACTACAATATGCCCAAATGCTGATGTCAAATTCTACCTGATAGCAGACATCAAAACCAGAGCCTCAAGACGATACCAAGAATTAAAAACCATCTATGATTCAGCAGACGAAAAAACTATAGAAAAAGAACTATCCGAACGAGACTTTCGCGACTCACACAGAGCCTATTCACCAGCCACTCAACCAAAAGATGCTCACATAATAGACACCTCTGATCTTAACATTGAAGAAATGCTTGAAAAAACAGTCAAGATTATCGAAAACAAATTGACAAGAGATTAATAAACGCTATAACACTATGCTGATCCTAGGATTACTTTAATTCAACTTGAACCAAATACATTAAATTATTTATGGGCGGAAAAATATTCAATAACAAGCTAGAAGGAGCTGATTTCAACACTGGAGAGGATTTCGTAAAACTTTTCGGAAACTTCACTAAAACTCACGAAAAACTAGAAGGATCAGTGGTAACTGGCACCATCTCAGACATCTCTAATGACACAATAACGGTTGATATTGGTATTAAAGACGAAGGTAGAATCCCTATAAAAGAATTCGTACAAAATGGTAAGATCCCGAACTTAAAAGTTGGAGACAACGTTGAAGTATACATTCAATCTTACGAAAACAGATATGGAAGAGTCGTTTTAAGTAGAGAAAAGGCCGTTAGAGAAAAATCTTGGAATCACCTAGAAATCGCCATGAAAAAAGGTGAACAAGTTGAAGGCGTGGTATTCGGTAAAATTAAAGGCGGTCTAACCGTGGATCTAAATGGTGTAATAGCCTTCTTACCAGGAAGCCAAGTTGACGTAAAACCAATTAAAGACGTTTCTCACCTAATCGGCGTGGTACAGCCTTTCATAGTTCTAAAAATGGACAAAGAACAAGGTAACGTTGTTGTATCTCGCAGAGCGATAATCGAAGAATCAAGAGCTGAAGCAAAAGGTGAAATGCTTTCTAAGATAAAAGTTGGCCAAGTCCTTGATGGTGTTGTAAAAAATATTACAGATTACGGTGCATTCTTAGATCTTGGAAGCATAGATGGATTATTGCACGTTACAGATATTTCTTGGAGCAGAATCAATCACCCTTCAGAAGTATTATCTTTAGGGCAACATGTAAAAGTACAAGTGATCAAATATGATGCTGATGCTGGCAGGGTTTCCTTGGGTATGAAACAATTAGAAGCAAACCCTTGGGCAGGCTTGGATAAGAAATATCCAATTGGCACAAGAATGAAAGGAAAAGTAACAAACGTTACTGACTATGGTGTATTCGTACAGCTTGAACCTGGTATAGAAGGATTAGTTCATGTTTCCGAATTAAGCTGGACAAGACAAAATGTCTCCCCAAGAAAATTCATCGAAGCCGATCAAGAAGTTGAATTCATGATTTTAGATATCGACGTTGATAAGCACAGAATCAGCTTGGGCATTAAACAATGCACAGAAAACATCTGGCAGTCTTTATCTGAAAAATATGCCGTTGGCACAATTATCGAAGGCAAAATAGAGAACGTTGTCGACTTTGGTATTTTCGTAAACTTTGGCGAAGAAGTAAATGCATTAATCCATGCTAATGATATGTCATGGGATAAGAAGCCTGAAGAACTACTGAAGAGTTACAAAAAAGGAGATGCAGTAAAAGCGATTGTCCTTTCTGTAGACCCAGAAAAAGAAAGAATCAATGCAGGTATAAAACAGTTAGATGGCGATCCTTTTGAAGAAGCCTTCAAAGAAACTAGAAAAGGTGATGTTCTAACCTGTATAGTAAAAGCTATCGAAACTGATGGTATATTGGTTGAAATCTCTGGTGGCGTTACATCTTTCATCAAAAGAGCAGACTTGTCTAATGATAAAGTTGAACAAAGAGCCGAACGATTCGCAATCGATGATAGAGTTGATGCTAAAGTTGTTAAGCTGGACAAAACTAATAGAAGCGTTGCGCTTTCAATCAAAGCTCTTGAAGTTGATGAGCAAAAACAAAAAATCGCTGAGTACGGCTCAACAAATAGTGGCGCAAGCTTAGGTGATATCCTTGGCAAAGCCATGAATGAAATTGATGGCAAGAAGAATTAATCATCTTCAAAAAAATGATACAAAAGGGTCGGATTATCCGACCCTTTTTTTAAGTGAAATACATATGATCACATATAAGGAATTTTGAAAACTTACAACTCATCCGAATTTTTTATATCACCAGCCAAAGCAAAATCTACTGCAGAATTTACTTGTAAAACTACAGGGTCAATTATTGGCAAAGCCGAATTTGATTCATCTACAGCAAGCGCAAACTCCGTACACCCTAAAATTACAGCATCAACTTGATGTTTGTACGATAAGATTAAATCCCTAAAATAATTTCTTGAAGACTCTGATACCTTATTATCCATAAGCTCTAGATGAATCTTATGAATTGCAGCAATCTCTTCATCATTTGGAACAACAGACTCAACTCCATAATCAGCCAAAGTTTTAGCAAAAAATCCATCCTCCATGGTAAATTTCGATGCCAACAATAAAACTTTATTGTAAGAATTGTTCTGCGTATATTCACCCACCAAGTTTAAAGCATGCATAACTGGCATTGCAAGGTTTAGATCTCCTTTTATCATGTCATAATACTTATGTAGGCTATTACAACAAATTATCATGCAGTCCGGGCCAAGAACCGAAAGCTCTTTTAACCTATTGGACAAAATATTGGCTGTATGGTTATGATCTTTACCATATTTGCTCATAATATCGTGATAGTCTATGCTCCTTAAAATAATTTCACCGCTATGATACCCGCCAAGTTTTTTATTCACTTCCTGGTTTATCAATGCATAGTATCTCATTGTAGAAGACCAACCAGTTCCTCCAAGCAATCCAATAATCTTCATTATCCTACCTCATTACAATGTTACAATGCTCCTGATACCTTTCTAACCACTCCTTTTCATCTATGGTCAGCATATCAAAATCCACTAAACTTTCATCTATCGGAACCAAAGTAAGAATCTCAAATTCCAACATTCCACGCACTTCTTTAACATACGCAAGATTCTCGATACGAATACCATATTCACCTTCTTTGTAAAACCCTGGTTCTATTGAAGTTATCATCCCGGCTCCTAATACTGCAGCGCTTGACTTTGTCATAGCATTGCGCGGCTCCTCATGTACTGATAAAAAGCTACCGACTCCGTGCCCAGTACCATGACCATAATCCTTACCTTCAGCAAGCAAATATTCTCTAGCCAATTTATCAAGTTCTGCTCCTGTTGTGCCATGAGGGAATCTCGCTTTAGCGACACTAATCATTCCCTTTAAAACTAAAGTAAAATTATGAATCTGCTCTTCAGTAGGATTACCTATAGCTATTGTTCTTGTAATATCTGTTGTGCCTTCTAAATATTGCCCTCCAGAATCTATAAGCAAAATCCCATTTTTCTTAATTAGAAGATTAGTTTTTGATTCGGGCCTATAGTGAATTATTGCACCATTTGCATTAAACCCTGCAATTGTTGGAAAACTTGGGCATACAAAATTAGGCTCTTGTTGCCTAAATTCTAAAGCCTTATCAACTACATCTAATTCAGTAAATTCTCCTGTCTGATCTTTAACCCATTTCAATAACTTAGAGACCGCTCTACCATCTTTTTTATGAGCAGAAATAGCACCTTCTAACTCTATATTATTTTTTATAGATTTTAGCTTATCGCAATAATCTTCTACCTTCAGAGCATTTTGCAATTTCATTTCAATCCAATATGAAAGCTTTGCACCAACAGCAACTTTTTTATTTTTCGAAGCATCTAAATGCTTACCAAAATAACTCTCTGGATATACAGAAATACTGAGGTCACTAAAGTACAAGGATATTGCATCATTATAACCATTATCGCTAAATAAGGAGAGCTTGCCATCCTGATAAAGAATCGCAGAACATAATATTATGGGGGTGTAATCAAAATCACGACCACGGATATTTAACAGCCAACACACAGAATGTGGATCTGTGATTAAATAAGCATCCACTGAATCTTGCCTCATTAGCTCCAAAACTCTATTGATCTTACTTATCGAAGCTTCACCAGCATATTTATCGTGCAAAAAAATATCACTGAATTTTCTTTTAGGCCTTTTCTCCCAGGCAAGATCAACCAAATTTTCATCAATTGGTACAAGTTGACCATCAAGATTATTTATTTGCAATGCAGAATGTACTCTAGGACAAAAGCCAACTCTTAAATTTCCAATTGATAATAAATGAGTTTTGAGATTATATGTGGAGATATCACAAACTTCAAAATTATCCACCAATTCTCTTTTTGCCGCGATTATATATCTAGCATCTGTAAAGAAATAATCTTTTCCTTTTGCATTCAACAATGCCACTCCATTTGAAGTCGAAAACCCCGTAGCATATTTCAGTCTATCATTACACTCTATAGTATACTCCCCTAAATACTCATCCGTAGATGGTATAAGGTATGCATCTATCTCATATTCTAGAAAAAGTGCCTTAATTTTTTCACTATTTTTCATAATTCTACTTGGATAACTCCAACCATTCTTCTTCGCTGATCACTTTAATCCCCAACTCCTCTGCTTTCTTTAGTTTACTACCAGCATCCTTACCAGCTACTAGATAATCAACGCCAGAGGAAATCGCAGACATAACTTTTGCTCCTTTGGATTTTGCTCTTTCTTTAGCCTCATCTCGTGTCATAGTTTCTAATGTTCCGGTAAAAACCACCTTCTTATTACTTATTGGAGAATCAATAGTTACACGACGATACTCCTCTATGTTTAATATCTTCATTAGTTCTTCAACAACGTGAGCATTATATTCTTCTGCAAAAAAATACTTTAGCGAATCCACAACTGCACTACCGATACCTTCACCTGAAAATAATTTACGAACCACATCTTCATCGCCAGATTCCAAATTTGTCATATCTAAATAGAATGAATTAAAATTGATATATTGCGCAGCTAATGTTTTTGCAGTAACCTCGCCTACATGTCGCACTCCTAAAGCATATAAAAATCTTTCAAAAGATATTGTTTTTGATTTGTTGATTGCCTTATACAAATTCTCAATAGATTTTTTACCCCACCCTTGGTGTTGCTGTAAACTGAGACCTTTAGGGTCTAATTTATTCTCAAGATAGAAGATATCTACCGGGGTCCGAATGTAATGATTTTGATATAAGAAGTTCACTTGTTTAGGGCCTAACCCTTCAATATCAAATGCTTGCTTTGAAACAAAATGTTCCAATTTTTGCAAAATCTGGGCCTCACATTTCATACCACCAGTACAACGAAAAGCGGCTTCATCAAGGTCTCTGTGCAAAGCAGATCCACACACAGGACATTCCGTAGGAAATTTATAAAGCTCTAATTGAATAGATCGTTTTGTAAGATCAACTTCAGAAACGTACGGTATGACGTCTCCTGCTCTCTCCACTATAACAGTATCCCCTATACGTATATCCTTTTTCTGTATCTCATCGTAATTATGCAAACTAGCGCGTTTTACTAGTACACCCCCTATATTTACAGGCTCTAACTCTGCCACAGGGGTTGCAGCACCAGTGCGCCCTACTTGTATGGTAATATCACGCAGTATAGTTTTTGCTTTTTCTGCAGGAAACTTGTGAGCAATAGCAAACCTTGGAGCTCTTGCTATAAAACCTAAACGTCTTTGTAAAACAAAGTCATTCACTTTGTAAACAACACCATCTATGTCGTAAGGCATAGCAGCTCTTTCATCGTAAATTTTAGCGTAGAACTTCTTAATCTCCGCTACATCTGCAGATTTAAAAAACTTATCATTTACCTGGAATCCTTTATGCTTAAAATATTCCAAAAGCTCTTCTTGAGTTCTTGCAATCTCCTCACTCTGAATTCCTAATCCATAAACAAAATAATGTAAATCTCTAGAGCCTGTAACAAATGGATCTAAATGACGCAATGAGCCAGCAGCAGCATTACGAGGATTAGCAAAAAGTGATAAGCCTTCTTGTTCTCTCTCATTATTGATCTTCAAGAAATTATCTTTAGTAATAAATACCTCACCTCTGATCTCAAGCTTTTCTAAATCATTATCGATGGTTAAAGGAATTCCTTTGATTTGTTTTACATTCTCAGTGATGTCTTCGCCTTCATAACCATCTCCCCTAGTAGCTGCATACTCAAATTTGCCGTGCGAATAAAATAAACTGAAAGATGTACCGTCAATCTTAGGTTCGCAAACAAACTCCACTTTATTAGCGCCTTTGTAGCCTAGGAAGCGACTCACTTTCTCAACAAAATCGTCTAAATCTTGGAGAGAAAAGCAATTGCTTAGAGAAAGCATAGGAACATAATGCTTGATCCTCTTCACATTACCATCAACTCCATGACCAACTTTATCAGATGGAGAATCTTCCCTTTTCAGCTCTGAAAATCTTGCTTCTATTTTTTGATTTCTCGAAAATAAAAAATCGTACTCTGAATCGCTAACCAAAGGACGATCTTCCACATAATACGCATAATTATATTTAGCTATAACGCACGCGAGATATTCAAGCTCTTTTTTTGCCTGATTCTCTTTCAATTGCGACACTTCTATATCAAAACTATCAGGCTTATTCATGTCTCAGAAAAATATAAAATTTTTTATAGCAAAACTTTGCTTTCGAAGTATACTATCCTGAAATCTTGTTGACAAACTGAAACAGCAAAACAGCAAAAAATATATATGCTACGGCAGCCGCTCGCTAATAAATACAGACCAAGGAATTTTGTTCAACTCAAAGGACAAAACATTCTTGTTAAGATACTAAGTAATGCAATTACTTCAAATAAAATTGCTAACGCTTATCTTATTACTGGCATAAGAGGTGTAGGAAAAACCACTACCGCAAGAATAGTAGCCAAAACTCTAAATTGCTCAGATATACAACTAGAAAATGGAATACCAGTACCATGTGAGAAATGCTCTAATTGCACTTCAGCTAATAATTTTTCTCACCCTGACATATTGGAAATTGACGCCGCCAGCAAAACTGGAGTTAACGATATTAGAGAAATTATTGATAATGCCAAATACAAACCTCTGTTGGGTAAATACAAAGTTTACATTATTGACGAAATGCACATGCTTTCTAATAGCGCCTTCAATGCCTTACTAAAAACTCTTGAAGAACCGCCTGCAGATGTGTTATTTGTCTTCGCCACAACAGAAGCCCATAAAATACCAGCTACCATTATCTCAAGATGCCAAAGGTTCGATTTAGCACGCTTATCTTTACAGGAAATCATTAATAATCTAAAAGAAATCTCTTCAAAAGAAAACATTCTATACGATGAAGAAAGCTTAACACTACTCGCCAAATTTAGCGAAGGGTCTGTTCGTGATAGCATATCACTGCTAGAGACTATAAATCTCTATAAAAAAAATAACGAACCTATCTCTGTCAATTTAATAAATGAAGTCCTGGGGGTTCCGGAAATAGATACATCTTATAAATTACTAATGCATATTGTTTCCGGTGAGGCAGAACATGCATTAGCTATTCTTACTCAACTCTATGATCAAGGCACCGAATTGGCACTGATCATGGAAGAGCTTATAAGCGTAGCCAATAAAACTAGCAAGGCGCTTATATCTAAGAATTTCATAGATAATTCATCTTTGATGGATCATGAAAAAAAACTACTTACCCACCTAAAAAATACCTGCGATATAACGAACATAACCAATATATGGAAAATTCTATTCAACGGACTCACAGAATTAAAAATATCTTCCCACCCAATTGGAGTATTTGAAATGGCAATAATAAGAGCCTGCCACATTTCAAAATTACCTAGCCTAGACTCAGTAATGAGAAAAGCCATGATGAGCACACCTACTACAACAAAAACTAATTCCACCATCACTTCCCTATCTTCTTTCAAAGATTTGGCAAGTCTATTCTACAAAAATAAAGAAATAATTCTTTATAAATACCTCACAGAAAATATTAGGGTCTCTTCGTACCAAAGAAACCGTATCGAAGTTGAATCACTAAAAGGATTGCCAGATAATTTCTTTCAAAATGTCACGTCTTTACTGAAACAATGGACTGGCGAAAAATGGGAAATCATTCTGAATAACACCTCTCAAGAGACTCTACAAAAAACGTTAAAAGAACAAGAAGTTCATGATATCGCCAATCATGATATGGTCCTGGAAGTGCAAAAAGCCTTTCCTGGATCAAAAATAGATAAAATCACAAAAATCAAAGCACATTAATAAGGTAGCTATATGGTAAACATGAACCAGATTATGAAACAGGCTCAGGAAATGCAAAGAAAAGTTGCTGCACTACAAGCCGAACGTGAAAAAAAAGAATATCAAGGATCTTCTGGCGGTAACATGGTGAATATCACCATTAATGGCAAAGGAGAGATGCTTTCTGTAAAACTAGATCCATCTATAGTTGATAAAGATGACACCGAAATGTTAGAAGATCTAATACGCGCTGCTTTTAACGAAGCCAAGAAGAAAATGGATGATGATGCTGCTAATTCCATCTCGAGCGTTATGGGAGGATTGCCTTCAGGTCTGAAAAACATGTTTTAAAACAACGTCGCGACACCAAATCCGCACTACAGCAGACGAAGTTTGACAACGTACGAGTTAAAAATAGAAATGGTATGAGTCATAATAAAATTGAAAGATTAGTATATACTTTTGCAAAATTGCCAGGAATCGGGACTAGAACAGCTAGACGTATAGTGCTTCATTTAATAAAAAACTCAGATCGCCTTATGGCACCAATGGCTGAAGCATTGTTCGATGCCATCACTTCAATCAAAAAATGTAATGTCTGTAACAACCTAGACGAAGGGGAAATATGTCACATATGTCGAGATGAAAAAAGAGACAAAAAAACCATATGCGTGGTCGAATCCATCATAGATTTATGGGCCCTAGAAAATGCAAAATTCTTCAAGGGAGTATACCATGTTCTTGGGGGAACACTATCCTCTATAAATCACTCCGATCCAGTCAATCTTGACATTGGCAAACTCTTAGCTCGCATAGATTCCGAAAAAATAGAAGAAGTTATAATTGCCACTAACGCCACCCTAGAAGGGCAAACCACGGCGTTTTTTATCACTGAAAAGCTCAAAGACACAAAAGTCAAGATCACTCGTTTTGCTCATGGAATCCCTGTAGGAGGGGAATTGGACTACTTAGATGAGGTCACAATTAGCACAGCTTTCAAAGATAGACAGTTATTTTAAGATTTTCTACATTATATATTTGATTTTTTTTTTAAAATATGTACCATGTCTTGTTAATAATTAATTAAAATTGTTTCTTTATGAGAAAACGTAAGTCAAAAGCCGTCGAACAAGAAGTCATGGTTGATACCCCTATTCATTCTGCAGTATTAAGCAGCGAGCTCACTTTGTTAGGGGGAGCAATCAAAAATAATCAAGAACATATTAACACGAAAAACACTGAAGGACTTACTTCCATGGAACTTGCTATAATGAACGGCAATTTTGATGCTGTGATCCTATTAGCAAATAATGGAGCCAATCTAAGCATGCATAATAAGGAAGGTCTCACACCAATGCATCAGATAATTAAAAATATTGAAGCATACTTCTCTAAAGGCATCACTGTTGAATCATTATTAAATGTAGCCAAAGCTCTAATAACAAAAGATATGACTTTAAGT